>OUNM010711937.1_pt1 | contig 11505 bp, 12 predicted proteins | sample 1769961 | NCBI WGS metagenome assembly OUNM01 (sample SAMEA3914820, study PRJEB12502) | metagenome | biome: forest; material: soil | place: USA | collected 2012-03-12 | depth 0.3 m
GGGCGGGAGCGGCAGGGGGGAAACCGCCGATCAACGCGTACCAAAAGTACAGCTTCTTCCAGGTTAATCATAATAGGTAAGAGCCCTGCCCCCGCTGGGAGTGTGCAGCAAGACTGACGCGGCGATAGGGACTCCTCCCGGTATCGCACCCCATACGGGCACTGGGGTGGCTTTACGAACGGATATGAAGGCAACCTCCGCGAGTTCCTGATCAATGCCCAAAAGGCGCTCTCGGGGGGTGCCGGCAAAGGTCCGATCAACCAAGTCCCCCCCTCACTGCTGCAGCCTCTTCGGCCACGCATGGATGCTCCTGCCGGGCCAGGCACTCCGCCTTATCCCGCGCACGCCTCCCCATATGCGCAGATCCTCCCTCGTCCGGGAGCCCAGGCTCCTCATTCTCCATCTCTCCATGCTCCGGCCCCAGCGTCCCCGGCGCCGCCGAGTTACAACAATGGATACCCAGTCCATTCCGCTCCTCACGGGCAGCCCCGTGAGGTCAGACAGCAGGCACCCGCGGCGCCGCTGCACCCCGCTATCAGACCACAATATGGCGGGCCACAGCCGCAGCATCCAAACCAGTCCGGCGCGCCCGTCTGGCATGCGACACCACCGCCGCATTCCCCGGCACAGCCAAAACAAGCAACGCCAAAGCAGGCAGCGAAGCAAGCAGCGCCAAAGCAGGGACAAGCGCCAGCGCAGGTCAAACAACCATTCACGAAACAGAGCCACAGCCCTATCCCACTCCCGCCGTACGTTCGACAGATGCAAGCGGCGTCGCCAACCGCCGCGAAGGCCTCGCCTCTCAGTGGGAAGGTCGCCCAGAACCCATTCTCGGCGCCGGCATCTGCTTCCGGGGGCAAGCCTGCGCCGGACCCAGTGCTCAAAATGCAGCCATCTCCCAAAGCACCATCGGCTGGACAGCGGTCGCTACCGCAGGGACACGGCGGAGTCGTCTCGACCATCACTCCCCCGCTGCCGCCGCCGCCTCAGTCGGCGGTCCCGGCACCGGCACCGGCACCGCACCCGGTCAAGCAGCAACCCCCTGCGGGACAGATTTGGCAGCCTCCGGCACCTGCAGCGCAGCCAGTCCAGCCGGCAGCTACCCCGACTAGCGCGGATCCCCAAACCAATGCCGCGCTGGTGGAGAAGATGATGCTCAACCTGCGGAGAGCCAGCGAGAACTTTGGCCGGTTGGAGGAGGGACAGGGTCTGGCGGGTGAGCAGGCCAAGGCGCCGGCTGCTCAGCCTTGATGACAGGCGATAGATAAATGGGTTGCATTTCCGCGATGAGTCGGTTTTTTCTTTTTTTCTTTCTTTCTGGGTCGGATGTGGGTGGGTGGTTTTCTTGGGCCGGTTGGTCGGTTGGGCGGGAGGGATATATCCTTTTTTTCTTCTCTCTTCTTTCTTTTTCAGGGAAGGTGGGTGATGGTGGTTGGGTGCATGGGTAATTTCTTCTGGGTTTCTTTTCGGTGGCTCAAGGCCGAATACCCTCCCTTCCTTTTGCTGTTTGTTGCGTTCTGTGGCTGGACGCCAAAGCGTATCATCAGTTTTACGAATGGGTTAGACGGGGGCGTCCGTCGTCGTCGCTGGCGAGGGCCGCGACGCACGCGGCGGGCGGTATTACAGGTAGTTAGTTAATCGTTTTTTGGTTGCCAGCTGTTGTTCGTTGGTGACTGCGAACAGTGGTTTATCTTGTGGAAAGTGCTCACCAAACTTTCAGAGGGCCCAGTAGTGTATTTGGCAGCACGGGGGATCTGGACTGACGACCAGGCGTCTGAACTTACGGAACGACATAAAAGGGTGTGGGTTCAAATCCACACCTGGGCGCAGTCCATTTCTCAACGGCCTGGTTCGAATCCAGGCTGGGTCTCTCTGCCTAAGGAGTTCTCCATAGAATTCTCTTTTTTTTTTCTCTTCTATTTTCCTTACCTCTTGCATCATTGGCTACAACAGGGGGCGCAGCATCTTCAAAGGCAAGGCAATGCGCAATGCTGACCATGTCAGGGGTGACCTAGAACTTGTCCATGTGGAACCTCGGCGGCATCCAACGGCTGTGTCGCGTGCATGGTGATCGGCTGCGAGATGGAGGTGAAGAGGTGTGGGGTGTGACGTCAGTCGAATGGCCTGCGACGCGCTTGAGACCGGGGTCGTAGGGGTTCATCCCGATTTCCTGGTTTTGTCGGGTGATATAATAGGTATCCTGTCGTCATTTTCGGGATGCTGGGTTGGAAGAAGGGGTGCTGATTTTAATACTACTACTGGACCTCGTCGTCCTTGCAAACCACGGCGATTTTCTTCATCTGCTCTTGACTTTGTCGACAAGCCGCCCATCTCAGCTGTTAGCGATTCCGCGGCAACACACACACAAACGTTAGCACTTATCGCCAACCATCACCACAACACAAAAGAACTCAACCTTTCCAAAAAGAACAAAATGCCTACCGTCCTAGGCCTCACCAACTCCCCCTCGCCGCATGCCGGGCCCGGCAACGGCCCACACATCTCGTCGTCCACCACCATCGCCAACTCCCCGCGCCGTATGTCCTCCTTCCCTCCCTCCCCACCAAAAAAAAAAAAAGAAAAAAGAGAAAAAAAAAGAAAAAGAAAACAAAGCAAGAACAATGACAACTAACTTGACACATCGCAGTCGACACCATCTCCAAACGCAACCACGCCTCGGCGCGGGAGATGGAAACCCTTCTCTGGCGCGCGCTCTGCGACGACCCGGCCTCTCTCGCCGAGTACCTCGCGCACGACTGCATCATGATCAACCCCCTGCTGACGCCCGGCGGCGCCACCACGCCGCTGGGCAAGGACACGCGGCCGACGGTGGCCGAGGTTCTTGTGAGTGCCGCCAAGGGCGGGCGGTTCACCGGGTTTCGGTTCCGAGGCGAGCCGAAGGTGGTGGAGGTCGATCTGATGGCTGTCGCGTTGGTGTATGGGATTAGTTTGTTTAAGGTGGGGAGGAAGGGAGGGGTCAGGGAGATTGTGGCGACCGGGAGTAGTACGTGGAGGCAGACGGCGGGTGGGGAGTGGTTGTTGGTTGCGCTGCATGTGGCGTATGCGGATGAGGAGGGGGAGTGAGTGAGTGAGTGAGTAAGTGGTGTTTGGGTGCGGGGTTGGGGGTTACTGGTGAAATTGGGAGGTTGTGGTGTGTGTCTGTCTGCTGCCCTTTTCTCGCTTGTAATAATTGACTACCTCCTTATACGCTATTATGTGATTCCATCTCGAGGCTGCTGCCCTCGTCGGTGACATCAACCTCTTCTGCTCCCAGCTCAACTCGCTCTTCAACCTCCAGCCATCCACTGATGACAGCAACCTGATCGCCCCAGGCATACAGAATGTCCCCGTTGTGAGTGACTCTTATGAGCCACGGAACGTAGGCACCCACCCATTCCTTGGGGAGAGGGAAATGCTTGAGGTAGTGCTTGAACTTGGGTTGGCTCGTAGCGACCGAGCACACCCAGTACTGGGGGCCAATAAACAACAGTCTTGAGCCGACGATTCCGATGATGTATACCATCGTTTTCTCGAGTTCGTTGAATCCGAAATCCTCAAACTCTGGAACTCGACCCGTGCCGCCGCCCAGAAGCGAGCCGCCGCCCAGAAGCGAGCTGAAAAGCGCAACGCGATCCGCAGCAGTAGGGAACAGGACATCGAGGCCAACGACCAGGTCTTCCGAATCCAAAGCCTTCTTGCTGACAAGCTGACCAGTATGCAGGTTCCAGACCTCGTGGGATGTCCGGCGCGACACGAGCAAGAGGTCGTTGGATGGATCCAGCAGCGCACCGAGCACAGGACGGGACGCGGCAGCAGTCAGGCGTGTATAGCCTTGACCATCCAACCGAGCTCGGGGTCAGGTAGCAGGTCAACGACCATAAACCCACCGCGTTCGTCTAACGAAACAATCACATACCTCTCTGGTCCCCAAGCAATGAGATTCACAGGTCGCCCCATGTCGTGTCGGTACAAGACTTTCGGCTGTTCGCCAGACGTGGTTTTGCAGACGGACACCGAGCCGTCCTCTCGGCCGAGAAAGAAATGTTGCCCCGAGCCTGTATTATCCGGTTGAATACTGGTGATCTCGGAATGGCAAGGGTCGGTCTCCTTGGCTGCTAAGGGTTCGCACTCGGGTGGCTCGGCCGACGATACGCCACGCTTTGCCTTGCCTAGCAAAACAGTTGGTTCCCAGACCTGGCACTCAGACAAAGATACGCTTATCAACCGTGAATTGTCGGCACTGAACGAGAAGTTCGGTTTAAATGGGTAGCCACCATAGCTGATCTGGTACACTAGGCGTAGCGTGTCGAATTCCAAGAGTTGCATTGTGTACTTCAAGGTCAACACCGAGCCGTGTTTGCTGGGCACCAAGATCGCCAGACTCGAGCCATCTGGGCTGCACACCACGGAGAGAACCGATTCTTGGACCGAGGTGAGAAGCTCGGGTTTTTTGTAGTCAAAGAGACACAGCTCATCTTTCTCGTAAGCGACCACAAGCATCGGCTTGTCTTGTCGCGGGTTGAACACGAGCCTTGTGGGTGACGGATTCAACTCTGCGTCGTCATAACGGTGAATGAGGGTGTGGCTGCCGTCTTCCAGACTGTAGAGGAGTACGGGGCGGTCTTCGTACAATACCCCGAGGAGCGATGCGCCAGGGCTGAGTGCTGTGGCGACGAGTCGCTTAGTGGCGGAAAAAAACTTGTTCCCGTTCCAGTCCACCGTCCGCTCGACCTCGCCAGACTGCATACTCCAGAACGTGAGAGTGTCGCTCACATCCGTCGTGACGAGCGTTTTCCCGTCCTTGGTAATGCTCAGGTTGACAATGTCATGTACAAACTCAGCAGTCCAGCACACGAGACCAGTCTCGACATCCCATACCTTAATCTCTTGCGTGGTCCCGGACACTAGATGGATGCTTTGGTGGTCAAACTCCAGGAGACCGATCTTCCCGTCATGATTGAGCGTTTTCCAAGGCAGGCAGGTGTTGTTGTCGTACAGCGTCACAGATCCGATTCCGCCAATGGCGAAGATGGTGTCTCCGCAGGCCACTGCAAAGCGAAATATATCCGGAAAGATGAAGCAGGAGATAAGATCGTTCCATCCTTTGTCTCTCAGGCCCGTGATGGTAATTCGGCTGAGCTGGGAAGCAGTTGCGGCAAAGGCCGACGATTTGGGGCAGAACGGAGCGATCCACCAATATACCCCCCATGGCCACTGCAGGAGACTGGGACCAAATCCAGTAACGACTCGACGGAGGTCAACGACCCAATTCTGGGCGAGATTCAGAAACTCATTGCTGAGAGGAGACGGGTTTTCAGCGTGGCGCTGGAGGTACAGTCTCATAGAATCCGCCGTCTTGGTCAGCACCGACAGATCTCCCACCGCTGCAGCGTGTTCTATCCAGGACAAGACGTTGGCCCCAAGGAATTTGTTGAGAAGGCTGTTCAGTTCTGCATTTAAAGGAGCCGCACGGCGCAGATGCTCACCGAATTCGACGCACGCATATCCTGTGAACTGCGGCCGAGCGTCGGAGGGGGGCTGCTTTCGTATTATTTGCCGACCTCGCGGCAGCTTCATCTCCTCGGAACAGAGAAACCTGAGGCAGTTTTTTGCCAGACGAACATGGCCGAGCTTCTCGTCGATGCGGAATTCAGATTCGAGCTCGTCATTGGTCAGGAAGGTTCTGGCCGTGAGATGCACCATCATGGCCCTCCCCGTTTTGTCGATGTGGACGAGCTGTGCACACAGTGATGCGACGGCTTTCTCCAGCTCAGGCACTTCGTCATTGAGATCTAACTTCAGAGCCTCGCTCAGCTCGACCACGGTCAGGGGCCGAACAGAACAGACGATCCAGGTGAGAATAGCGCGAGCGAGGTCTCGGCTCCTCTTCGGTCTCGCAGACATGATTGCCAGAGCTCGTGAGTAGAGGGGATTCATCCCCGGAGGAACTTCGTCCAGAACGGCCTCGACCTGGCTGACCGACCAGGCACTTTCCAGCTCGTCCAGGACGGTGCGGGCCCACAAGAAACTGCCTCCGCTTTTGCCAAGGAGGCGATCGCTGAAGGCGTCTTTTTGTTCCTCGCTCCCGACGTGGAGTTTGTCTCGGTTGTCCTCGAGATAGAGCCTGATGTCAGTCTTGGTGTTCTCGAGGCAGATCTCATCCTCCAAGATGGAGATGGTGGCCTTGGGGTTCCGGCGCAAATCCGCAAACTTTTGAGCGATCTCAAGAAGCTTCCGACTGGTTATGAGGATGCGGATGCAGGCATGCCGTTGTATGGAGGCCATGACGGTGAAGAGAAACTCAAACCCAGAGCATTCATCCAGCGCGTCGAGGACCCAGTAATGCGTCGTGGTGGGAGTGCGAGCGTCGTAGATGATGGGCCCCAGCTGGCGCCAGATGGTTTTGGCGTCGCCTTTGCCGAGCCTCACTCCTTGACCCATCACGGCCAGGATCTTCTGGCGTACTTCGGAGCTTCGAAAGGCCATCTGATACAACAGCGATCGCAAGAACCCGCCGACGGTGGACTTGTCCTTGTCTCCATGACGGAAGAAGTAATAGCTGCAGTCCAGGCCCATGTCTTGGAGTGAATCGATGACGTATCCTGTGAGCACCGACTTGCCAGTGCCTGGGTTTGCAGATATCCAGTATACGATCGACCGGCCTTCTTCAGCGTCAGGGTCAACCCATCTCTGGAACGTTGTGTTGGCTGCAAGCCACTCGCAGGAGCCCGCAATTCGCGCGTCTTGAACGTCGTTGAGATCGTCGTCAGGCCTCGGCGGCGTCAAGAGAAAGTTTTCGATTTGACGCATGGCTTGCCAGGTCTCTTGAGCATTCTCCGCTGAGATCCTTTTCAGGATGTCCCCTGTCAGGCTGCGCAGTGCATCGCGAACGGCGGTGTGGTTTGGGTCTGATGGCGACTCGAATTTGCAGATCTGTCTGTGGTCGGCATCAAGCATGGCGTGTCGCTCACGTGGGTATCCCAAGACGGCGGAATCCGGTCTGACGATGAGCTCAGAGGGTTGGAGGTAAAACTTGGTGGGTCGAGATTCAGAGAAGGAGTAGAGCTCGACGTCGGCGACGTAGTGGCGAAAAGCATCGTTGAGCTGTGACAAAATCTCGTTTTGGCTGTCGAGATTCGAGATGTATGATCGTCCCGTCAGAACCACCGACGCACGGAGTATGTTGTTCAAGACTTTTGCCAGATTGGATCCCCTGTGCGGCGTAGCCAGGAAGACCATGGCCTCCACCCGCTTGGCCAGATCAGCGAGGGAAAGGTCCCTGTGAGCAATCACGTAGGCCTGCTTGACCACGAGACCACCCATGCTGTGGGCAACAAAAACGATGGGCGTTGTCTTTTGGTTGGCGAGGCAGGGAGAGTTCCGCAGCCCGTTCAGCAGTTGAACAGCAAAATCGTAGACGTTGATGGTGGAAGCGGCGTTCGTGGACTGCCAATCCGCATCGTAGCCGTATGAGTGGATGCGTATGTTGGCGAACCCCGTCTCTCGGGGCAGCCATGCCTTGGGCCAAAATTTGGTTGGGTCCTCGGAGAAACACCATGTCTTGGTGCTCCCTCCGCCAAGGCCGTGGACAAAGACGAGATCGAGCAGCGGATCGGCCGGGGACCAGAGAAGATTGAGACCGCGGCTCCCGTAGGCATCAAAGTCCGGCCGGGGGCTGGATTGCCGTCGTATCACGACGCGTTGAAGGAGGGTTAGGGGGGTGTGGACTTTGCGAGGCTGACTCGAGTTTGAGCCCAACTACCATAGTGAGCGAGAGTCGGCAGAGAGAAAGGGGCGGGTTGGTGCTTTACCGATGCGGGTTCCGAGGAGACCCCAGCCATATCCATGTTATCGAGGTTGCTTTGGGGGATGGGGGGCATGTTGGGCATCAATGTGATCAGGTCTGGGGCTGCCAACGATGAATCCAGCGTGGGTAAGGGTTTGGACTGTCTGGCGCCACTCAACAGTCAGAGGGAAAAACTGCCATAGCAGCCGCTTTGTGCTTGGTTGGACTTGTCGACAGGACTACGCCGTTGTGAGCTGGTAATTACGGTTGAGCCTTGTGAGCAAGCGCATCGGCGCCCGATATTGGAAGTTGTTGAGAGCGCGGTTGCCAACCTGAGGGGTAATTAGAGATCATTGGTGGTGCAATAATTGTGCAGCTGCATGAACATCAAACCACTTTTACCGCATCTGGCCAAATATCGAGTTGACGCAGTGCTGTCATTTTCAGCCCTTTCAACCTCAGACACGAGGCTCTTGGAGCGTCATCTTCGTTGTCCTCGGAGAAGCCCACCAACCTCGAGAAGATTTTGTCTCGGGGACCTAATCGTGAAGCGAACATGTGAAAAGCGACCTGCATCTCAGAGCTAAACGGTGTATGGGGTTTGTATTTGAGCCTGTTGTTCAGCTCACAAAGATGCAGGAGATTTTGTCGGACGATGTGTGCGGGATGCCGTGAACAGGCAGCAAGAAATAGCAAGATATTTGGGAACCAGAAGAGCATGGGAGGACTTCTGGGAATTGGGAGCTGCCTGTGTCAAACCACTTCTGGAAGGTGCATGTTTGAAACTCCAGCAGGATCTGCAGCCACATTACTCGTCGCGCCTTCCCGCAGTTTCGCACCCACCTCAATTCTGCTCAATTCCTTTCCATTCTTTTTGGCCCCAAAAGCCTAATTGTTCCCCTTGAAATGACTGACACCTTGGCAAATCACCATCATCACCGAAAACCCCCAAGCAATAAGGAAATCGGAACTTCACGCCGCACTCGAACGAACTAACGCTGGCAAAACGATGGCAATCACTTGACTCGAGCCCGTCGCAGTTAGTATCCCATTTGCCTGAGCGCTGCAAATACCGACTGACATGTTGTTGGCAGCTCAAGACGGAGAAGGAGATGGCCCAGCCGAGCCAGCAGGACAAGCCTGCCAACGCTTCCCTGATGTGTCGGGTCATCATGGGATTTAAGAGAATGCGGTCCGCCAACTAAATGCCTAATAGCATACTGCCAAGCAGCGCAACTCACTGGTCGATGTAACATCATGCAGAGGGAGAACAGACAGCTTATCAGTGGACAACGGCACAGCAGTATCTCGATCTTCTGCACCTCCCCGATATGAACACCCACCCCTGTCCGAGACCTGTGATTGTCCGTTTCATCACACATCACACACACACAAACACACACACACACTGGCAGGCACGATGTTACATGACACTAGATGTGGCGCCGATGACGTCTTCATGCGATCGGAACGGCCCTGTCCCTCGTGGCTGGATCGCTCGATCTCGGCAGGCGATTGAGGGTGCGTGCGTTCCGATTCTCGGTGACATTCCGGTATCTGTCGCGGGAAGATCTTCAGGGGCGCTGCAGGTGTGTAGCAATGTCATGTGCGTACGACCGACACACACGTGGCCGAGGATTGCGCATCTGGTGGACCAGTTTGTCCCTCGCCTTGAACTTGTTCTTGGAGTCAGCATTGAAAAACCGGGTTCCAACTTGTTCTTCTCCATGCTCCCAAGGAAGAAATGTATGGAGACACATGGAGATCAGCGTGACCGCAGGGCCAACAGCCGGGCAGCGTGGCATGACAATGCAGCAATGCAAGGGTGATTATAGTTCAGACCTGATAAGACCAGGCCCCCCACGTGAGTTGTCATCACATATTCACATATCGTTTTTTTCTCTTTTTGAGATTTTGCCTCAAAACAAGAGACTGTCGCCGATGTGTTGGGTCAGGGATGTTCCCGGTGTGGTCGCGGGCGGTGTTGGCTGCCGAGGGGCAAGATAAGGGAGGGTGTTCGCTAGGTGATCAGGGTCATGCCGAGGTTTCCTGCCAACGGTTTATTAACCATTTTGGCAAGGGGTTGGGTGAGGGATGAGCCGACCTGGACTGTGGATCAGCCGACGTTGCCTATCTGAACAAGATGAGCTGGGTTGGAAGCCGGAGCATGACGATCGCCGCGACCTGGTGACTGAAGAGGGATTGTGGGTGGTGGCTTGCATGACATCGATAGCGCGACTGAACTGCTAACCGCTGACTGCAGACTACAAAAGCAGCCCAAACTGGAAGGGTCCTGGACTCCCGGGTGGCAAAAGCAAGACGAGCAAAAGACGAATACGTAGCAGCAGCGCGGCCAAGACGAGCGGCGATGGGGAAGTTGGCACTGTTGCATTTTCGAGGCGTTTTTGTCGCGAGGTTGCACTGGGCATGGCTCCCGACAGGGAGGCCTGCCCCTCCTTCCTCTTTCATGGCCGCCAGCACGACTCTCGGGCTGTCAAATCTCGGGAGGCTTGCGGGAGATGGAGGATGTGGTGGCACGGAGCGGCTTCTGTGCCTCACCCATCCCGCACAATACTACCGCATCGACCAACGGCATAAAATGCTCTCTGCAGGTCATCTTTCGCCGTGTGTGCCGAGTCGTGTTATTACACTGGGTGGGCGGCATGCCAGTGCGGTTGCAAGCGGCACGCCACAGAAGCGGCCCGGAAGGATCTGGACTAAACCTTGACTGCAGCTGCATGAACGGCGGTCAGGCCGAGTGAGGACGACAAGGAGGCTCGGTGAAGAGAATAGGAATAGATGTTTGATGTTTTGCATCATGACACGATCACGACACGCGGGACCATGGGTCGAGCCCCGGACGTGCCCGGGGTTGAGGCCGATGCAGTGCGCCGCCGTGAGCGCACTGGACGCCGCGCAGCAATTGTCGCGTGCCCACCTGCCAGCCCTGGACTCGGGCGTTGCGGCTGAGCCTGTCGGGCTGGCCATGTCAACGCAAGTTTCAAGTCAGTGGCCATCAGAGCGACGGTTGACGGCATGTGAAGGTGCTGCGCCGCGGCGAAGCGCAAGACATGGCGTGAGAGCCCGTGTGCTTTTTGCGGCCTGAGAATAGGTGCCTGACTTGGATAGGGGTGATGCATTGAGGCTCGTTTACGGCCGCAACGAAACGAGCATCCTCGGCCCGCGATTTTGCGGCGCGAAACAGGTATTTCCTGGTTCAGAGTGCCTTCCCCGCAATCAGTTCGGCTATCTGACCCCCACTCGTTGGGTCGGTTCTTTCCTCACCGTTTCCCAAGGTTTTTGTCAGAGAAAGAACGAACCCAGCACCCGGCGGAGATGGGCCTGGAGCATCAACTGTGTTGGGTGGACACGCCTGCCAAGGGCCAGCAAAACCGCCCATCCCAGGCCAACGTCAGACCAGCCGGCAGGGGTCGAGGCCAAGCCTTTCCGGGACGGGAAGCTGGCAAGAACATGCCAAGCTCCACCAAGCCGCGTTAGCGTGTGCCTGCCGGGCAGCCGGCGAATGGCGGCGGGTCCAGACTCCCTTGTCGCCGTTTGTGGGAGGGTCTTTTTCCTTTTGGCACCACATTTGTGGGCATGTCACGCAGGCGCGCAAAAAACTGCGTGATGGTGAAACCGAATCCGATCAGCGATACCGCCGTGCGTATCCAGGCCATGAATGTGTTTTCCAGCGCCAGCCGCGTCCGCACCCAGGCAAA
>OUNM010433373.1_pt1 | contig 11503 bp, 6 predicted proteins | sample 1769961 | NCBI WGS metagenome assembly OUNM01 (sample SAMEA3914820, study PRJEB12502) | metagenome | biome: forest; material: soil | place: USA | collected 2012-03-12 | depth 0.3 m
CTCCTGAACCTCGCGCTCTGTCACGAGCGCATCGGCAAGACGGCGTCCGCGTGGGGCGAGTTCCGCGCCGTCGAGCAGCAGGCCCACGCCGCGTCGCCTCCGAACGAGAGCCGCGCGCGCTTCGCGCGGGAGCACGCCGACAAGCTCGAGAAGCGACTCTCGCGCGTGAAGATCAACGTGCCCGAAGGCGCCCGCGTGCCCGGCCTCGTCATCAAGGTCGACGGCGAGCCGAAGGGCGAGCCGCTGTGGGCCGGCGTTCCGGTCGATCCTGGCACGCGCGTCGTCGAGGCGAGCGCCACCAACAAGAAGCCCGCCGTCTACAAGGTGAAGATCGACGACGAGGGCGTGCTCCAAAACGTCACGATCGCCCCGCTCGCCGATGTCCCGGTCGCGGCCGCGCCCGCGATCGGGCCAGGCACGAGCGGCGGCGGCATGGAGGCGGTCGAGGAGTACGCCGAGAACCGCGCGCGCCGCACCACCGGTTACGTCATCGGCGGCATCGGCGTGGCGACGCTCGCGGTGGGTGTCGTCTTCGGCGTCGCCGCCATCGTGAACGACAGCAGCGCGAAGAATTGCTCACCTTGCGTGCGCGGCTCCGCCGACGCGACCGCGAGCGATCAGTCGACGGACCGCGCGCTCGTCTTCGCCAACATCGCGAACGTCACCGTTCCGCTCGGCGTCCTCGCCACCGCCGCCGGCGCGTATCTCGTGCTCAGCGCCGGTCCTGGTCACAAGGTGGCACTCGCTCCGGTGACGACGCGCACCGCGACCGGCCTTTCCATGCAGGGAGAGTGGTGACGCGATGAAGCGCACGCTCGGCGCCGCTGCGTTCCTCCTCGGCTGCACGGTCGTCGCCTGTCAGGTGATCGCGGGCATCGAGCGCGTCGACAAGACCGATCCCGAGATCGTCGACGCGGGCAACGACGCGATCGTCGCCGACAGCGCCATCCCCGACCCGTGCGCGCACGTGCGACCGCCGCCGAAGCCGCTCGTCGACGATGCGCCCAACGACAAGGTGCCCGACATCTATCTCGCGCTCCATCACGTCGATCTCGCGCCTTCTGCCGCGAACGTCGTCGCGCCGGGCTTCGACCTCGATCAATCGTGCACGTGCGACACGCGTCGTGGCTCGGCGTTCGACGGCGGCCCGTCGTGTGTCACCGGAATGAAGCCGTTCTGCGACGCCGACGGCGGCATCGACAACCAGATCTTCAGCTTCGCGCGCGACTACGCGGCTTTCATCGACGTGGACCAGGCGGCGAACATCAACGGCCGCATCGCCGCCGGTCACCAGACCGTGATCCTCGTCATCAAGGACTACAACGGTCGCGCCAACGACTCGGCGGTGTCGTTCGGAACGTTCAGCTCCGAGGGCATGCTCCAGGGACCCTCGTGCCCGGGCTCGACCACCGACAGCGACGGCTTCACCTCGCCGGGCTGGTGCGGCGAGGACAAGTGGACCGCGTCGTCGTCTTCGGTCGACGGTACGAACGGGCTCTTCGTTCCGAAGTCGGTCGGCACGGGGTACGTGACGAACTACGAGTTCGTCGTCGAGCTCAACAACCCCGCGACTGTGCCGTTCGCCGGCTACCGGCTCGCGCTCGGCTCGCCCGTGTCGGCCGGCCACCTCGTCCCGCTCGATGCGACGCTCAATCCCATCGACACCTCTACCAACCCGGCCGTCGGAAGCATCAAGTACTGGCGCGTCGAGAAGGCCGTGATCGCCGGACGGATTCCCGCCACCGACCTCCTGGCCGCGGTCGGCACCATCATCACGTCGGCCGCAGACGGAGGCCCCGCCAAGCCTCCGCTCTGTACGACCGGGACCTTCGCTCAGGTGAAGAGCGCGCTCTGCAGCCAGATCGACATCAACCAGAACAAGTCTCTCGACTTCATCCCGGGCGCCGCGTGCGACGCGATCTCGATCGGCATCGGCCTCACCGCGGATTCGGTCCGGGTCGACACCGTCCAGCCCGCCCCGGCGACGAGCAACGTCTGCTACCCGAGCCCCGACGGCGGCGGACCGATGGCCGGACCGCCCGGGGTGACGTATCAGTGTCCGTAAAGAAGTCCTGTTGCCCTCGTCCGTGCCCAATGCTATTCGGCCTCGGCCGCGTGACGGTGAGGCTCGCTCGTGACGAGCGCCCCGTGAATCGCGTGCATCGTTAGGTCTCGTCTCGATCGCTTTTTCCTGTCGAAAGGCGCGCCCAGAGTGGCGCGACGCACATTTGGAACCTCGCGAACCTCGCGAAGAGCGCGAAACGCGCTCCACTCCGTTCACGGAGGCGCTGAGCCAGCTCAACGATCGGGCCCTTCGTCGGCTCCTCGGCGCTCGCGCGTTCTTGCGAGGGTACGACTACGTTCGCCGCCAGGCCGTCACGGACGTCCAGATGGAGGAGCTGTCGGCGACCGGCCGCGTCCGCGGGACCGACCCCGAGCCGTACTCGGTGAAGCTCCAGGTGACGCCGGCCGGGTTCACGAGCGAGTGCTCGTGCCCGGCGTTCCCGAAGATCAACGGGCACTGCAAGCACGTCGCGGCGCTCCTGATCGCGCTTCGGGACCAGGTACGGCCCAAACAACCGCGGCCCGAGCCGGGCGCGGCCGGCGCGAACGGCAACGGCAGCGGCAATCTCGATGGGTACGATTCGCACGCGCGCCCGGACTCGCGGGACTCGGGCCGTTCGCTCCCGGGCACCAGCGACGGACCTCATCCGCAGCTGGGGCAGGGCATGCTGCGCGACCCGCACTCTCGCATGGGCGGCGGCGAGCGGAACGACCCGCACTCGTCGCAGGGGCGCGGCATCAATGACCGCGACTCGCACCGCGACTCGCACCGCGACTCGCACCGCGACTCGCGCGGCAGCGATCCTCGTTCCTCGATCGCCGAGGAGGGCCTCGGCGGAAGCCGTCGCGCGCGACGTCGCGCCCGGAAGCTCGCGGCGCAGAGGCCCGGCGGCGGACCCGCCATGGGCGGCGGCGGCCGGCCCGGCTTCTCGATCGAGGGACGCGGCCACGATCGCGATCGCGATCGGGATCGCGGAGAGTCGCACGGCGGCGGACGCGGCGGCCCTGGTCACGGCGTCGACGCGTGGCTCCCCGAGCCCATGCCTCCGGCACCGAAGACCATCGAGTACCGCATGCAGGTCCGAGGCGGCGCGCTCAGCGTGTCGCTCCTCGATCCCGATGCGCGCACGCCGCTCTCCGCGACCGCGCTCCTCCAGTTCCAGGCGCAAAAGCCCACTGCCGATCGCGACGCGCTGCGCGTGCTCGCGCGCCTCGAGAACGAGGGACCGCGCCGCGTCGGCATCGAGGTACGCGGCGAGGACGCCGCCGATCTGCTCCCGCTCCTCAAGGGCCGTCGCGTCATCCTCGAGCCGCAGATGATGGAGCTCCGCTTCGGCGACGAGCCGCTCCGCCCGCGGTTCGATCTCGAGCTGGGTCCCGACGGAACCACCGTCCTCGTGAAGACCACGTTCCAGCGCGCTGGCGACCCGCGCAAGCTCTCGCTGCATCAAGGCGGCTGGTTCGAGGGAAGCCCCGGCTGGCACGTCGACGCGCAGGAGGGCTGGGCGCGCCCCATCGATCGCCGCGTCTCGCCGGGCAGCATCCGTCGATTGATGCGCACTGCATACATCTCGGAGTCGATCGACAACCTGCCGTCGCTCATCGCGCAGGGGCTGCCGCGCGTCGCGCTCGAGGTCGGCGCCGAGCTCCCGGATCTGTCGCAGGTCGCGGACGTCGTCGACATCAAGCCCACCTTCCGGCTTCGCGCCGGCGGCGCTCTCACCGAGGCCCGCGTCTCGCTGCGCGCCGCCTACGACGACGTCGAGATCGACGTCCGCGCCGACGGCATGACGCCGCCCGTGCTGGTGAAGCCGCCGCGTGCAACGAGCGGTGACGAGGACGATGGCGCCGGACCGCGCCGCCTCGCCGCCAGCAAGCGCGCCACCGTCATCCGTTGCGACATCGCCGCTCAGCAAGAGGCGACCAACAACCTCCGCGCTCTCGGCCTCAAGGCCGACGAAGACGGCATGGGCTTCATCGCCCGCGGCGACGACGCGATCCAGTTCTGGACGGAGGCGGTCGGCTCGCTCCCCGAGGACTGGGATCTCTTCATCCCGGACGACCTCGTCGACGTGCAGGTCCGAAGCAGCTCGCTGCAAGCGAACGCGCGCGTCTCGAGCGGCGTCGACTGGCTCTCGCTGCGCCTGTCCTTCGAATCCGAAGGCATCGCCGTCACGCAAGAGGAGCTCGGTCGCTGCCTCGCCGAAGGCCGACGCTACGTGCGCCTGCAAGACGGCTCGTTCGCGAAGATCGACGCCGACAAGGTGAAGGCCGTACTGCTCCGCCAGGCCGAGATCCTCGCCACCGGCGGCGGGCAGGGAAGCCGTCTTCCGCTCTCGCAGGCCGGACGCATCCAGGAGCTGCTCGATCAGGTCGGCCGCGCCAACGTCACCGAGGGCGCGAAGGATCTCTTCGGCAAGCTCGCCAACATCGAAGAGATCAAGGTCGTCAAGAAGCCGCGCAACCTGAAGGCGCAGCTCCGCCCTTATCAAGAGCAGGGCTTCCAGTGGCTCTCGTTCCTCCACGAGATCGGATCGGGCGGCATCCTCGCCGACGACATGGGTCTCGGAAAGACCGTGCAGACCATCGCGCTGCTCCTCAGCGTGAAGGCGGTCGTCGAGAAGGACGCGAAGGCCGACGGCAAGAAGAAGTTCAAGGCGCTCATCGTCGCGCCCACCAGCGTCGTCACGAACTGGGAGCGCGAGCTCGACAAGTTCGCGCCGTCGATGACGCACATGGTCTGGCACGGAGCGGATCGCAAGGAGCGCTCCGACGAGCTCGAGGACGCGGACATCGTCATCACGAGCTACGCGCTGCTCCGTCGCGACGAAGAGATGCTCGCGAAGCTCGATCTCCGCTACGCGATCCTCGACGAGGCGCAGAACATCAAGAACCCGCTGAGCGCCACGGCCCGCGCGGCCAAGCGCCTCAAGGCCGACCGTCGCCTGGCCCTCACCGGCACGCCGATCGAGAACCGCCTCTCCGAGATCTGGTCGATCTTCGACTTCGTGAGCCCCGGCCTGCTCGGCCCGCTCGACAAGTTCGAGGAGCGCTACGCGCGCCCCATCGACGCCGGCGATCAGAAGGCGGCCAAGCGCCTCCGCGCCACCATCCACCCGTTCATCCTCCGTCGCACCAAGAGCGAGGTCGCCAAGGATCTCCCGGAGAAGATCGAGACCGATCAGTTCTGCGAGCTCACGGGCGAGCAGTCCGCGCTCTACGCCGCCGTCTTCAAGGAAGTGCGCGCGCAGGTCATGGGCGAGGTCGAGCGCCAGGGCATCGCCAAGAGCCACATCCAGATCCTCGCCGGCCTCACGCGCCTCCGTCAGGCGGCGTGCGATCCGCGTCTGCTCGGCCTGCCGCGTCAGTTCGGCGATGACGACTCCGGCAAGCTGGTCGCGCTGCGCGAGCTCATCCAGACCTCGGTCGCCGGCGGACACCGCGTGCTCGTCTTCAGCCAGTTCGTCTCCATGCTCACGCTCATCCGGCGCGCGCTCGAAGAGGACGGCGTCGCCTACGAGTACCTCGACGGCAGCACGAAGGATCGCCAGGCGCGCGTCGAGAACTTCCAGCGCGAGGACGGCCCGCCGATCTTCCTGATCTCGCTCAAGGCAGGCGGCGCAGGCCTGAACCTCACGGCCGCCGACACCGTCATCCACTTCGACCCGTGGTGGAACCCGGCCGTCGAGGATCAGGCGACCGATCGCGCGCACCGCATCGGCCAGACCAAGGTGGTCACGAACTACAAGCTGATCGCGAAGGGCACCATCGAGGAGAAGATCCTCGAGCTCGGTGGCAAGAAGCGCGAGCTCGTCGGCGCGGTCCTCAGCGAGGACATCGGCGGCGCGAAGAAGCTGACGAAGAACGATCTCGAAGAGCTGTTCAAGTAAGTCGGTTCACGTGAGTCCGCGCTGGGCGGACTGCTTCACGGGGTCGGCCGCGGCCTGACGTCCGCTCGAGAGGCGATCGACGGCCGAGCGTGCGCGCGCATGCGCCCCGAGGAGCTGCACGGTGCACGGCAGGATCACCTCGCGGAGGACGCTCGCGCGGAGCTCGTCGGCGGGGCGTGGTCCAGCGGCGACGACGTCGTGCGTGAGGGTCACGAGCTCGGTGATGACCTCGTCTCGCGCCTCGGCGAGCGCCTGCTCGACCGTGGGATCGCCGCTGCGCAGCGTCCACGCGACGATGCGCCAGGCGAGCTCGGCGTGGCGCTCCTCGTCGTCGGCCATCTTGGCGAGCAGATCGCGGAGCACGGGATCGCTCGCGCGCCGCGAGCTCTCCGCCAGTGCGGCGGACGCCACCGATTCGCCGACGCACGCATCGATGAACGTCGAGCGCGCGATGCTCGCGAGGGTGCGCGAAGCGCCGGGCAGGGCCGCCAGCGCGGCCGGGCCGACGGGCGCCCCGCCGTACGCGGTCGCGAGGGCAAACGTGATCCGCGCGTGCTCGATCTCGTCGATCGTCGCGCGCTGCGCCGCTTCGAGGAGATCGGGCGGCGCGCCCACCGAGAGGAGATCGAGCGTGAGCTGCGCGAACGACGCGATGGACGCGTGCTCGAACGCGGCCTCGCGCGTCCAATGATCGGCAAGCGCGGCACGCTCCTCGGGTGCGATGCCGGCGAGGGCGAGCGCGCCGATGGCGGCGGCCCAGTCGGTGCGCTCGATCGTGCGCGCGACGGACGGAGTGCCGGTGGCATCACGGAACGCGCGGCCGCCGGGACACGGAATGACCCACGTGTAGCAACAGGCGTTCGCGGTCTTCGCGCGCGCAGCGGCGGTGTTCTCCGGGCTGAAGCGGACCGATCGGCGCATGTGGAACCCCGCGTCCTTCGCGTCCTCCGGATGCTCGACGACGGCGGCGCACTTCGCATACGGCGCGGGCGCCTTCTCGGTCGTCGTGCCCTTCGCGCCTTCGGCCAGACAGAAGTCGCCGCTCGGGCACATCGGCCCGCGGAAGCCGACGCGCGGCGGAGCGTTGTCGGGGGCGCCGCCGTCCGCGACGGGCGGCGGAGTGTTCGTCGCGACCGCCGAGGGCGCATCTCCGGGCGCGGAGGACGTTCCGGTGGCCACGGGAGCGACCGATGCGGTCGCGGTCGCCGTCGTCGCCGTCGGATCGGCGCTGACGGGCTGCGAGGGATCCTTGCATGCTACAAGCATCAGCGACGGCAGGACCACGCCGCCCATCGATTGAATCGCCGACAGGTACCGGAGGCGCGCGCTGGAGAGGCTCATGGGCGGCATCTTGGGCCAATTCTGCGCGCAAGTTGCGCAAAAAGCGTCGCGAGCGCGGCGGTAGCAGCTCTTGATTCGACAGCGACGGAATCGCGAGTAGGAAGAGACGGGATGCGGTGCCGACGCCTCACCTTGGCGACGATCCTGAGGGTCACGTGCGTCGTGACCGTCCTGAGCGCCGCGAGCGCCGTGAGCTCCGCGTGCGGCACGTCGTCCGGTGGCGCGGCAGCCCCCGGCCCGCAGTCGCCCGCGGACGGCGGCGATCCGGTCTCGGATGGCGACTCCGGGTCGATGATCCCTGGACCGGACGCGAGCGGTGGTGGAGACGCCGACGCGGCTCCGACCTCCGCCGCGCGCGACTGGGCCGCGCATCCTGCGATCGTCGACGTGCCGGCGCCCGCCGTCCTCTACGCGGTCAGCGACGTGCACGGCGGGTACGACCGTCTCGCGACGCTGCTCCTCGCGAACAAGCTCCTCTCGAGCGCACCCACCAAGGCGACGGACGCGCACTGGGGCGGCGCCGGCGCGACGCTCGTCGTCACGGGAGACCTGATCGACAAGGGGCCGTCGAGCGTCGAGGTCATCGACTTCCTCATGGCGCTCCAGGCCGACGCGCACGCGAAGGGCGGCCTCGTCATCGTCACGCTCGGCAATCACGAGGCCGAGTTCCTGGTCGATCCGACGAACAGCAAGGCCAGCAACACCGACGGCATCGACACCGAGCTCACGGCTGACGGGATTGCGCCCGCCACGCTGGCGTCGGCGACCGATCCGCGCGGGGGCTGGCTGCGCATCCTCCCGTTCGGCGCCCGCGTGGGCGGCTGGTTCTTCTCGCACGCCGGCGACACGGGGGGCAGCACCGTCGCCGTCCTCGGCGCGAAGCTCGAGGCGGCGGTGAAAGCGCATGCAGACTACAACGATCCGGCGATCGTCGGAGCGACCTCGATCCTCGAGTCACGATCCTGGTACACGAGCGCGATCGTGGCGCAGAACGCCGCCGCGCTGGGCGTGAAGCACATCGTCTTCGGTCACGATCCGAACGCGCTCGGCGCCAAGGGCGCGATCGCGACGTCGTTCAACGATGCGCTCGTCCGCATCGACTGCGGGATGTCGCCGGGCGTCGACGACAGCAAGGGCAAGCTCCTGCGCGTGACCCAGCAAGGCGCGAACGACGTCGTCGACGAGCTGGACCAGAGCGGCGCCAGTCGCGCGCTCTTCCAATCGCCGCGCTGAGCGCGCGCGGCGCGGCGGCGCCTCACGGCGGCGCGAGCAGGTCCGAGCGCGGCGGCCGCCACGGCGGCACCCAGCGCGGGCACTGCTCCACCACCGCCGGCATCCGGAGCTCGGCGAACTCGATGTCGGGAGAGCGATCGTAGCGAAGGTCACCCGTGACGAACGCCCCGTCGCCGGCGACGATCGACGCGAAGAACGGTGCGCGCGACCAGCGGAGGTACGCGGCCACGTCGCAGCGCTTGCTCCGCTCGCGCAGCTCGGCGACGGGCGTCTCGAGTGACCCCCGCACCACCACGCCCTGCTCACGGACGTCGCCGGCGGCGAGCCGCGCCGTCGTCACGAGGGGTCCACGCATGCACGACGCCGCGCTGACGAGCGAGGGCCACGCGCTGACCTCGGCGTTGCGGAGCGCCCATCGTTCTCCGTCACGCGAGCGCTGGACGACGACGACCTGCCAGCACAGCGGCGTGGCGGGGAGGGGAGAGCGAGACACGTCGATCGTCTCCCACTCGGGATGAGCCTCGGCGAGCGCACGACGCACGTTCGTGCTCGCCGCCGCGCTCGCCGCCGCGAACACTGCGACGACGACGAGGCTCGACAAGAGCGCGAACGTCGCGCGCATCGCGGGGCTTGCTCTCCGTGCCACGACGATCGACGCGAGCGCGAGAACGGTCGTCGCGACCGCTGAAGGCCACGGCACGAGGCCTACGCTCCACGTCAGCGCGAGCCCCAGCGCGAGCAGCGCGCCCCAGACGACGCGACCGCCGCGCGACACCGTCGCGGCGAAGAGCGGCGGGATCGCGAGTGCCCAGAAGAGCGGCTCCACGATGAAGATGGTGTCGCCGTAGAGCCACCCGCTGTCGAACGGCCAGAACGGATGCACGCCGTACTCGTTGCTCGCATCGAGCGCGACATGCCCGAACGGACCGAGCAGCGCGATCCCGGCGAGCCAGCGCCGGTCCGTGACCGTCAGCTCGTGCCGCCGGAGCCGCGCCCAGCCGGCGACGATCGCATAGGACAGGAGCGCGATCACCGGCGCGAGCGCGACGGTGTGGGTGTGCCCCCGATGATGAAGGAGGTAACCGAGCACGCCGCCCGTAATTCCTGTGTAGAGCGAGTCCGCGTCGGGCAGGTTCTGCGCGATCATCGACACGGCCCATGCGGCGCGCTCGAAGGTTGTGGCGCTCGGCGCAGAATTCGCGCCGGGGTCCAGTCGTCGTCGCACGTGGACGAGGACTTCGGCGGTGAGCGCCCCCGCGATGGCGTGCGTGACGTTGTCCAACGCACGCGAGCTTACGCCATGACGCGAATCTTGATGTGTGACCGCGTGACAGTGGCGCAGAGTCACGGCAGGATGCATCCGATGAAGAGCCGCTTGCTTGCGTGGGTCGTCGGCATTGGCGCCGTCGTCGCCGTCTCCGTCTCGTCGGCCGCCTGCGGGTCGACCATCGTCGAGGTGCAGGCGGCACCGGACGGAGGCCTCATCGACGACGTCGATGCCGGCGACACGACGCCCGAAGCATCCGCGCCTGCATGTACGCCCGGCGCGACGTCGGCGTGCACGTGTGACGGCGGCACCGGAAAATCGGTGTGCGATTCCACAGGCAACGTCGGCACGTGCCAGTGCCCGACCTCGCTCACGTCGCATCAGGTGATCTCGATCAGCAACCTGAGCGCGCTCGAAGCCGAGACGCACCTCGCCATGGCCCCCGACGGGACGATGGCGTCGGCGTGGATCAGCATCAGCGGCGGAGGCGGCAGCGACATCGGGTACGTCTTCTCGACCGACAGCGGCACGACCTGGACGAAGCCGAAGACCGTCGGCGACGCGAGCGGTCGCGAGTCTTCGGATCCCGTGATCGCGGTCGATCCGCAGGGGAACTTCTACGTCACGTGGATTGCGTTCATGCGCGACATGGCCGGCAACGCGTCCGACTTCGTCCTCTACGTGTCGAAGGCGGCCGCCGGTCAGAAGACGTTCGGCACGCCGGTGTCGGTCGACACCTTCGCGAGCGGCGACAAGCCGTGGATCACGGTCACCGCGGCGGGCACGATCCTCGTCACGTGCATGCAGATGGCCGGGTCGAGCGCCGTGCTCAATGCGCACCGCAGCACCGACAAGGGCGCGACATGGTCGAAGAGCCCGATCTTCACGTCGACCGCCGGAAATCAGGCGAATTTCATCGTTCCATGCGCGCCGAAGACCGGCACGCGGATCTGGGCGAGCCACCTCTCGGTGGAGACCGACCTCTTGCAACGCCTTCACTGGAGCGACGACGACGGCGTCACCTGGCCGGCCGCGAACACGAAGACGTTCGGCATCAACTCGTCGATCACGCCGGCGACGTGCGTCGCCAAGGGCAACGACCTGTGGCTCGCGTACGGTCAGTGGACCGCGCAGCCCGCGAGCGCCGACGCGCCCGTCGACGAGTACCACGTCATCCACACGACGAACGGGACGACCATCGACGACGTGCTCGCGAGCGACACCAAGACGAAGCAGCAGGAGCTCGGGTCACTCGCGCTCGACGACGCGACCGGCGAGCTCGCGCTGTCGTACTACGCGGGCGACGCCGAAGGCGCGAGCGGCAACGTTCGCTCGGTTCGCTCGACCAACGGCGGCAAGACCTGGAGCGCGAGCACGGTCGTCAGCGCCGACCTCAACTTCACCTCCGATCGCGGCAGCGCGAAATGGCTCGGCGACTACTTCGGAAGCGTCCTTCGTGGCGGCACGCTGTTCCTCACGTATGGCGAGAACGCCGACTCGGTGACGCACGTCGCGTTCTCGAAGACGCAGTGAACCGAAACGGCGCGGCGTGCTCGATCCGATCGGCATGGTCATCGCGGCGCTCGTCGCCGTTCCGCTGACGATCGCGCTCCTCGTCGGCTACTGCCGCCGTGCCGCGCGCGTCCGCTGAGCGCGCTGAGCACGCCGCGCCGTTTCGGTTCACTGCGTCTTCGAGAACGCGACGTGC
>OUNM010135439.1_pt1 | contig 11493 bp, 17 predicted proteins | sample 1769961 | NCBI WGS metagenome assembly OUNM01 (sample SAMEA3914820, study PRJEB12502) | metagenome | biome: forest; material: soil | place: USA | collected 2012-03-12 | depth 0.3 m
CCCCTCCACCCCCCCTTGCATCACCACCACCGACTCCCCTTGGCGCGGCACAACCCAACGCGGAAGTTACACAACGCCCAGGCTGCACAGCACGGACTGGACAAGCACAACCTAACCCGGAAGTTACACAGCACACATAGGCTGCTGCTGCACAAAGCACAACCCAAATTCCCGTCCCCCCAATCCCCCCAGCCAGCACAGCACAGCACCTTCTCTGCGTAGGTACTGTACCACCCAAACCAGACCAGCCCAAGCCAAACCAGCCGCGCAACCGTGCAACCAACCACCCGGCCAACTCTCGGCCTTCATCACACCACGCCTCCCCGGCCTCGCGCCGAGAGCGCGGTTGTTTCCCTTTCCCTTGGAGAACCGAACCGAGCGCGGCGCGGCGTGTGAGAGGTTCGTTATGGGCGAAAGATAGAGTGTACCGTGATAAGGCGGGGCCAAGGAAAATGGCCTGATCATGTCGTCATTCTCCCATGTGGGACGATGGCTGCTGCTGCGCGGCTGCTGCGCCTCGGGTTCGCGTCCGTCGGGTTTTTCGTGTCCGTGGGCTGTGGGAGCCATGGGCTTTTTTTTTTGTTTGGTTTGGTTTGGTTTGGGGTTGGTTCGCATGGTTTGATCTGGGGTTGCGAAGATGACGTTGGCAAGGTTGTGGCGGTTTTCTGCTCTTTCTCACACATACGTAGGTCTTTTGTCTGGGTGGTGGTGGTGTGCGTGAGGCAGGTATGGGTAAACGGCCAGCCGCGAGGGCGCGAAGACTGACGAGATCGGATGGCCTCCTTCTCTCAAGGCAGACCGTCATCGGGGTTCGCTTCTCTCAAAGTTGACCGGCGTCGGAGTAAACCGGCCTCTCCTTTCCTCCGCCGCTCGCGATAGACCGATAGACCGGAGCCGGATCACACAACAAGCCCAAAGCCCGTCAATGCCATGCCCACCCATCCTAAACAGCCAAACCCGCCAACCTCTCCTGCACCTCCTTCGCCTCGTCCTCCAACCCCACCCTCCTGCTCAGCACAAGCGCCTCCTCATACTTTGCCCTAGCCTCGCCATTCTTCCCTAGGATGGCCAGCACAGACCCAAGATTCGACAGCGCGACGGCGCAGGCGCGGTCGCACTCCGGGGTGCGGGCGTCGCCGCGCGGCTCGGCGGCGTGGCGGATCGCGTTCTCGGCCCAGCGCTGCGCCGCGGCCAGGTACGAGGCGCGCTGCTCGGCGGGCGAGGCCCAGCTCTTGGACTCGGCCATCAGCGCGTGCACGGGCGCGTCGCCGGGGGCGATGAGCGGGTGTTCGGCGAAGCTGGAGGCGATGTTGTTCACTGGTGGGTGTTAGGGGGTGGGTTTCAGGGAGGGGGTTGGATGAGACGGACTTAGGATGGCCATGTGGCATGGCTCCTGGCACAGGCGGAGGGCTTGGAAGTAGAGCGGGAGGGCGAGGTGATATTGGGTTTTGTCCTGGTAGCTTTGGGCGAGGGCTGTGGCGAGGTTAGTATTGTGTCGATGGGGTAAGAGAGATTGGTAAGAAGTGTGTTATGATTACTCACCCTCCAGACTCCCACCAATTTCTTCCGGGCTCATCCAGGGGCCTTCCCCTTCCTTCAACCCTTCCTTGGCGCGCCTCTGCATCTCCCTCAGAGTGGTCTCGACGGCCCACACCAGGCGCTCGTGGCCTTTCTCCCGCTCCAGGACGTGCTCGTCCGAGTAGAGATTGGCAAGCTTCACGCTGATGCTGACGGCCTTGGCCAGCAGCCTCGTCCGCTTGGCCCAGTAGCTTTCCTGTGGCTCTTCGGGGACAACCGGCTCGCCCTCCTTGGGCGGCGCGGGCGGCTCGAGCTTGGGGAGAGTGCCCTCGGCGGCGCTTTTCTCCATGACCTCGACCCAGCGCTTGCAGTCTCCCAGCAGGTTCTCCAGCACGCTGATAGCGTTCTGGTAGCTCTCAATCTTCTCGAGCCACGCGGCCACCTGGATCTTGATGCCCATGACGTCGTCCGAGAAGTGATCCAGCCCTTCCTGGTCACACAGCTCCAGCGCCTGCTTGTAGTAGCGGAGGGCGCGCTGCGGATCCGGATCGTGGTTGCTGAAGTAGAGGGCCTTTCGCAGAGCCTGCGCCACGGGCTCGGGGTATCGTGTGAATTGGCGGTTGTAGAAGTAGTTGTAGTAGACGAAGACGCAGTAGACGAGCACGGCGATGGCGCCAACGACTCTGGCGTCTTGTCAGCGGCATGCTCATGGGGCAACTCGGTATGGCACGTACGCGACGACAGCACCCAATGCCTCCAATGGGTTCCTCCGCATGACTTCTGTGAAGCTGGTGTTGCGGATGACATACCAAGCGCGGCTCGAGTCGGACTTGATGGCCTGCCAGAGCATGCCCTTGAGCGACGGAGACGGCTTTGGTGTCTGTCCAGCTTTGCTCCCTGAGCTTTCCGAGTTCTGGTCTGGCGGTGCTGTTGATTTGAAGCGACATTGGGTGCCAGCAGGGACCATGAGGAGCGCAAACGGCTTCTGTTGTCGGCGCCGAGCGGATGTAGATTGCAGCCGGAGGACGACGAGGGGGACGGGTCGTGTTGATGGCCATGTTGATGGTACCAGCGACGGTGACGTCGTGGATGTGCACTGTCGGGGGAGCCGCAATGCGCCGGCGGGCCGCAGGCCGGCGGCCCTGAAGCCCGGCATTGTGAAGGGGCTGGGACGGCTTGATTGTTGGTCAATCGATTGAGATCCTGCGAGTTAAGCCGAGCTGTGTAAGTTGGTGTTGGTCGTACTTGGAATTTGATGTTGAAAATGTTCCACTTTCCACTTCCCACTTTCAACTTCCACTTTCAAGTTGCAGCAGGTCCAAGCTCCCCTGGCAGCTCCCGGCCCCACTGTGCCTTGCCCGAGGGGAGATGCCTCAGGCTGCCCTGCACGTCATTTTGGGTGATCCAGGCCATCCCTGTTAGTCCCTCGTGCCCCTCCATTCCCGACCCAGTCCCGAGGTTGAGAACGGCTCCACCCGCTCACGGCACTCATCGCATCTCAGGAGAAGGGGCATATGACAACTGGTCGTTCCGAGAACAAACAACAAGCAAAATCACATCGAGGTGAGACTCGTGTCCGGGAATCTTTCTCCTGACTGTCTCCAGCTTCGAGAGAGACGTTCTGTCCACTGAGCAAGGCTGACTTTACCCCAGATACCCCTCATTCCCTCATTCCCTCATCCGTCTCTGCTTCTCTCACCCTCATTTCTCCGTCAACTTCACACCAACCGCCCAAGATGGCCGGCAAATTCGAGCCCAAGGTTCCCGTCCAGCTGAACCCCCCAAAGGACGACCCCATCTCTCTTGAGGAGCTGGCCCAAGCGAACGGTAAGGCCTATCTCACCTTCCAGCATTGGAGCGACCGCCTCCCCTCCCTTGGACAAGGCTGATGAATCAACACCACATTCAGGGGCCGACAACGGAAAGTGCTACGTCGCTATCAAGGTAAACACCTCCCCCCCACCACCTATCTCCCTCCCATATATACTAACCCTCCCCACCAGGGCATCGTCTACGACGTAACAGGCAACAAAGCCTACCAGCCAGGCGGCGCCTACAGCGGTAAGCCCTCCCCCTCACCTCCCCCTTTTCATCACATCAACCAACCAACCCCTTTTCCGGTTTACAGTCTTCGCCGGCAAGGACGCCTCGCGCGCGCTGGGCAAGACGTCGACCAAGGCCGAGGACGTCAGCGCCGACTGGCAGGACCTGCCCGACAAGGAGAAGTCGACGCTCAACGACTGGGTGACCTTTTTTTCCAAGCGGTATAACGTTGTCGGGCGCGTCGAGGGGGCGACGAACTTTGAGGAGGCTGCGTAGGGCTTGCACGGCACGGCACTGTTTACTACTTACTGTTGGCTGTGGCTGTTTGGGTGGTGGAAAATGGATCCGATTCGGTTGTTGTTGCCCCTGCTTTTTCTCGTCGTTCGTTTTTTGCCCGTCTTGGTTTCGCTCGGTTGCTTTGTGTGGGTTTGGTGTCCGACAGGTGTGTGTGTGACTTGAGTTGGTGGTGATGGTGGCGTTTGCTCGGCTCTTCCGCGCTGCCTGGGTGATGGGGAAAGGTCGGGCTTGAAATCCCGTGGCCAAACGACCCGCTGAAGTGTAGAATGTGCTCTGTCGCACCATGACACGGTTTTTGGTGTACTGTGTCGCTCACCGACTGCCGAATCCTGTTGTCAACCGCATCTGGGTGACCGTGGACGGGGCTAGGGAGGTGTGGTGAGAACTGGCTTGGTCTGGATCCGTCTTTGCTTGGTGGTTCTGTGACACGGGTGTGTTATTGTTTAACGCTGCCGGTTTAGGGAAGAAGATAGTAGAGCGGTCACGCTCTCAGGTTTTCTTCTCGTTTCTTTTGTAGCTCGGAAAACTCCCTTCTCGGGAGCCGAGATATTTCCTGGCTACCATCCCTCTCACCTCAACCCTCAACCATCTCCCACCCACTTATCTGAGATCGGATCTGTCACTTTCATGCAAGGTACCCGTCAGGAGCACAACTGGGCAACGGTGCCGTTCCGGAACGTACTAGGTCGAGCTTGTGACACGGAAGACGGCACCTTCGGCTACGGACCCGTGCCAAAATAGGGAATCCCGAGCCGAATAGGGACTTCGGGAGGGTGGTATGCGGAAGGCATCTAGGACCAGCTTGACTGACGCTCCTCGGTGGCAATGGGGGCTAGGAAGGAAATATAAAAACCAGAGAGGCTATTCTTGTTGTCATTGTTATGGCATGGTATAATAACGATGCGGTTCGACACGATGGCCGCTATCAACGTGACCTGAAGTGGACCGAGATTCGGAGACAAGACGCCACCGAAAGTGACCCCCATGGGAGCACAACACAGTGTTGGGAAGCACCGCAAGCGTAAGCGGGCACGGGGTCTTGCCCCGTGTTTTGTATCATTAAAAATATTACTTGTGGGTAGCATACCCTATTGTTGCCCCATTCTCGTGACCAACGGGGCAAGCCAGTGTAGTAAAGGGAAATGTTTGTGCCACAGACCCTTCATGTATTACCGAGTTGGCTGGTGATAACTTTTCGACGCCGTCAAAGGCCAAGAAGAAGAAGTATAGCGACCGGTCCCGAGGATCCCGTCTTAAGACTGGGGGCCATTGCCACCTGTCATGAACGCCTGTCAGTGCTGACTTCCAACGGGATGGGTGCGAGGGGGACATCGTGGGTAGCTACTAACCTTGACCTTCACCTCCACCCTGGGCGAAGAGCTGTGTCTGATACTGTGCCGCGCATCCATCGCATGGCCGGTTTTGGTCCCAGCAGTTTTGCAGCTTCTTGACCCTGCGGCAACGATGCAGGGGGTGGTTTCGGGCGTAGTGGCAGTAGCTCTGGAGGCGCAACTCCGAGTGGCCGCAGGTGAAGATGAACTCTTCCCAGTAACACATGGTGGCTTTGCGGGACGGGTTATGTGTGATGCCGTTTGTCTCTGGAGAAGTTGAAGGCTGGCGGTGTCGGGGTAGGAGATAAGTGCTGAATGAACGACTCTGGTTTCTCGGACGTGCTCGGGCTTAAACGCTGAGGAGTGCCGATGGACTTTTGCGGTGTCGTTGACAGAGCTCGAAGGGCGGGAGACGTGGGTGGGAGAGCCTGAGATTAGCCCTGGGCAGTAAACCAGCAAGACAGGGCGATTCTTATACGGGCAGCTCAGGGGCTGGAGCAAGCCCGCGTGGCACATCTCTGCCATCTCGCTCCAAGCCATCGACCGGCATGCTTTGTTCTTGACCCGCGGCAGGGCATCACACGCTACTGTCGACTCTTGCATGGCCGGCACCGAAGGAGCCGTGGCGAGCGCGAGCGGGGACGAGAAGCGCCTCATGTGAGACGCTCGACAATGAGAGGCCCGATGCTGTGATGGCGGGGCGTGGCAGAGCATCGTCACCAGGACGGAAGTGATAGTTCGCTCCTTGTACATACAGGAGGGGGGGCGAGGATCATTCGCCGTCGACCGGAGTTGTGTCCCATCGAGGGCGTCAATGACTACGGCCAGCTGGCTTTGCAGCGCTGGCTGGAACACGGTGCATCCTCCTCCTGCAGCCAGGGGCAAACAGTGCGAGGGGGGGGGGGGAGCTCGAAAGTCGGCTGTCTATTCGAAGCCGAGCCTGGCCAGACTTTACTGCGGTATTCACCCAAAACCCTCCGTGAGCCGATCAGACTCCGTCTTCATCTGCAGCAGTTGATGGCCACAAAATCCCTCGTTGGAACACCCAGCGCTACCCCGAATTTGCTCTTAAATCAACAAGAGGCCTCGAGAGTCTTTGTGGGGGACACAATGACAACCAGATCTGGAAAATGACCTCCCTCGTGTACTGTGTCCTGTTGTGGGTGGGTGGGAGGACGGGAACAAAGGGATTCAGGGGTCCTCGGCCCGCTTCGGAAGCGTTCCGCAAGAGAACCGACAACGTACAGGACCCGATCCCGTGGAAAGGGGGTTTGTCCTCCGCGGTTAACTAACATGGGGCGGGCGGCCGATCTGAAGATGCAAGTCACCTCCCCTTGTCGTTGGCAAACCGAAAATACGAAATATTAAATCTGAGATGTGACCGGGCTGGCGGCACGATGTACTGTGTGTGGCTTGGAGCAAACATGCTCCTACCCGGCATGGGCTGCTGCGTAATGCGTGGAATCGAACCCAATCGATTAGCCAAGTCGAAGCCACCAGAGGTTGACCACTGGAGTCCTTGACAGTGACGCGGGGGCGGGGGGGTCAGGAGAAAACTCCGGGAAGGTTTTCAGCATCTCGGTCGCCAGCAATGGCAGCGTGGCAGCCGCCGGTGCTGCGGCGATGTGAGAACAATATCTCCTTGAGCATATGAAGTACTGTGTTTGAGTCGAGAAACAAGTGGGTGAGCGCCAGGGACTTGGAGGCTACGAATAGCACCGAGGGTCAGAGGGAGGGAAACTGAGAGCATGGGGAGGAGGACGAAGAGGAACCGGCGTAGGTTGGCCAGCCACCAGCATGGCACCTGCAAGTCGGCAATCTACAAACCGGGAGGTGTTCCGGACTTCTGCAGCTGACAGATTTTGGTCGCCGAACACATGGGAGAAAATGCCAAATCCATCCCAATGTGCGAAATGTGCCGAACGTGTCAATTGTGCCAATTGCGCCAACCGCGCGCCAATCCGAAGGGTGGCAGCATCTGCACTTCTTGCATTTGCCAACCCGAGAGGCTGCCAGGCCGATACGCCGCGTGGGACAGATGGGGATATGCCGCATGCTGCTGCATGTTGCCGATGTTGTTTGTCGCACGTCAAGACTGCCACCGCTTGCAACCACTTGCAACCACTTGCATCCACTCGCAACGACGGCTTCGATGGAGGATGCGGCGTTGTGCAGAACAGAGTGCGAATTGGCGTCCCGGGCCAAGACCCTGCCGCCCCCATCCAATGACAAGGCGGGTGGCACCAATCCACACGTGATTCCCGTACAGCGCGGCATCTCATTGGCTCCTCGCCTTCACCGAGAGCTGATCGAGCCGTGGTTGGCTGCGCAGCCTCGTCACCCAGCACCCAAGACCACCCAAGCAGGCAGAAAGTGAGGCTTGCGGCCTGCCCGATGCCCGACTCCGACCGTCCTGAGCATCTTTCTCCCTCCCACAGCCCGGATTTTGCACACTTCTTCCGTCCAACCTCCGCCTTGCCGTCGTCGCTGTTTATCGGAGCCGGCGAAAATTGAAGCGCCATCATTTTTGGTGTTCTCTGCTGTCTCCCAGTCCATCTGGTTAATTGCCTACCCACCCACTTGAGATTGTCGCAGTCGCCCCCCGCCAGCGATGTCCCGTCTGCCCGCAGCGAGGCTCCAGTCTCTTCTCCGACAGCAACGGCTGTAAAGTGTGAACCATCGCCGACTTCCGCTCCCGGCGCTCCGGAGCAGTGCCTGCTCTGATAATAAACGCTTGACGTCTCTTGCCATCGCCCCGTCTTCCCGCAAGGTGTGAGTATCCCCACCCCCAGTGGGTCTTTGACTCTTTGATCGTCTTCATCGAGCCATCCCGTTCGAGACCCGCCCCATCTCCGGCACTTCAGACGACGACAAGTCTACGCCGCCAACACCGGGACAACCTTGTTAACAGTCTATCAGGGCAGTTGGACTGTGTCCAATCCGCCATGGAGCAACATCATGTTCCCCAGCACAGCCAATACCCAGTATGATGCCCGCCATATCTCGTCGTGGCCGATGATCTAACTCCATTCCCCTTTTAGTCGTTCAACCTAGGCGACCTTTCTCCTGCTGGATCTCCGGAGTCGATGGCCATGTCAGCACATGGAAGGCCAGCAGCCGTCGCCGTGAATCACTATGCGCAATATTCGACTCTCCCGGCCCAGAACATGGGTGTCGGAGAACCGATGGGTGATTCGCAATCCTTTGCCGCCAGCCACGGCCCTCAACACACAATCATGCAGAGCCAGCAGTTGGGCTCGATGATGATGCTCAACCAGTACATGCATGATGAGGGTGGTCCATGGACCCCGCTCGCCCTTCATCCCGACATAGCAAAAGGACAGCAGGCCATCCAACTGTCGAGCAAAATGATTCCAAACTACGGTGGCTTTAGGGGCGCTCCACCACCCTCCGAGGCCGACACCATCGGCCAGAGCCTTGCGGGAATTACGTCTGATTCGGGCTATGGAAGCATAGGCATGACTAAACACAGCGTAGGCATCCCGTCCGTCTGCGGCGACGGGGACCAGAGCATTGAGCTCGTTTCACGCTTCCAGGTGCTGGACAGCATCTGGCGGAACGACGAACTCGGGCCGTTGGACGGGAGGGGCCAGATATCAACCCTGGGGGCTCCGGTCGTCAGGCTGTATAGGTGTCTGGGTTGCAATGCCGAAGTGAAGACGAAATCCGAGTTGAAGTGAGTTTGGCTCCGCCGAGCCCGTGGCGTCAACTGACACCAAACGACTAGAAAACACGAAGCTCGACACAACAAGCCCTTCAAGTGCACCATTCCAGGCTGCCCCAAGGCGTCCGAGGGCTTCAGCACCAACAACGACCTTGATCGACACAAGCGATGCGTACACAAGATCCTCACTGGAAATGAGATTGTCTACCGGTGTGATGTGGAGCAGTGCAAAGATAAACTCAAAGACTGGCCCAGGCAGGACAACTTTAAGCAGCACCTGTTGAGAAAACATAAGCTGCGAGAGGCCGATCTGAGCCGCTATATGTTCCAGTACGTTATTCAAGCCCGCATCTAGCCTCTGGCTGGCACTGACCTGTTTGTCTTGAAGATACTCAAACTCAGCCGACGTTTCGCATTTTGGATCAGCCGGGCCTGTTTCTTCACAAGACACCACAATCACGAGGTTGAGCACAGCCGCGCAGATGCCGTGGACGGGACTGGGTCACTCCATTGCCGCGACCTCCGGCCTGCTCCATGGAGCCCCCAGCCACCCACCAACAGGAAACACAGCGCCTTACCAGGGCCCTTCGATGGACCTTGTCGCTTTGGGAGCTGGTGCATTGCAGTACTCGAGCCAGCTTGTCTCCGACACCACCCACGTTTCGCAAGCGCTCCCTGGGCTGAACCTCGCGCCAACGAACCGACAACGAGCGAGCGCGCCAATCACGAATTCATTTACAGCGGCTAACCGGCCGACCTACACGAGCCCAGACTTGAACCATGTACGCGCAGAAGTCAAGTCTTCTGCGTCCCCATATACCCACGAACCAGCGATTGAGGTGGTGGAGCTCGACGACGACGCTCCTGGGTCCTCCGATGACGACTCCGAGGCGGAGCAAGATGAAGTCGAGCCTAGCGGACCGGACGATATGGATGTGGACGATCAGCCCCAGGTCCCTGATTCCGACTTCCGGGAAGATGGTATTGCCGACGCAGAGGATGTTGAACCATCAGGCGACACAGTTATACCTGACGTCGGGGACGACGAGCCCTTGGACTCCACAGATATCCCTGCCGCAGCTGAAGACGAACCCTCACACGATACCACTCTCCTTGATGTAAAGGACAGCGCTCACGGCACATCTACCAGTCCAGCTGATGCCGCCGCTCTCCTGTATTGCAGAGGAGACGAAGTTCATATCAAGCCACCGCCTGCAACTGACGTGCAAACACCTCGGCCTCTCGGATTTGACGATGAGTTGCGGGCTAACGCCTACCTTCAGTCGCTGATCGACAAGGGCAAGCTTGGGGACGTGCTCAAAAAACTGGGATACACGGGGCCCATCAACGCAGGCGGCACGGACCAAAAGCCGCCGGTTGCGTCGTCAGTTACGAGCGACAATCCCCTTTCGGCGTCGAACAAGTGCGAAAAATGCCCCAAGACTTTTCCCCGCCGCTGCGAGCTCAAGTAGGTGATGTGCCATTCCCGATTTCAACACCTCGATTGCTAACAAACGCCGCGCCAGGAAACACCAAAAGCGACACGAAAAGCCCTACGCCTGCACCTTCGTCCGGTGCGACAAGAAGTTCGGCAGCAAGAATGACTGGAAGCGCCACGAGAGCAGCCAGCACGTCCAGCTCGAGATCTGGCGATGCAGCGAGAAGGTGGCGGCCGACAGCGCGGTCGCACCGCAGCAGGAGGAGTGCGGCAGGGTGTGCCACCGCCTCGAGTCGCTCAAGTCCCACCTCCGAACGGGCCACGGCATCCACGAGCCGGCGGTGCTCGAGAAGAAGCTGGCCGACTGCCGCATGGGGCGCAACTTCGAGTCGCGCTTCTGGTGCGGCTTCTGCCAGAAGACCATCGAGCCCACGGGCGCGGGCGGGCCCACGCACACGGAGCGCTTCGACCACATCGACGACCACTTCAACGGCCGCGGCACGCCCAAGATGGAGATCCACGAGTGGAAGCACGTCGAGGTCGACTCGGCCGAGAACTCGCCCGTCAAGGACGCGCACGTGTGGATCGCCGTCGGGAAGCCGGCCGAGAAGCCTGCTAACCCGCGCAAGCGCGCCCGGGGCGGCGAGGGCGAGGCTGCTCCCGCGCCTGCCGCGAAGCGGGCCAAGGGTGAGGAGGCGTCTTACTGGAGTTGTGTATGTCATTTATCTCATCTCCCTGTTCCTGTCCCTGTCCCCCCGTCTGCACCTCAGGCGAGTACGTACTAACCTGGATGCCCGTGACTGCAGTGCTCTTGTCTCAGCTACTGGAGGGTGGACTCGACGCCGGTCTGCGTGAACGGGTGCAACCACCGCCAGTGTGGGGCGTGCAAGGTGTTTGCGGGCGAGAGCATTCCCGGGCCGGTTGCTGCGGTTGAGGCGGCGGGTCAGGGTGAGGGGGGGCAGGGGAGGGAGGGGATGATGACTTTATGAATGGTTTTGAGTAGTTGGAGTGATTTGATACCCTGGTTTTATTTTTTTTTTTGGTGGAGGGGGGGCATGGTTTGGGTAGATGGGATTGCATGGTTGGGTTGGTTAGATGGGGTTGTGGTATGGGTTTTTTGGTTCCTTTGGTTTTGTTTGAGTAACGTGGTGGGATCTTGGTATCTTGTTGTGTATTGACGA
>OUNM010512323.1_pt1 | contig 11489 bp, 11 predicted proteins | sample 1769961 | NCBI WGS metagenome assembly OUNM01 (sample SAMEA3914820, study PRJEB12502) | metagenome | biome: forest; material: soil | place: USA | collected 2012-03-12 | depth 0.3 m
AGGGCGATATAAGCCTGCGCTGGTGCGGCTATGAACCAGGGCCCGTAGTTCAGGGCGATGGCGGTCAGAATGCCCAGGATCGTCCCACCGACCAGTCCGGCAAGCGCGATCAGGATGGTCAGTTCAAGACCTTGCAGCAATTCCGGCAAAGCGGCCGTGATTGCCGTCCAATCGAAAGACATGGCGATGTCCGGTTGATGGCCAGATCACTGGCGATTAACGAGGGGACGAGGCCGTTTGCCGGCCTCGCCCTTGCTTGGTTAGGCGGGGTCTGCTCCGAACCATTTTTCGCGGAGCGCCTTCAGGCGGCCATCCGCCTTCATGGCGGCGAGTGTCGCGTTGGCCGTTGCAACGAGCGGGCTGCCCTTCTGGAAGCCGATGCCGACATCGCGGCCTTCCAGGGCGGGATAGACGACCCTGACTTTGCCCTTGCCGGCATTGTTGGCGTAATAGGTCAGCTTGGGTGTATCGTAGACGACCGCGTCCGTGCGTCCTGCTTCAAGCGCCAGGATTGCATTGTTGATGTTCGGCAACTGCTCGAGTTGCGCGTCCTTGATGTGTTCCTTGATGAAGTCGACCGCGACCGTTCCGGTTTCCGTGCCGATGGTCTTGCCGGCGAGGTCGGCAGGCGTCTTGATCGTCGTGTTACCGACCGTGGTCAGGGTGATCAGGCCGCTCTGGTAATAGGTATCGGAGAAATCGATCACCTTCTGACGCTCGGGCTTGATGAAGAGCTGCGAGACGATCGCGTCGATATTATGGGTCTGCAGGGCCGGGATCAGCGCGCCGAACTCCATCGGCTGGATGCGCCATTTGCGGTTCAGGCCCTTGGCCACTTCAGCCCAGACCTCGACATCGAAGCCGGAATAGGTGTCACCCTGCTTGAAGGCGAAGGGTGCGCTGCCGGTGTTCGAACCGACGATGAGCTCGGCCTCTTCGGCTCTCGCGAGATAGGGCATCGATATAGCAGGGGCCGCGATCAGACCCAGCTTGATAAAGTCACGACGTTTCATCTTCACCTCCACAGCATGATGATCGGGTTCTGTTTTTGGTTGGCTCATGATCGGGTTGCAGATTGCGGCTCACGGTCAGGCGACCCTCTCGCAATGCGTCGGCTCGACGGCTCCCGAGAGCCAACAGCCGTTAACGAGACCGTCCTCGATGTTGAATCGGACCGAGATTTCCGAGGGGCGCTTCATGGCGCGGCCCTGGCGGACTGCTATGCGACGCTCGGATGCTTCAACGAGCCCGTTTGACAGCAATCCAAAGGCAAGCGCTGACGCAGCGATGCCCGTCGCGGCATCTTCCGGATAGCCGGAAGATCGCGGAAACTGGCGTGCATCGACAACCTGCTCCTCTGGGTTGGAAATGGCGTAAGGGTAGAGGCCTGTGGAGCCGATGCGGGTGCATAGAGGCTCTATCTGGTCAAAGACGGGGCTCAGGCAATCGAGAGTTGCGACGCTATTCAACGGGACAAGCGTTTTCACCCGGCTGGTGCAGGCGTTCTGGATCGGAAAAGTGGCGAGCTCCTCAATGCCTATTCCGAGAACAGTACAAATCTCGGCGCGGGTCTCCGCCGCATCGGGAAGCGGCTCGACGAAACCTGCGGGCTGCGACCCCTCGACGAGCTCATCCTGCCCCGCCTGCCGGTTCACTCTTGCTTCGACTTTGCCGCTCTTGGTCCAGATCGTAAGGTGGTCCTTGTTCAACTTGCCAAGCTGCGCGAGGAGCCAGACCGCGCCGACCGTCGCGTGTCCGCACATGGACATTTGGTGATTGGGCACCCAGAAGCGAAACTCGAAATCGCAATCCGATCCGGCAGGCGCGGGCAAGACGAACCCGCTTTCATGGCCATAGGCTTTGGCCACCTCCTGCATCTGGGCGTCGGACATGCCCTCGGCATCGATGACGATCGGCGCGGGATTGCCGCCGCCAGGCCCCGCGACGAACACGCGGACAAATCGAACTTGCTGCTCCGAATTCATTTGATCGTTGGTCCCACGTCCGCCAGTCAACGCGCACCGAAAACCCGTGTGCCAGGCGATCGGTGCGATGAATGCCGATGACGTTGAATCGACTTTGACCAACATGCGGACCTTGAGGCTCACGCAGAGGATGGGTCGCAGAAAAGTTGAGCAGGCAGTGCAGCGCCGGAATGACAACCGAGGCGCACGATCCTTCCGAACCGTCACGCAGAATTCATCTGCGCCAGACTAGGGTCGTCTCCACATCGATGCGCGGCCCAACGGGCCCTAACTCTTGACCGAACGGGCCACGCGCTTGCGGATTTCGGTCGGGGAGCGGCCATCGGTTCGGCGCATAGCGCGCGCCAGTGCGGCGCTGCTTTCAAATCCAACGCGGAAGGCTATTTCACCAACGGGAAGCTCGGTCGCGCCAAGAAGTTCGCAGGCCGTTTCAATCCTTGCCCGCTGCTGGAAATCACCGATCGAGACACCGGTAAACTCTCGAAACAGTCGGGTGATATGACGCCTCGACACGCCAAATCGCTCTTCCAACGCATCCAGCGGAATAGTCTGCCCGACATGGGCGGCCAAATACTGTTTCACATCCTCGACTAGCGACATGCCATGGTCGCGGCCTGATGCGCTGGATACGGCGTCTCCGGCAATGACCTCGGCTATGCATTGAATCAAAAGGGCCGAGGATAGGCCGTGGCGGACGCGAGATAGGCCATACGCATTGCGCTCATCTCGAACTGAAAGTTCGTGCAAGGTGCGCAGCGAGGATGTGTGACGAAACAGCCTGGGAGCTTGAGTACGCCGTCGAAATTCGCTGAGCGATCCGATCTCTTTTTCAAGCCTGTGCAGGATGGGGCTGGTTGCGTAAATCGCAATGTGGCTATGTGCGCCGATGCCTGCTTGCGTTTCATGAGCCCGATTGGATGGCACGACCGCGAAGCGATCATTGGAGAGCCATGTACCGGCGCGCTGCCCTTCATACTTCAGCTCGATGGCGCCGCGGCTCGGCAGAATGAACATCAGGCAGTCGTGCCAATGCCATGGCATGGCGTAAGCGCCACTACCGACCACGGCCGCATATTCCTCATCAGCAGCCACCAGAAGGTCTGGGCGAGCCGTCTGACGAAGCTGTTCGAACGATCTCAGCATTTGCGTGCCCAAATGTGACAGACGAGCATTAGCAGCATGCGGCGACAGTGGCAAAAGAGGCGCGAACTGGCTACGGTCGACCTTTCAGAAAAGGTTGCGGCAATGGATATGATGATCGAGGGTTTGCGGGTGCTGGTAACGGCCGGCGCTAACGGCATCGGGCTTGCGACAGCACGGGCCTTCGCAGCTGAAGGGGCGAAGGTCCACATTTGCGATGTCGATGAAAAGGCTCTTGCAGCGCTTGCCGATAACTCTCCAAAGATTACCCAATCGATCTGCGATGTCTCCGACCGGGAGGCGGTTGCGCGCATGTTTGACGACGCCCTGGCGGCGCTTGGTGGTCTGGACTGCCTCGTCAACAATGCCGGGATTGCCGGGCCAACCGGACGCATCGACGAGATCGCGCCGGAGGACTGGGATTCCTGTCTCGCCATCGATTTGACCGGCCAGTTCAACTGCACGCGGCTGGCGGTCGCCCATCTCAAGCAGTCCGGCAATGCTTCGATCGTCAATCTGTCCAGCCAGGCTGGCAAGCATGGTTTTCCGTTGCGCTCTCCCTATGCAGCAGCGAAATGGGGCGTCATCGGCTTCACCAAGGCGCTTTCGGCGGAGCTTGGTGAATTCGGTATCCGCGCGAATGCGATTTGCCCCGGGCTGGTTGAGGGGCCCCGCATCCAAAGCGTGATCGCCAACAAGGCGCGAAGCCTCAATGTCTCGCACGAGGAGATGACCGAGCGCCTCTTTGCTGGTGTCTCGATCAAGCGCTTCGTCGATCCTGCCGACATAGCCCGGCAGATCGTCTTCCTCGCCTCGCCCTTCGGAAAGACAATTTCCGGCCAAGAAATCTCGGTGTGCGGCGATACCCGCATGCTCAGTTGAAACGCGCGCCCACGGCAAAGCTGGTTTGGCGGATACAGCACAACAGCGCCCGTGAGGCCCAGTCGCGCTAATCGAGTCCGAAAAATTCGGGCTCGAACCAATTCAATAATGCCCGGCCCGAACGGCTAGCCATGAGAGCCCGCTTTCTGCACGGGAGCCAACGTCAGCTACCGGCGCGGACCAGTCTTCTGTGAATACTCGTGAAGGAACATCTCAACGCCTTTGGTGATCAGGCGTTCTGTCAGCGCTTCGTCAGGTCCGCCACCAAATGGCCCATACATGATGTGCGGTGACACCACGAGACCCGCGAGTTGCAGGACAGCGAGCTCAACGTCGGGTATTTCGAGAGCGAAACGCTGCGTCATTTCCGTCAGCGCCGCCGCGATATGGTCATGCAGGCGTACAGGGCCGACCTCGATCCAGACTCGGCCAAGCTCCGGGACACGCTGAACCTGACCTGCAACGAGGATACGGAGGTTCATCAGGCGGGGCGACCGGAGCCCTTCAACCCAGGCGCGGCACAACTCTTCGAGCGAGCCGCGAAGTTCGGTCGCGACCTTCAGCCGATTGGCGATGATGTCCTCTGTAAGAGCGTGCGCCTTAAAGAGCTCTTCGCGCACGACCTCGATGAGCAATGCATCCTTCGTCTTGAAATGGTTGTAGATAGTGACCTTGGAGACGTTCGCGACCTCGGCAACACGTTCAAGGTTGGTCGTCGCGCCTTCTGTGAACAACACCTCCAGCGCCGCTTCCATGATCGCGCTGCGCTTTTGCAAGGCGCGCGGGCTTACCGGACGCGGACGCTCGGCTTTCCTGCGGGCTAGGGTTGAGGCACTGCTGCTCATCTCATCCGATATCTACATGTTTCGGCCATGCCTCCGTCGGTTTGGAGCGCATGTCAAGATTCCAGAGAATTGCGGCGATGGCGCCTGCGAGCAGCAACGGGACGAGCATGGCCAGCACAATCGACTTTCCGTCGAGCCCGAGCGAAAGCAGTGCTCCACCGACTGCTGGCCCGACGATCGAGCCGCATCGACCCAATGCGGCTGCCCAGCCAACCCCGGTCGTTCGGGCGGCTTCCGGGTAGGTCAGCACGGCGAGGGTCAATTGTCCGATTTGCCCAGCCACAATGCCGAAACCTGCGCCTGCCAGAAATGCGAGCAAAAGCCCGTGGCCGGACTCCGTTTTCACCAGCAGGACGATGAAGGCAGCACTGACCGCGCACATCAGAACAAGGAGTGGCCGAATGTCGAAGAGGCGCACGAGGCCGAGCAAGGCAATTCCGCCCACGACAGCGCCGATACTGAAGAAACCTAGCCCCAGAGGCGCTTCCGTTGGCGCGAAACCAAATCCGATCAGGAGCGCCGGAATCCAGTTAGAGAGCGTGTAATAGGCGACGAAGATCGAAAATGAGAACACCCAAAGCAATATTGTCGTCCAGCGATGGTTCGGCTCGAAAAGCTCTGCGAGACCGGCTTGATTGCGATCCCGACGGGTGAAATTTTCGGCAGCTGGACTGGCCGGCAGAATTGCCTGCGCCAGCGCGGCGACAAGCAGCGGAAATATTCCGCCAAACAGAAAACAGCCTTCAGGGCCAAAGTTTCTCACCAGCATGCCGCCAAGGAAACCGCACACCGCCGCTCCTGTACCGAGGCCGAGCGTGACCAGGACAGATATTGTCGCCTGATGGCGTTTGGCCCCATGCCGCGTTGCAAGACCGATCGCCGTTGGCAGGACGACGCCGAGGCCGAAACCCGTCAGCAAACGGACAGACGCAAGCAGCGGCATCGACTGCAGATGCAGGATGAAGCCCGTCAGGAGCGTCCAGACCCCAAACCATGCACATCCGAAGACAAGGACGCGTTTGGGATCAAAACGGCTGGCAAGCCAGCCACTCGCGACAAAACCGGCGACCGCCCCAATATTCGTGATCGTCAGGGGCACCGCAAAGGCCTTTGGTTCGACATGCCACAGCGGCGAAAGCGTCGGCAGAAGCAGGGGAAGCAAAGCCGTATCAAATCCGTCGAGGAAAATGATCGCAAAGCCAAGAGCCGCCACCGACCATTTTGTCGTGGCCTCTGAATCAGTGATCATCGTCATGGGCTCTCCCCTATCCCTTGGATTGCTAGAGCATTGGCTGCATCATTTGTTCGAGCCTCGAGGCGGCGTCCTGCGCATGACCATCGATGCCGACCGCTGCAAGCACGTGCGGATGGTGTGTCGCCACCTCCGCAGCAATGACGGAAAGGGCTGTGGCGTTGACGCCCACGTCCTTCAGTCTGCCGGGCAACCCAAGTCTGGAAACAAGCGCCGCCAGGAGCGCGCCGGCCTCATCTGGATGAGTCGTCGCCTTCGCGGATAGATCGAGCGGACGATCGGTTCGCAGCGCGCGTGCTGCCAGCGCAAGCGCTTCCGGCCGAAAGGGAGCAGCACGTCGGGTGACTTCAGGTAGGGTAATGCATGATGTGTAGCCATGCGGAACGGCAAAGGTTCCGCCGAGCATGTGTCCGATGCGATGGCTTAGTCCAAGGATCATCGAAGCCGGCGCAAAATAACATTCCCAGGCGCCGATGAGGCATTGCTCCCGCGCATGCGAGTCGTTCACGTCGCGTGAGCGTTCGATATGCTCGGCCAATCTGCGAATGCCGCGCTGGAGCATGGTTTCGAGCACTGGCGTTCCAAGCGACCCGATCAGCCCTTCGATGGCATGATCGAGCGCCTTGATGCCGGAGCTCAGCCAAAGCGCTTCCGGCGTGAACCGCGCGATCGCCGGATCGAGGATCACAGCGCCTGCTGTTACTTCCGGTCGAACGAAGCTCGCCTTGTAGGTCTGCGATCCCTGATCCTCCGCGACGCCGAAATAGTGGGCGAATTCTGAGCCGGAGAGCGTCGTGGCGATGGCAGCATAATAGGGTGCCGGTCGTGCCGCTTCATCCAGCACTTGCGCCAGAACGGCCTTGATGACATCGGAGACCGATCCACCGCCAAGGCCGATGATCGTGTCGGCCTTGGAAGCGACGAGTGTGTCGTAGATCGCCTCGACATCGGCGCGTGGCGCATGCGCCCGCGCGAACTGCCGCTCGACGATAGACACTGGCGCAAGCGAGGCCGTGAGCCGATCCGGCAAATCCGTTGTTTCGGCCAGGGACCGGCTGGTCACAAGAAGGGCACGACGCAGGCCGCGCCTTTGGAGAAGCGGGCCGAGTTCAGCGACCGCGCCTGCTCCAATCAGCACCGTTTGCGTCGGGAGCAGGTGGACCGTCTTGCTCACGCTTGCGTCACGCGCTCAATGAGGCGGGGAAAGAGCGTTCGGAAGTTGTCCCGTTCGATCTTCTCGCGATCCGCGACCGTGAAGAATTCGGTCACGCCGGCGACCGTCTCCTCCGTCGTTGACTCCGGCATATAGGGATAATCGCTGCCGAACAGGATGTGATCGACGTCGATCAATGCAGCAAGCCCGGCCAGCGTGTAAGGGTTCGCCGACATCGCGGTGTCGTAGTAGAGCCGCCGGAGGGAACCGATCACATCCTTCGGCTGGCGCGGCCGAAGCTCCGCCGCGATCGTCGTGCCGTAAGTGAGCCGCTTGGCGAGCGCAGGTAGCGTACCACCCGCGTGCGACAGGACAAGCTTCAACTCAGGGTACCTGTCCAGCGTTCCGGAATAGAGTAGGTTGGCGACAGCGCGTGTCGTGTCGAACGTAAACTCGTAGAGCGATGGAGGCAGGCTGAAATCCGGCTGATCGTTCGAAGCGGGTATCGCCGGATGAACATAGGCGATCGTCTCGCGGTCGACGATATGGCGGATGACCGGCTCGAGCGCCTTATCGCCGAGATAAACGCCTGAAAAATTGGTCAAAAGCCCAACGCCATCAAGGTCAAGCTCATCCAGGGCGTAGTCGATCTCGCGGATGGCGGCGTCGACATTCGGCAGCGGCAATAGCGCGAATGCGCCATAGCACTTTGGATGATCGTTGCGAAGGCGCGCGAAAACCTCGTTCGTCTCGCGCGCCAGGCGGATAGCCGCCTCACCCTCGACGAATGTCGTTCCGGGCGCGGTGACAGAGAGGATCGCCGTCTGGATGCCGTTGCGATCCATGACGGCGAGATCGGTCTCGACGTCCCAGTTGATCGGGTCGACGCCAGCAAGCTGCGGCTTCCCGGAATTGGCCAGCGCCTTCACATAGGGCGCGGGCAGCGCGTGATGGTGGACGTCGATGCGCCCGGTCAGATTTGGCATGTCAGATGTCGATCTTTTCGAGGTGGCTGAGAAGTGCTTCGAACTGGCGCGGAAGCTGGAAGCGTTGGCCGAGTTCTTTCGGCGACTCATCGCAGGTCCAGCCGCCTTCAGGATGGGTGACAGCAATCTCGCAGAGCAGGCCTCCGGGTGAGCGCACATAGACCGATTTGAAGTATTTGCGGTCCTTCAGCTCCGAGATGTCGGTGTAGCCTGCGCCTTCGACCGCGAGCTTGATCTCGTCCTGATTGTCGAGATCGCCGGCGTTCAGCGCAAAATGATGGATGGTGCCGCCAGCATAGATCCAGCTTCCCTGGTCATCGCTCCGATTGACGGTCAGCTCGATGACGCCGCCTTGATTATGAGCGCCGGTGTCGATCGCAAATCGCTCGCCATCCCGCATCGTATCCTTGCCGGCGAGATATTTACCGAGGAATTCCAGCGTCAGATCGGGCGTGTGAACATGAACGCCGATGCCATGGACGCCATGGACGGCATATTCCTTCGGTACGCCGAAGCCGGCATGGCCTTCACGTGCATCGCCATCCACGACGACCAGGACATATTCGACGCCTGACGGATGGAGAAAGCGCAGGCGTCGTGATCCGAGCACTTCGAAGGCTTCCGCGCCAATGCCGTGGGCCCTTAGTCTTTGCTGCCAGAAATCAAGCGATCCCGTGGGCACCGATAGCAGGACTTCCCGCGCCTGGTTCGTGCCGCGACGCCCGAAGATGCCCGCCTGATGGAAGGGGAAGGTGGTGACGATCGAGCCGGGATCGCCATTCTGGTTGCTGTAATAGAGGTGATAGACCGGTGTCTCGCCATCAAACAGAACCGTGCGCTTGATGAAGCGCATGCCGAGCATTTTGACGTGAAAATCCACGTCCTCCTGCGCCTTGCCGACGCAGAGCGTCAGATGATGGCATCCATTGATGAAAGGCATCCGCAATCCTCCACTGGCTCGCTCCGTCCGTTCCTGGGGTCGTAACGGGTTGGTCGCTTGACATGTCATAACTGTACGGTACAGTTCATGTCAATATCGCTAAAAGGCGATCGGGAGTTGATCCGATGTTTCGCGAATTTCAGACGAGCCTTGGGAAGGTTCGGGGAGCCATCGAAGGCGACGTCGTTCGCGTTTCGCGTTTGCGATATGGAAAGGGCCCGATCGGTGGCCGCCGCTTCAAGCTGCCGGAGGCCATCGAGCCCTGGGAAGGGATGGTCGATGCCAGCGGCGCGACCGTCATGGCGCCACAATGGCCGGCAAGGCTGGCAGCGGTCATGGGTGAATACGGCATCGAACAATCGGAAGATTGCCTTCATCTCGACCTGTGGCTTCCCACTGCCGTAAGCGGCGGCAAGCCCGTCCTCGTCTTCCTTCACGGTGGGGCGTTCATCTCGGGTGGTGGTGGCATGCCGTGCTACGATGGCAGTCTGCTGGCAACGCGGGGCGACCTGATCGTCGTCAATGTCAGCTACCGCCTCGGCATTCTCGGCTATTTGCCGATCGAAGGCGTGGCGCCGCCCAATCTTGGCCTGCACGATCAGCGCCTCGCGCTCCGCTTCATCCGCAAGGAGATCGCGGCCTTCGGCGGCGATCCGGACCGGATCACGGTTGTCGGGCAATCGGCCGGCGCGCTGTCGATCGCCCATCTGCTTGGACTGGCGCGGAAGGAAAGCCTCTTCCGACGGGCCGTCCTGCTGAGCGCGCCACTTGGCATGCCACTCCAGCATGAAAACGAGACGCGGGATCTGGCCGCGTCGTTCCTGTCGAGGCTGAGTATCATGCCTGGAGATGCCGAAGCGCTTTCGACGGCTCCAATCGGCGACCTGCTGAATGCACAGCGCGATCTACTCATCGCTTCGGCGGCCCGCGGAGAGCCCGGTGATATCGGAATCCCGTTCAAGCCGGTCATCGATGGCGATCTCATAACCCGCCATCCCCTCGATGACGCAACATACCAAACGTGGTGTCCACTCATGGTCGGAGCGACGCGCGAGGAATTTGGGGCGTTCTGGTTCGGCCGCGCCGATCTCGTCGCGCGGGCGGAAGAATTGCTTCCGATGTTATTCTCGAAGGCCTTTCCGGGAAGGCACGATGAAGCCATCGCCGCTTTCAGGGCGAGGCGTCCGGGCGGCGACGCCTTCGCCGTTTGGAGCGATCTGAAGACGGAACTGGAATTCCTTCGACCGTCGATCGAATTGCTCAACAGGCGCGCCGTCGGTGGCGGAGAAGGCTACGCTTACCAGTTTGATTGGAGCCCGCCAGGATCGTCGATCGGCGCCTGCCATTGCATCGAACTTCCATTCCTGTTCGGCAATCTCGACACATGGGAAGCTGCGCCGATGCTTGCCGGCGCTGATAACCAAGAGGTCGAGGCGCTGACCAGAGCCTTCCAGGGCGCGATTATCCGCTTTGTCCGGAACGGAACGCCTGGAAGCGGCACTGGACTGGACTGGCCGAAATTTGAGGCCGGCGGTCCTGTTCTGCATTTCGACCGCCAGATATCGGCTCACTCAACGCCATTCGTCAGACAATCAACGGGGGAAAGACCATGAACACGCAACGCATGAACGACCCGATCGTCCTCGCCGCGCGCATCCTGCTCGCAATTCTTTTTGTCGTGGCCGGTTGGGGTAAGGTGATGGGCTATGCCAGCACACAAACCTATATGGCTGCGGGCGGCGTACCTGGCGCATTGTTGCCTCTAGTGATTATCAGCGAGATCGGTGGCGGCCTGCTTGTCGCATTTGGATGGCAGACACGCATCGTTGCGATCCTCCTAGCTGGATTCACTGTGCTCACGGCAATCTTCTTCCACTCAGCCGCCGCACAGCAAACGCAATTGATGAAGAACCTGGCTATCACAGGAGGCTTCTTGCTCCTGTTCGTCATCGGTCCGGGACGCTATTCGCTTGATGGCTGGACCAGCAAGCCCGCTTCAGCCGAATAGGTCGCAGCTCTCTTGCCGGAAAAATGATGGCGAGCCACTTGTCTTCGAGTCCTCAAATTGAAGGCCTGCTTTCGGCGTTGAACCAAGTGTTTGGAATCGGCTGCCGGTTCGCAGATTGATTGTCATCCAACTGTCATAATGCTTGCGGCGGCGGGAGATTTCTGGTTCAAGCGCTATTGTCTAGACATTTTGGAATAGACGATGCGCCTTGGTGTCTTTGCTGACGTTCACGGAAATCTGCTTGCGCTCGAGGCGGTTCTCCCTCGGCTCGGAAGCGGCGCTGCCGATACCCCCCTCC
>OUNM010488567.1_pt1 | contig 11485 bp, 12 predicted proteins | sample 1769961 | NCBI WGS metagenome assembly OUNM01 (sample SAMEA3914820, study PRJEB12502) | metagenome | biome: forest; material: soil | place: USA | collected 2012-03-12 | depth 0.3 m
GGTCGTAGTCCCCCTGGAACAGGCGCACCGCGCGGCCGTCGAGGACGTCCACTGCCGGAACGATTGCGAAGCCATTGTTCATGTGTTAGCATGTTAACACGGTGACATCGGCGACCGCAGATCCCCGACATTGGCCGACCTCGGAACACCGGGAGGTCTTCCAGGCGATCGCCTCGCTCCGGACGACGGACGAGGTGGAGCACTTCCTGCGGGATCTGTGCACGATCTCGGAGCTCGACGCGATGGCGCACCGCTGGCAGGTGGCGCAGCTGCTGGACGAGGGGCTGCCGTACCTCGAGGTGGCGAAGCGGGCGCACGCGTCGACGACGACGGTGACGCGGGTGGCGCAGTGGCTGCGGCGAGGCGAGGGCGGCTACCGGCTGGCGTTGGAGCGCCGGCGCAGATCCTGAGAGTCGCGGTCCCCTCCAAAGGCCGGCTCCGCGACCCGGCGATCGCGCTGCTCGAGGACGCCGGGCTCGGCCCCGAGACGCCGGGCGACCGCGCGCTCGCCTTCCCGTGCCGCAACGCGCCGGTCGAGGCGTTGCTCGTGCGGGCGGACGACATCCCCGAGTACGTGCAGGACGGCGTTGTCGACTGCGGCATCACCGGCCTCGACATCGTCCGCGAACGCGGCGCGCGGGTGACGGAGCTGCAGCGGCTCGGCTTCGGCGCGTGCACGCTCGAGGTCGCGGTGCCGGCGGAGTCCGACGTCGGCGCGCCGGCCGAGCTCGACGGCGCGCGCATCGCCACGAGCTTCCCCAAACTTGCCCGCGATCTCATGCCGGTGCCGATCGAGCTGGTCGACGTGCACGGCTCGGTCGAGCTCGCGCCGCGACTCGGGCTGGCGGACGCCATCGTCGACCTCGTCTCCAGCGGCAGCACGCTGCGCACGAACGGCCTGCGCTCGATCGGCGTCCTGCTCGAGTCCGAGGCCGTGCTCATCGGGCCCCCCGAGCCGCATGCCGACGCGGTGCAGCTCGCGGGCGTGTTCCGCAGCGTCGTCGACGCGCGCGCGACGCGGTACCTGATGCTCAATGCGCCCGAGTCGGCGCTGGACGCGATCTGCGCACTCGTTCCCGGCTCGCGCGCGCCGAGCGTGCTGCCGCTTTCGGAGCCGGGAATGGTGGCGGTGCACAGCCTCGTCCCCGCCGCCGACGTGTGGCGGCTTCTGCCGGCGCTGGAGGAAGCAGGCGCGTCGTCGATCCTGCTCGTGCCTGTGGAGCGGATGCTGGGATGAACATCGTGGAGGACGTGAAGGCGCGCGGCGAGGACGCCGTGCGCGAGTGGGCGGTGAAGCTCGACGGCGTCGAGCCCATGCGCGCGGAGCCGGACGGCGAGGTTCCGGAGGAGGCGGTGCTGGCCCTCGCCGACCGCGTGCGCCGCTGGCATGCGGCGCAGCGTCCCGTCGACGTGCGGCTCGAGGTCGAGCCCGGCGTCGAGCTCGAGCGCCGGTGGGTTCCGCTCGACTCGGTGGGGATCTACGTCCCGCGCGGGCTCGTCTCCACCCTCGTCATGTGCGCCGTTCCGGCGCAGGTGGCGGGCGTGCGGCGGCTCGTCGTGTGCACGCCGCCGGCCGGATCCGGTCTCGTCGCGCGCGTGGCAGAGCTGCTCGGGATCGAGGAGGTGCTGGCGCTCGGCGGCGCACAGGCGATCGGCCACCTCGCGTACGTCGAGCGCGTGGACAAGATCGTCGGCCCCGGCGGCCCGCACGTGAACGACGCCAAGCTCGCGGTCGCGCGCGACGTCGCCGTCGACCTGCCGGCCGGCCCGTCCGAGGTCGTCGTGCTGCTCGGTGCGGGCGGCGACCGCCGGCTCGCGGAGCTCGAGCTCGCCGCGCAGGCCGAGCACGGGCACGAGGCTGTGTGCCGCATCGTCACCACGCTCGAGGAGGCAGAGGCGCTTGCGCCGGAGCACCTCGTCCTGCTCGGCGACGCGGTAGCGCTGGCGCCGCGCGTCCGGAACGCAGGCGCCGTGTTCGTCGGAGAGTGGTCGCCGGTGCCGAGCGGCGATCTCGGCACCGGCGCGAATCATGTTCTCCCGACCGGCGGCTGGGCGCGCTCGGTCGGCGGCCTCGGGCTCGAGAGCTTCATGAAGCCGGTGACGATCCAGCGGCTGACGCAGGAGGGCCTTGCGCGGGTGCGGCCGACGGTCGAGGCGCTCGCAGCAGTCGAGGGACTGCCCGCGCACGCGGCGGCGGTGCGGCGATGAGAGCCCTCGGTGCAGGGTTCACGACGTACGGCTGGGCGCCGTCGACTGAGGAGCTCGCGGGCAGCGCCGGCCTCGACCCGGTGGAGATCCTGCGGTTCGACGGCAACGTCCCGCCGCTGCCGCTGCCGAGCTCCCGTCCCGCGGCGATCGCTTCCGAGCTCGCGCGCGTCAACGAGTACCCACACGGCGGTTACCCGCGCATCCACGACGCGATCGCAGAGTACGCAGGCGTCGAGCGGGAGAACGTCGTGCTCGGCGCCGGGGCCGACGACCTGATCATGCTCGTCGCGCGCGCCTACGCCGGTGCGGGCGACACGGTGTCGGTGCCTCGCTCGCCGACGTATCCGCTGTTCCGGATCGCCGCGCAGCTCGCAGGCGCCGACGTCGGCGAGAAGGACCCGGTGCTGACGTTCTGCTGCCGCCCGGCGAATCCGACCGGTGCGCTCGATCCCATCCCCGACGCGCGGCCGCTGGCGGTCGACGAGGCGTACTTCGAGTACGCCGACGATCCCGGGGCGGTCGGCCTGCTCGAGGACGACGTGATCGTCATCAGGACGTTCTCGAAGCTCTTCGCGCTCGCGGGCGCGCGCGTCGGGTATGCGCTCGCGTCGCGTGACGTCGCCGCCGAGCTGAACGCACGGCAGGCCCCCGCGCCGGTTTCGACCCTGTCCGTCGCGCTCGCGCTCGCCGCACTCGCGGCGCCGCCGGACGTGCGCCCCGTGATCGAGGAGCGCGAGCGGTTGGCGGAGGAGCTACGCGGGCTCGGCTTCGATCCGGTCCCGTCGCGCGCGAACTTCGTCTACGTCCCCGTCGACGACTCGGAGCGGGTGGCGGCACGGCTGCTCGCCGCGGGCTGCGTCGTGCGCGTGTTCGAGGAAGGCATCCGCATCTCCGTCCGCGATCGCGAGGACGACGACCTCCTCTTGGCCGCACTCGCCGGTGAGCCGCGCGAGCAGGCGCGTCGGGCACGGCTCGTGCGCGCGACCGCCGAGACGACCCTGCGCGTGCGGCTCGCGCTCGACGGCGCGAGCCGCGTGCGCGTCGCCACCGGCGCCGGCCTGTACGACCACTTCCTCGAGCAGCTCGCCTTCCACGCCGGCTTCGACCTCGTCCTGGAGGGGAGCGGCGATCTCGAGACGGGCGACCACCACACGGCGGAGGACGCGGCGATCGCGCTCGGTGCGGCACTCGACCGCGCGCTCGGCGACCGCAAGGGGATCGCGCGCTACGGCGACGCGGTCGTCGTGATGGACGACGCGCGTGCGAGCGCCGCCGTCGACCTCGGCGGCCGACGCCACGCGAAGGCCTCGATCGATCCCGACCCCGGCCTCGCGACGCACGTGCTCACGAGCCTCGCCGACAACGCGCGGCTCGCGCTCCACGTCGAGTCGACGGGCGACGACGCTCACCATGTCGCCGAGGCGGCGTTCAAGGCGACCGGTCGCGCGCTCCGCGCGGCGATCCACGGCGAGAGCGACGTCCTCCCATCGACGAAGGGCGTGATGTGAAGACGGTCGCGATCGCGCGTTACGGCGCCGGCAACGTCCGTTCCGTCGAGCTCGCCGCCCGGCGCCTCGGTGCCGAGGTGGTCGACGACCTCGAGCACGCCGACCTCGCGATCCTCCCGGGCGTCGGCTCCGCGCGCTCGGCGATGGCGGGGCTCGGGCCCTCGGCCGACGTGCTGCGCGAACGTCACGCGGCGGGACGGCCGATCCTCGGCATCTGCCTCGGCCTCCAGCTCGCGCTCGACGAGAGCGAGGAGGACGGCGGCGTCGCCGGCCTCGGTCTCGTCCCCGGCCGCGCAGTGCGGCTCGAGTCCGGACGCGTGCCGCGCATCGGCTGGGCGCCGGTCGAGCCCGGCGGCGAGGCGTACTGGTTCGCGCACTCGTACGAGGCGGTGACCGACGCCACGGTGGCGACGAGCGAGGGCCACGCCGCCGTCGTCGAGCACGGTGCCTTCACCGGCGTGCAGTTCCACCCCGAGAAGAGCGGCGCGGCCGGCCTCCGGTTTCTGGAGCGATGCCTCTTCCGCGCCTGATCCCGTGCCTCGACGTCGCGGGCGGGCGCGTCGTCAAGGGCGTGCGCTTCCGTGAGCTGCGCGACGTCGGCGATCCCGTCGAGCTCGGCGCCGCGTATTCGGACGGCGGCGCGGACGAGCTCGTGTTCCTCGACATCTCCGCATCGGTCGACGACAAGGCCGCGGCCGTCGACGTCGCGGCGCGCGTGGCGGAACGGGTGACGATCCCGTTCACCTTCGGGGGCGGCATCCGCACCGTCGAGGATGCGACCGCGCTGCTCGAGGCGGGGGCGGACAAGATCGGCGTCAACTCTGCGGCGTTGGCGCGTCCGGCTCTGATCGAGGAGCTCGCGCGCGCTCTCGGAAGCCAAGCCGTCGTCGTCGCCATCGACACGGAGGGCGGGCGCGTGCGCTCGCACTCGGCGACCCGCGACGCCGCGCGCGACACATTGGCTTGGGCGAAGGAGTGCGAGGCGCGCGGCGCGGGGGAGCTTCTCGTCACCTCGATCGACCGGGACGGCACGCAGGACGGGTACGACCTCGACCAGCTCGCGGCGCTGCGCGACGCGGTCTCGCTGCCGGTGATCGCCTCGGGCGGAGCCGGCAATGCGCGGCACATCGCCGATGCGCTCGGGGTGTCTCAGGCGGCGCTGCTCGCGTCCATCCTGCACGAGGACCCCGCGCGGCTCGTCTCGTTGCGCGACGAGCTTCGCTCCCTCGGCGTCCCCCTTCGCGATGCCGCCTGAGCTGAAGCCGGCGATCGTGCAGGACGCCGGCGACGGCCGCGTGCTCATGCTCGCGTGGATGGATGCGGAGGCGGAACGGCTCACCCGCGAGACGGGCGAGGCATGGTTCTGGAGCCGCTCACGCGAGCGGCTCTGGCGCAAGGGCGAGACCTCCGGCAACGTCCTCGCGGTCGAGGAGATGCGCGACGACTGCGACGGCGACGCCATCCTGCTGCGCGTGCGGCCGGCCGGCCCGGTGTGCCATACCGGCTCGCGCAGCTGCTTCGCGCCCGCGCTGTGGCGCACCATCTCCGAGCGGAAGGCGGAGCGTCCCGACGGCTCGTATGTCGTCTCCCTCCTCGATGCCGGTGTGGCGCGCTGCGCGCAGAAGGTCGGCGAGGAGGGGGTGGAGGTCGGGCTCGCCGCGGTCTCGGGCGACCGGGATGCGGTGGTCGCCGAAGCCGCCGACCTCGTCTTCCACCTCTACGTCCTGCTCGCGGCCGCGGGCGTCGACGTCGCGGACGTCGAAGACGAGCTCGCACGCCGCGCGAAGTAGATTCTCCCTGTGCCTCCGGTCGCCCTCACCGGCGACGACCTCACCGTCGCCGACGTCTGGTCCGTCGCCGTTGAACGGCGGCCGACCGTGCTCGCCGACGCGGCGCGCGAGAAGATGCGCGCTGCACGCCAGGTGGTCGAGCGCGCAGCGCACGGCGCGCGCGAGCACACGTACGGCGTCAACACCGGCTTCGGCCGCTTCGTCTCGCGCTCGATCCCGGAGGAGCTGACCGAGGAGCTGCAGCTGCGGCTCCTCCGCTCGCACGCGTGCGGCGTCGGCGAGCCGTATCCGGACGAGATCGTGCGCGCAGCGATGCTTCTCCGCGCGAACACACTCGCCAAGGGCAACTCGGGAGCGCGTGTCGAGACGGTCGAGCTCGTGCTCGCATGCCTCGACCGCGGCATCGTGCCCGTCGTCCCGGCGCGCGGCAGCGTTGGCGCGTCCGGCGACCTCGCGCCGCTCGCGCACCTCGCGCTGCCTCTCGTCGGCGAGGGTGAGGCGTTCTTCGAGGGCGAGCGCATGCCCGGGCTCGAGGCGTTGACGCGGGCCGGGCTCGAGCCCGTGCAGCTGGCGGCGAAGGAGGGGCTCTCCCTCATCAACGGGACGCAGTTCATGGCCGCCTACTGCGCGCTCGGGCTCGTGCGCGCGCGCCGGCTCGCGCACGCCGCCGATCTCGCGTGCGCGATGTCGCTCGAGGCGCTGCAGGGCTCGCGGACGTCGTTCCTGCCGGAGATCCACGAGCTGCGCCCGCTGCGCGGGCAGCGCGACTCGGCGGCGCACATCCTCCGGCAGCTCGAGGGATCCGCGATCATCGAGGCGCACCGGTGGTGCGACAAGGTGCAGGACGCCTACTCGCTGCGCTGCGCCGCACAGGTGCACGGCGCGTCGCGCGACCTGCTCGACTACATCGACTACACCGTCTCCGTCGAGGTGAACGCGGCGACCGACAACCCGCTCGTGCTCGTCGACGAAGACGCGCTCGTCTCGAACGGGAATTTCCATGGCCAGCCGCTCGCGTTCGCACTCGACGTGCTGGCGATGGCGGTCGCCGAGCTCGCATCCATCTCCGAGCGGCGGGTCGAGCGGCTCGTCAATCCCAACCTGTCGGACGGGCTGCCCGCCTTCCTCACGAGCGAGGGCGGATTGAACAGCGGGTTCATGATCCCGCAGTACGTCGCTGCTTCACTAGTCTCCGAGAACAAGGTCTTGGCGCATCCGGCCTCGGTGGATTCGATCCCCACGAGCGCCGGGCAGGAGGATCATGTGTCGATGGGGAACGCCGCCGGGTTGAAGGCGTGGCAGGTGCTCGCCAACTGCGAGAGCGCGCTCGCGATCGAGCTGCTCGCCGGCGCGCAGGGCGTCGAGTTCCTCGCGCCGCTCGAGCCGGGCGCCGGCGTGCGCGCAGCGCGGGCGTTCGTACGCGAGCTCTCCCCGAGGCTCAAGGACGATCGGTCGCTCGCGCCCGACATCGAGGGCGTCGCGGTCGCGATCCGCAACGGGGAGCTGGAGGCTGCAGTCTCGTGAGCGTCACCGCATCCCGCATCGACGAGCTGTGCGGCGATCTGTCGAGCATCCGCGCGCCGCGTGGGGCGGAGCTGAACGCGCGCCAGTGGTCGACCGAGGCGCCGCTCCGGATGCTCCTGAACAACCTCGACCGCGAGGTGGCGGAGAAGCCGGAGGAGCTGATCGTGTACGGCGGCTCGGGAAAGGCCGCACGGAATCACGAGGCGCTTCGCGCGATCGTCGCGACGCTGCTCGAGCTCGGCCCGGACGAGACGCTGCTCGTCCAGTCCGGCAAGCCCGTCGGCGTCATGGCGACGCACGAAGGCGCGCCGCGCGTCCTCATCGCCAACTCGCTGCTCGTGCCCCGCTGGGCGACGTGGGACGAGTTCCGGCGCCTCGAGGCCCTCGGGCTGACGATGTTCGGGCAGATGACCGCGGGATCGTGGATCTACATCGGCACGCAGGGAATCCTCCAGGGGACGTACCAGACCTTCGCGGCGGCGGCCGAGAAGCACTTCGGCGCGCCCGACCTGCGCGGCCGCACCATCCTGACCGCCGGTCTCGGAGGCATGGGCGGCGCGCAGCCGCTGGCCGGGACGATGGCCGGGGCCGCGATCCTCTGCGTCGAGGTCGACCCGCACCGCATCGAGCGGCGACTCGAGACGCGCTACCTCGACGAGGCTGCCGACTCCCTCGACGACGCGCTCGCACGCATCCGCGCTGCCGCGGCGGACAAGCGCCCGCTTTCGGTCGGGCTGCTCGGGAACGCCGCCGACCTCGTGCCCGAGCTGGTGGCGCGGGGCGAGCACTTCGACCTCGTGACCGACCAGACCGCGGCCCACGACCCGCTCAACGGCTACGTCCCGCGCGAATATTCGGTCGAGGAGGCGGACGCGCTCCGCTCGTCCGACCCGGACAGATACCTGGAGCTGGCGCGAGAGTCGATCGCGGCGCACGTCGTGGGCATGCTCGAGTACGTCCGGCGCGGCGCCTATGTTTTCGATTATGGCAACAACTTGCGAGGCGAGGCCCGTGAAGCCGGCGTAACGGAGGCCTTCTCATACCCGGGCTTCGTCCCGGCCTATATCCGGCCGCTCTTCTGTCGCGGCGCGGGGCCGTTTCGCTGGGCAGCGCTGTCCGGGGACCCGGCCGACATCGCGGCGATCGACGCGGAGCTACGGCAGCTGTTCCCGGAGGACGCGCTGCTGCAGCGCTGGCTCGAGCTCGCGCCGGGGCGCGTCGCCTTCCAGGGGCTGCCGGCGCGCATCTGCTGGCTCGGCTACGGCGACCGCGCGAAGGCGGGCCTCGCGATCAACGAGCTCGTCCGCAGCGGGGCGGTGAAGGCGCCGGTCGTGATCGGACGCGACCATCTCGACGCAGGATCGGTCGCCTCGCCGTACCGCGAGACCGAGTCGATGCGCGACGGGTCGGACGCAATCGCGGACTGGCCGATCCTCAACGCGCTCGTCAACGTCGCCGCCGGCGCGACGTGGGTGAGCGTGCACCACGGCGGCGGCGTCGGCATCGGCAACGCCATCCATGCGGGCATGGTCGTCGTGGCCGACGGCACGGCTGACGCCGCGGAGCGGCTCGAGCGCGTCCTCACCACCGACCCGGGGATGGGCGTGCTCCGGCACGTCGACGCCGGCTACCCGGAGGCGGTCGAGACCGCGCGCGACCACGGGTTGCGCGTTCCCATGCAGGACGCGTAACTCACAGCACACTCACAGGCGGCATTCACAGGCGGCTCATGGCCCGCGGAGAAAGTGGAGCCATGAATCCCGCCACCGCATCGTTCCCCGCTCTCGGCACGACCGCCGAGGTGACGACGCTCGACCCGGTCGCGCTGTCGGCCGCGATCGAGATCCTCGAGCGCGAGCTCGACGCGATCGACCGCGCATGCAGCCGCTTCCGCGCCGACTCGGAGGTCTCCCGGCTCGCGGAGAGCGGCGGGCGGTGGATGCCGGCGAGCCGTCTCCTGCGTGAGGCGCTCCGCGCCGGGATCTCCGCCGCCGAGCAGACCGGCGGCTCCGTCGACCCGACCGTGGGCGCATCCCTCCGCGCCCTCGGTTGGGACGCGGACTTCCGGGTCGTCGTCGCCCGCAGCGCTCCGGCGCGCATCGAGCTCGTCCCTGCGGCTGGATGGCGCCGGATCGAGATCGACGACGTGCGCGGTCGTGTGCGCACTCCGCCAGGCGTCGTCGTCGACCTCGGTGCGACCGCGAAGGCGCTCGCCGCCGATCGTGCCGCCGCAGCGGCGTGGCGCGCGACCGGCTCCGCGGTCCTCGTGAATCTCGGCGGCGACATCGCCGTCGCCGGGCCGGCACCCGCCGGCGGCTGGCCGATCCTCGTCACCGACGACCATCGCGCACCCTCCCTGGCGGACGGTCAAGTCGTGGCGATCGCCGCCGGCGGGCTCGCCACCTCGAGCACGACCGTGCGCCGCTGGCGCACGACCGAGGGCACGGTGCACCACGTCGTCGACCCGCGCACCGGCCGGCCTGCGGCGGAGGTCTGGCGCACGGTCAGCGTCGCGGCCGCGTCGTGCGTCGACGCGAACACCGCGTCGACCGCAGCGCTCGTCATCGGGGAAGGGGCGCCCGCGTGGCTCGAGCGTCGCCGCCTCGCCGCGCGTCTCGTGCGTCCGGATGGCCGCATCACCCTCACCGGCGACTGGCCCGCGGAGGTGCTCCAGTGGGCGGCCTGAACAACCCCGGCATCTGGTACCTCATGCGCGGCAGCGGCGTCGTCACGCTCATCCTCTTCACCGGCGTCGTCGTGCTCGGCATCGCGACGACGAAGCGAATGCGCATCGGGACGATGCCCCGGTTCGTGACGCTTGCGCTTCACCGCAGCGTCTCGCTGCTCGCGTGCGCGTTCCTCGGCGTCCACATCGTCACCGCGGTCACCGACTCGTACGCGAAGGTCGCGCTGCCGCAGCTCTTCGTCCCGTACCCGACATCGAGCTACAACCTCTATCTCGGTCTCGGCGCGCTCTCGTTCGACCTGCTGCTCGCCGTCGTGGCGACGAGCCTGCTCCGCCACCGGTTGACGCAGCGCGTGTGGAAGGGCATCCACTGGCTTGCCTATGCGTCCTGGCCGCTCGCCTTCGCGCACAGCGTCGGTATCGGGACGGACTCGGACTCGACGTGGCTCGTCGGCACCGCGCTCGCATGCCTCGGCGCAGTCGCCGCCGCCGGGGCGTGGCGCCTCCTCGGGTCGCGTCAGCCGTATCCCAAGTACCTGGGAGCGCCGCTGTGAGCGCCGCCGTCGCCGCCGAGCCCCGCGAGGGGACCGCCGGGCGCCTCCTTGCCCCGGACCGGTCGCCGCTGCCGCGCCGCTCGCGGCGGGACATGCTTGCCGAGATCGAGGCGAGCGGGCTCACCGGACGCGGGGGGGCGGCCTTCCCGACTGCGCGCAAGCTTGCCGCGGTCGCGCGCGCGCGGCGCCCCGCGGTCGTCGTCAACGGCGTCGAGGGCGAGCCGGCGAGCTGGAAGGACAAGGTCTTGCTCGCGCAGAACCCGCATCTCGTCGTCGACGGCGCCGTCGTCGCGGCGCGCGCCGTCGGTGCGCACGAGGTGACGTTCGCGGTCGGCCGGGGCAACCGCACCGTGCGCGCGCAGCTCGAGCGGGCGCTCGCCGAGCGGAGCGACGGGGTCGACGTCTACCTCGAGACGGTTCCCGACCGGTTCGTCGCCGGCGAGGAGTCCGCTCTGCTCAACCTCCTGAACGGCGGGCCGGCGAAGCCGACGATGGAAAGGCCGTACGAGCACGGCGTGCTCGTGCAGAACGTCGAGACGCTCGCGAACGTCGGGCTCGTCGCGCGCCACGGAGCGGCGTGGTTCCGGCAGCGCGGGACGGCGGACGAGCCCGGGACGGTGCTCGTCACCGTCCTCGGCGCCGTCCGTACGCCGGGCGTCGCCGAGGTCGAGCTCGGGACGACGTTCCGCGAGGTCTTCCAGCGCTTCGGCGGTCTCACCGCGTTTCCGCACGCCGTGCTCGTCGGTGGCTACTTCGGGACCTGGGTTCGAGCCCACGACGTCCTCGATCTGCCGCTGACGAACGCCGCGCTCCGCCCACTCGGCGCCTCGCTGGGCGCGCGCACGATCGCCGTCCTTCCGCAAGACGCGTGCGGCATCGCCGAGTCGGCGCGCGTGCTCCGCTACCTCGCGAACGAGAGCGCCGGACAGTGCGGTCCATGCGTCTTCGGCGTCGCAGCGATGGCCGACGCATTCGAATGCCTCGACGTCGACCGGCTCCGACGGCTCGCGCCGCTCGTGGCCGAACGCGGCGCGTGCGCGCACCCGACCGGCGCAACGCGCTTCGCCGCAAGCGCGGCGGGTGTCTTCGCCGAGGAGATCGAGCGTCACCGCGCCGGGCGCTGCAACGGCGCGACACATCCGCCCGTGCTTCCGCTGGGAGCCTCCCGCGATTGGAGATGAGATGAACATCCGCGTGAACCCGATCCTCTGCGAC
>OUNM010727606.1_pt1 | contig 11475 bp, 11 predicted proteins | sample 1769961 | NCBI WGS metagenome assembly OUNM01 (sample SAMEA3914820, study PRJEB12502) | metagenome | biome: forest; material: soil | place: USA | collected 2012-03-12 | depth 0.3 m
CCTCCCAGATCAGCGAGGGGGTATCGGTGCCATTGAACTTGTCGATGGCGACGATGCCGGTGGGGGAGGTGACGTTGATCTCAGTCAGGTAGCCGGCGATCACGTCGATGCCGACGAAGACCAGACCCCGCTTGGCGAGTTCTGGGCCTAGCGCGTCGCAGATTTCGATCTCGCGGGGGGTGAGCTCGGTCGCGTCGGCACGGCCGCCGGCGGCGAGGTTGGAGCGGATCTCGCCATCCTTGGGCAGCCGGTTGATGGCGCCCGCCACCTTGCCGTCCACCAGCACGATGCGCTTGTCGCCCTTCGCCACATCGGGAAGGAAGGCCTGCACCATGAACGGCTCGCGCCACACCTGGCCGAACAGCTCGGTCAAGGCGGCGAGGTTGGCGTCCTTGCGGCCGACATGGAACACCGCCGAGCCTGCATTGCCGTAGAGCGGCTTCACCACCACCTCGCCATGCTCGGCATGGAAGGCGCGCGCCTCGTCGAGCCGGCGGGTAATGAGGGTGGGCGGCATGAACTCGGCATAATCGAGCACGAACAGCTTCTCGGGCGCGTTGCGCACAGCGGCCGGATCGTTGACCACCAGCGTCTGATGCTGGATGCGCTCGAGCAGGTGCGTGGCGGTGATATAGGCGAGGTCGAAGGGTGGGTCCTGCCGCATCAATACCACGTCTGTGTCTTCGCCGACGTCGAGCGGCACGATGTCGCCGAACCGGAAATGATCTCCGGCGACGCGCTGCACAGTCACCGGGCGGGCGGGCGCGGTGACGCGGCCGTCGCGGTAGCTCAAGTCCCCCGCCGTGTAATGATAGAGGCGATGGCCGCGCGCCTGGGCGGCGAGCATCAGGGCGAAGGTCGAGTCGCCCTGGATGTTGATCGTCTCCATGGGGTCCATCTGGACGGCGACGGTGAGACCCATGTCATTACGCTCCCTGAATGTGCTGCCCGCAGATAGGGGCCGCGGCGCCCCGCGTCACCCCTGCCAGACATGTTCGAGATGGCGGGGCAGCCGGCCGGACGCGATCAGCACTGCGTCGATCCGGATATCTTCGCCCTGCGGCGTCCGTGCGGCTCTTTACTTCGACGGAAGCGACAAGGCCGGGCTTGCGCATCACGATGTCCGCCTCGCCGGCGCGCGTGCGCACGCGCCGGTCGAGTATCGTCCGGCTCTCGAGGCGGAGGAGGTTGGCGGCGACCGTCTCGGCCATGTGGCCGCTGGCTTTGGTCGCCTGTCGCTTCACGCGCGCTCCTTCAGTTCCAGTGCCCGCGTGTAGAGGTCATGGCGGGGGAGGCCGGTTGCCTTGGCCACCTCACCGGCGGCCTTGGCGATGGGCAGGCGTGCGAGCGCGTCTGTCAGCAGGGCGTCGATATCCTCGGCCTCGGGAGGAGGGGCTTCGCCCGGTGGACCGACGATGATCACGATCTCGCCCTTGGGGGCGTGCTCGGCATAGCGCTGGGCGAGTTCCTCCAGCGTGCCGGTCACGCATTCCTCGAACGCCTTGCTGATCTCGCGCGCAACCGCCGCGTCGCGCATCCCGAGCCCGGCCGCCAGCGCCGCAAGCGCAGCACCGAGGCGCGGGCCGCTTTCGTAGAAGACGAGGCTCGCGCGCAGGTCCTTCAGCTCGGCGATGGCGTCGGCGCGCGCCTTCTCCTTGCCGGGGAGGAAACCCGCGAACAGGAAGCGGTCCGTGGGCAGCCCGGCGAGCGTCAGCGCGGCGATGGCGGCGCTCGGGCCAGGCAGGGTTACGATGTTATGTCCCGCCGCCCGCGCGTCGCGCACCAGCTTGAAGCCGGGATCCGAGATCATCGGCGTGCCCGCGTCTGAGACCAGCGCGATCGCCTCGCTGCTCAGCCGCGCGACGAGGCCGGGGCGGACGCGGTCGGCATTATGGTCATGATAGGGGGTCATCGACGTCTCGGTGCCGATGTGACGGAGCAATTTGGCGGTCACGCGCGTATCTTCCGCGGCGATCAGGTTCGCGCGGCTCAACACGTCTGCCGCACGGGGCGTCAGGTCGCCAAGATTGCCGATCGGGGTCGCGACGATGTAGAGCCCGGGCGGAAGAGGATCGGTCATAGGGGATCTCATGGCAGAGGGCTTGACGCTATCGCAACCGCGGATGCTGTCCAAAGGTGCGCGCGTCGGAGGATTGGTCGCGACGATGCTGCTCGCGGCCTGCGCGGGTATCGTACCGCATGGCCCTAAAGCGGGGGCCGGCAAGCCGGTGCCGCAGCGCCCGGTACCCCAGGCAGGCCGCCTGCCAGAGGAGGTGCGCGATCGCGTCGCGGTGCTGGTGCCTCTGACTGGGCCCAATGCGCCGGTCGGCCAGTCGATCGCCAACGCCGCCAACATGGCGCTGATCGACTCGGGCGGCGCCGGGGTGCGCCTGACCATGTACGACACCGCGACCGGCGCGGCGCAGGCCGCGCGTAAGGCGCTCGCCGAGGGCAATCAGCTCTTCCTCGGCCCGCTGCTGTCGGACGACGTTCGGCAGGTCGGCCCGGTCGCGGCGCAGGCGCATGTACCGGTGCTGTCCTTCTCCAACGATATCGATGTCGCCGGCCATGGCGTTTACCTTCTGGGCTTCACGCCCACCCAGTCGATCGGGCGGGTGGTGAGCTATGCCAAATCGCGCGGGCTGACGCGCCTCGCGGCGCTGGTGCCCAACGGTCTCTATGGCCGCCGCGCATCCAACGCGATGCTGAAGGCAGCGGAGGAGGCGCATGCGACGGTCGTCTCCATGCAGGGCTATGAGCGGAGCAGCGCGTCGCTTGCCACCGCTATCAGGAAGCTCGGTGATCCCAAGGGCTATGACGCGCTGCTGATTGCGGACAATGGCCGCATTGCGCTGGTCGCGGCACCGCTGGTGCGCCGGTCCGGCAGCGGGGCGCGCCTGCTCGGCACCGAGCTCTGGAACACCGAGCCGCAACTGACCGCCTCCAAGGCGATGGGCGGAAGCTGGTTCGCGTCGGTGTCGGACGGGCTCTATAGCCAGTTCGCTTCCAAATACCGCGCCCGTTTCGGCAAGAGCCCGTTGCGCCTTTCCAGCCTCGGCTACGACTCGGTATTGCTGGCGGTGCGCATCTCGGCGGATTGGAGGCCGGGCACGCCCTTCCCAGAGAACAAGCTGACGGAAAAGGGCGGCTTCTCCGGCGTGGATGGCGCTTTCCGCTTCGACCGGGAAGGCATCGCCGAACGCATGCTCGAGGTGAAGCAGATCGGCACGGGCGGCGTGACCGTAGTGTCGCAGGCGCCGCAGGGCTTCGAGAACTGAAGCGGGGCGGGCAGGCGGGGGCGACGGAGGAGGAGAGCATGAGCTACATCCAGGGCTTCGTGATCCCGGTGCCTAACGAGAAGAAGGAGGCCTATCGCGAGATGGCCGCCAAGGCGGCGCCGATCTTCAAGGAATATGGCGCCGAGAGGCTCGTCGAATGCTGGGGTGATGCGGTGCCGGACGGCAAGGTCACCGACTTCCGCAAGGCAGTGCAGGCACAAAGCAACGAGTCGGTGGTCTTCGCGTGGATCGTGTGGCCCGACAAGGCGACACACGACGCCGCCGGCGCCAAGATGATGGAGGATCCCCGCATGCAGCCGACCGAGCCGATGCCGTTCGACGGCAAGCGCCTGATCTACGGCGGTTTCGCGCCGATCTTCGATACCGACGAGGGCTGATCGGGCGAGGCTAGCGTCTAGCGGACGATCTCCGCCAGAATCCCGTCTAGCAGCAGCATACCCGCCTCGCGGACGACCAGGTGGTCGCGGTGGCGCGTAAGCAGGCCGTGGCCGGACAACCGCTCCACTGCGCGGGCGTCGATGATTGCGTCGATGGCGAGGCCCGTCTCCGCGGCGACCGCGGCGAGGTCGAGGCCAGCGTCGAGTCGCAGCCCCATCAGCAGCGCCTCTTCCGCGCGCGTGGCGGCGTCGAGCGGCTCTTCGCTCTCGATGCCATGGCCGTTGCGGGCAACGGCGGTAAGCCAGTTCTCGGGCTTCTTGCGGCGGAAGCTGGCGAGTTCGCCCCGTCGCCCGTGCGCGCCCGGTCCGACGCCGAGATAGTCGCGGTAACGCCAGTAGGCGAGGTTGTGCCGGCTCTCTGCGCCCGGTCGCGCGTGGTTGGAGATTTCGTAGGCAGGAATGCCGGCTTCGGCCGTCACCTGCCGGGTGAGCTCGAACAGGTGCGCGGCCTCGTCGGGACCGAGCGTCGGCAGTTCGCCTTTCGCCGCCAGCGCGGCGAAGCGCGTGCCCGGCTCGATGGTGAGCTGGTAGAGCGAGAGATGCTCGGTGCCGAAACCGATCGCGCGCTCCAGCTCGGCGAGCCATTGCGCCTCGGACTGGTCAGGCCGGGCATAAATGAGGTCGATGCTGACGCGCCTGAACGCAGCCTGCGCGGTGTCGAGCGCGGCGAGGCTTTCGGCGACGCCATGCGCGCGGCCGAGGAAGCTCAGCGCCGCATCGTCGAGCGCCTGGAGGCCCAGTGAGACGCGGTTTACGCCGGCCGAGGCCAGCACGTGGAAATTGGCCGCCTCGACCGAGGAGGGGTTGGCCTCCAGCGTGATCTCGATGCCGGGTGCGAAGCCCCAGAGGCGCTCGGCGGCGCCGAGCACAGCTGCGACCGTCGCGGGCGCCATCAGCGAAGGCGTGCCCCCGCCGAAGAAGATCGAGGCAAGCGGCCGCCCCGGCGTCAGCGCCGCCTCATGTGCGAGGTCGGCGAGCAGCGCGTCACGCCACGCAGCCTCGTCGATTTCCGCACGGACATGGCTGTTGAAGTCGCAATAGGGGCACTTAGAGACGCAGAACGGCCAATGGACGTAAAGCGCGAGCGGATCGCCCGTGCCCGGTCCTTTCCCCATCGAGGGAAGGACCTGCGGCGCGTTCATCAGAACACCGCCGCCACCAGCTTGCGGAATGCATCCGCGCGGTGGCTCATCGCGTGCTTGGCCTCGGGATCCATCTCACCGAAGCTGATCTCGTGGTGCCAGGGTACGAACATCGGGTCATAGCCGAAGCCCCGGTCGCCGCGCGGCGGCCAGATCAGATGACCGTCGACCCGGCCCTCGACCGTCACCATGTGCCCGTCGGGCCAGCAAAGCGACAGCGCGCAGACGAAGTGTGCGTCACGCCCGATGCCGGAACCCTTGCTGGAGATGTTCTTTTCGACCAGCTCCATCGCGAGACCGAAATCGCGATCCGGCCCGGCCCAGCGCGCCGAGAAGATGCCTGGCTCGCCGCCGAGCGCCTCCACACATAGGCCGCTGTCGTCGGCGAGCGCGGGGAGACCGGTCAGGTCAGCGGATAGCCGCGCTTTCAGTTCGGCATTGGCGGCGAAGCTGGTCCCGGTCTCATCGGGCTCGGGCACGTCGAGATCGGCGGCCGAGACCGGTTCGATCCCGAACGGGCCGAGCAGGGCGGTGATCTCGCGGATCTTGCCCTTGTTGTGGCTAGCGATCACCAGCCGGCCCGGTTCCAGCTTGCGCTTCACCGCCCCGTGGCCTTGAGCTGCGCGGCGAAGATCTCGTTGCAGCCGATGCGGGCGAGGCGGAGCATGCGGAGCAGCTCCTCCTCGTCATAAGCCGCGCCCTCGGCGGTGGCCTGCACCTCGGCGAAATGGCCGTTAGAGAGCAGCACGAAATTGCCGTCCACATGCGCGGCCGAATCCTCGATATAGTCGAGGTCGAGCACCGGCGTGCCCTCGTGGATGCCGCACGAGACGGCGGCGACCTGCGTGGAGATCGGATCGGTGGTGAGCTTGCCATCGGCGAGCAGCTTGTCGACCGCGAGGCGGAGCGCCACCCAGGCGCCCGAGATCGAGGCGGTGCGGGTGCCGCCGTCGGCCTGGAGCACGTCGCAGTCGAGCGTGATCTGGCGCTCGCCGAGCGCGGTCAGGTCAACCACCGATCGGAGCGAGCGGCCGATCAGGCGCTGGATCTCCTGCGTGCGGCCGGACTGCTTGCCCTTCGCCGCCTCGCGATTGCCGCGGGTGTGGGTGGCGCGGGGCAGCATCCCGTACTCGGCCGTTACCCAGCCCTGGCCCTTGCCGCGCAGGAAGGGCGGCACGCGCTCCTCGACCGAGGCGGTGACCAGCACCTTGGTGTCGCCGAACGCGATCAGGCAGCTCCCCTCCGCATGGCGGGTGGCGTTGGATTCGATGCTGATAACGCGCATCTGGTCGGGCGCGCGGCCGGAAGGACGCATGGAGTCTCCTGTGAAATGGGTGGGAGGGGCTTTAGCGATTGCGCGCTGACCCGTCACGCCAAACCTCCGCTCGGCCGGTGCGAGACGAAGTGTTGAGGGAAACGCCTGATCTCCCTACATTCCGGTCATGCCCGGCCCCGCCGTCCTCGAGCTTTCCGATCGCGCACGCAGCGTGTTCCGCGTCGTGGTGGAGAGCTATCTCCGCTCGGGAACGCCGGTCGGCTCGCGCACCATCTCGCAATTGTCGGGCCTCAACCTGTCGCCGGCCTCAATCCGCAACGTGATGCAGGATCTGGAAGAGGCGGGATTGCTGGCCGCGCCGCATGTCTCCGCCGGCCGGATGCCGACCGAGACAGGGCTGCGCCTGTTCGTCGATGGCATGATGCAGGCCGATGAGCCATCCGACGAGGAGCGCGCCGCGATCGAGCGCGGCATCGGCGCGGGCGGACCGATCGAGGATGCGCTGGCGGCCGCTTCGGCGGTGCTGTCGGGTCTGTCCGCCTGCGCAGGGCTGGTCCTGGTGCCCAAGCAGGAGCCGGTGCTGCGCCAGTTCGCCTTTGTGCCGCTGTCGCGTGATCAGGCACTGGCAGTGCTGGTCGGCGCGGACGGTTCGGTCGAGAACCGAGTCGTGGCGATCCCGCCGGGAACATCGTCCACCGCGCTGATCGAGGCGGCCAATTATATCAGCGCCGAGCTGAGCGGCCTCACGCTGGGCCAGGCACAGACGCGGCTTGCGGCAGAGATCGGTCTCGGCCGCGCCGCGCTTGATCGGGTCAGCCGCGATCTGGTCGAGCGAGGGCTGGCGATCTGGTCCGTGGATGGCGCGGAACGGCCGGTGTTGATCGTGCGTGGCCAGGCCAACCTGATCGATCCCGGCGCGGCCGAGGACCTTGAGCGCGTCCGCCAGCTGCTCGACGAGCTTGAGGGCAAGGAAGAAATTGCGCGCCTGCTCGACGGGGCACGGAACGGATCGGCCACCAAGATCTTCATAGGATCCGAGAACAAGCTCTTTTCCCTGTCCGGTTCCTCGATTATCGCGGCACCCTATCGCGCCCGCGAGGGGCGAGTGGTGGGCGTGGTCGGTGTGATCGGGCCGACCCGGTTGAACTATGCACGCGTGGTCCCCATGGTCGATTTCACCGCGCACGCGCTTTCCAGGTTGATGGCATGACTGACGAAACCAAGACGAACGAAACCGACGACACCCTCCGCGCCGAGACGGCCGCCGCCGCCCCGGAGCTCGCCGAACATGATACGCTGCTGAAGGAGCTGGAAGAGGCTCGCCAGCAGGCGCTCTATGTGCAGGCTGAGATGCAGAACCTGCGCCGCCGCACAGAGCGCGAGATGGCCGACGCGAAGGCCTATGCCACAACCAGCTTTGCCCGCGACCTGCTGTCGGTCGCCGACAACCTCGTCCGCGCGCTCGCCGCGATCCCGCCCGAGCTCCGCACCGACGAGAAGCTGAAGCCGCTCGTCACTGGCATCGAGATGACCGGAAAGGAGCTGGAGACCGTCTTTCAGCGCAACGGCATCACTCGCATTGAGGCGGTTGGCCAGCCGCTCGATCCGAACAGGCATCAGGCGATCATGGAGATGGAGTCGGCCGACGCCGCGCCAGGCACCGTGATCCACGAGATGCAGTCCGGCTGGATGATCAAGGATCGGCTACTGCGCCCTGCTATGGTCGGCGTCGCCAAGGCCGCCGAGGGCGTCAAGGTCGATATCAAGGCCTGAGCCCGCTTCTGCCGGAGCGTTCCGGTTTGAAGTCATGCAGCCCCGGCTCGCTCAAGTGGCGGGCCGGGGCTGTCTTGTTCGGGTGCTGCGTCCGATCAGGACAGCTCTTCGGCCATCGGGATGGGGTGAGGCGCCTTGCTTTCCGGTACTTGCTTGAGGAACCGGACCGTCCTTCCAGCCGCCCGCCGAGTGAACCGGTCGGCTCCAGTCGCAATGGCGTGGATGACGCCGGGAAGCGACAGCCGGCCATCGTCCGTTTGTCCGCCATGCTGTACCGCCCGATCATAGGCGAAGATTAGCGTGATCACGACGCCGAGGAGTAGGAGCGCTGACAGCCGCACACCCAGCATCGCGGCGACCGTCTTCGGCCAGAAGGTGATGACGACATTGCCGAAGCCGAAGGCGAAGAGCGAGCGGCGACCCAGCACCAGCCAGCCGTCCGCGATCCGACGTCCCCACGTCCCCACGACCGAGCCGACCACCAGAATCAGCGCCAGACCACCGATAATGAAGGCATAGGCCGGGTGGTTGAGGTTGCGCAGCCGCATGCCCGACAGACTCTGCGCGTCGACGGGGCCATAGCCCCGCACCGACAGCGACCAGGCCGCCATCGCCAGGAAGAGAAGGCCGATCGGTAGGAACACGCTGCGGAAGGAGGATAGCCGGGGCTGCCGGCACCAGCGGCCGAGCGCCACGCCCACAAAAACAAGTACCATGCCGTGAAGGATGGACGGGCCGGCGATCTCGACGACGGTACCGGTGCCGACGGTCAGGTCCACCAACCGCCCGAGGATCGGCTGCCCCATCACCGGCGGCGGCGAGGGGATCGCCTTGAGCAGCGGGAAGGCCAGGTGCACCGCCGTCGCGCCCGCCAGGCAGAGCGCCAGCGGCACTTTCCGCAACAGCCACACCAGCAACGGCATCGCGGCCAGCATGATGGCGTAATATTGCAGGATACCCGCATAGGGCGTGCTGCCAAGCATCGTGGCGCAAAGCAGCGCGTAGCGAGCGCTGTAGGGAACGGCAATCCACACCGCCACAACATTGGCGAGAAACAGCAGATAGCACTGGAAGGCCCGCGCCCAGCTCTTCTCGGCGAGCGCCCACATCCCGTGTCGTTTGGCGCGGGGCAGATGGACCAGCGCAATCATGGCGCCGAACAGCAGGATGAAGATGGGGGTGGAGGTGCGGATCAAAATGCCGACCAAAGGCGAGGGCATCGGCATGCCGACCTGGACCATCGCATGCGCCGACAACGCCAGCAGCAGCGCCCAGGAGCGCGCGACGTCCAGGCCTTGGATGCGCTCGGCTGACCCCACTTGTTCGTCCCTGCTGATGCCCGATCGCCGACGATTCTCGACGAGCGGCGCTTTAGCCCTTGCCTAGCCCATGCAGGACAGCGGCTCTGTGCGGGAAAGCAGAGAGGCGGGGCATTGGTCGCATCCAGCTTTCCCCTGATCGAGACGCTGGCGTGTCGATGTTCGGCGGCGCGCGCTCCGGGCGAATCGAGGCGCGCTTATCCCCTCCCTCGGAGCGAGGGGAAAAGCGAGGTTTATTCTCCGAACATGCCCTTGAGCTTCGAGAAGAAGCCGCTCGCCTCGGGGCATTCTTCGCCAGTCTCGGTCTCGCGGAACTGCTGGAGCAGCTCCTTCTGGCGGGCTGAGAGCTTGGTCGGAGTCTCAACCGCGATTTCAATCACAAGGTCGCCCCGGCCGCGGCCGTTCAGCACCGGCATGCCCGAGCCGCGATGACGGAGCTGCTTGCCGGACTGGATTCCCGCCGGGATCTTGATGTCGATCATCTCGCCGTCGAGCCCTGGCACCTCGATCTCGCCGCCGAGCGCGGCGGTGGTGAAGCTGATCGGGCAGCGCGCCGCAAGCGTCGTGCCATCGCGCTCGAAGATCGCGTGCCGCTTCACATGGAGGAAGATGTAGAGGTCGCCCGCAGGCGCGCCGCGTCCCCCAGCCTCGCCCTCGCCCGAGATGCGGATGCGGGTGCCTTCATCGACGCCGGCGGGGATCTTCACCTCCAGCGTCTTCTCCTTGTCGACGCGTCCCTCGCCGCGGCACGAGGAGCAGGGATCGGCGATCACCTGACCCGCGCCATGGCAGGAGGGGCAGGCGCGCTCGATCACGAAGAAGCCCTGCTGTGCACGGACCTGACCGCGCCCGCCGCAAGTGTGGCAGGTGCGCGCCGAGGTGCCGGGCTTTGCGCCGGTGCCGGCGCAGGGTTCGCACTGCGCCGCGACGTCGATGCGGACATGCTCTGTCTTGCCGTGGAAGGCGTCTTCCAGTGAGATCTCGAGGTCGTAGCGCAGGTCGGCGCCGCGACGCGGACCGGTGCGCTGGCGGCCGCCGCCCATGAATTCGCCGAACACGCTCTCGAAGATGTCGGAGAAACCCTCGAAGCCCTGCGCGCCGCCGCCGAAGCCGCCATTGCCGCCGTTCTTGTAGGCAGCGTGGCCGAAGCGGTCATAGGCCGCGCGCTTCTGGGGGTCCTTCAGGCAGTCATAGGCTTCGGAAATGGCCTTGAACCGCGCCTCGGCCTCGTGATCGCCGGGATTGCGGTCCGGATGGAACTGCATGGCGAGTCGCCGATAGGACGACTTCAGCGTCTTGTCATCCGCGCCGCGATCACATTCCAGCAGTTCGTAATAATCGATATCCAAGCTCAAGCCCCCGGACTGTCATTTCCCTCTCCTGCTTGTGGCGGGGGAGGGAGAGGCCCGCCGTGAAGCGGGAGGGTGAGGGTCTTCTTCTTCGGTGTGCCTCACGCTGAAGAAGAAGACCCTCACCCGACCCTCTCCCGCAAATGGCGAGAGAGGGCTTTGGTTGTTACGCCTTGTTGTCGTCGACTTCAGAGAACTCGGCGTCGACCACATCGTCCTGCTTCGGAGCCTCGGCGCCGGGCGAAGCCTGGGCCTGCTGCTCCTTCTCGTAGATCGCTTGACCGAGCTTCATCGCGACCTGCGCAAGCGCCTGCGCCTTCTCGGACATCGCGGTGGCATCGCCACCCTCGACGGCGGTCTTGGCTTCGGCAATCGCGGCCTCGATCTCGGACTTCAGCGACGCGTCGACCTTGTCGCCATGCTCCTGGAGCTGGCGTTCGGTCGAGTGGATCAGCCCTTCGGCGTTGTTCTTCGCCTCGGCCGCCTCGCGACGCTTCTTGTCCTCCTCGGCGAACTTCTCGGCGTCCTTGACCATCTGTTCGATGTCGTTGTCGCTGAGACCGCCCGAAGCCTGGATCTTTATCTGCTGCTCCTTGCCGGTGCCCTTGTCCTTGGCGTGGACGTTGACGATGCCGTTGGCGTCGATGTCGAAGGTCACCTCGATCTGCGGCACGCCGCGCGGGGCGGGCGGAATGCCGATCAGATCGAACTGGCCGAGCAGCTTGTTGTCGGCCGCCATCTCACGCTCGCCCTGGAAGACCCGGATCGTCACCGCGTTCTGATTGTCCTCGGCGGTCGAGTAGGTCTGCGACTTCTTGGTCGGGATCGTCGTGTTGCGATCAATCATGCGGGTGAACACGCCACCCAGCGTCTCGATGCC
>OUNM010574436.1_pt1 | contig 11470 bp, 7 predicted proteins | sample 1769961 | NCBI WGS metagenome assembly OUNM01 (sample SAMEA3914820, study PRJEB12502) | metagenome | biome: forest; material: soil | place: USA | collected 2012-03-12 | depth 0.3 m
GGTCGAAGACCACGTCATCGGCGCGCATCTGACGCGTGATCGTCTTGGCCGGGCTGCAATGGAATCCGATGGTGACCGTTGCGGGTGCCGGGGCGTATGGGCACGCGAGCTGGAGCGGGATGCTCAGGGTCTCGTTGCCGGCGGCGTCGAGGAGGCGGAGGGTCCTGGCGACGTAGTCGACGTTCACGTCGAGGTGCTCCCACGTCTGCTTCTGGAGCCGGACGCTCGAGTCGTCGATCTGCGTGGTCGCCGGCTGGCCGTTCTTGGTGATCTGCTCGAAAAAGCGGAGCTGATAATTGGCTCCCGTCCATTGCAGCGACGCGAGGATCGAGCAGCTGCCGTCGTTGCTCGTGATATCCATCGTTGCGACGGTCTCGTCGGCGAGCGACTCCGGCCCTTCGGCACGAAACGAGAACGAGAGCCGCATCCGCGAGAAGCTTCCCGCGACGGTCTTCTCCGGTCGTGCGTAGGCACAGTCGTCCGAGACGCTCTGGTCGATGTGCGCCAGGAGCGAGCCCGGCGGCGAGCTCGACATCGCGGGATCGACGACCGCCCCGAATCCGGTGCCCTCGATGACCCGATCCCAGCGAGCGAACGGCGCGCCGTGATCGAAGTCGTCGCAGAACACCGCGCTTCCGCCGGTGCATGCGCTCGACCCGGACTCTCCATCGACGAGCGTCGCGTCCGAGATGGCGCCGCCGTCACTCGGGCTGCCGGGCGCCGCATCGACATCGGGCGGAGTCGTGAGCGAATCGGGGATCGGCACGAGGAGCGTGCATCCCACGGCGACGGCCGTCGCCACGAGCGCGAGCGCACCAACGATGGTTTTCATCGCGGAAGACACTCTCGCTTGTACTTGACGTGTCCATTCGTGTCGATCACGAACGGCGGCGAGCAATGGCTCGGAGCATTCCTGGGCTGCGCGCGATGCGGTGGCACGTCGTGAGGAGGAGCGGCGCTGCCGATGGCCCCCGCGGATTCGCTGGGGCTCGGCAGCGGGACGACCGCGGAGCCCGCCGCGCTTGGCACCTCCGACGGAAGATCGCTCACCGACGGAGTGGGCGATGACGAGGCGGCGGTGGACGTACGCACACCCACCGAGAATCCGAAACGAGCGACGGCGAGCACGATGCCGACGAGGGCGACAGACGTACCGATGACCGCGGCTCGTCGCTTGGTGGTCGTGCCGGGCGCGATGGGTGGCAGCCGAAGCGTCTTGGTGAGCAGCTCCGTCGACTCGATGGGGTCGACGGCCGTGGCCTCGGCTTCGACCATGAGCAGCTCGTCGCGCGACTCGAGGGAGTCTCCGGCGAGATCACGAACCCATGCACCGACCTCCGTCTCGCTGGCAGGGCGGAGCGCCCGCTCCAGATCTTGCGCCATCTCGAGCGCCGAACGCGGGCGTGCCTCGGGATCACGCGCCAGACCCTTGTGGACGAGAGCCGCCACCGCCGCGGGCAGATCGGCACGCACGTCGTCGAGTCGCCGAATCTTGCCGGCGATGACCCCTGCGAGGATCTCGTTCATCGTGGTGCCGGTGAAGAGCTTCTCTCCGGCCAGCACTTCCCACGCGACCACGGACATCGCGAAGATGTCCGAGCGAGGCGAGGCCGCACCGTGGATCTGCTCCGGTGCCATGTAGCCCGCCTTGCCCTTGAGGACGCCGGTCTCCGTCTTGGAGAGGCGCCCGCGGGCCTTCGCGATGCCGAAGTCGGCTACGCGAGCGATCCCGTCGACGCCCACGAGGATGTTGTGAGGTGACAGATCCCGATGAACGATCTCCAGCGGTCGGCCCTCGGCGTCGCGTGCCGTGTGCGCCGCGTGGAGCCCGCGGAGCGTGCCCGCGAGGATGCTGACGGCGACGGGAACCGGCACCGGAGCGCTTCGTTCCTGCGCGCGCCGGAGCAGGCGGCTCAGCGACGGACCATGGACGTAGTCGAGGACGAGGAGCGCCTCGCGGTCTCGCACGACGACGTCGAGCGTCGCGACCACGTTCGGGTGCTGGATGTACGCGCCGACACGTGCCTCGTCGACGAGCATCGTGACGAACGTCGCGTCGCCGGCGTAGGCGTCGCGAAGGCGCTTGATCGCGACGATGCGCGAGAACCCCATCGGCCCGGTGAGGCGCGCCAGGTGCAGCGTGGCCATCCCGCCGGCGGCGATCTCACCGAGCAACGCGTAGCGTCCGAACGTGGTCATCCCTGACGCCCTTGGCCCGCCCGTCGCGAGCGACTCAGAGATCGTGCCTGCGCAGGAGTCGATGGACGTAGCTGCGATCGAGCCCTGCCGCCTCCGCCATCGCGGTGACGTTTCGACCATGCGTCTCGAGGAGCTGGCCGAAGTAGTCGCGCTCGAGGTGGTCGAGCCACATCTCGCGCAGCTCCTTGAACGGAACGTTCGTGCGTGCCGGCGGCAGGTCGTCGGGATCTCCGTCCGCCGCGCGAGCAGTGCCGCGAGCAGAGGTCGGAGCGGAGGGGTGCTCGCCGTCGAGGCCGCGCATCGTGGCCCACGCAGCGGCAGGGCCCATGATGACGACGCGCTCTGCAAAGGTTCGGAGCTCGCGCACGTTGCCGTTCCACGGAAGCGCGGCGAGCTCCGGAACCAGCTCCTGAGGCAGCGCCGCCCTCCCGCCCAGGAAGTGCTCGAGGAGCATCGGAATGTCGTCCGTCCGCGAGCGGAGCGGTGGAACGAACGCGGGCAGGACGGCGAGGCGAAAATACAGGTCCTCGCGGAACGCGTTGGTCGCCACCATCGCCTGCAGATCGCGATGGGTGGCGGCGATGAATCGAAGATCGACCGTCCGATACTCCGACTCGCCGAGACGCCTCACCGACTTGGCCTCGATCGCGCGGAGCAGCTTCGGCTGCATCGAGAGCGGCAGCTCACCGATCTCGTCGAGAAAGAGCGTGCCGCCATGCGCGGATTCGATGGCTCCGGCGCGCGAGTGCGTTGCCCCGGTGAAGGCGCCGCGGAGGTGACCGAAGAGCTCGCCTTCGAGGAGCGCCTCGGGAAGGGCGCCGCAATCGACCACCACGAACGGGCCTTCCGAACGTGCGGAGCCGTCATGGATCGCGCGCGCCACGAGCTCCTTGCCGGTGCCGGTCGGACCTTGAACGAGCACGGACACGTCGGACTGCACGCACTGGCCGAGGCGCATGAAGAGCTCGCGCATCGATTCGGAGCGCCCGAGCAGAGGACCGAAGCGAGCATCGGGCCAGAGCGGAACGCGAGCGGGCTCGACCCCGACGGTGACGGTGAGCACCGCATTCCCGAGCCCCACGCGTGCGCGCGGGCTCGGCAGGCGCGCGCGCTCGACGAGGAGGCCCTCGACGAACGTGCCGTTGCGGCTTCCGAGATCGCGAATCCAGACGCCGTCGTTTCGTGGCTCGAGCTCGGCGTGGATGCGCGACGCGGTGCGGTCCTGGACTCTTATCCGCGCGCTCGCCGACGACCCGAGGAGGACCTTCTCGGAGACCTCGAGCTCGTGGTGACCGTCCCCGTCGGTCCATGCCACGTGTACCCGAGACCGACGACCGTGGAGAGGCAGCTCCTCTCGTGGCGTGATGTCGGTCTCCGCATCGATCATCTAGGCAGAAGGCTAGCTGCGATGCGCGGCTCGGTCGAGTATGCTCGATCCGAAGCGAGAGGGCCGAATGCGGACGTGGATGACGAGGGGCGTGACAGCAGCAGTTGCCATCGCGTCGCTCTCGAGTCGCACTGTCCACGCGCAAAGCAAGGGCTCCGCCATCGACGTCTGCGTCAAGGCGTCCGACGACGGGCAGGTTGCTCGCGACGAGGGAAGACTCGTTCGAGCGCGCGCCGCGTTTCGCACGTGCGCGACGGCGAGCTGCCCCGCCATCGTTCAATCGAACTGCGCGCGTTGGTTGGAGAGCGTGGAGGCGGGACTCCCCACGATCGTGCTCGCGGCGCGCACGTCGAACGACGGCGCGCTCACCGGAGACACGGCAGTCGAGATCGACGGCACGCACACCCTCGATCGCCTGACCGGAACGCCGCTGCCGGTCGATCCGGGAAAGCATGTCTTCACGTTCCGGCACGACGGCGCGGTGGTCGTCGTCGAGACGGTGGTGAACGTCGGGGAGAAGAACCGGCTCATCGTCGGGCTCTTCGAGGGCGCCGCCGCGGGGACAAAACCGCGCGTCGCGGCCACGGCGGAAACACCGCCGCCGACCGCCGGGGGCAAGAGGCCCGCCTCTCTGATCCCACCGCTCGTGCTCGGGGCGGTGGGCCTCGTGGGGATCACGGTGTTCGCTGTCGTCGGCGCGAGTGCGCTGTCCGATCTCCACGCGCTCGAGAGCAGTCCTTGCGCGACGTCCGGCACGTGCGATGGCGGCGAGGTGCGTTCGGTGCGAACGCGTTTTCTCGTTGCCGACCTCGCGCTCGGTGGAGGCATCGCTGCCATCGGCGCAGGAGCGCTCGTGCTCTGGCTGACCCCCGACACGACGGTGCAAGTGGGCTCACAGCCCGCGAGCGCCGTTCGATTCTCAGCGCGATTCTGAACGCGAGGACGGTCGTCCACAGTCGGTGACGAGTGTGGACTCGAGTCCCCGATCCGTATGGACGACCGTCCTCGAAGACGTCTCCGAGGCGAGGCGATACGCGAGAACGCCGCCGTTCCGCAGGATCGAGCACCGGGCACACGCGTTGCTCGAAGCGCCCCTGCACGATGAACAGGAGGCTCTCGATGTTCCCATCTCACAGACTGGTTCGGTGTTCTCTCGTCCTGGTGGCTCTCTGCCTGGGACTACCGAGCTGTGCTCCCACCGATGATTCCTCGTCTGCCACGGGCACGACCGCGCAGGCGGTCACCGGTACGCCGGCGTTCGTCCAGCAGCACTACGCGTGCCCTCAGTCCGCTCGGAGCTCCGTCGCTGTCGCGTATTCGGCGCAGACGGCCGGGAACACCAACATCGTGGCCGTCGGTTGGAACGACACGACGACGTCGGTCACGTCCGTGACCGACTCCTTCGGCAATACGTATGCGCAGGCCGTCGGCACGTTCCGAGGCAACAACTTGAGCCAAGCCATCTACTACGCCAGGAACATCAAGGCCGGAACCGGCAACTCGGTCACCGTGAAGCTCAGTCGGTCGGCGCCATACGTCGACCTGCGCATCACGGAATACTCGGGTCTCGACGCGACCGCGCCCTTCGTCGCCGGCGCCTCCGCGACCGGCGTGGGAACGAGCGCGAGCAGCGGCGCGGTCACGACGACCTCGGCCAACACGTTGCTCTTCGGCGCAGGGATGACCACCGACGTCTTCACCGCGGCGGGTAGCGGCTATACGTCGCGCGTCATCACCAATCCGGACGCCGACATCGTCGAAGACAGGATCGCCGCGACGACCGGCTCCTACGACGCGAGCGCCCCCGCGAGCTCCGGGGGCTGGGTCTTCCAGGTTGCAGCGTTCAAGGCTGCTGGAGCCTCGTCCGGCAGTGACACGCAAGCGCCGACCGTACCCGCGAGCCTCTCCGCGAGCGCGCCGTCGTCGTCACAGATCGACCTGAGCTGGGCAGCCTCCACCGACAACGTCGGGGTGGTCGGCTACCGGATCTATCGTGGCGGGTCGCTCCTCACCACCGCGACCGGCACGGCCTACTCGAACACGGGCCTCACCGCGTCGACCACGTACAGCTATCAAGTGTCCGCGATCGACGCGGCGGGAAATGAGTCCGCCATGTCGACAGCCGCGAGCGCGACGACGCAAGCGTCCTCGCAGGGCACCGTCGGACCGATCGTCCCGGTGGGGCCCATCGCGAACGTGAGCTGCTCGGGAGTCACGCTGGCGCCGGGGGCCAGCATCCAGAGCGCCGTCGATGCGAACCCGACCGGAACGACGTTCTGCTTGCAGACCGGGACCTACGCGCGGCAGTCGGTCATTCCGAAAACAGGAGACAAGTTCATCGGCGCGCTGGGCACGGTCTTGGACGGACAGAGCGCCACGCACCGTGCGTTCGACGGAACCGCGTCGAACGTCTTGATTCAGAATCTCGTCATTCAGAACTACACCGCCGGCTCTCAGGATGCGCCGCTCTATGGCGAATCCGGCAGCGGCTGGACGGTCAAGAACAACGAGATCAGGAACAACCCCGGCGCCGGGCTCATGATTGGCGACGGCATGTTCGCTCAGGGCAATTACCTCCACCACAACCTGCAAGAGGGCTATGCCTGCTGCGGGCCGCAAGGTACCGGCATCGTCTTCGACTCGAACGAGATCGCCTTCAACAACTACACGAACGCGTTCGATCCCGGCTGGGAAGCGGGCGGCGGGAAGTTCTGGGCGACGTCCGGCTTGATGGTGACCCACAACTACTCGCACGACAACCACGGCCCGGGCCTGTGGGACGACACCGACAACATCGACATCACGTATGCGTTCAACCGCGTCGAGAACAACTGGGGTGGAGGCATCTTTCACGAGGTCGGTTACAACGCCTCGATCCACGACAACGTCGCGAAGAACAATGCCAACACGTCGTTGTGCCCGGGCTGGTTGTGGTGCGCGGACATCCAGATCGCCGCCTCCGGCGGCGTCAACGGCGGCATGGTCGAGATCTTCAACAACACCGTTCAACCCGATGGATCCCAGCACGGCAACGGCATCGCTCTCATCCAACAGGATCGAGGCACCGGCGCGCATGGGCCCTACCTCGTGCAGAACGTGTATGTGCACGACAACCACGTGAACCTGTCGAGCGGCGGCGACTACGGCGCCGTCGAGGACCTCTCGAGCACCGCGATCTTCACGAGCCGCAACAACCGCTTCGATTACAACACGTACACGCTCGGGACCAACACGGGGCCATTCCAATGGATGGACGCCGACGGCAACAAGTCCTTCTGGCAGGGCTTCGGACTGGATACGCACGCCGTCTTTCAGTGACGTGAAGTGCCGCGGCTCGGCGGCTCGGGGCCCGTAAGTCCCGAGTCCGCCGCCGCGCGATTCAAATGTCTTCGCGTTCGAGCAGCGTGCGCAGCAGCGCGGCGTCGAAGCGGAGCAGGAGCACCTTCTCGCGATCGACGACCACCGCGCCCGGCGCCGAGCCCTTCGGTTTTCGGAGATAGCGCCGCGGCGTGTACTGCACGTCGACGGCCTTCTCGTCGCGCGCGTCGGAGAAGTGCGCCGCGAGGTGAGCGGCGTCGACGAGGTCCTCGGCCGGGCAGGTGTGGCCCTTCGCGAGCGGGACGATCACGTGCGCGCCGGTGCGATCCTTCGCGTGGAGCCACAAGTCGTGCGGCTTCGCGATCTTGAGCGTGAGCGCGTCGTTGTCGGCCGCGCCCTTGCCGACGAGCACCTTGTTCCCGCTGCGCGCGAGGAACGTACGGAACGGCACGCGCCGCGCGCCCTTCGTGCCCGCGGTCGTTGCCGTCTTGGCGCCGGCGCCTCCGCCGGCTGCGTCGACCAGCGAGACGTCCCGCGGCGCTCGCTTCTTCGCCTCGCGCGCCGCCGCATCCATCTCGGCGAGCGAAGCCGCCGCGCGCACCGCGTCGAGCGCGGCCGCGATCGCCAGCGCCTGTGCGTCGGCCTGTGCGAGGCGCTCCTCCGCGATGCGTCCGCCGAGCTTGAGGCGCTTCGCACGCTTGAACATGGCCTCGACTTGCTCGCGGGCGCTCTTGGACGGATCGAGCGCGATCTCCAGGGCCGCCGGCTCGCCGCTCGACCAGTCGGTGACGACGAGCTTCGTCGCGCCGCGTGGGACGCGTGCCGCCTCGGCGACGAGCCACTGGGCCTGCCCGGCGATCGCGTCGGCCTGCATGATCTTGGCGAGATCGGCGCGGATTGCGGTCCTTCGCTTCTCGATCCGCTGCCGAGCCTTCTCCATCGCGCGGAGGAGATCGGCGCGATGGAGCTCGATCGAGTCCTCGGCGATCGCCTTCGCAAGCTCGATGCCCTGCTCTTCGAGCGCGCGCCGCTCGCCTTCATCGAAGAGCACGTCGACGAACGGCTTCGCGCCCCTCGGCAACGCGGCATCCGTGACGACGACCCTTCCGCCGTGCACGCGCAAGCACCGCACACCTCCGAGCCGCGGCCCCGAATCCGCCTCCGCCTTCGCGTTCGCGTTCGCGTTCGCGTTCGCGTCCGCGTTCGCGTTCGCGTCCGCGCTCGCGCGCGCCTCCCGCTTCACATGCGGCTCGAAGAACACCTCCGCCCCGACGATCGCCACGACGCGCGCCAGTGCGAGCGCCGCCTCCCTTCCGCGCTGCCTCGGCGCGGCCGGCGGCAGCTTCGCGCCCCACAGCTCCTGCCGTGCGCCTTGCGGCAAGAGTCCCGCCGCCGCGCCGCTCCGAGCCGCGCCGACCGTCACGAGCGCCGTGCGACCGGGCACGCGGATCTTGAGCACGACGACGCGCTCGGAGCAGTCCGCCTCCTGCACGATCGCGAGCGGGGTCGTCGCTCGGCCGTCTGCGTCATCGGTCATCGCAGGCGCGATGCTACCTCGCTCGCCCACATCGTGCGAAAGCCGGGCTGTTCGGTTCGCCCTGGATCGCGGGTGAATCACGCATGAACGCACCTGTTCGGCGGCAACGCCGCGGCGTACCCTTTCCATCGTCCCCTTGAAGGTCCGTCACACGTTCCCCACCGGGCAGACCAGCGCGTCCAAGATCAAGGCGCTCTTGCTCTGCCTCGAAGCGAAGAAAGGCAAGGACGCGGCCGTCGCGTGGCTCGCCGCCCTTCGTCTCGCGCGTGCGGATCTCGACGACGAGACGCGGCTGCTCCCGCTCGGCGCGCTCCATCGAGCGCTCGCTGCGTTCGTCGAGCAGCTCCCGGATGCGGATGCGCTCGCGGAGGTCGGTCCGTACCTCATCGCGCCCGACAACCTCGGAACGTGGGCGCGCCTCCTTCGCGGAACGCGCGCGCCCGAAGAGGCGTTCGCGCGCGTCGACTCCTCCGACAGCGAGCACGGGCGCACGACGCGCTGGGAGACCACCGAGGCGAAGCCGGGCTACTGGCGCGGCAAGGTGCGCATCGGCCACGATCCCGCGCTCGAGAAGGACGGTCTGCTCGCGAAGGCGCGCGCCATCGAGCTCGCCGTGGTGCCGATGCTCTTCGGCTTCGGAAAGGGCGACGTCACCGCGCTCGCCTCGACGGACGACGCGCAGGAGTTCGAGGTGAAGTGGGTCGTGCCGACCGCGACGAGCGGCGTCGGGCTCGGCGCCGCCGTCGGCGTCGTCGTGGGCGGTGGGGCGCTCGCCGCGCATCCGTCGCTCGCCTTCGCGGTGGTCGCGCTCGCCGCTCCCATCGTCCTCGGCGGCGTCGGCCTCGCGCTCACGCGCAGCCGCGCACGCCACATGGAAGCGGCCGCGCAGGCGATGCGCGTTCATGCGCTCGAGCGCAGCCTCGCCATCCGCGACAACGAGAGCAGCGCCGGCGCCGGCGATCTCGAGGGCAACGTCGTCGCGGGTCAGTACCGCATCGGCGCGCGCATGGGCTCGGGCGCGAGCGGCGTCATCTACCAGGCCACGCGCATCACCGACGGGCTCCCCGTCGCGATCAAGCTCCTGCGCGCCGCCACTGCGCACGACGCCGTCGCCTCCGATCGACTTCGCCGCGAAGCCGAAGCGCTCGGCCTGTCGTGGCATCCGAACGTCGTCGAGGTGATCGATCACGGTCACCTTCCGGACGGAACGTCCTACCTCGTCATGGAGCTGCTCGAAGGCGAGCCGCTCGCCAACCGCCTCAAGTACATGGTGCGCCTCGCGCCCGACGAGCTCTTCCCGATCGCGATGAACGTCGCCGAGGCGGTCGTCGCCATCCACGCCGCGGGCGTCGTGCATCGCGACCTCAAGCCGGCGAACATCTATCTCACGCGCGACGAAGAGGGCGACATGCGCGCCAAGATCCTCGACTTCGGGATCGCGCGCGTCGAGTGGGAAGAGATGCGCATCACCAACATGGGCGCGCCGCTCGGGACTCCCGGGTACATGTCACCCGAGCAGGAGAGCGGCGGCGAGGTGGACGCGCGGAGCGACGTCTACGCGATCGGCGCCGTGCTCTACGAATGCCTCGTCGGCGAGCCTCCGCCCGCGACCGCGAGCGACATGTGGACCGCCGGAAAACGGCCGCCCACCAGCGTCGGGCTGCGTCTGCCGCTCGACGCCGAGGACGATGCGCGCGTCCGCGCACAGGCCGCCGACTCCGGTGTTCATCCCGCGTCGCGACGCATGCCGAGCGTCGCGCCCGCGCCCGTCGAGACGGCGATCGACGTGCCGGCGGGATGGCGCGCCATCATCGAACGAGCGCTCGCGAAGAAGCCGGAAGATCGCTTCCAGGACGCGCGCAGCTTGCTCGGCGCCATCCGCAGCTTGCGGTCCGAAACGGCATCGGCGCCCGCTGCGTCTTCCACCTGACTCGGATCTGGTAACGTTCGGGGCGTGAGAAAGCTCGCTTCGTTCGTGATTGGGCTCGTCGCGCCGGCCGCGATCCTCGCGTGCCACGCATCGACGCCCGCTCCGCAACCGCAGCCTTATTACGGTCAGCCGCCTTACCCAGGTGCGCCCGGTCAGCCTGGTCAGCCTCCGCCGTATGGACAGCCGGCGCCGTATGGTCAGCCGCAGCAACCGTATCCGCCCGGGTATCCGCAGCAGCCGCAGCAGCCGCAACCGCCCGCGCAGCGTCCGCTGCTCGCGCCGCTCGTCGGCGTCGCAGCATGGCAGGCGGAGCTGCGCAGCGTGCTGAACGAGCTCATGGCGTCGCTCAGCCAGTCGAACCAGACGCTCGTGCGCGGCATCCCGCTCGTCTTCGATCCGACCAACGAGGTCAACGCGTACGCTGGCTGTGACGATCAAGGCGCGCCGTTCCTGGCCGCCACATCCGGCATCCTCGAAGCCGTCGACGCGATGGCGCAGACGAAGGCGACCGACGAGCTCTTCGGCACGCAGACGTACGACGCCTACTGCAACGCGGTCCTTCCGCAGATCGTCTCGAGCGACAAGGCGCGCGCCGGGCTCCCCGCCGGGATCATCCCTGCGAACCTGGGGAGTGACCTGCGGCGCTGGTCACGTGCGCACGAGATCTTCGACGAGATCCTCGCGTTCACGTTCGGCCACGAGCTCGCGCACCACTACCTCGGACACACCGGCTGCGCGAAGGGGCAGGGCGGCGGTGGCGCCGGTCCCGATCCTTCGAAGCTCGGTCGGCTCGCGACGGCCGTGCCGTTCTTCAACCAGTTCGCCGAGGCCGCCGCCGACTCGGCAGGTTGCTACAACCTGCTCGACGCCGGGCGCGCGCGACGTCCGCAGTACTCGTGGTCCGAGAACGGAGGCCTGTCACTGCTCGATTACTTCGCGCGTCTCGAGCGTGCGGCAGGACAGGGCGGACCGCTGAGCCTGCTCAATCCGCTCGCGGTCCTCAAGACGCACCCGAATCCGTTGACGCGCATTCCGCTCCTCCAGACGGTGGCGCGGACGTGGCATCAACAGCACCCGGGCTGATCGTTTGCTCTCGCGA
>OUNM010113869.1_pt1 | contig 11465 bp, 11 predicted proteins | sample 1769961 | NCBI WGS metagenome assembly OUNM01 (sample SAMEA3914820, study PRJEB12502) | metagenome | biome: forest; material: soil | place: USA | collected 2012-03-12 | depth 0.3 m
GTATTATACAGTCATCAATGGCTTCGCGGCATGGATGCCGATCGTCATCGCCGTGCTCACGGGTGTCGAAGCCGCGCCCGAGGCTGCCCGATGGCTCACCACCGCAGCGGCGGCGGCTGGGATCCTTCTCTCCGCGTCCGTAGGCGCGAGCGGCGTGAGCGAGCATCCCTACCGGACCCTTCCTCGTGCGCAGACGACCGACGTCGTCGGCGGTGTCCCCGCGCTCGCGTCCGTGAGGCTCGGTCCCAACGAAGCAGCCGGATTCAGCCACATGCACTGGTCGCTTCAGCGCTACATCGATCCACCGGGCCGCGCCATGATGGCCTGGGAGGAGATGGCGGGCGTCATCCTCGTGCTCGACGGACGTCCGGTCGGAGAGGCGTGGTACTCGGCGACGGATCGGATCCGGAGCGCCGAAGGGATTGCGTCGGTGTGCGCGGGCGGCAAGCCATTCTGGGGGAGCAGGCTCCCGCTGCTCGCCTTTCGACGGCCGATCTCGAGCATCGAAATCGATGCCCTGAAGTCTTGCGGTCTGAGCTTCGCGACCGATTATCGGGTGTTCGGTCCGCCGCAGATGGGCGTGACGTTCTACGTCCCGGTGCGGGAAGACGGACCTCAGGACACGAAGGAACCGCAATGAGCACTGCGCAGAACGCACACGAATCCCGCGCGCTCGTCTCGCTCGTCGTTCCCGCGCTCAACGAGTCCGAAAACGTTCCTGGCCTGCTCGAGCGGTTCGCGGAATTTCCGGCGCGACATCCAGACTACGACTTCGAGCTCGTCCTGGTCGACGACGGCTCGACGGACGGAACGGCCGACCGCGTCCTCGCGCTCGCGCCCCCCGGAAGCCGAGTCACCGTCATCCGCCTCTCGCGCAGCTTCGGCGCACACTATGCGATCTCGGCGGGATTCGCCCGCTGCGCCGGCGATTGCGCGGTGATGTGCGGCGCCGATCTCCAGGAGCCGCCATCTCTGTTCACCGAGTTCCTTGCAGCATGGGATCAAGGCTCTGACGTCGTCTGGGGCGTACGCCGCACCCGCACCGGCCGCTCCCCGCTGATGGATCTCGCGTCGAAGGCCTTCGCCGCGTCCTTCACCCGCATTGCCGGCCTCGCGAACTATCCACCCGAGGGGCCGGCCGGAATGCTCGTCGACCGATGCGTGATCGACGAAGTAGGACGACTCCCCGAGCACAACCGAAACGTCCTCGCGCTGATCGCGTGGCTCGGATTCACTCAAACGCGCGTCGTCTACGATCAGGAAGCTCGTCGTCACGGCACGTCTCGGTGGACGCGGCGCAAAATGATCAAGCTCGCGATGGACTCGTGGATTCAGTTCTCGTCGCTGCCGCTTCGGCTCTCCAGCATCGTGGGCGTGTCGATGGCTGTTCTCGGCATCGTCTACGCGATCGTGCTCGTCGGGCGGAGCATTGCGGGCGTCAACACGCCGCCGGGATGGCCCACCGTGATCGTGCTGCTACTCGTGCTCGGCGGCGTTCAACTGACGATGATGGGGATCATCGGTGAGTACCTCTGGCGCTCCGTGGAGGAGACGCGTGGCCGGCCCCTCTATGTGATCCGCGACGTTCGCGTGGCGGGTAGCCAGCCGACGGCCGGACGCAAACACCGCCGGCTGCGAGCCAAGACGACCGAAGTGGCTCAGACGGAATCCGTGGCCGATTAGCGCGATACTTCGGTGACGCTTTCGATGAGCGACCTGATGACCGTGCGTTGGTCGGTCTCGGAGAGAGTCTCGTAGATCGGCAGCGAGAGCGCGCGCGCTGCGATGTCGTCGGTGACCGGGAAATCGCCGGCTTTGAAGTTGCCCCACTCGCGGTAGTAGCGAATGAGCGGCTGGTGGTACGTGCCGATGGTCGTCTCGATCTCGCGCTTCTTCATCGCAAGGACGACGTCGTCGCGCTTGCCGCGCAGCTCGGCGGGCAACAAGACGACGTACGACTGGTACACGTGCCGCGAGCTCGCGAGCGCGCGCGGCGGACGGATGCCCGTGCCCTCGAGCAAGCGATCGTACCGCTGCGCTACCGCCGCTCGCGCGCCGATGATGCGCTCGAGCTTCTTCATCTGCGAGAGGCCCATCGCGCCCTGGAACTCGGTGAGGCGAAGGTTGTGGCCGAACGTCACGAAGTCGGGGCGCGGCGCGTCCGGATCCTGACCGTGGTTGCGCCACATGCGGAGCGAGCGCGCGAGCTTCGCGTCGTTCGTCGTGACCATGCCGCCCTCGCCGGTCGTGATCGCCTTCCGCGGATGAAGGCTGAACGCGCCGAGAAGGCCGAAGCTGCCCGCGCGCTTGCCGTTCTGCTCGGTGCCGAGCGCGCACGCTGCATCTTCGATCACCGGAATTCCCGCCGCCTTCGCGATCGCGCAGATCTTCACGATGTCCGCGGAGCCGCCGAACGTATGAACCGGCATCACCGCCTTGATGCCCGGCGTGGCCTTCAGCACCTTCTCGAGCGCCGCCGGATCCATGTTGAACGTCTCGGGCTCGATCTCCACGAACACCGGATCGGCGCCCACCATGCGGATCGAGTTCGCCGTCGCGGGCCACGAGTACGTGCAGACCGCAACCTTGTCGCCGGTGCCGACGCCGATCGCGAGCAGCGCCAGATACAGCGCGCACGTGCAGTTCGGCACCGCGATGCTGTGCTCGACGCCGACGTACTTCGACCACTCCTCCTCGAACGCCTTCACCTTCGGCCCCTGGACGAGGAACCCAGTGCGCAGGACGTCGACGACCGCCTGGATGTCGTCCTCTTCGATGGTGGGAACGGCGAGACGGATCATGACTTTGCTCCGCGCATGCGTGACACGTACCAGGCGATGGTGTCCGCAAGGCCCGCCTCTAGCGTCGTCTTTTCGATGGGCCCGACGAGAGCCTCGGCCTTCTTCACGTTCGCGCAGTGACGGCGAACGTCGGCGCCGCGCTCCGGTGCCCGCGCGATCTCGCCCTTGTAGTCCATGATCCTGCAGATCGCCTCGATGAGCGCGCGGATGGTCGTCTCGCGCCCCGAGCCGACGTTGTACGCCTCTCCCTTCGGCGGGTTGGCTGCGGCGATCCGCAAGATGGCGTCGACCGTGTCGAGCACGTAGATGAAGTCGCGCGTCTGCTCGCCGGTGCCCTCGATGATCGGCATCTCGCCGGTGAGGATGCGGCGCACCGTGAGCGGGATGACCGCGCCGTACGTCTCGTCGTTCTGGCGCAGACCGTAGTTGTTGAACGGACGCACGATCGTCGCGTCGACGCCGAACATCTTCACGTACGAGTTCAAGGCTAGATCGGCTCCGGCCTTGCCCGCGGCGTACGTGGTCTCGGCGAGAAGCGGGTGCATCTCGTCCATCGAGACGGTCTGCGCGGACCCATAGACCTCCGAGGTCGACACTTGGATCAACCGGCCGTAGGCGCCCTTTCGGAGGAGCTCGAGACAGGTCAACGCCAGATCGACGTTCACGCCCAGCGCGCCGACGGGGTTGAGGAACGAGTAGATGAGCGCCTTCGTCGCGAGATTGAACACAACATCCGGCTTCTCGATGTCGAGAATCGCGGACATCGCGTGGATGTCGGACGCGTCGTCGCGATACACGTGCAGGCGCTTGCCGTGCAGGCTCCGCGCCGGCGCAAGGTTCTCGTCCTTGCCGAGGAAGAACACGTCGACCACCGCGACGCGCGCCGCGCCGCGCGCGAGCAGCGCGTCCACGAGGTGACTACCGATGAATCCCGCGCCGCCCGTGACGACGAACCGTCCGTCTTTGATCTTCATACATCACCCAAAATCTTGGCGGGATTGCCGGCGACCTTCTTGCCGCTCGGCACGTCGTCGCGAACGAGGCTGTTCGCTCCGATGACCACGCGATCGCCGATGGTCACGCCCTGCGCGATGACCGAGTGCGGGCCGACATACACGCGATTGCCTATTTTCACGGGCTTTCGTTCGATGGGCGCGCCATCGAGCGTCGACCGAACACTGTCGTGGCTGTACACGTGGACGCCCGCGGAGAACGTGCAGTCGTCACCGATCTCGAGGCCGCCCGAGCCGTCGAGGATGGTGAACGGGCCGACCCAGGCGTTCTTGCCCATCTTCACGTCGCCGATGACGAGGCTCGAGTCGTAGATGCTCGAGCCCTCGCCGAAGCCGAGGAGCCGCGCCTTGTCCCAGCGATCGACGAAGTAGTCGGCGAGCGGAACGACGCGCGCATGACGCTCGCGCTTGCGTGCCACGAGGACGTCGACGGCGGAGATGAGCGCGTCCGTCAGGCGGTCGGTCGTTCGATCTGTGGCGTCGGCGAGCTCCTTGCGGAGCGCGACGAAGAGGCTGGTCATGGCCACGGGCAACTCTAATACTCCTGGCGCTATTTACCATCAGGGACGCGGCAGGAGGGGCTTGTAACGGGTCGTCACTTCCGTCACCGTCACGGCATGTGCGGTATCTTCGGGCGTTTTACGTGGGGCGCGGTCGCGCGCAGCCGCCCGAACGATCCGGAAGCGCTCGTTCCGCTCGTCGATCTGCTGCGTCATCGTGGGCCGGACGGCGGCGGATGGTGGTGCGCAGAGGGTTATTTCTTCGGGCATCGGCGGCTCGCGATCATCGATCTGTCACCCGGCGGCGCGCAGCCCATGGCGTCCGCGGACGGGCGCTACGTCGTCACGTTCAACGGTGAGATCTACAACTACGTCGAGCTCGAGGCGGAGCTGCGCGCCAAGGGCTACGTCTTCCGCACGCGCTCGGACACCGAGGTGCTGCTCCACGGCTACGACGCTTGGGGCGACGGGCTGCTCGACAAGCTGACCGGGATGTTCGCGTTCGCGCTCGCCGATCGAAAGAAGGGTGAGCTCCTCCTCGCGCGCGATCGGTTCGGCGAGAAGCCGCTGCTCTATTGCGACGGCGGCGGCGATGGCGGAGGTGGAGGCGACGTGGTCTTCGCGTCCGAGCTCGCGCCCATCGCGCAGCACCTCGCCGATCGCGACGAGCGCGCCGTCGACCTCGAAGGCCTCGCCGGCTACCTGTGCATGAACTTCGTCCCCGGTGAGCGCACGCTCATGAAGGGCGTTCGCCGCCTCGCTCCGGGCGCGATGCGGAAGTACGGCGCAAAGGGTCTCCTCGAAGCCCGCTCCTACTACCGCCCCGAACCCGTGCAAGATGCACGCGTCGACGCCGGAGACATCGGCGGCGTTCTCCGCGAGCTACGCACGCGCCTCGACGACGCCGTTCGCATCGCCCTCCGCGCCGACGTGCCGCTGGCGCTCTTTCTCTCCGGCGGCATCGACTCGTCGCTCATCGCGGAGAGCGCGGTACGCCAGGGCGCGATCAGCGCCGCGTTCTGCATCGACGTGCAGGCGCAGAGCTTCAGCGAGTGGGACAACGCCAAGCACGTCGCCGATCGCCTGAATTTACGGCTCGAACGCGTTCCGCTCGGTCCCGACGTGCTGGGCGATTTCCTCTCGATGGTCTCGCACGCCGACGATCCGCTGGGTGACGCATCGGCCATCGCGGTGTGGCAGCTCGCGCGCGCCACCGCCAAGCAGTTCAAGGTCGCGGTGAGCGGCGACGGCGGCGACGAGCTCTTCGGCGGATACCTCACCTACAAGGCGACCGCCGTTCATCGTGAGGTCACGAGCCGCTTCGGCGGCTTCGCGCGCAGCGTGCTCCGCGCCGGCGCGCATCGCATTCGCGCGAGCGAGACGAAGGTGTCGAACAGCTACAAGCTGCTGCGCTTCTTGCGCGCCGCCGATCTCCCGCCCGGCGAGGCGCACTTCACCTGGAACGGCGCCTGGCTGCCGAACGACGCCGCGTCGCTGCTCGAAGGCGACGTCGCCCGATCGCTCGCGCGCGGCGCGGTGAAGGAGGTCGCGGCACGACACGGGATCTCGGCGCGGCCCGATCTCGGCGAGCTCCAGCGCGTCGACGCGCGCGAGTACCTGCCCAACGACATCCTCGTGAAGGTCGATCGCATGACGATGGCGCACTCGCTCGAGAGCCGCGCCCCGTTTCTGAACCATCATCTTGCCGGGCTCGCGCTGGCTGCGTCGCCGCGGTTCGCGCAGTCGCTCGCGCATCCGCCGAAGCGGCTCTTGCGCACGCTCGCCGACGACACGTTCGGTCCGCGCGTGAGCCGCGCCAAGAAGCAGGGCTTCAGCATCCCGGTGCACGCATGGCTGCGCGGCGCGATGAAGGAGCGCGTGATGGATCTCCTGTCGCCGGCTTCGCTCCGCTCACTCGCGTTCCTCGACGAGGCCGCGGTGAGCGGCGTGCGCGACCGCTTCATGATCGCGCAGGAGCCGCTCGGCTTCGAGATCTGGGGGCTCTGCGTGCTGGTGGCGTGGCATCGGGCGCGGATGCAGAGCCCGGCGCGCGGCTCGCTTTCGGCGGCGGCGAAGGCGACCGATCTCGTGCGCGTCGACATCCCGTTCGGTGCGAGCTAGCTAGCTACGAACGAAGCAAAGGCGCGCGGAGATGCACATCCTTCATCAGCTCGAGTCGCGACAGGCCAAGATCGGCGTGATCGGGCTCGGCTACGTCGGCCTCTCGGTCGCCTCGGCGCTGGCCGATGCCGGCTTCGAGGTCACCGGCGTCGAGATCAAGGCGCCGCGCGTCGCGAAGATCAATCGCGGCGAGTGCCCGATCGAGGGCATCGAGCCGGGCCTCCCCGAGCTGATCGCGAAGGTCATCAAGTCGCGCAAGCTCGTCGCGACCACGAACTACGCGACGCTCTCGGACGCCGACATCGTGCTCATCGACGTCGACACGCCGGTCGCTCCCGACGGTCATCCGCGGTTCGAGGCGCTGCGCAGCGCATCGCGCGAGCTCGGAAAGGTGATGAAGCCGGGCGCGCTCGTCATCATCGAGTCGACGGTGGCGCCCGGCACGACGGCGCGTGTGGTGCTGCCGATCCTCGAGAAGGCGTCGGGGCGGAAGGTCAACGAGGGCTTCTACCTCGGGCATTGCCCCGAGCGCGTGATGCCGGGAAAGCTCCTCAAGAACCTGCGCGAGCTGTCGCGCGTGTGCGGCGGTTCGACGCCCGAGACGTCCGACGTGATGGTGGCTCTCTATCGAACCATCGTCGCGGGCAAGCTCGCCAAGAGCGATTGCACGACCGCGGAGCTCGTGAAGACCGCGGAGAACACGTATCGCGACGTGAACATCGCGTTCGCGAACGAGCTGGCGCTCATCTGCGAGGCGGTCGGCGCCGACTTCCGTCGCGTGCGTGAGCTCGTCAACGAGTCGCCGTATCGCGACGTGCACATGGCGGGCGCCGGCGTCGGCGGTCATTGCATCCCGAAGGACCCATGGCTCCTCATCCACGGCGTCGAGGGCTTCGAAGCGAAGCTCATCGCGGCGGCGCGCTCGCGCAACGAGTCGATGCCGTTGCACATGGCGCGCCTCGTCGAGGACGCGCTCGAAGAGGTGGGCGTCGGCGTCGAGGGCGCGAAGCTCGCGATCCTCGGCTACGCGTATCTCGAGGACAGCGACGACACGCGAAACAGCCCGAGCGAGGCGCTGGTCGGCCACCTCGTCGATTGGGGCGCGAAGGTGGTCGTGCACGATCCGTGGGTCGCGCCGTACAACGCGGATCTGTGGAAGGTGGTCGAAGGCGCAGACGCCGCCGTCGTGATGGTGGCGCACGAGGCCTACCGCGCGCTCGATCTCGCGAAGCTGAAGTCGGCGCTGAAGACGCCGGTGCTGATCGACGGCCGCCATGTCGTCGAGAGCCAGGCCGCGCGCGCCGCGGGGTTCGTCTTCCGAGGCCTGGGCCGAGGCAAACGCCGCCTGATTTGAGGCGATCGCCGCCCACCGACCTGCCAGAGCTCTGCTGTCCATGATTCTTGGACATCGACTGGCGCTTCGCTTGTTCACGGTCCATAATCTGTCCAAGAATGATGGACGCCGCCGTTGGACTGTCAGCCCCGGACGTTCTCGTCGCCATGAAGCTCGTGGCCCATCCCGAGCGTTCCGCGTCGGTCCGCGAGCTCGGCAACGAGCTCGGCATGTCGAAGAGCGCCGTCGCTTACTCGCTCGGTCGCTTGCGGGCGCTCGATCTCGTGAAGGAAGAGCGTGGTGGTGCTCGGCGCGTGAACAAGCTCGCGCTTCGGGACTTTCTCGAGCACGGGCTTCGATGGGTTGCGCCGGCGACCGTCGGCGACTTCGAGCTCGGTCTCCCCACTGCGCATAGCGCACAGGTCCTCGCGCGTAACCTGATCGGCGACGCAGATCCCGTCGTCATGCCGCTCGCTCACGGTCCCATGCGAGGACGCGCTGTCACGCCCCTCCACCCCCTCGCACCGAAGGCCGCCGCGAAAGACGAGACGCTGTATCGCCTTCTCTCTGTCGTCGACGCTCTGCGGATCGGGCGCGCTCGGGACCGCAAGGTCGCGCTCGAAGAGCTTCGGTCATGGCTCTGAGAGGAGAGGAGCACCGTGCTGCGATCCGAGCGGTGCGGAGTGAACCCCTGGTTCGCGCCGGCAGCCGCTCATCCCGCGAAATATGAAGTGGGCAACGGGATATTCGTGAACGCCGTCACCCCGCCCTACTTCCTCGCCACGAAGCTGGTCGCGTTCGAGAGTCGCGCCCCTGACGTACGATCGAGCGTCGACTGCGAGGACATCGTCGCGCTCGCGGTCGAGGTCGACGATCTCGTCTCCCTCGTCGATGCTGCCGACGTGCGCGCCGACATCGCGGCGCTCTGGAAACGCGTATTCGAGAAGTACAGGTTCGGCATCGACGACTTCCCCGACGTGGTCGACGGTCATCTCGACAGGCGCGATGCCCACTGCCGAGGGCGCGTCGTCGAGGCCCTCGAGGCGCTTGCGCGCGGGTGAGGCGAAGGGACGCGTCGGTCTCGATTTCCCGCTCGCCGTGCATCCCGAACAGCGCTACGAAACGCCAGTCATGACCGAGCCCAAGCAAACGGCGCCCGCTGCTTCTCCGCTCGCTGCATCTGCCCCCGCTCGCCTTCCCGACGGCGCGCGCGTGCTCCGCGGCGCCGAGCCCATCGCCGGCGTTCAGGTGATCCCGCTCCGACGCATCCCCGACGAGCGCGGCACCATCTTCCACATGCTCCGCGAGAGCGATCCGCACTTCCAGCGCTTCGGCGAGATCTACTTCTCGACCGTCTACAAGGGCGTCATCAAGGGCTGGCATCGCCACAACGACATGTCCCTGAACTACGCGTGCATGGTCGGTCGCGTGAAGTGCGCGCTCTTCGACGACCGCGAGGGCTCCTCGACCAAGGGCACGCTCATGGAGGTCTTCCTCGGACCCGACAGCTACTCGCTGCTCATCGTGCCGCCCGGCGTGTGGAACGGCTTCAAGGGCCTCGAGGATCCGCTCTCCGTCGTCGCCAACTGCTGCACCCACGCGCACGATCCCAAGCGCAGCTCGCGGCTCGATCCCTTCGAGAATCACATCGACTACGACTGGGCCGTCAAGCACCACTGAGCCGCGAGACGACCCGATGCGCGTTCTCCTGACCGGCGCCGGTGGCTTCATCGGTGCGCACATCGCGGCGGCGCTCGTCGAGCGGGGCGCCGAGGTCCACGCCGTCGTTCGCGAGGCATCGCGAGCGCATCGCCTCGACGCCATCGCCAAGAAGATCACGCGCCACGAGGGCGATCTCCTCGATGCGCACGCGCGCACGCGCATCATCGGCCTCGCCAAGCCGAACCTCTGCATCCACGCCGCCTGGTATGCCGTCCCCGGCAAGTACCTCTCCGCGCCCGAGAACCTCGCGCACGTCGCCGCGAGCCTCGAGCTCGCCACCGCGCTGGTCCATGCAGGATGCACGCGCTTCGTCGGCCTCGGCACGTGCTTCGAGTACGACACCTCCGGCACCGCGAACCTCACCGAGTCGAGCGCCACCGCACCGCGCTTCCTCTACGCAGCTTGCAAGCTCGCGCTCCACGACATGCTCGCCGCGTACGCCGCCGTCGCGAAGACGAGCTTCGCGTGGTGCCGCATCTTCTACCAGTACGGCCCGCACGAGGCCGCCGAGCGGCTCGTTCCCTCCGTCATCGATCGCCTCCTCGGCGGCGGCATCGCCGAGACCACGCTCGGCGAGCAGATCCGCGATTTCCTCCACGTCGCCGACGTCGGCGCCGCCGTCGCGACCGTCGCGCTCTCGCAGCTCGAAGGCGCCGTCAACGTCGGCTCCGGCGTGCCGATCACCGTGCGCGATCTCGTCTCCACCATCGCTCGGCTGTGCGGCGCCGGCGCCGAGGACCGCGTGCGCTTCGGCGCGCTCCCCTACCGCCCGGGCGACCCCATGCACGTCTGCGCCGACGTCACGCGCCTCGCCAGCACCGGCTTCGCGCCGCGCTTCGACCTCGAGAGCGGCCTCCGCGACGTCGTCGAGGACCGCCGGGCCCTCCTCGCGGCGACGCCCAGCGACGCGCTGTGATACCTTCGGGCGCCTAGCTCCCGATGCGCATCGCATTCGTCAGCCCTGCCCTCAACGAGGAGCACCTCCTCCGGCGCACCGTCGAGGCGAACATCGCGCTCATGGATCGCCTCGTCATCGTCGACGACGGCAGCACCGATCGCACGGGCGAGATCGCCGACGCCCTCGCGCGGGAGTACCCCGACAAGATCCACGTCATCCATCAGCCGAACGGCGGCATCGGAAGCGCCGTAAAAAACGGCTTCCGCTTGCTCCTCGACCGCGACGACGTCGACGCCATGGGCGTCCTCGCCTCGGACGATCAGTTCGATCCGCAGCTCATCCCGCGCTTCCGCGAGATCCTCGAGGACATGCCCGAGGTCGACGTCGCGAAGGGCTCGCGCTTCATGCACCCCGAGTCGCTCCACCAGATGCCGTCGTTCCGGAAGTGGGGCAACCGCGGCGTCTCGTTCGTGATGCAGCTCGCGCTCGGCTACTGGGGCATGAGCGACGTGCTGCACGGCTACTTCCTCGCGCGCACGAGCGTGATGCGGCAGATGGACTTCGAGGCCATCGCCGACGGCTACGATCTCGAGAACACGATGATGGCGGAGTTCCGGCGCCTCCGCGCCACCTTCGCGCTCATCCCGAGCCCCTCGCGCTACGGCGAGGAGGTCTCGAAGATCGTCATGAAGAAGCAGATCCCGCGCACCATCAAGACCGTGACCGGCATGGTCGCGCGGCGCGCGCTCGCGGGCCCCGATCGCATCGGCCTCGTCCTGCTCGCGCTCTCGGTGCCCACGCTCGGCGCCACGCTCCCGCTCGCCGCAGCGCGCATGCGCGAGACGAGCCCGAAGGTGAAGAAGCTTCGCTAGAGGCTCCGCTAGCCGGCGCTCTTCGCCCTTTTTTCCGGTAGGCTGGCGCGCTCTCGATGGCGCTGCTCATCGTCCTGACCCTGCTCGTGCTCGTGACGTCCATCGCCGTCACGAGCGCCATCGCGAGCCGTGCCGAGGCCGTGATCGCCGGGAGCCTCGTCTTCAACGCGATCCTCATCGGGCCGATCTACGCGCTCGGTCTGAC
>OUNM010036292.1_pt1 | contig 11458 bp, 10 predicted proteins | sample 1769961 | NCBI WGS metagenome assembly OUNM01 (sample SAMEA3914820, study PRJEB12502) | metagenome | biome: forest; material: soil | place: USA | collected 2012-03-12 | depth 0.3 m
ATGATGCGGGCGATTCCGAAGTCGGTGAGCTTGGGCCGGATGGGGGATCCTGCGGGACCGTCAGCCAGGAGGACATTGGCGGGTTTGATATCGCGGTGGATGATCCCACGCCCATGGACGTATTCCAGGGCCGAAGCCAGATCCGCCCCGATGTGGGCCGCGTCCTGGGCCGCCAGCGCTCGGCTCCGCAATCTGGCATGCAGGTCCGGACCATGAATCAGTTCCATCGTGAGGAATGTCCGGGGATGCTCCGGGTCCCGGTGGTCGGTACCGGCGTCGAAGAGAGTGACAAGGGACGGATGGTTGAACGTCGCCAGGAGCCGCATCTCGTTTTCATGCCGAGCAAGCTCGTCCGGCCTTCCCATCAGGGGAGCAAAGAGCTTCAGCGCCACGTGGCGGCCGAGCCTTTCATCCTGCGCCCGGTACACCGACGCTGTCGCGCCGCGCCCGATCAGGGTTCCCAGCCTGTACCGACCTGCCACAAGCGCATCGCTGTCTCCCGTGATGGGGCCACCCGGCACGACTCCACTCGCTTTCTTTGAGCCGACAAATCCTGCATCGTCCTGGCAACCCGGACAGGCCAAGGCTTCTGCGAGGGCCGGATGCGACTGACGCAACCCTCATCATACGGCGGGTCACAGCCTTGCCCGCACGCCTGCCGCGCTTCTCAAGACCCGTTGAGCGTCTCGCAACGGCGGAGTAGGGTGGCCCCACCCACCTCGCACCACCTTTTGAGGAGCGACCATGTCACATCGCAAACTTCGAATCGCCTCCATCACCGCAGTACTCGCGCTGAGCGTGACGAGCGGCGCCGTCACCAACCCCGCCTTTGCCGATCCCCGCCAGACTGAAAAGACCGCCACCGCCACCGGATATGGCGGCGCGGTCAGCACCGTTGACCCCGAGGCATCCGCCGCCGCCATCGAGGTCCTCCGCAAAGGCGGCAACGCAGCTGACGCCGCCGTCGCCGCGGCCGCAACCCTGGGCGTGACAGAACCATACAGCGCTGGCATCGGCGGTGGCGGCTACTTCGTGTTCTACAACGCGAAGACCGGCAAGATCGGCACCATCGACGGCCGCGAGACCGCACCGGCGGCAATGCCGCACGACGCGTTCATCGATCCCGCCACGGGGAAGCCGTACAACTTCACGCCCGAGCTCGTCACGAGCGGCGTTTCCGTGGGCGTCCCCGGCACCGCGGCCACTTGGCAACGCGCGCTGGAGCGCTGGGGTACCCTGAGCCTTGGCGACGCCCTGCAGCCTGCCATCAAGGTCGCGACCCGGGGCTTCGTCGTCGACCCGACCTTCCGTCAGCAGACACTTGACAACAAGCTCCGCTTCGCGGCGTTCAGCTCCACGAGCAAGCTGTACCTGCCGGGCGGCGACGCACCCGCCGTCGGCAGCATCTTCCAGAACCACGACCTCGCCGCGACCTACCGTCTCCTCGCGAAGCAGGGAACCAACGCCTTCTACCGCGGTCCACTCGCCGCCGAGATCGCAGCAACAGTCCAGGCACCGCCGAAGACTGACACCACTAAGCTGCCCATCCCGGTGGGGCACATGACCCCGGCCGACCTGGCCGCGTACGAGCCCCTGGACCAAGCGCCCACCCACGTCGACTACCGCGGCCTCGATGTCTACGGAATGGCGCCGTCGAGCAGCGGGGGTACCACGGTAGGCGAGGCGCTGAACATCCTGGACACCGTCAACCTTTCGGAGATGTCCAAGCCAGCTGCCCTGCACCACTACCTCGAGGCGAGCGCACTCGCTTTCGCGGACCGGGGGAAGTATGTCGGCGACCCTGCATTCGTTGACGTTCCCACCGATGCGCTCACCGACCCGCTGTTCGGCAAGGAGCGCGCCTGCAAGATCGACCCGTTGCACGCGGCCACAAAGCCCGTTGCGCCGGGAGATGTGTCCACGTACGACGGCGTGTGCCCGGCGTCCGCGGCTGCACTCGCCGACGAGAAGGACACCGAAAACATCTCGACGACCAACATGACAGTCGCCGACAAGTGGGGCAACGTGGTCGAATACACGCTCACCATCGAGCAAACCGGCGGATCAGGCATCGTGGTGCCGGGACGCGGGTTCCTGCTCAACAACGAGATGACCGATTTCTCGGCCGTTTACAGCGGGAGCGATCCCAACCGGATCGATCCCGGCAAGCGTCCACGCTCCTCGATGTCCCCGACCATCATCCTCAAGGATGGTAAGCCGTTCATCGCGCTCGGCTCACCCGGCGGATCGACGATCATCACGACGGTGCTGCAGACGATCCTGAACAGGGTGGACCTGGGCATGAGCATTTCCGACGCGATCGCTGCACCGCGCGCCTCTCAACGGAACACGGCGACGGTCACGGCCGAACCGGAGTTCATCACCGCATACGGGAGCCAACTCACACCGTACGGCCACAAGTTCACGCCGTCCGGTGACGCTTTCACGTCCGCGGCGGAGATCGGTGCCGCAACAGCGATCGAATTCAGGCCCAACGGACGCATGATCGCCGCCGCCGAGCCGGTCAGACGCGGCGGCGGCTCGGCAATGGTGTTGAACCCGTCCCCATAAGCCGGAACCGCGGGACCAACGTCCATTCGGTCCGCCGTGGTGCTGACGGCAGGGGCGGCCCTGGGGTAGCTTGTCCCCATGGCTACCGAAGCAACTACCCTCACCGTTGACGGGCCGAACGGTTCCCGGGAAATCCGGATCTCCAGTCCCAGCCGGGTTCTCTGGCCGGAGGTGGGCCTGACCAAGCTGGACCTCGCGCACTACATTGTTGATGTCGGGGAAGCATTCATAGCGGCGAACGGGGACCGGCCGGTCTCGCTGCAGCGCTTTTCGGACAACGTCGACGGAGAACAGTTTTTCTCCAAGAACCCGCCGAAAGGAACCCCGGAATTTATCCGTTCGGTAAAGGTGATCTATCCGAGTGCGCGCTCGCATCCCCAATTGGTCCTCGACGAGCCGGCCGCGGCCGTGTGGGCCGTCCAGATGAACACGGTGGTCTTCCATCCGTGGCCGTCACGCGCCGAAAACACGGACAACCCCGACCAGTTGCGGATCGACCTGGACCCCCAGCCCGGAACAGATTTCGACGACGCGATTCCCGCCGCGCTTGAGCTGAAGAACGTGCTTGCGGAGGCCGGGCTGACCACCTTCATCAAGACCTCAGGAAACCGGGGACTTCATGTCTACGCTCCGATTGAATCCGCGCATGAGTTCCTCGACGTTCGGCATGCCGTGATTGCCGCCGCCCGGGAGCTCGAGCGGCGGATGCCGGACAAGGTCAGCACGGCTTGGTGGAAGGAAGAACGAGGCGAACGGGTGTTCGTGGACTTCAACCAGGCCAACCGCGACCGCACCATAGCCGGCGCCTACAGCCCGCGCGCACTTGCCCATGCGCCGGTCTCCTGTCCAATCACCTGGGAGGAACTGGAAACTGCCGACCCGAAGAACTTCACCATCCTCACCGTGCCCGGAAGGCTGAAAACGGTGGGGGACCCTTGGAGTGACATGAATTCCAAAGCAGCGAAAATCGACGTCCTGCTTCAATGGTGGGAACGGGACCTCGGCGCCGGGCTCGGGGAGCTGCCGTTCCCGCCCGACTACCCGAAGATGCCGGGCGAACCCCCGCGGGTACAGCCAAGCAGGGCGCGCAAGCACGACTGACACACAGCGCCGTCCCAAGGTGCGGCGCGAGTCTCATCGTGAAGGCAAGGCTCATCGTGAAGATAGTCAGGGCGGGACAAAGGTGGGAGAATGAGGGCTGGACCAAAACGGCCGGCGGCGCATCTTGCCTGCTGAGACCCAGGTGAGTCCCCCAGTGCGCCGTCGGTCCTGACGTTGCCGCCCTCTTACGCCGCGCCGGTCCATCTCGGCGCGGTTGACGCCCGCCGGAGTTCCTTGGCGCGGGTGCGGAATCCGTCCGCCGCCTTGCGCGGTTCGTGGCATGCCTGGGGATCCGTGCTCGGACGAACGCTTGCGGCCGGTTCGCGGACGACCGCCGCCGGGCAAAGGTCGGTGACGAGTCCCATGCCTGCGCACTCCCGCGCAGCGGCAATTCCGGCGACCACCGAGGGCTTGTCCTCGAACGGCGTCGAAACCGCGATGACGAGTCCATCGGGTGATTTGAGCCGGAACCTGAAAAAGGATTCCCCGTCAACAAACACTTCAAATATGCCGGCCACTGCTACCTCCCGGTCTGCGGACCCTGCTCAGTAGCGACTTCACTACGAGCGGGACGGAGCATCACTGCATTCCTTGTCCGCTGCTCTGGTTGAACAACCACCGTGAATCGTCTTTCACGTGATATTCAGTCTGTGCTGACTGCGTTGAGGCTAACAAGACCGCGTGGGTAAACCCTGTGTAAAACGTGTGCAACCCCTCGGGCGCGTTAGTTGCCGCTGGCCCGGTTCATCAGGTGCTCAAGCAGGGCCAGTTCCGGGAATCCGGGGTGTCGGGCAATGCTGGACCTGAGTTTTGCCCTGAGGTGTTCGCCGCTCGGTTCGGTTCCGCTCAGGACTTCATCGATGATGGCCTGCGCTTGCCCACGCAGGCCCGCCAGGCTGTCACTGTCGTCCCCGGCAACCAAAACCGGTTCCGGCTCGACGAGTGGGTCTTGAGACTCCAAAGGTTCCGACATCGCCAGCTCCTGATATTTCATCCCGGCTAGCCCCAGCTAAGCCCGGAATTCGCCCCCATCCACTTAGATACTAATAAGGGCGCCCGGATTGTTCATCGCTTACGGATCAGAACGATTGAATATGGCTTCGAAACGGCGGTTTGTGACGCGAACGTATTTGCGGATGGCTGGGCCCTTCCTTGGGGCGCCAGCCATCCTGCGTGGTCGGCTAGGAAAACCTGCCCGGGCGGAAGGTGGAGAGCATGGGGTGCTCGCTTCCTGTGAGGATTTCACCCGCAAGCAGTTCCCCGACGATGAGGCCAAGCGTGGCTCCGGAGTGCGTGAAGGCGACATAGCAGCCCGGCACCTGACCGAGTTCACCGAGCACCGGTTCACCGTCGCCCGGAATGGGCTTGTAGCCGATCTTCCAGGACGCCGGTTTGAGCTCGGGATTGCCGGCGATGAGTCTGGACGCTTCGTCAGCGAGTTCCTGGACTATGCCATCAGGGATGCTGAAGGAACCGTCCTCGTGCTCGGTGAGGTGCTCTTCGTACCAGTCATGGTCCAGGGCAAAAGTGTTGCCGGGGTTGGGCCGGATGGCGGCACGGGGGGTGTTCATGACGGCCCGCACCTCGTGGTCTACAGGCTTGGTGAGCACGAGCATGGAGACGGGGGAACCGTTGGGGATGTCGACGCCGAGGGGTGCGACGACGGCAGGGGTGGCGGCCCCGCAGGCCACCAGGACGGCATCTGCTTGGTAGGTTTCGCCGGCGACGGTCTCGACGCCGGTGGCACGGCCGCCGTCGACCGCGACGGAAGCCTTGTCGGAGTTGAGGACAAGCTGGCCACCGCGGGCATGGAATTCTTCCATGAGGAAGTCGATCAGGTCCGGCAGGCTGACCCAGCCTTCGCCGGGGTTGAAAATGGCGCAATCCGGCACCGCGCTTGCATTGATGCCCGGGGTGGCGAATCCAATCTCTTCAGGCGTCAGCAGCTTGGAGTCGTACCCGACCGACTTCTCGTAAGCATGGCGTGCTTCCGTGACGGCCTGCTGTCCGGCGGCGTTCCACATGAGGCCGCCGCCGAATTGCAGCCATTCACGGCCGGGATCCGCGGCGAACAATGTGCGGTAGCGGTCGACGCCGGTGAGGCGCAGCTGGTGGTACGGGGTGGACCGTTCTCCCGCGGAGTTGAGCCAGGACAGCGAGCGGCCGCTGGCTTCGCTCGCGAGGCCCTTTTCGGTCAGCAGGACAACGGACGCGCCTTCGCGGAGCAGGTGGACCGCAGTGGAGACTCCGAGGATTCCGCCGCCGATGACGACGACGTGTTTGGTAGGGGGCGTGGAGGACATGGCTCTCCCTTTCTTTGGGTTTGGTTGTTGGCCGCGCGGGGCGAACGATGGCATAGCTGGAAAGACCTGCCTACGCGAAGGCGTGGATTCTTTCGATGACTTTGAGGGTTTCAAGTGATTCCGCGGGATCCACGGGCAACGGTCCATGCCCCCGGATGGCAGCCGCGAGTTCGGCATAGAACCGGGGGTAGGCGCCGGTTTGGGCAGGCACGGGCTCATGGTCTCCGTCAGTCCCCAGGACGCCCCATGACCTTAAGGGGTCAACGCCATAGGCGGGATCCGACGGCGACAGGCCGGCTGCGAGCGCCGCCTCCTGGCCGTCCAGTCCCCACTTGGTGTAGCCGGCCTTCGAACCCAGGACGTGGAACCGCGGTCCTACCTGGGCAGCCATGCCGTTCATCCACAGCCTGGTCCGCACTCCCGAGGCGTGGAGCAGGGACACGAAGGCCTCGGTATCGGCGCCCGCCGGGTGTTGTCCGTGGTTAGCGGTCTCCCCGTAGCAATCTTCAACGGGACCGAAAAGCTGCACGGCCTGGTCGATCAAATGGGCACCGAGGTCATGGAGGATGCCGCCGCCTTCGGCCAGGGGCGCGCTGTCCCGCCAATTGCCGAAGCCTTCGGGTCGCCACCACTCGAATCGCGATTCGAAGCTTCGGACCTCACCCAGGCCACCTTCCCGCAAGACCTTCCGTAGTGTCAGGAAATCGGCGTCCCACCGGCGGTTCTGGAATACCGTCAGCCGCACACCGGCGTCGGACGCTCTGGCGATGAGCTCTTCACCTTGGGCGGACGTCGCGACGAAGGGCTTGTCCACCACCACGTCGAGACCGTGGGCGATCGCGGTCGCGGCCAGATCGAAGTGGGTAAGCGGGGGAGTGCCGAGGACCACGAGGTCCAGGTCCGGGGCCAGTGCGAAAAGCGCTTCCGGAGTGGGGACAATCCGTGCGCCGGGGTAAAGTCTTGCCGCTTCCGCGGCCCGCTGCGGATCAGCCGTGACGATGACATCGAGGGAGTACCCGGGGTCCGCGGCGATCAGGGGCGCATGGAAGACCTTTCCGGAAACGCCGAATCCGACGACGGCCGTGCGGATGGTTGAGGGGGCAGGGTTCGGCATTACAACACTTCCGAGAGGAACCGTTGGAGCCGTTCGCTGCGGGGGTTGTCGAAGAGTTCGGCAGGGGTGCCCGACTCCACGACTTCTCCTTCATCCATGAAGACCACCTGGTCGGCGACCTTCCGGGCGAAGCCCATTTCGTGGGTGACAACCAGCATGGTCATGCCGCGCCGTCCCAGGCCGGCCATGAGGTTCAACACGCCTTTGACGAGCTCGGGATCCAGTGCGCTCGTGGCTTCGTCGAAGAGCATGACTTCGGGTTCCATGGCGAGAGCCCGGGCGATGGCGACGCGCTGTTGCTGGCCACCGGAGAGATCGCGGGGGCGGTGGTCCGCGCGTTCGGCGAGCCCCACTTCGGCGAGGCTGCGGCGGGCACGTTCCCTGGCTGCAGCCTTGGACATTCCCTTCACGCTCCAGAGCGCCAGGGCCACGTTCTCGAGGGCAGTGTGGTCAGGGAAGAGATTGAAGTGCTGGAAAACCATGCCGATGCGGCTGCGCAAGATGTCCGGCTTGACCGTGAGTGCGCTTTCACCGGCCAGGAGGACGTCGCCGCTCTTGGGTTCGTGAAGCCTGTTGACCCCACGGAGCAGCGTCGACTTGCCGGATCCGGAGGGGCCGATGATGCACGTGGTGGTGCCGGGCGCAACGTTGAGGCTGACGTTGCGCAGCACCTCGATGTCGCCGTACGCCATGGTCAGGTTTCTTAGCTCCAGGCTGGAACCGTGGAATGTCTGGACACCGGCGGCGGTGTTGTTGGTGCTCGTGCTGGCGCTCATGTGTTGCTCCCGGTGATCAGCGGCGATGCCGCGTCGAGTTCTGTGACTTCCTTCAGGCCGCTGCTCGGCGCGCTCGGACGACGGCGGCCCGTGCGGAAGCGGCTGTCGAAGTAGTTCACGAGGTGGGTCAGCGGGACGGTGATGACGAGGTAGAACACGCCGGCCATGACCAGCGGTGACAGGTTTCCGGAGAGCACGGCGGCATCCTGGCCCACCCGGAAGAGCTCGCGCTCGCTGACCAGCAGGCCGAGGAAGTACACCAGGGAGGAGTCCTTGACGATGGCGATGAACTGGTTCACCAGAGCCGGCAGCACCCGGCGGATGCCTTGCGGTACTACCACGAGCCGCATCGACTTGGCGTAGCTCATGCCGAGGGCACGGCACGCTTCGCCCTGGCCTTTGTCGACGCTTTGGATACCGGCGCGGAAGATCTCGCCGATGTAGGCGCTAGCGATAAGGCTCAGGGCGATAATGCCGAGCGGGTAGGGGGACGGGCCGAAGATCGACTGGCTGAGCCGGGCGAAGCCTTGGCCGATCAGCAGGATGGTGAGGATGGCCGGCAGGCCCCTGAACAGATCGGTGTAGATGCGGGCAGGGACTCGCAGCCAGGCGGAGGATGAAATCCCCATGACGGCAACTACCATGCCGAGTGCGACGCCAATGATCGTGGCGGAGATCGAAATGATCAGCGTGTTCAGCAGGCCAACGCCGATCAGTTGCGGCAAGACCTCGGCCATCGCGCCGAAATCGAAGAATGTACGTGTGATGGTGCTTAACCAGTCCATGGTTTGCTCTCAGACTTAGGTGGCTGTTGGGGCGGGCGGACCACGAACGGTCCGCCCGCCCGCTAGACGGTTGGGCTACTTGCTGGGCGCCGGGCTGGCGGTCTGCTCAGCCTTCGGCAGGTACTGCTCCGGCATCGGGGAGCCGGGGAACCACTTCTGGTAGAGCTTCTTCCAGGTGCCGTCTTCCATCGCCGCGGCCAGTCCCTTGTTCAGGGCGTCCTTGAGCGCGGTCTTGTCCTTGGCCAGCGCGAAGCCAGCCGGTGCGTCAAAGGAGGGAATATCGGCGGCGCTGACCAGGCCGAACTGCTGTTCGTAGGACTTGGCGGCCTCGTAGTCAAGGAAGTGCGCGTCCGCCGAGCCGCTGTTCACTGCCGAGATCGCGGAGTTGTTGTCCGGGAAGCGCACCAGGTTTGCGGTGGGGAAGTTCTTCACCGCGTATGCCTCCTGCAGGGTGCCCTGGACCACGCCGAGCCGCTTTCCAGCGAGGCCATTGGCATCCTTGATCCCTGAGGTCTTGGTCGTCAGGACGGTCAGGTATCCGGCGAGGTAGCCGTTGGAGAAGTCCACGGTCTGCTTGCGCTTGTCCGTAATGCCGATGGCCGCGACCCCGACGTCGAACTGGCCGTTGGCGACCGCCGGCAGGATCGCCGAGAAGTCCTGTCCGGTGAAGACGACCTTGTCCACTCCTGCGCGGTGCGCGACATCCTTGAACAGTTCGACGTCGAAACCGGTGAAGTTTCCGGTGGCGTCCGTGAACGTGTAGGGCTTGGCATCTCCTAGGCTGGCCACGCGGATGGTGCCGGGTTCGATGAGGCCATAGGGGTTTCCAGCGGTCGACGACGAGGCTGGGGTCGATCCGCCACACCCGCTCAATGCCAGGAGGGCTGCGACAGCAGCCGCGACGATCACCCCTGGGCGGAAGTTCAGTCGTTTAGTCACAGCAAATTTTCCAATCATGAGAAGCGGTAAGCGGCCTTGAAGCCTTTCGGGATTCCTCTTGTTGAGTCCGGTCTCAGTGGCTAGGATTGAGACCGGACTCACAAGGGGTTGCGAAAAATGTAACCCAAACCACACGGGCCGTCAAGGCCCCTTCGAAAGGCATCCATGAGCAGCAACAGTTCGAGGCGGCGAGAGATTACCGTCGCCGACGTCGCGAAAGCGGCACAGGTATCCAAAGCCCAGGCCGCGCGGGCCCTGGGAAATTACGGGGCCGTGAGCGAAGAAGTGCGGGGGCGCGTTCTTGCGGCGGCGGAGGAGCTTTCCTATCGGCCCAACGAGCTGGCGCGCAGCATGAACACGGGGAAATCCAACACGATCGGGGTCGTCGTGGGCGACATCGAAAACCCGCACTTCGGACTGGCGACGAGGGGCATCACGGACACTGCCAAAAAGAGCGGCTACAACGTCATCCTGATCAACACCGACGAGGAAGTCAGTGCGGAAATCGAGGCGGTCCGCGTCTTGCTCGACAAGCGGGTGGATGGACTGATCGTCGCCCCCGCGTCGTCTGTTGAAACAGAACATTTACAGCACGTTCACGAATCCGGACGTCCCTTGGTCCTCCTGGACCGGAAGGCCGAGGGGCTGGATGTGGAGACCATCGCAGTGAGCATGGCCGAGATTTCCTTCGAATCCACGCGGTATCTCCTCCAGGCCGGCCACCGCCGGATCGCGTTCATCTCCACCCTCAAAGCGGAAACCCCGTACCGGGCCGGAATGGTGTTGGATTCCTCGCAGATCTCCGAACGTTTGGAGGGCATGCAGCGCGCCTTCACGGAAAGCGGACTGAGCTTTTCCGAAGACCAGGTGAGGCTCAACGCCGGCGACGCGGATTCCATCCGGACCATCACTCGTGGGCTTCTCCTCGCGCCCGAGCCGGCCACAGCCATTGTGGCGTCGGACGGCCTCATAGCACTCAGCGTCGTCGAGGCAATCCAGGAGCTGGGCCTCTCAATCCCGGACGACATCTCGTTCCTGATGTATGACGACTTTTCCTGGACACGCTTGACCAGCCCCCCGCTGACCGTCATTGCCCAACCCGTGTACGAGATGGGCGTGGCCGCTGCCGGTGCGCTGATCCGTCAAATCGAGGGCCGGAAGCCCGCGGCCAACGGAGCTGGATTTTCCGCCCGCCTGATCCGGCGGGGATCGGTCGCAATGCCGCGCACGGCGAGGGTCTAGATTAGTTCACTCTGCTGGCGGTCGCGGTGTTGCGCCCTCACTCCATGACGAGGTCGCGGGCGGCGGCGGCAATGTGGCGTGCGGAAATGCCGGCGGCATTGAGCAAGTCCTTGGGTGCGCCGGAACCCGGCAGTTCCCTTACGGCTAGCAGTGCCAGATGGAGTTTCGGAGTGTTGGCACTCGCGAGGGCTTCGAGGATGGCCGAGCCTATGCCGCCTTGTGCGTAGTGGTCTTCCGCGATGACAATCCGGCCATCAGTTTCGAGGCACGTCCGGCGCAGGGTGTCGACGTCGATCGGCTTGATGGAGTAGAGGTCGATGACGCGGGCTTTGATTCCCGACTGGGCCAGTTGCTCGGCGGCCGCAAAGCATTCGTGGAGTGTGACGCCCGCGCCGATCAGCGCCACTTGGTCATCGGCGCTTGCTCCGTGGACCTTGCTTCCGCCAATGGGGAACTGTTCGTCCCTCCCGTAAATCACGGGATAGGCTCCACGGGTGGCGCGCAGGTAGGAGATTCCGGGCGTGTCTGCCATGGCGTCCACGAGCCGCGCTGTGGACGGAGCGTCAGCCGGATAGAGCACGGTGGAACTGTGCACGGCCCGCATGGCGGCAATGTCCTCCAATGCCA
>OUNM010091322.1_pt1 | contig 11457 bp, 6 predicted proteins | sample 1769961 | NCBI WGS metagenome assembly OUNM01 (sample SAMEA3914820, study PRJEB12502) | metagenome | biome: forest; material: soil | place: USA | collected 2012-03-12 | depth 0.3 m
AGCCACGATCAAGGACGTCGCCACGAAGGCGGGCGTTTCGCTGATGACCGTCTCGCGCGTGCTCAACCGCACGGGCTACGCCAGCGAGGAGGCGCGCGAGCGCGTCGAGGCCGCCGCCGCCGCCCTCGGCTACCGGCCCAACGTCTTCGCCCGCGCCCTGCCCGGCGCCCGCTCGTTCGTGGTCGCGACCCTGGTCGACGACGTCGGCTCGGCCATCACCGCCGAGCTCCAGCGCAGCATGCTCGAGCACTGCCGCGAGGCCGGCTATCACCTGGTGGTCGACACCGCGCCGACCGACGCCGATGACGACGCGCTGAAGGCCGTGGCCGCGCGACTCTCGGCCCTGCGCCCCGACGGCGTCATCGTCTGCCCGCCGCTGTGCGACTCACCCTCGATCCTGGCCTTGCTGGAGCAGCTGGGCGCGCCCTTCGTGCGCTTCTCGCCGTCGCGCATGGGCGACGGCCCCAGGGTCGGCGCGGACGAGATCGGCGCGGCGCGGGCGCTCACCGACCACGTCCTGGCCGCCGGCCATCGGCGCGTGGCCTTCATCGGCGGAAGCGACGGCCTCTCGACCCTGCGGCTTGAGGGCTTCCATTCGGCGATGGACGCCCTGGGCCTGCCGCCCCTGGCGATCGCCTCGGCGGCCGACGGGTTCGAGGCCGCGCGGCGACACGCGGAAGAGCTGCTGAGGGTCGCCAGGCGGCCGACGGCGGTGGTCGCCGCCACCGACGAGATCGCCCTGGCCGCCGTCGACGCCGCGCGCCGCCTGGGCCTGACGATCCCCGCCGATCTCTCCGTGGCCGGCTTCGGCGACAGCGACGCGGCGTCCCTGGCGTTCCCGCCGCTGACCAGCATCCGCTATTCGATCAAGGCGATGGCGGCCGCGACGATCGGCTTCCTGCTCAATCCGCCCAACACCCAGTACGCGCCCCTGGGCCGCACCTTCGGGTTCGAGCTGGTCGCGCGCAGCACCGTGGCGCCGCCAACCTAGATCGCCCAATCAGCTTGAGGGACGACCCGTGGATCCTCGGGCCGCCAGTTCGAAGTCGGCCCAGCGCTCGGTTTCGCCCTTCCCGCCCTCGATCACCAGCTCGACCGCCATCTCGGCGAAGGCCGCCAGCGGCTGGCGGATGCTGGTCAGCTCGGGCCAGACGATGCGCGCGGCGTCCAGGTCGTCGAAGCCGGCGATAGAGACGTCTTCCGGCGGCTTGAGCCCCAGCTCGGCGGCGGCGGCGATCACGCCCAGCGCCGTCGTGTCGTTCGCGGCGAAGATCGCGGTCGGCCGGTCCTCCGCGCGCGCCAGAAGCCGCAAGCCCGCCATCCGGCCGGAAGCGAAGGTGAACTGGCCCGGCTCGATGCGTCGGGGCGGCGGCGTCAGCCCGGCCTCGGCCATGGCCGCTCGGAAACCTTCCAGGCGCAACGCGCTGGCGCCGTGCTCGGGATGCCCTTCGATGAAGGCGATGTCGGTATGGCCCAGGTCCAGCAGGTGACGGGTCATGGCGAAGGCGGCGGCCCGGTCGTCCATGCGCACCGACCAGCCCAAGTCCGTGCGGATCGTCGGCGCGATGCGCACCACTTCGGCCACGCGCGCCTCGAGGGCCGCCATCACCGCGGGGCTGTCGCAGAGCGGCGGCAGGACCAGCAGCCCTTCCGGCGCCAGGGCCAGGGCCGCGTCGATCGCCTTGGCCAGGCTTTCGTCGTCATAGGCCGCTTCGATCGCGAGATTGTAGCCGCGCGAGCGGCAGGCCCGCACCGCGGCGGCCTGGACGGCGGCCATGTAGCCATAGTCCAGGCGCAGCTCCGGCAGCGGCGCGATACTGATCAGCACGATCATCCGCGAGCCGGCGCCGCTGAGGCCTCGCGCCGAGATGTTGGGCGTGTAGCCCAGCTGATCCACGGCCGCCTGCACCCGCTCGCGCAGGGCCTCCCGGACTCCGGGTTCGTTGTTGAGGACGCGCGCCACGGTCTTGAACGAGACCTGTGCGGCGAGCGCCACGTCCTTGATGGTCGGCGGGCGGGCGGACATTCCCTCTGGTTACGGCGGCGCGGATCATCCGTCCACGCCGCCGCGCGCAAAGAGTCGCCCTAGAACGACTTGGTGATCTGCAACGACCAGACCCGTCCCAGGACGTTGTGGACGTTGCCGTCGAAGGCGCTGCCCGTCGTCAGGACGACCGGCGGGTCCTTGTCGGTGACGTTCTGGATGTTGAGCGAGGTGCGCACGCCCTTCAGCCAGCCCGGACCGTCGGCCGGAACCACATAGGCCAGGCCGACGTCGAAGGTCGTCCAGCTGCTGACCTTGGTGTTACCGACCACCACGCCCCCCACCGTCAGCGGCACCGAGTTGGTGTAGTCGCCGGTGTAGTTGATAAACAGGTTGGCGTTCCACGGTCCCTTGTTCCAACCGAGGTTGGCGCGGCCACGCAGGCTGACGGGGTAGTAGAGCTCGTCCAGGCGATCCACCTTGGCCACATTGGGCGAGGCCTGCACCTTGTTGTGCAGGATCTTGGTCACCGAGCCGCCGACCGTCCAGCGACCGGCGTCGGTCTCGAACAGGTAGTTGGCCTGGAAGTCGATGCCGTCCTGGACCGTCGAGGCCAGGTTGGTCTTGCGGGCGTCCAGGATGACATTGACCTGACAGTAGGTGCCCACGACCGGCACGACATAGTCGGCGATGCGGCCCGCCAGGTATTTGGCCAGCACCGGATCATAGGTCGCCGTATTGCCCGGCACGCAGGTCGCCGGATTGTGGATCGGGGTGATGAACTTGGAGAACGCGGCGCGATTGGCGGCGTTGGCCAGGTACAGGTCCCGGTTCGGGCTGGAGATCTGGTTCTGGTAGTCGATCTTGTAGTAGGTGCCCGAGATCTTCAGGCCGCGCAGGGCGGGCGGCGAGAAGTCGAAGCCGATCGACAGGGTGTCGGCCGTCTCCGGCTGCAGGTCGGGATTGTTGCCCAGATAGACCAGCGCGCTGGTGTAGCCGGGGAACAGGTTGCCGATGTTGCTGTCGCCGGCGTTATTGGCCGTCGGCACGCCCACCAGCTCGGCCGAGAAGACCACCGGGCTCTTGTCCGTCAGGGTCGGGGCGCGGAACGACTTGCCCGCCGAACCGCGGAACGACAGGGCGTCGCTGACGGTCCAGGTCAGGCCAACCTTGGGATTGGTGGTGCCCCCGAAGTCGGAATAGTGGTCGTAACGCGCCGCCACGTCGAGGGCCAGCGACTGCACCAGCGGCAGAGCATTCCCCGAGCCGACGATCGGCACATAGAGCTCGGCGAACAGCGACTTCACCTTGCGCTGCTCGTCGGAGACGTTGTCGATGCCGAAGACGTTGGTCGCGCCGCGATTGGCGCCGTTGGTCAGGGTCTCGTGCTGGCGTGAGTACTCCGCGCCGACCGCCGCGCGCACCGTGCCGCCCGGCATATGGAACAGCGGGCCGTTAAACTTCAGGACCGCGTCGTCCATGATGTTGCGGCTGTATTGCACGTTCGAGCCGGTGAAGCTGGCCACCTGGGATTGGCTGAGGCCGGCCGTGCTGAAGGGGTTCAGCGTGCCGGCGTTCACCTGCGCGGCGACGGCGTCGAGATTGACGTTGTTGCCGATGTTGCAGATGCCGCAGGTGCGGTCCGCGCCGTTGGTGTAGTAGGCCTCGCCCTTCCAGCCCGCCGGCAGGATCGCGGCCAGGCCCACGGTCTGGGTGAAGGCCTTGTCGGGGTTGGTGGTCTCGGTCAGGCCGACATAGCGGTAGAAGTTGAGGTCGAAGGTCTCGCCGCCGCCCGGGCAGGTGGTCGAGGCCGAGCCCGGCGTCCCGGCCACGCCCGAGACATAGTATGGCGAGCTGGTGCAGACATTGATGCTGCTGCCGGTGTTGGGATCGTACTGATAGGTCGAGGTCTTCCGGTGAGTGTAGAAGCCCTCATAGTAGACCGACAGCCAGTCGTTGAGATCCTGGTTGAAGAACAGGGCCAGCTGGCGGCGTTTCACGTCCGGCAGGTAGTCGTTGTAGTAGGCCGTATCGACCAGAGTGGTCGAGGTCAGCTGGCTGGCCGTGGGGTTGCGGCCGCCGTTGATCGGCAGGCCGAAGTAGCTGTAGGTCGTGCCCGTCGCGCCGTTGGCGCTGACCACCAGATTACCCACCCCGCCCGACGAGATCGCGCCGTTCAGCTGGCGATTGTCCTCGCCGCCGTAGCGGCGCAGATCCTGCATCAGGAACGGGCTTTCCGAGCGCTTGCCGCGCGTGCGGTGCATGATGTCGGCGGTCAGGATGACGTTGCCGTGGCCCAGGGCGTTGTCCCACTGGCGGCCGATCGTGAACGCGCCGCCGACCTCGGTCGAGAAGCGGTGCGTGGTGGCGCGGGCCGTGGCCTCGGCGCCGTCGAAGTTCTTACGCAGCACGTAGTTGATCACGCCGCTGACCGCGTCGGCGCCGTAGATGGCCGAGGCGCCGTCGGCGATGACGTCCACGCGCTCCAGGGCCGCGATCGGCACTTGAATTGCCTCGGTATAGGCGTCGGAGGCCCCGCTGGGCGCGATCCGGCGGCCGTCGACCAGGGTCAGGGTCGCGCCATAGCCGATGCCGCGGATATTGACCGCCGTCCCTTGCGTGGAGTTGCCGCCGTAGCCGGTGGTGCCGCCCTCGCGGTAGTTCTGACCCGCGCCGCCGGCGTTGGGCGTGCTCTGGATCTGCGGGATCGACTTCAGCACCTGATGGATGTCGGTCAGGCCGGTGGCCTTGATGTCGTCGGCGGTCATGGTGACCGTCTCGCTGCCGACCGCCTTGACCCCGGCGATGTTGGTGCCGGTGGCGACGACCACGACCTCTTCGACGGTGGCGTCGCCGCTGTCCTTGGTCTTGTCCTTGTCGGCCTGGGCCCAGGCCTGGCCCGAAATGGCGAGGCCGATCGCGAGCACTGACGCGCCCGCCGTCAGACGACGGCCAACGCCGCCCTTATCCGAGAAGAATACCATTCCACTCCCCCTTCTTTATGGTTTTCCGTCCTCGGCCGACGCAGGCGCGTCAGCCATCGTCGCGAGCCCACGAGGGGCTCGGCGCGCAAGTTGGATGGCGTGGAAAGCTCCTGGACTTTCTCACTCCCTTTGCCGGGGCCGTTCTGGCGGGCCCTCGGCGCGTCACTTCGGCGAACCGCAATGACAACGTTCACATTCGCAAGCCTACCCTTCGCTCGGAAGGAACGGCTCGCAATGACAACGTTATCACAACGTCAGCGCAACAATGCATCGAGTCAAGAACAATTTGCGGGGTGTACAATCAGCGTTTCAGGCTCGTGACGCGGCTTTCCGGATGGAATGGCCCTTTCTCACAGTGTCCGAAATAGTTTGTATCCCGACGCTTTCGTCCCTAAGCCCCTGAAAGTCGCCGTGCATTTCGCCGGTCGCGCCACAGGATTTCAGATGGAAGACACCGCCGCCAAACCGTCCCTCCGGTTCGACGGTCTGGACGAGGTGTTGGGCTTCCACCTGCGCCAGGCGCAGGGCGCGATCCACCGCCGGCTGATCGCCGAACTGGCGGCCTTCGACCTCTCGCAGAAGCAAGGCGCGGTGCTGTGGCTGATCGGCGCCAATCCCGGCGTCTCACAGATCGACCTGTCGGCCGCCCTGGCCATGGACCGCGCCACCACCCTGGGCATCATCGATCGCCTGGAGGCCCGCGAGCTGGTCCAGCGACAGAAGTCCAAGACCGATCGCCGCCGGCAGGAGCTCTACCTCCAGCCCGAAGGCCAGAAGATGCTGGTGGCCATGAAAGCCAAGGTCCTGGCCCACGAGGCCGCCTTCGCCGGGCGTTACACCGACACTGAACTGGCGACCTTCATCGACTTCCTGCGCCGCGCTTACGAAGGCTAACCGCGCGATCCATTCAGCGGCGCTATCAAATCATTGGCTTTCTCGATTGGCGTCGTCGCGCGCCGGCGGGCTCTATCGCCCGAAGATCGGGAGGCGGGCGTGCGAGTTTGGGGACTTCTGCTGGGCGTGAGCGTGCTGGGGGCCGGCGTGCTCGCCGCCCCTCCGGCCCGGGCCGCGTGCGAAGGCTTCACCCCGCCGAAGCTGGCGCGCACTATCCTTGAGGCCAAGGCCTCGACCCCGTCGGATCCCGTCGCCTGCCGCATCCTGGGCCAAGTCGAGCCGCGCAAGGGATCGCGGATCGGTTTCGAGGTCTGGACACCGCGCGCGACCTGGAACGGCCGCATCCTGATGCTGGGCAATGGCGGCTATTCCTCCGCCCTGCCCTACGGTCCGATGGGCGCCTACGCCGCCGCCGGCTATGTGGTCGTGGCGACCGACACGGGCCACCAAGGCGACGGTCCCGACTTCGCCCGCGACCATCCGCAAGCGATCGCCGACTGGGCCGAGCATGCGGTTCACGAGACCGCCGTCCGAGCCAAGACGGTCACCGCCGCCTACTACGGCCGGGCGCCGGCCTACGCGTACTTCCAAGGCTGCTCGACCGGCGGCCATCAGGCCCTGATGGAGGTCCAGCGTCATCCGGACGACTTCGACGGCGTCGTGGCCGGCGCGCCCGGCGCCAACCGCACGCGGCTGAACCTCGGCTTCCTGTGGCAGTTCACGCAGAACCACACCCGCGAGGCCACGCTCCGCCTGATCGTGCCGGCGGAGAAGCTGCCGCTGATCCGCGACGCGGCCCTGGCGGCGTGTCGCAAGCACAATGGCCAGCCCGATGTCGGCGGCCTGGCCTCGGATGCCTATCTGAACGCGCCATCGGCCTGCGACTTCGCCCCCGCCGCCCTGAAATGTGCGGACAAGGACGGTCCCAACTGCCTGACACCCGAGCAGGTCACGGCCCTGCGCGCCCTGTACGCTGGCGCGCGCAATCCCCGTACGGGCCAGGCCATCTATGTCGGCTGGCCGCCCGGCAGCGAGGCCTCGGCCGCCGGTCCGGGCGGCTGGAACCTCTACTGGGCCGATCCCGTCCATCCGGACCAGCCGGCGCGCGCCGACTTCTGGCGCTATTGGGCCGGGTTCGGCCAGGCCTGGAACTGGCGCGACTTCGATTTCGATCGCGACGCCGCGAGCGCCTTGGCCCGTCTGTCGAAAACGATCGACGCCGTGGATCCGCGCCTGGAAGCCTTCCGCCGCCGCGGCGGCAAGCTTATCCAGTGGCATGGCATGGCCGATCCCGTCGTACCGTTCGCGGATTCCATCGCCTACCACCAGCGCGTCACGGCCGATCAGGCGCGGCGCGGTCACGAGGTCGCGGACTTTTATCGCCTGTTCCTCGCACCGGGCGTGGAGCATTGCCAAGGCGGCCTTGGCCCCGCCCCCATCGCGCTGCAGTCGGCGATCGAGGCTTGGGTCGAGCAGGACCGTCCGCCTCTGCGCCTGGACGCCAGGAATGCGACGAGCGGCCTGTCTCGTCCGCTCTGCCCATACCCTGAAATCGCCATCCAGAGCGGCGCGGATGGCTTCCAGTGCCTTCGTCTCCCCTCTGAGCTTAGTCGACCTTGACCCTCGCCGACGCCGCTGCGCCAGATCGCTGGAGAGGTTGGCGATGCGATCTCTTGCCAGCGATCAGGCCTGAACGGCGGTCGCCTTGGCAATCGCCAGCGCGGGCGCGATCGCCAACCCGGCGAAGCTGCTGATTGCGTCCGCGGCCTGCTCGGGGCTGCTGACATAGTGAACGAGCTTGGCGGTGTCGATCGATCCGGCCTGCCACAACTTGTCCAGCAATCGCTTGACCGGCAGGGTCTTGCGGCGATCGGCCTGGTCGTCGACCGTCCAGAAATCGCCCAGGAAGACCATGGGGCTAAAATGCCCATGGCCCAGTTCCGCGGGCGCCGGAAACGACCGGTAGTAGTTCTGGGCCGCGTCCTGGAAGACCTCCTGCAAGGTCCCGGCCTTGCCTTCCGCGTAGATGATCCCGTGGGTCGCGGCCGCCAGGAGGCCATCCTCGCGGATCGAGTTCTGAAAGTACTTTCCGACCGAGGCGGCGAAGACCGTCGTCGGTTCCCAGCCATACATCCAGGTCGGGATCGCAAGGCCGCCCCCTTTGGGATACTGCTGTCGCAGTTCCCAGCCGGCCTTATAGTACTCGCCGAGGAATTTGACGGCGTCCGGATCGATGATGATCGGATTGGCTGGATCGCCTGTCAGCTTGACTGGCATGCCCTTCGAGTCCGGAACCCCCTGCGCCATCAACGCCAGCGCCTGATCCAAGTCCGCGCCGGGCTTGCCGACGGCCGCGCCGAGGTGGGCGGCTTCCATCGCGCCTGGCCCGCCGCCGGTAATCACCAGAAAGCCCCGTTCGGTCAGCAAGGCCGCGGCCTTTGCCGTATCCGAATAGGCCTTGGTGTTTCTCGCCACGGCGTGGCCACCCATGATCGCCACGATCTTGCCGCCCGTCAGGGCTTCGGCGATCAGCTGCAGGATGGAGCAGTCGTGCTCGGCCCTGGCCAGAACCTGCGGCTTGTTGGTGCTGGCCGCTCCGCCGTCGCTTACGAACTCCAGGTAGATTTGGAAATCGAGCGTGTCCTTGAAGGACGCTGGCTTGGCTGGATCATAGCCGGCGAAAAGCTGGTCGATCGAATAGAGCGCCGTCGGCGCGGTCTCGAACTTCGGCATGGATCCCCCAGGTCGCCAAGCATGCTCACCGTGTCGTCACACGAAGGCCAACGACGGCTGCGCAGCCACTACGAGCATCCGACAAAAATGCCCCCTCCGGTAAGCAATTGTCACAATCCGTGCCATAGTCAACGCTCGGCGAACGCCGTTCGCCATCCCCGGGGGAGGATGAGATGACGGTCTTGGATCTGGACTACAACTTCGCCAGCCTGTCGCTGCACGACCTCCTCGAGGCGCGCGACACCTACCACTATCACCTGCTGAGCAAGGCCAATGTGGTGGGCACGGCGATCGGCCTCTACCTGATCCGCAAGGGCGATCCCTGGCCGACATCGCGGGGCGATCCCAAGGCCGCCCCCGCGAAGACCAGGTCGGCGCGTACGCTCGGCAATTCGGAAGTTCGCGACTATTCCTGGCCCTGCATCCTGGCCTTTGTGCGCGAATGGGCCCACGAGCGCGAGTTCGGCCCGGACGGCGCCTACAATCCGGCGCAGATCATCCCCAAGACCCTGTATCTGCCTGACGGCCGGGCCGTGCCCGTCTGCGTCGTCGAGGCTCCGCCCGCCCGGCCGGAAGCCGATGACCTGGCCACGCTTGGCCCCCGCGCCTCCCATACGCTGGGCGGCGGAAGCCCGATCCTGGTCCAGAGCCAAGGCGAGACGCGACGCGCCACGAGCGGAGGCCTCGTCACCGACGGGCATACCGTCTACGCCCTGACCGCGCGGCACGCCTGCGGCGAGCCGGGCCAGCCGATCCTGAGCCAACTGCGCGAGGGTCTGGTCCAAGTGGGCCAGAGCAGTTCCCGGCAGCTGACACGCCTCGCATTCTCCGAGGTCTATCCGGACTTTCCCGGCCGCCGTTCGTTCTGCGCCCTGGATATCGGCCTTGTTCGCGTCGACACGATCGCCGACTGGACGAGCAACACCTACGGGTTGCCGGCGGTCGGGCCGATGGCCGACCTCAACGAGCGCAATTTGAGCCTGAGGCTGATCGACCAGCCGGTTATCGGCTATGGCGCGGCTTCCGGCCTGATCTCCGGCAGGGTCAAGGCCCTGTTCTATCGGCATCGATCGGTCGGCGGCTTCGACTATGTCGGCGATTTCCTGATCGCCTCGGACGAGGCGCGCGCGACCCGCCCTGGCGATTCCGGAATGGTCTGGCACTTGGACGTCACCCCGGGCCTGGCCGAGACGCCTGACCTTCCGCTCGCCGTCCGCGATCTGCGGCCCCTGGCCGTCGAATGGGGCGGACAGGTCTTCGACGAGTCCGGCCGCAGGGAGACCTTCGCGGTCGCCACCAGCCTCAGCAGCGTATGCCGCCTGCTCGACGTCGAACTGCTCACCGACGTCAACCGCGGCGTATCGGGCTACTGGGGCCGGACTGGCCACTACAGCATCGCGGCTCTGGCGATCGGCCTGGTTCGGGATCCCAAGCTCAAGAAGTTGATGTCAGCCAACGCCGAGATCCTCAGCTTCGAGCTCAGCGACATCGCCCAGACCGGCTTCGACAAATCCGTCGGCAAACTCAGCGCGGCCGACAAGTTCGTGCCGTTGGCCGACGTTCCAGACGAGATTTGGAAGAAGCTGCCCAAGAGCAAGGGCGGCCGCGAAGGGGGCCGCGACAACAGCGGCGGCCAGCGCAGCAATGGTCCTGAGCATCCCAACCACTATGCGGACATCGATGCGCCCTACCCGCCCCACGGCAAGAGTTTGCGCGCGCTCTGCCTGAAGGACCCCGCCCAGTACCTGACCGTGCCAGCGTGGCGTCAATTCTATCGCGACATGGCCGAGCACGCCCGCCAGGCCGGCGACGCCTCGGGCGCGGCGCAATACGCCAGTCCGCTCAAGCAGGGCCTTCTACCCTTCCGGCTCTGGCAGTTCTTCGACGCCATGAAGGCGTTCGTGGAGGCCGGCGACATCGAGGGCTATGTGACGGCCGCGGGCATCAGCGCCCACTACATGGGTGACGCCTCGCAACCCTTGCACGGATCAGTGCTCGCCGACGGCGACCGCTCGCGCCTTGGGCCGCGCCAGGACAAGGATGGCAAGCTCGTGCCTTTCGGGGACGGCGTACACAGCGCGTTCGAGACTGCGATGGTGTCTCGTTTCGCCGCCGCGCTCCTGCCCCGCGCCGAGACGATCGCCCAAGGCCTTAAGCCGCTCACCCGCCCCGCATCCGGCGCGCAAGTCGCCTTGTCGGTCATCGAGCTCATGGAGGCCGCGGCGCAAACGCTGGCTCCGGCCGATATCCTCGAGGCGTTCGAGCGATCCGGCGGAGATGACCGCGTCGCTCACCTGCAGGCGCTGTATGCCGAGGTGGGCGAGCCAACCGCCAAGCTTCTGGCGCTCGGCGCCCAGGCGCTGGCCAATCTCTGGGATGCGGCTTGGGCGGCGGGGAATGGCGGCGCGACGGCGGCGAGTTCCCTCAAGGCCCAGGCGCCCCAGAAGGTGCGGGCGCGATATATCCGGACCGACTTCATCCCGTCCTTGACCCTTGATGCGATCCAAGAGGTCCTAAAGCCCTAGCTTCATCGCCGATGATCGTTTGCGCCATGAGCCGACCTTAGCTGAGCTCCAGCAAGCGGACCTTCGAGTGATGTGGCTGGGCCCGCGCCACAGCAGGACGAAGGCTGAAGTTGCTAGCCGCGATCCCGCGGACGCTGCTTGCCGCCGCGCCACAAGGCGCGTGAACAAGTCCCGGACCTTGCCGTTGATCGTCACGATGGCTTGGGAGATTTCGCCATGCGGATCGCTGAAACGGACGCCCTGCTAATGGCGTATGTGGAGGAAGGCCCCGCCGACGGATGGCCGGTGATCCTCTCGCATGGCTTTCCCTACGATGTTCACGCCTACGATGAAGTCG
>OUNM010199420.1_pt1 | contig 11453 bp, 6 predicted proteins | sample 1769961 | NCBI WGS metagenome assembly OUNM01 (sample SAMEA3914820, study PRJEB12502) | metagenome | biome: forest; material: soil | place: USA | collected 2012-03-12 | depth 0.3 m
ATCGAAAACTCCAGCATTTTCGCCAGCCTATCACAGATCAATACGAATTGCGAATAGAGCCGAAGATATAGATTCGGCCCGGTCGGAAAAGTTGGAAATATTGCCAGAGTGATTGTCTTGGGGAGGACGGCCAAAGCGACCGAGGCAACGGTCAATGCCGGAAAAGCCGTTCATGGAACCGGGACGGGGTGGATTGCCGATGTGGTGGGTCCCAGGCCGGCAACGGCGGCACGTGACCGAACATTCCCTACGTCCGCGCCGCTACCACGAGCGAAAGCGACGACAAGGTTTCAGCAACTTCATGATCCGATAATGCCTCCTGTAATACTCCACCATCAACCACCTCCCAAGATCCCCGTACAACGCGCAGATAGGGCGCGCCGTCACGCTGTCTTGCAAAGACAACCTCGGGAATATGCCGAATGCATTCCTTGAGGAGCCGAAGATTCCGCGCGGGCGCCATATCCGGTGGCGCCGGATATACCTCCGCAGGTTTCGTCGCATGAATGTTGATCTTCTGATAGCGCTCGATCGCGATGAGGATCAGCGGGTCGTAGATCGTCATGATCTGTTGATCGCCGACCGCGGCGAGCTTGGGGAACGCGCCTTTCGGAACATCGTTGTCCAGGAAATGATAGCGAAATCTCAGGGTCTTGTAGCCGAGCCATCGAAACAACAGCTTGGGCATGCCCGTATAGGCTTCGACGCTGTGGTCGAGGAATTCCTCCACGGACTTGTAGCGGCCACGCTCCAGGGCGCGTCTCCAGCCTCTGACCACGGTTTCTTCCGGTGGGGTGACGATGAAATACATGTGCATGGTATCGACGTACTTGGCATAGGTGACGTCGAGCACCCTTGGCACCGACTCGGACGAGAAACTGTCGAACCGGAACCGGTCGAGCATGACATGCGGGATGGCCTCCTCGCGATCGGCCTTGTCCCGTATGTAGCGGTCGAGCTTGGCATCGATCAGCGCCACTTCGCGCCCGGTCAGGTGGCCGGCGTACTTGCGCGCCACTCCCAGGGCATCGTAATCGAGCAGCAGGCGCCGCCAGACATCAGGACTGATGGTGATGAAGGCATCGGGCCTGATGCCCTGTTTTTGCATCATCTGCTTCAACAACGGCCGCAGGGAACTCTTTCCCGCCGCCGACGCGCCCTTGAGGCTGAAGATGACCGGTGCTGCCTGCGTCGAGACCCGCCTGTAGCCCTCGTGCTCGATCGCCTCATCGATCAGGGGCGCGATGGCGTCTCCGATCACTTGGCTGCCGTAGCTGTTGGCCGCGTGGGCGGAGACCAGCCGCGACAGCAGATCGACGTTCGCCAGGAACTGCCCGTGGGCCCCGTTCATCGAACACGCGATGCGGTAAAGGCTACGGAATATCTCGCGCCGGAGCGGATCGCGCTCCTGCAGACCCGTTGCCTTGAATTGGCTGATGATGCGCTGGCGTCTTTGGTCGTCGGGCTCGGGGGCGGGCGACGGCGGCGGGCGACGCCATAGGCGGGAGACCGAAAAGCCCGGCGGTGGCGTCGATGGCGTGCGGGTTTTCAGTGCATCTTCGAGGATCTCCCGAGTGTGCCGGTCGATCCTGGCCCTGAGGTCGGCATACAACCGTTCAACGCCGTCGGCGCGCGGTTCGATGTACCGGCTCCAGATGGACAGGACGACGTCACGAAAATTATGGCCGAATTCCTCCTCCTCGGCGCCTTCGGCGACGGCGACGAGCGCCGTTATCCGAATGATCAGTTCGTGGAGGGCAAGCCTGCGCGCCTGGAAGGCCGCCAATTCCTGGTGCGGCATGCCGGTCAAGCTCGCGAATTCGTCAACCTCGGCGCGTGTACGGACAGTCGCGTCCGGGTGGAATATGGTCTCCAGATGTCGAAATTCGGAAGGGATGTTCGGGCGGACCCCCGGATTCCAGGCGCTGCAACCCTCGATGTCCACGCCAACCGTATCCATGCCCTGCCCCCCGGTGATGGAAGAGATGCCGCGGCCGGCCTTCCGATACACCGATCATGATTGGAGAGTTGCCATGGGAGAGAATAGCAAGGTTGTCCGGCCGCGTCAGTTGGAGGACATCGACGATCCATTGACCGCCCTTCTCCGCTCTGGTGCCCGTCGGCTGCCGGACGGCCGCGGGCGGGTTGTTCGGCGTGGCCATGGCCCCGAGCGCACCATCCAGACCGGCATCGGGCCGATGTCCGCACCTCCAAGCTGCGGCTGAGGATCCCACGCCAGGCCGAAACGGATCATCGGGGACTCCGTCAACGTCACGCCAGCGGTCCCCGTCATTCGGACCTTCCCCGATGTATCCTTCCGCTGCCCACCTGATTTTGCATGCGCATGCAGACACGGTCTGCGTGACGGGGGGAGACCTCGGCCTCCCCCCAATCCCGCCTTTGTCAGCAGCAGGCGCGTCCTGGCGCCAGATGCCCGGGCATCACATCCCGCTCAAGACACCGGCATCACTTGGCCCGGCTGACCACCTGGATCTGACCGAACTCGGCGAGGCCGACCTGGGCGAACTCCACGCCAAGCCCGGACTGCTTGGCCCCGGCAAACGGGATGTGCGGCCCGAAGTGCAGGTGATTGTTGATCCACACCGTCCCGCTCTCGAAGCGCTGCGCGATGCCGTAGGCCCGGTCGACGTCGGCCGACCACACCGATCCGCCGAGCCCATAGGGCGTGGCGTTGGCGCGGCGCACCACGTCGTCGACGTCGTGGAAGCGGATCACCGGCAGGATGGGGGCGAACTGCTCCTCGTCCACCAGTTCGCTGCCGTCGGCAATGTCGCGGACGATGGTCGGACGCACGAAGTAGCCGCCACCCGGCGTCGCCGCACCACCCGCGACGATGCGCCCGTCGGCTTCGGCGACCTTGAGGAGGTTACACGCCTTGGCGTACTGCATGGCGTTCTGCAGCGGCCCCATGGTCGTGCCCTGCTCCAGTCCGCTGCCGAGCACCGCCGCGTCCGCCTGCGCCGCCAGCGCGTCGCACAGGGCATCGTAGACGGCGTCGTGCACGTACAGGCGCTTGATGGCGAGGCAGGCCTGGCCGGCGTTGAGGAAGGCGCCGGCGAAGATCTTCGGTGCCACGGCAGCCACGTCGACGTCGGGCAGAACGATCGCCGCGTCGTTCCCTCCCAACTCCAGCGTGATGCGCTTCAGCGTCGATGCCGCGCTCGCCATCACCCGGCGCCCGGTGGGGGTCGAGCCGGTAAAGGACACCTTGGCGATGTCCGGGTGCGTGGTCAGCACCTCGCCGAGGTCGTTGGCGTCGGTCACCACGTTGACCACGCCAGGCGGGAAGATGTCCCGCGCCAGCGCGCCCAGCATCAGCGACGTCACCGGCGTGGTCGGCGCCGGCTTGAGGACGAAGCTGTTTCCGAGCAGCAGCGACGGCGCCAGCTTGTAGCAGGCGATCAGCACCGGGAAGTTCCACGGCGTGATGCCGGCCACCACGCCGAGCGGGCGATGGTGCACCTCCACGCGCAGCGCCTCGTCGTCCTGCACCACCTCGACCGGCAGGTCGGCGGCGGCGAAGTGACGGAGAAAGAACTCGGCGTAGCCGACTTCCAGCGCCGCCTGGTCGAGCGGCTTGCCCTGCTCCATGACCAGGGTCCGGGTGATCTCGCCGGCGTGCTCGTGCAGCGCGTCGGCGAAGCGCAGGAGGTGCTCCTGCCGCCGCGCCAGCGGCAGGGCGCTCCATGCCGGCTGCGCCGCCTTGGCGGCGGCAACGGCCGCCTCGACCTGGGCGCGCGAGGCGCGCGGTACCTCGATGAAAGGGGCGCCGGTCGAGGGGTCGACGACGCTCAGGACGTCCGACGCGCCCACCAGTTCCCCGTTGATCAGAAGCTTCGTCTCAAAAGCCATGGTGATGCCTTCTTGTGAAAGCGCCCGTACGGGCGCGAGGCGCCGGACGCCCGCCCGGCACGCGCGGCGGCGCTGCGCGCCCCACGGTGCCGGGCGGGCCGGCGGGGTAAGGTTCAGAAGCGATGCTTGGCGATCTCTTCGCCGGCGATGCGGACCGCCTGCTGCACGGTGGGGTAACCCACGTAGGGAACGAGGTTGAGCAGCGTCTCGATGACCTCGTCGCGCGTCGCCCCGGCGGTCAGCGCCGAGTGGACATGCACGCGCAGCGGCGTCTCCATGGTCTTGCTGCCCATCGCGGCCATCGCCGCGCAGGCCGACAGCTCGCGCATCTTGGAGCTGATCTGTGGTCGCACGAAGACGTCGCCGTAGGAGTTTTCGATGATCATCGTGCCGATGTCCGGCGCGATGTCGTTGAAGCTGCGGATCACCGCCTCGCCCGCCGCCGCGGAGGTCCGGGCCAGCACCTCCAGCCCGCGCTTGCGCCGCACCTCGCGCGATTCCGACTCCAGCACCGGCCCGCCGGCACCGGAAGCCAAGGCCGCCGGGGCGCCGGTCCATTCCTTGAAGGCGGCGTTGGCGACGCCGAACGCGTCCAGCGCCGCCGGGAAACCGGCATAGACGCTGAGCTGGGTGATCGCCTCGATCAGCTCGTCCTTGGTCACGCCGTGGCGCAGCGCCCCGTCGATATGGAAGCGGAGCGCCTCCGTGCGGTTGCCGATCGACGTCAGCATCGACACGATGGCGAGTTCCCGCGCCTTGTGGTCGAGCCCGTCGCGCGACAGCAGCTCGCCGTAGGCCATCTCGACCACCCACTTCGCCAGTTCCGGCGACACCTCGGCCAGCGGCTTGGTCACCGCCGCAGCCCCCTTGTCCGACAGCGCCGACAGCGCCGCCAGCCCCCGCGCGTAGCGGCCCGTGCCGTCGTTCGTCACCGGGGCGAGAGGCTCGAACGTGATTCCGCGCTCCTTGACGATTTCACGGAGCAGGCCCACGCCGTTGATCGCCGCCGTGTAGCCGCAGATGGCGACTGCGACGAACATCAGCTCCGCCAGCTCGCGCGGCTTGCCGTCGACGTTGAGGAAGCCGTTCATGTTATACTTGAGCTGCGGCTGGGCGCTGCCGTTGGCGAGCAGCGCCGAGATGGTGCAGATCTGCCGGCTGCGCAGATCGAGGCCGGGCCGGCAGAGCACGTCGCCGTAGGGGTACTCGACCGTGAAGCGCGCCAGATCGGGGGCGACCTCCGCCAGACGCTTGACCGGGATGTCGTACCCCTCCCCGCCGATGCGCTTGAGCAGGTCCATGCCACGCTTGAAGCGGACGTCCGCGGTGTCGTTCCGGGTGGCGGCGCGTGCGGCACCCGTGCCGGCGAGTACCGTCACGCCGGACGCCCCTGCCGCCATGGCGCCGATGCCGCCCAAGGCGCCGGCCGCGTTTGCCAGCAGCGCCCGACGAGACGGATTTTGTGGGGCGTTCACAATATCATCACCTCGCATTGCCGGAACGGCGCCCTTGATCCGCGTCGACGGTGCCTCGGACATGTCTCCCCCTCCTGTTTTTTGGTGCGTTGATGATTGATCAAGCGTGCAACGAATGCACTGTCCGCCCCCGACCGCCGCGGCGAGCGATGACAATTCCAGAACTTGGCCAGAACTTGGTTCCAGAGCACGGTCGGGCTGGCTGATGGTGCCGGGCCTCGGCTCCGCAGGCTGAACAGTTATAGCCCGACTATCGGACTTTAAATCGCCGGCTATTGCTTGTCAAAGGCTAAGAATCTGTTTGCAAGCAGCGCCGAGGAAAATCATTGATGCCCTGCCTATGAAAAGAGGCCCGGCTGCAAGGGCGCCGAGCGAAGGATGATCACGGAATGCCGGACTCAAAACTGATATCTCAGCCCCGCGCTGACTGAGCGATCGTTGCCGCCCGTACGGGCGAAGCTGGTCGAGCCCGTGACAATGCCGCCCCACCCATTACCAAGATCGAGATCAAGGCCACCAGCGATCCGGCCATAGACATCATCCCTGAGCCGCCCGGTCTGAGTGCGGATCAGCAACGTCGGCGCGTAGGTCTGGAATGAGGTCACCGTGCGCATGCCATCCAAAGAGTCGTGCTGAGCGGTAGCGTTCAAGAACGGGCTCACCAGCCCATCGAAAAGCGGCAGCATAGTGCGGATCTGAATTCCGCCACCCGCCGTCAGGCTTTCGAGACGTTGGCGCTGGGTGCCGATCGTCAGCAGCCCATCACCCCGTTCGCGGTAGGGATCAACGCCGACGTTGGCATAGGCCACCTCCACCAGCGGGCCAGCCATAAAGGTGCCGAAGTCGAACAGGTAACCGGCCCGTCCGGCAACCGTGACCGTGTTGCCATTCGGCGAGGCAATCAGCCGGTCGCCGAGCACACCCGGTCGATCGAGCGTATAATTGCTGATACCGTAGGTGACGGCAGCATCAGCGAAAAAATTGGGGAACGACAGCGACGCGAAGGCGGCGCCTTGGAAGCTGTCCATGTTGATGCGGCCGTCGCTCAAGCCGTGCAGGTCGACGCGGGCGCGTAAGTAGTTAAGGGCGCCGCCGAGCGCGAGGTTGGGTGTTGCCTGGTACCGCACGCCAGCGGTGACACCGCCGAAGTCGGCAGCAAAGGTATTGCCAAGGCTGCCGCCGGCCTGGGTCTGCGCGGTGCGGTCGACATTGAGGAACGTGCCGAACGCGAACGACGACAGTTGGCCATCCGGCTGGGCCGGAATGGTCGCGGGCGACGAGGCGCGGCCGAACAGATCCGCCGTGAAGGTAGAGGACGGCGAGAGCGCCATGTTACGGCGCCGCTGGGCGCTGAGGAAGTCAATGAGAGCTGATGAAAAGGCGAGGCCGGCGCTCTGCCCGAGTTCGCCCTGCGGGCCGATAGTCAGCGGCGCATTGAGTTGGTTGGCGAGGAAGTTGGCGATCCACTGGTTGGCACGGCCGGTGTTGTGGATACCGTCCGGCGAGATATACTGGTTCTCAATGAAGCCGTTGTTCGCCGTGCCGTTGGCTGCGCAGGCGGGAACATCAAAACATTGCGTGTTAGCGTCCGAACCGAAGCCGTAGGCTGTAGGATTGGCGCGCAGTCGGGTGATCAGGGTCGCGACATCAAAGTAGTGAATGTTCAGGCCGGCCGCGGAAAGCGGAGTGAGGGCGCTTGGCAGGGTCGTATTGACCGTGAGCGCGACATCGTTTCCTGCCAAGGGGATTTCAAATGCACCGACGTTCGCTCTGCCCGTACGATCCGTCTTCTGGTTGAAAACGACGAACTCGCGACCGCCTGCAGCGGCAAGCCGATTGATCGCCGAGACCGTGTTGGCGACGAGATCGGTGACAGCCTGAGTCTTCTGCTGTTCTGTTCCCGTCTGAACTGCCAGGATTTCGTTGTAACCGATCCAGACGTTCAACAGGTCGCGCGGTCCGAAGCGCCCAAAGCGAGCGAGCGCCTGATCGACCTGATCCGGCAGCCCCCAGGCAAAGGCGGGGGAAAACGTGGAATCGGGATCCTGATGGACGGACTGGGCGTTGCTGACGGCGAGATCATTGCTGGCCGTATAAGGTGTGCCAATCAGGCCCGGCACGACATCAAAGAAGGTCGGAGCATTCGACGCATGACCTCCTTCGTAGACCTTTGCGCCGGTAAGGTTTTGGATATTGTCTATGGGACTGAAACCATTGAGTTCTCGCGGGATGCGCCCATTGTCGGTTAAGCTGTCACCGAATCCGAAATATCTTGCATAATATCCTTGTGCTTGCGCTGGCTGCACACCGATTAATGTTAACGATAATGCCAGAGCATACTTTAGATGCCATTTCATAAGCTCACCTCCTCCCTTACTCTTTATTGATGAATGGTTTTTAATGCCTCTGATGCGAGGTAATCTCTCAGGATTCCGCTAGTACTTCGCATTATATTCGTAATTACTTCAGATTGTCGCTGAATTGAGGTAGCGCAAGGTCCAGTACGTCCCGGAACGTGGAAGTCGCATAGGCCTGACTACTGAGAATCTATTCTGGTAGGACGCTCTCGCCACCACGGATTTTGTGGAGGGTTCGCAATATCATCACCTCGCATTGCCGGAACGGTGTCCTTGATTCCCGTCAACGGTGCCTCGGACATGTCTCCCCCCTGCTGTTTTTGGTGTGTTGATGATTGATCAAGCGTGCAACGAATGCCCTGTCCGCCCCCGACCGCCGCGGCGAGCGATGGCAATTCCAGAACTTGGCTCCAGAGCTCGGTCGGGCTGGCTGATGGTGCCGGGCCTCTGCTCCGCAGGCAGCGGCATTTATGGTCCGACTATCGGACTTTCAAGTCTCTGATTGGGTTTTGATCCTGGGATCTCGAGGCTGGCGAGAAAGCCGATCGACTGCAGAGAGATGAACTGCTCAGATGAAGGAGGCTTCCTTCCATATGGCGTTCCCTGGCCTGCGAGGGATTTCCCCTGCCACCAGATGTTCAGAGGTGGGCAATTGCTTACGTCGCGTTCGGTTGCAGGACGCCCATCTGAAGCAGCACCTCGTTGGCTGCCTTGAAGGCAGCGACACCTGCCGGAATACCGCAATAGACCGTTGCGTGAAGAAGGGTTTCCTTGATTTCGTCGACCGTGACGCCGTTGCATATGGCGCCGCGCACATGAAGTTTGATCTCGTCGGCACGATTCAACGCGGTCAACATCGCAAGGTTCAGCATGCTGCGCGTGCGACGCTCAAGCCCCGGCCGATCCCAAACATAGCCCCAACACCATTCGGTTGTGATGTGCTGGAAGGCGAGCATGAAATCATTTGCGTCTGCCATCGACTTGTCGACGTACTCGGCACCCAGCACCTCACGCCTGAGCTTCAGGCCGCGGTTAAACAACTCTTCCATGGAATTTCCAGAATTCATGGTCGGCCTCCTCTCTCTTCTATGGCGGCGAACCTGAGTCCGTCGCCCATATGGACCACCTACGACCTGGCCGCCTCGATCATCATTGCACTGCCTTTTTCCGCAATCATCAGGGTCGGGGCCCCAGTGTTTCCTGAAGTTATTCGGGGCATGATCGACGCATCGATTACCCGAAGCCGGTGTATGTTTCGCACCTTCAGTTGCGCATCGACGACACTCAGCGGATCGGTATCCGGGCCCATTCGACACGTACCCGCCGGATGATACCCCGTGGTGCCGTTTGCCTGGGCGAATCCAAGAAGGTCTTCGTCGCTTTCCACCTCCCGGCCGGGAGACACCTCTCCGAGCGAATAGCGCTGAAATGCGGGACTCGCCATGACACGGCGAACAAGTCGAAGCCCCGAAACGACCTTTTTCTGGTCTGCCTCCTCGGCGAGATATCGAGGATCGATTTCGGGTGCACAAAACGGATCTGACGATGAGATCCTGACGTGTCCGCGGCTTTCAGGACGTTGTTGGATGAAGCCGAGAGTAACCCCTGCAAAGTTGTCGAGAAGCCCGGGAACGCTTCTCATGAAACTTCCCGGTCCAAACAAAAGCTGCACGTCGGGCCTGCCACCATCCGTCTGGCTGTTCCAGAATGCGCAGGCAACAGATGGGCTGATTGCGAGAATGCTGGGTCGGCCGGTCGCCCAGCGAAGAATTTCGCCAAGAAGAGGAAGGCCGTGTGACAATCTGTTGATTGTTTGATCGCTGTCCACCTTGGTGACCACTCGGACGACATAATGGTCCTGCAGGCCTTCGCCGACCCCGGGAAGATCCTGTGCGGGGGTGATACCGGCGGAGCGCAAATGGGGATGCGAGCCGATGCCCGAGAGCTGGAGCAATTTCGGGCTGTTGACCGATCCCGCACACAGCACCACCTCGCGCCGGGCCTCGACATGCCGCTCCGGCGCACCAGGGGCATGTCTATAGGTGACACCTGTTGCCCTGGCGCCTTCGAGCTTCACGCGCGAAACCGTTGCATCGGTGATCAGTTTCACTCGGCCGGTTTTCAGTGCCGGGCGAAGAAATGCTTTGGCGGTACTGAAGCGCAATCCTCCACTGATCCATCTTTGTTGATAGCCGGAGCCTGCCTGTGACTTGCCGTTGTAGTCGGGATTTGGGGGAATCCCAGCTTGAGCTGCCGCTTCGAGAAACGCTTCGCACAAAGGATTGACCCAAGGGCAGGGGGTGATGGGCAACGGCCCATCGGACCCCCTGAAGTCGGTCAATTCACCAGCGTAGGATTCCGATCTGCGAAAATAGGGAAGCACGTCTTCATAGGACCATCCCGGATTGCCGAGCGATGACCATTCGTCAAAATCCTCCGCCTGGCCCCGCGTGTAGTTGAAACCGTTGATCGAACTTGAACCGCCAGCAACCCTTCCTTGAACCAGCCGGATTTTCCGGTTTCCCAATGCCGTTTGCGGCGCCGTCTCAAATGGCCAGGTCAACTTTGGATTGAACATGGTCTTGATGAACCCACCCGGAATATGGATGAAGGGATTTCTGTCCGCCGGCCCGGCCTCGATCACGGCGACTGAGTAGCCTGCCTCGCAAAGCCGGTAGGCGACGACACAGCCCGCCATTCCAGCGCCACATACAACATAGTCAAACTTGTCCATATAACTCTCCCCAACCCCGTCAACGGCGCTTCAAATTGCTTGACCGCTTTGCAAATGGTCTGGATTGTAGCGGAATAACAATCATTGATCGGCTTGCACGACACAGTCGTGCCACCCCATAAGTCCGGGATGGGCATCCTCACTTCCTCGAGGATTCCGAGTGGTTTTCTCACCGTCTCCGGACAGGTGCGGCCGGGGTCTTGCAGACCACGGCCCCACACTTTGGCCGTTATCCCGAAACGGGACCAGCAGATTTGGGCATGCCGTCCAGGATGATGGTTTTTGTTTCGAGATACGGCAGAAGTCCCTCGGTGCCACCTTCGCGGCCGATGCCCGATTGCTTGAATCCGCCAAAGGCGATGGAGAAATCGGTGCGGAATGCGTTGTGCCCGACAGTGCCGGAACGCAGTTCTCGCGCTACGGCATAGGCGCGTTCAACATCGTTGGTGAACACCGAGGCATTCAATCCGTAGATCGAATCGTTGGCGATCTCGACCGCATCGGTCTCGTCTTCCGCCGGGATGACCGAGAGCACGGGACCGAAAATCTCCTCCTGGGCGATCGTCGAGCGGCTATCGACGTTGCAGAAAACCGTGGGTTCGATGTAGTAGCCGCGGTCGAGATTGGGCGGACGTTTACCCCCGGTGGCGAGTGTGGCGCCTTCGGCCTTGCCCTTTTCGATATACCCTTCGACGCGGTCGCGCTGACGGCTCATCGCCAGCGGACCCATTTCAGAGGCGGCGGCGAAGGGATCCCCAACCCTTTTCGTGCCATAGGCAGCGCTCAGCGCTTCAACGAAGGCGTCGTGTCGTTTGCGCGTGACGATAAAGCGGGTCAACGACGAGCACTGCTGTCCCGTAATGAAGGTTGCCCTTTCGGCGATCGTCTTGGCTGCCTTTTCGACGTCATAGTCGTCCAGGATGACGGCGGCCGATTTTCCGCCAAGTTCCAACGTGCAGCGAGCGACGCGATCGCCGCAGATCGATCCGATGCGGCGACCCGCCGCGGTCGAGC
>OUNM011263279.1_pt1 | contig 11453 bp, 8 predicted proteins | sample 1769961 | NCBI WGS metagenome assembly OUNM01 (sample SAMEA3914820, study PRJEB12502) | metagenome | biome: forest; material: soil | place: USA | collected 2012-03-12 | depth 0.3 m
CCTTACGAGGAAGCGCTGACCCGCCGCGATTCGCTGACGGGCGACTGGTACGACTGTTCGGCCCACATGCTGTGGATCGGCGATCGCACCCGCTTCGAAGGTTCGGCCCATGTCGAATACCTGCGCGGCGTCGGCAATCCGATCGGCATGAAGTGCGGGCCCAGCCTTGAGCCCGACGCGCTGCTGCGCATGCTCGATACGCTGAACCCGGGCCGTGAGCCTGGCCGCATGACGCTGATCAGCCGCTATGGCTATGACAAGGTGGAAGCCGGCCTGCCCAAGCTGGTGCGTGCGGTGAAGGCGGAAGGTCATCCCGTGGTGTGGTCGTGCGATCCGATGCACGGCAATGTCATCAAGGCTGAGAGCGGCTTCAAGACCCGTCCGTTCGACCGTATCCTGGCCGAAGTGCGCGGCTTCTTCGCAGTTCACCGCGCAGAAGGCACGCACGCCGGCGGCATCCATATCGAGATGACCGGGCAGGACGTGACCGAATGCACCGGCGGTGCCATCGCGATCACGGACGAGGCGCTGAAGGACCGCTACCACACGCATTGCGACCCGCGCCTCAACGGTGCGCAGTCGATCGAACTCGCTTTCGAGATCGCCGATCTGCTCAACCTCGAAGCGACGGAGCGCCAGAAGCAGGCGGCCTGATTCGCTCAGGCTTTTGAAGGCATTGTGCGGGCAGGGGAGCGAAAGCTGTCCTGCCCATTCGCGTAACTGGCGATGCCCTGAACTTGCCGGGCCGACAATGTTGACGTATTTTTTGCCGATACTGGTCGCGGAGTACCCGCGCTTTCATGGGGAGGCTGGGGCGATGGTCGTTTTTGCGCAACAAGTTCTGGGATCTGTTGCCTTGATCGGTTTCGCCGCGACCAGCCTAGGCCTTACGGCGGGCGTCGCGTTCGCGCAGCAGGCCCAAACCGCGCCCTCATCGCCGATCGTCGTTCAGGGCGACAAGCCCCAGCCGGCGGTTCCGCAGCCCGCTGCCACGCCGTCCGCGATCGATCAGACCGATCCGTTGATATGCGAGAAGATTCAGGAAATCGGTTCGCGCCTGAAAGTGAAGAAGGTTTGAGTCAATAAAAGCCAGTGGGACGCGCAGAAGCGCGAGGACCGGATGAATATCGAACGATCGCAAATGACCCGCGGGGTCGGTAACTGAGCGTGGCCAACTGAGCGAGGCGGGGCGTGCACGACCGGCGGCAGGGGGTAGCCGCAGCCACCCCTGCCGATCCTTATCAGGCAATCGTGAAGGCCGCCGCCTGGTGTGACAGGCGATTGACCTCCTCCGTCAAACTGCGCGCCGCTGCAGAGGTCTGCTCCACCATTGCCGCGTTCTGCTGCGTGGAAAGGTTCATCGTGCCGATCGCTTCGGCCACTTCGCTCAGCGATCCCGACGATGCGGCATTGTCCCGCGCGACTCCGCCCAGCAGCACGTGGACTTGCTCCACATCCTGGGCGATGCCCTGGAACGTGCCGTCCACGCGCTCCACAGCGCCCACGGCCACTTGGATCTCCTCACTGGTAACCGTCAATTGCTGGCGGGCGCTGCGGGCTTCCTCCTCCGAACGGCGGGCGAGTTCCGAGACGAGATCTGCCACTACCGCGAAGCCGCGTCCGGCGTCGCCTGCGCGCCCGGCTTCGACTGCGGCATTCATGGCCAGCACGCGGGTCTGAAACGCGATCTTGTCCAGCCCCTCGATCACGTCGTCGATGTCCTGCGCGCTTTCCGATACCCGCTGCATGGCGGTTACCGCGTCGGCGGCGATGCGGCGGCCCCGTTCCACTGTGGCGATGGCTTGGTCGGCGCGTTCGACAGTCATGCTCGCCGCCTGGGTGCCGGCCTTGAGGCGGCCATCGATCTGGACCAGCGCGGCGCTGCTCTGTTCCAGGCTGGCGGCGTTCGATTCGGTCCGACGAGCAAGATCGTCGGCCGCTTGCGCGATCTCGTGAGAGCCGCCGCGAATGCTGTCGGCGCTTTGCGTCGCCGATCCGATCAACTGGCGCAGGCCGTCCAGCGCGGAATTGTAGTTCTCGCGAAGGCGCTGATAGGCGGGAGGGAAGCCGGCTGCGATGCTGGCGGTGAGGTCACCGTCGGACAAGCGCGACAGTCGTTCGGCCAGCGATTCGACCACTAGCGACTGTTCCCGGTCCGCCTCGCGCTTGGCCAGTGCGGCTTCGCGGAACACTTCAAGGGCGCGGGCGATGTCGCCGATCTCGTCGGCGCGGTCCAGGTCGTGGACGGTGGCCGAAAGATCGCCCTGGGCCAAGGCTTCCATCGTCCGCGTTGCGGATTCCAGCGGGCGGAACAGCGCCCGGGCGCCCCGCATGCACAAGGCCGCGGCGATCAGCGTCAACAGCGCGGCGGCAATGAAGATCTGCCACCCGAGATGGTCGACGCGGGCATAGAAGGCGTCTGCCGGAACGCCGATGTAGAGAATGCCCACGATCCGGCCGTTGGTGTCACGGATCGGGTCGTAGGCAGCGAAGTAGCGCTTGCCGAGGATCCGTGTCTCTCCGCGATAGGGCGTGCCGGCGCCCAGTACGGCGTCGCGGGCAGGGCCGGCATCCAGCTTCGTGCCGATCGCGCGCGTTCCATCGTCCTTGGTGACATTGGTGGCGACGCGCATGTCGCCCGCAAACACGGTGGCGGAACCGCCGACCAGGTGCTTGATGCGATCGACCACGCGGTCATTGCCATTCAGCGCGGTTTCGCCGACGCGCAGCGTGCCGTCGCGCAGGGTGAAGCCGCTACCCTGGGTTTCCATCACCGCCCACGCGACGCGCATGTTGGTTTCCAGTTGTTCAAGACCCTGCTCCCGCGCGCTGGAAGTGGTCATGATGCGGGTGCCGAAGAACAGGACGGCCGAGAGCAGCAAAAGCGCGCCCACGGTCATCAGGGTTACTTTGGTCGATAGTTTCTGCCGGCCGATCGTTGCCGCTAGCTGTTTCATGGTGGTGAGGTCCTCTGGGGGGCAGAGAGAGACATGGGTGCCGGGAGGCGGCGATTTCTTGTGCTGCAATCGTTATAGTCGGCCGAAACCCAAGGCGGTGCGCGGCTGCCTGACGTTTCGTCGTTTCCGCCGGTTCAGGCATTCTGAGGGAGGGCTGATGCGCGCGCCGATGCGCAGGCGCTCGATCACGCTTGACCGTACGAAATGCACAGGCCACCAATCGCGTCCATGACAAAAAACATTCGGCCAAAAGCCCTCAAGGTCGCCGCCATCCTCGCAGTCGCGCCGCTCGCCGTTGCCGCAGCGCAGCTTTCCGCGCAGGATGCGCCCACGCACACCGACACCATGGCGAACGAGCAGGTCGCCGCGTACGACTGGGTGCGCCCGCAGGCGGATTACATCCGCCGCGTGGTGATGATCCCGATGCGCGACGGCAAGAAGCTCTACACCGTGATTGTCATGCGCAAGGGCACGCATGACGGGCCGATCCTGCTCAGCCGCACGCCCTACAATGCCGACAAGATGACCAGCCGCAACCGCAGCCAGAAGATCGAGGAGATCCTGCCGGTCGCGGACGCGGATTTCGTGAACGATGGCTATATCCGCGTCTATCAGGACGTGCGCGGACTGGACGGGTCCGAAGGCGATTACGTGATGAACCGGCCGCTGCGAGGGCCGCTGAACCCCACCAAGGTCGATCACGCCACCGACACCTACGACACCATCGACTGGCTGGTGAAGAACGTGAAGGAAAGCAACGGTAAGGTGGGCATCACCGGATCGTCGTACCTCGGCTTCACCTCGCTGATGGCGCTGATCGATCCGCATCCGGCGCTGAAGGCGTCGGTGCCGCAGAGCCCGATGGTCGATGGCTGGATGGGTGACGACTGGTTCCACAACGGTGCCTTCCGCATGTTCGGCTTCGATTACGATCTGGGCCAGACGGTGAAGAAGGGCGGCGGTTCGGTGCCGAAGGGTACGGGCGACGAGTACCAGGCCTATCTGGAAGCCGGTTCGGCGATGGAATACGCCAAGGCCTATGGCCTCACGCAGTTGCCGGTGGTGCGCAAGGTGCTGGAACATCCCAGCTATGACGCATGGTGGCAGGGTCAGGCGGTGGACAAGCTGCTGGCCGCACGCAAGCTGACCGTGCCGACCATGCTGGTCGTCGGCCAGTGGGACCAGGAAGACAGCTATGGCGCCCCGGCGGTCTACAAGGCGCTGGAGCCGCAGGATACGGGCAACGACATGGTGAGCCTTGCGATCGGCCCCTGGCGCCACTCGCAAGTGAACTACGAAGCGCGTGAGCTTGGCCCGCTGAAGTGGGAAGGCGATACCGGCAAGCAGTTCCGCCAGCGCTACATGAAGCCGTTCTTCGACTGCCACCTGAAGACCGACGCGCCGAAGTGCGACACGCCGCCGGTGCTGACTTACGCCAGCGGCGTGGACCGCTGGGAAGTTTCGCAGAAGTGGCCGGCGGGGAACTACACGCCGCTCTATCTGGCCGGGAACTACGGTCTTTCGTGGGCGAAGCCGACCTCGGGCAGCGACAGCTATGTCTCCGATCCGGCCAAGCCGGTACCGATGCTGCCACGCCCGGTCCACATGCAGGGCGACGAATGGCGCACCTGGCTGGTGCATGACCAGCGCTTCGTCGATGGCCGTCCGGACGTGCTCAGCTACACCACCGGCGTGCTGGACAAGCCGGTGCACATCATGGGCGCGCCCAAGGTGGAACTGCATGCCAGCACCACCGGACAGGACAGCGACTATGTGGTGAAGCTGATCGACGTCTATCCGCAGGAAAACTCGGCCAACCCGGAACTGGCCGGCTATCAGTTGGGCATCGGGATCGAGATCTTCCGTGGCCGCTACGTCCATGGGTTCGACAAGCCGCAGCCGCTGGAACCGGGCAAGGACTATACCTTCCAGTGGTCGCTGCCGAACGTCGATCACGTGTTCCTACCGGGCCACAAGATCATGGTGCAGGTGCAGTCCAGCCTGTTCCCGCTCTATGACCGCAACCCGCAGTCCTGGGTGCCTTCCATCATGGAGGCGATGCCGAAGGACTATGTGAAGGCCACGGAGACCGTGCAGTATGGCGGCGACGCGGCCAGCGCGGTCTGGCTGCCGATCGCCGGGAACTGACGCCTATCGGATCGTCTCCCGGTGGACAGAAAAGACACCGGGAGACGATCATGAGCGGACCTTTCGACCTTTCGGGGCGCCTTGCGCTCGTGACCGGCGGCGCCAGCGGGATCGGCGCGGGCATCTGCGCGGTGCTGTCGTCCGCCGGAGCGCGCGTGGTGATCCTCGACCGGGACGAGGCCGGGGCCCGCGCGCAGATCGATGCCGGCGCGGCAGTGGACGCGGTGCCGGTGGACCTAGCCGATGAGGGCTCCATCGTCGCCGCCTGCGCCGAGGTGGGCAGGCGGCACGGAAGGCCCTGGCTGCTGGTGAACAACGCCGGGCTCCAGCACCGCGAAATGCTGCTGGAGGGCACCGCCGCGCATTGGCAGCGGATCGAGACGATCAACGCCCGCGCGCCGTTCCTGATGATCCGCGAAGTGGCGCGCATGATGATCGAGGGCGGAGAGGGCGGCCGCGTGGTCAATTGCGCCTCTTCCGGGCTGGTCGGTCAGTTCGTGCAGGGTCTGGCCGCCTACATGGCCAGCAAGGGCGCGCTGGCGGCGCTGACCACCAGTGCGGCGTTCGAGCTTGCGGCGCATGGGATCACCGTCAACACCGTGCTGCCGGGCGGCGTCGGCACCCCCGGCGCGATCCATGCGGAGGGTCCGCCCCCCGTGGGCCCCGGTAATCGCGTGCCGCCGCTGGGCCACTGCGCGCCGGAAGACATCGCCTCCGCCGTGCTCTACTTCGCGACGCCGATGGCGCGGAAGGTGACCAATCAGGTGCTCGCCGTCGATGGCGGGTTTACGGTTACTTAGGGTTCGACCGATGGATTTGGCGGCCCTAGCGCAGGCCGAGCCGATAGCCTGGATCACCACCCAATATCCCCGTCATCCCCGCGAAGGCGGGGATCCCGCTTCTTCTTTGCGAGCTTGAGCGCGCACGCGAGTAAGCGGGCCCCCCGCCTGCGCGGGGGCAACGAAGTTTGTGGGTGTTACCGTTTGCCCTGTTATTTAGCTTGTCAGCCGCTCATCCCCCTAAACCGCATTCCGCCTCGCAATCGCCCCCAGCACAGCCGCACTCGGCTTGGGCGTGCGGGCAAATGTCGCGCGGTCGACAGAGCACAAGCCGTACTTGTGCTTGAAGCCGAATACCCATTCGAAGTTGTCCGCCAAGGTCCAGTGGACATAGCCCAGCACCGGCACGCCCTCGGCAATCGCCTGCTGCAGGCCCGCCAACGCCTCCGGGATGAACTTCGCGCGCACGGCGTCGTCCTCGATGCCGATGCCATGTTCGGTGACCATCACCGGCCGCCCGGTCGCCTCGTGCGCATAACGCACCGCACCGGCGAGCGAGGCGGGGTAGATCTCCGTGCCCATCTGGTTGCGCGGGGTATCCGCCGGCGGCTGGACCTGCCCTTGCGCATTCCAGATGGCGCGGGCGTAGTTCTGCACGCCGATGAAGTCGTCCTGTTTGGCGAGTTCCAGCCAGGCGCCGTAGAACTGCTTGCGGATCGCGTCGCGCTGCGAGTTTTCGCCCACGGCCTGATCGTCGCTCATGGTCAGGCTGACGCCCACCGGCAGGTCACCCCGCGCGGCCTTGATCGCGGAGCGCCCGGCCTTGTGCGCGGCCAGCATGTTCGTTTCCAGCAGCGGAATGTCGTCATGCTCGGGCAGCATCCCGTTCTTGAAGTTGCTGGCCCCGCAGGCCGCCCCGGCCGCCTGGTTCATCGCCTTGACCATGCCGGCCATTTGCGGCGGCAGGCCCTTGTCCACCAGGTGGATCATGTTCGGTTCGTTCAGCGTGGTGGCATAGCCCATGCCCCCCGCCAGTCGCCCCGCGGCCTTGTCGCAATAGCGGGCGAACAGGTCGGCTGCGTCCTTCTGCGTCCACCCGCCTTGCGCCGCGAACCAGCGGGGCAGGGTGAAGTGGTTGAACGTCACCATCGGCGTCAGCCCGCGCTGATGGCAGCCCTCGATCATCCGTGCATAGTGATCGAGCATGGCGATCGAGAACACGCCCGGGCGCGGCTCGATCCGGGCCCATTCGATCGAGAAGCGATAAGTATCCAGCCCCATCTGCTTCACCAGATCAAGGTCGCGCGGCCAGAGTTCGAACGAGTTGTTGGCATCGCCCGAAGGCTCCATGAACATCGTCGGCTTCACCTGCTCGACCAGCCAGAGGTCGCTCAGCGTGTTGTTGCCCTCCACCTGATGCGCGGCGCTGGCGGTGCCCCAGCGGAAGCCCTTGGGAAAGCCCTTCGGTGTTGCCGCCATGGCCTTGCCCGCCGGCGTGGCCAGCGCGGCAGCGGCGCCGGTGGCGGCTAACCCGGAGGCCAGCATCGTTCTGCGATCCATTACTCTCTCCCTGTTTCGCGCCGGCTTATGCGATCAGCCGGTCGGCGGTTTCGTTCCAAGTGGCCACGAGGTCGAAGGCGCGATCCTCCAGCAGCCATTGCAGTTCCAGCCCGTCCATCGCCGCCAACACTTGCCGTGCGAGGTTTTCGGGTGTGTCGGTCAGCGCGCCGAACAGTTCCGCGAAGCGCCGGCGCGCGAGCCGGTCGCGCGTGACGAAATAGCGATGCGCTGGGTGGTCCGCAGCGAGCGCCTCTACCCGCAACATGGCGTAGAGCCGCACCAGCTCCGGCCGTTCTGCATTGCGGGCGACGAGGGCGGAGAGCACGCGCAGCACTTCCGCACGGGTGCGGGGAGGGGCATCGGCCGGGAACAGGGCGGCAATGGCGTGCTCATCCTGCGCGTCGCGATGGTCGAGCACGGCGAGAAGCAGGTCAGTCTTGGAACCGAAGTGGTGGAGCAATCCGGCATCGGTCATCGCGCAGCGCATCGCCAAGTCGCGGATCGAGAAGCCGCGGAACCCGCGCTCACCGATCACGGCGATGGCCGTATCGAGGATCGCGGCGCGGCGGTCTTCGCGGTTCATGCGGGTGCGCATGGCGGGCTCTTTCGTTACCTAGTGAGCGCTAGGTAAGCGGATCGGCGAGGTGCGGGAAGCGGGGGTGGGAAGGCATCGCCGGGGCGAAGCGGGCGTCGGGGAGAGGTGAAGACAAACTGGGCGGACCCACAACCCACCACCGTCGCCCCCGCGAAGGCGGGGGCCCCGCTTCCTTCTAGCGTGCCGAACGAAGAACAAGCGGGATCCCCGCCTTCGCGGGGATGACGAAATTCGTGATTGAGCGTTGAAATACGGCTTCCGGGTGAAGCACACCCGAAGCGGCTCAACTCTCGCCGAACAGTTCCCGCTGAGACGCTTCGATCTCTTCGAAGTACCGCCGCCTTGCATGGCGCTCTGTCACCACACCGACCACTTTGCCCACGCCGTCCACCACCGCCAGTTCATCGGCCACGGCAATGTCGAAAGCCTTGATCATCGCGCGAATGTCGGTCGCCGGGGCGAGGGTGTTGTCTGTCAGTGTCGCCAAAGTGCCCACCTCGGTTTCGGGATCGAGGTTGGGGTTCCACGCCGCCGCGGTGGTGACGATGCCGGCATAGCGCTCGTCCGCATCGACCAGGATCGCCTTGCTGGTCGATCCCAGCGGCACCCGCGCGCGGAATTCGGACAGCGGCAGGTTGGCCGGCGCCGAAACCCAGTCCGTGCGCATGATCCGCCCGGCGGTGAGGCTGAGCATCCAGCCGATATCGCGCGGGGAGCGGATGATCGAGCCGCGAATATGCAGCCGCCAGGTGGAGAATGAGTAGCCGAACGTCTCCCGCGTGAAGGCGCTGGACACGAGCGAGGCGGTCAGCACCACCCCCATCAGCGCGAAGTCGTGCGTGGTTTCCAGAATGAGGAGCGCCAGCGTCATCGGCCCGCCGACGATGGAGACAGCCACGCCCGCCATGCCGACGAGGGCCGACTGGGTGGGGTCCAGCTCGATGCCGAAGGGCAGCATCTGCACCGCGTCCGCAAAGATCAGCCCGACCAGCGAACCCAGGAACAGCGAGGCGAAGAACAACCCGCCGCGAAACCCGAAGCTGAGCGAGATGACGGAGGCCGCGATCTTCACCGCCAGCACCATCAGCAGGAACTGGATCGCCGGCTGCATCTCCAGATTGAGGTGCATCGCGCCATGCCCGGCCGAAAGCGACTGCGGCGAAATCCATGCCAGCGGCATCAGCAGCAACCCGCCGATCAGCGGCCGCCAGCGGGCGATGCGGGTCCATTTCTGGACGTGGATCTCGATGAAGGTGACCAGCCGCATCACCAGAATGCCCACCAGCGCGCAGGCGAGGCCGAGGATGGCGTAGATGAAGTAGTCCGGCGTGGTCAGCGCGCGCGTGCTCGATGCCGCGATCAGGTAAGGTTCCACCCCCAGTTGCCGGGTGATGAAGGCAGCGCCCAAGGCGGCGGCGATGACCGGGGCGATGGCGGCCGGCGTATAAGTGCCGATCACGATCTCGAAGGCATAGAACGCACCGGCCAGGGGCGCGCCGAACGCCGCACCCACCGCCGCGCCGGCGCCTGCGCCGACCAGCGTGCGCATGTCCGCGCGGCGCAGCTTGAACCATTGGCCCAGCACCGAGGCGACGCCGCCGCCCATTTGCGCATAGGCCGCCTCCAGCCCGACGGACGCGCCCGCGCCGTTGGAAACGATGGTCTGGGCGGAGATGATCAGGTTGTCGATGAACGGAATCCGCCCGCTGTGAAGGGCATTCGCCTCCACGACGTCGATCGGCGCGCGGCGGCGACGGCGCAGAAGATAGGCGATGGCGATCAGCACCAGTCCGCCCAATGGTAGTGCCAGCAGACGGATCGGATGGTGGATCTCGCCAATGGCGCTCAGGCGGTTGCCGGTGACGCCGTAGAGCACTTGCTGGATGGCGTGCGCCAGAAAGCCTTGCAGATTGGTCAGCCAACCCGCTGCGATGCCTGCTCCCAGCGCAAGCAGGATGAACGCCAGTTCGCTTTCGCGCATGCGCCGTCGCTGGCGGACGATCAGGGCTTTGAGGGCATTGACGGCGGGACGTCGCATCGCCGCCGATTGGGCCTCAGCGCGGCCGAGAGTCAAGGCGGGTGTTGGGAGAAAAGGAGGAATTTGGGGGTGAGGGGGTTTGCACCTGTCCTCCCCGGCACGGGGAGGTGGCAGCGCGCAGCACTGACGGAGGGGATTTGCGGCCTAGCCGAACCGTTGCGTTGTGGTGAGAATCCCCTCCACCACCCTTCGGGCGGTCCCCCTCCCCGTGCCGGGGAGGACTGGTTTAGGCCCCGAACCAGCCCTTTGCGTCCGCTGCGGCCAGTTCTCGCTCCAGATAGTCCCACAAAGCTGGCGCGCCGAGGCTGATCTGTGGTTTCAGGCGCTTCACTACGCGCGCATGGCTGATGCCGTTCTCACGCCAGCTCTGGCCTTCGTTGCGCAAGTTCAGCAGGGCGGGCATGGCCCGGTCGATGGCGTGGGCGAACTGGGCCTCGACGGTCTGCTCTTCCTCGAACTCGATCCACAATCCGCGAAGGTAATCCGCCTCCGTATCGGGCAGGATGCCGAAAATCCGGTCTATCGCGGCGCGTTCGGCTTTCTTGCGGTCCGCCAGGCCTTCTTCGAAGAACACCATGACGTCGCCGGTCTCGATTTCGCCGATGTCGTGGACCAGGAGCATGGCCATGACGCGGCTGATGTCCGGCGTGCCGGAGGCGTAAGGCGCCAGGGCTACTGCGAAGAGGGCGATCTGCCAGCTATGCTCTGCCGAGTTTTCGTAGCGGTCCAGCCCGACCGGCTTCACCTTGCGAGTGACGGCCTTCAGCCGGTCCAGCTCCATCACGAAATCTATGACGTTCTGCATGCCCGCTGCCTTTTTTGCTGACCGGATGGCCGCTCTGGCGGTTTAGCGGGCGATTCTCAAGCGGGAGGTCGTTCCGGATATCACCTCACTCAAATCTCCTCGTCATCCCCGCGAAGGCGGGGATCCCGCTTGTCCTTCTGGCGTGGCGAAAGGAAAGCGGGGCCCCCGCCTTCGCGGGGGCGACGTGGTGTGATCGGCTAGCTCGCGTTGGGCCGAGCGCAGAGGATCGAAGCTAATCTGAAGCCGTCATGCCATCACTTCGGCGGCATGCGGATACCGCCGTCCAGACGGATGCACTGCCCGTTGAAGTAGGTGTTGCGCACCAGTTCCAGCACCAGCGAGGCGAATTCGTCCGGATTGCCCAGGCGCTTGGGGAAGGGCACGGCCTTGCCCAGCCCTTCGTAGACCGCCTCGTTCATTTCCTTCACCCGCAGCATCGGCGGTGTGGCGAAAGTACCGGGCAGAATGGCGTTGACGCGGATGCCCAGGTCCATCAGATCGCGCGCCATCGGCAGCACCATGGCGTTCACCGCGCCCTTGCCGCCGCCATAGGCGACCTGGCCGATCTGCC
>OUNM010650948.1_pt1 | contig 11452 bp, 10 predicted proteins | sample 1769961 | NCBI WGS metagenome assembly OUNM01 (sample SAMEA3914820, study PRJEB12502) | metagenome | biome: forest; material: soil | place: USA | collected 2012-03-12 | depth 0.3 m
ACCCCACACCGCGTCGCCCTCCTTCCCTTCCGACGACACATAGTTCCCGGTGACACCGGTGTTGTCGAGGACCGCGACGCTGGTCGCGCGTCCACTCGCGTCGACGAACTTCTCCGGGGTGGTCGAGGGCTGCTCCAGCGCGCGCGCCACGCGCATGCCGATCACGCCCTCCTTGTTGTCGGTGAACGACGCCGCGGAGTCGAGCGCCGTCAGCGTCGTCACGCGGTCGATCGACCGCACGCCGTGACGGGCGCGGAAGATGAAACGGGTATCCTCGCGTAACAGCGCGCGTCCCGCGGAGTTGGTCCAGTCCATCGTCACGTCGAGAGTGCCCTGGCCGGCACCGCTCGTGTGACCGCGCACGGTCCGATGCACGATCGTGCCCATCTTCGGCGCATCAGATTCCTTGATCGCCGTGGAGTTGTTCCAGAAATCGAGGCCGTTCACGTCGCCGTAGTTGAACCACAGCCCTGCGTGATGCGGATGATCGACGCGCTCGCCGGTCCTTGGCTCGAGCGGATAGCCGCGCGTCACGACGGTGCCGTTCGCCGAGCGCAGCGGATAGAGCACCGGCTTCTTGAGGGACAGGGGCCAGATGTACGATGTGAACGGCTTGCCGCCAACCAGTACGTCCACCCGTCGGTCGGCTTCGTGCGGAACTATTTGCACGAAGTTCGGCGCGTCGCCCGCTGTTTGCGCGCGCGCGGCTTGGCTCGCGCCAAGCACCGGGGCGAGCACCAGGGCGAGCTTCATGGCGTTATGCATGGGCGGCACGCCCCTGCCCGGCGAGCACGCCGCGCATGTACGCGAACGACTGCCTCATGCCCGGGAGCGGATCGTCGGCGTCGATCTCGTACTCGAGGTTGACGTAGCCCGCGTAGCCCATCGTCGACAGCGCCTGGAAGAACGCCGGAATCGGAAGCACGCCTTCACCGACGATGCACTGGCTGTCCTTGGCGCCGGCGTCACGCAGGTCCTTGGCGTGAATGTCGAGCAACCGGGGACCGGCATCCTTCGCGGCTTTCACGATGTCGGTGCCGGTGCGCGACGTATGGCCGATGTCCATGCAGAGCCCCATGCGCGGATCCATGTCTTTCACGGCCTTCAACACGTCGTACGGTGAGGGGAAATGCTTGTCCTCGGGTCCGTGGTTGTGAATCGCCACCTTGATGTTGTACTGCTTCGCGAACTTCTCGACGCGCGGCAACACCGCCGGCGCGCACGTACCGACGATGAGCGGCATCCCGGCGGCGTGTGCGTACTCGAAATAGCCGCGCACGTCGTCGTCGGTGTCCTTGGTGAAGTCGATCGTGCCTCCGCCGACGATCATGAAGCCGGCGGCTTCGATGGCCTTGCGTGCCGCCGCGAGCTCGGCGGGCGGCATCTCATAGGCGAGGTGCACCGACTTGAAGTTCACGTACGGCGTTCGGAGCGCCTTGATCGCGTCGAGCGTCTTGTCGAGCGGCAGCTTGCGCAGCGAGTAGCTGGCGACGCCGAGCTTGACCGGCGCATCGCCCGAGACCGGCGGATGCCCGGGCCGCTCCGGTGACGCGGCGACGGCGGACGGAACGAGAACGCTGCCGAGTGCCGCGCCGGCGACTGATGCCGAAGTAGCCGTGAGGAAAGTGCGACGCGAAACACGATGCGCGGTCATTGGACGCTCCTCGCCGAGGCTGGTCGTAGCTGGTCTTAAACGTTTAAGGCTCGCGGCGGCCAATGTACGCCGCCGCGGGGCCCGGGACAAGCGACAAGGGGCCGGACGCGCCCGCCTGGGCCGTACACGAGGCCCCCCGGCATCGCCCCGTGACCGGCCCGTCACTTGCCTGAAGCGTTCGAAGGACAGGATGCGTATTCTAACAAGCGGGTCCGGTATCTCTTTCGCCCTGTCCTGAGGGTACCATGCCTCAACTCGAGTTGGCTCCGCTCCGTTCCACCGCGCTCGTCCTGCTCGTTTCACTCGCCGCGTGCTCGCGCCAGCCGGCCGTCGTGGCGGCCGAGCCGGCGCCGCAGGACTCGGTGCAGGTCGGCTACGGCATGCAGGCGAAACGCGACGTAACCGGAGCGGTGGCCTCCGTCGACGGCGACGTCGCGCGACGCAGCGGCCCGACCAGCGTCGCCGACATGATCGACGGGCGATTCGCCGGCGTTGAGGTCCAGCGGCTCCCGAGCGGTGCGATCTCCGTTCGCATTCGCGGAGCACGCTCGCTCAACTCCGACCAGGAGCCGCTCTACGTGATCGACGGCGTGCCGCAGCGCGCGGGAACCGGCGGCGCACTCACGGATCTCGATCCGCACGACATCAAGTCGATCGAAGTGCTGAAGGACGCCGGTGCCACCGCGATCTACGGCTCGCGCGGCGCCAATGGCGTCATTCTCATCACGATGAAACGCCCGCAGGATCGGTAAGCGCGCGAGGAGCGCGCTCGCCGTCGCCGATCGCCGCGGCGAGCACGCGCTCCGCCGTCCACTCGGCGATCGGTTTCGCCTCGGACAATCGGCCGCGGCACATCACGGCGAGACGGTCGCAGAGGCCGAACAGCTCCGGGAGGTACGAGCTCACCAGCAACACGGCGCGCCCCGCGTCGGCCTGCTGGGCAATGATCGCGTAAACATCAGCGCGACTGGCGACGTCGATGCCGCGCGTCGGTTCGTCGAGCAGCAGGATCTCGGCGTCCTGATGCAATAGCCGGCCGATCGCGACCTTCTGCTGGTTGCCGCCCGAGAGCGAGCGAACGGACTGCAGCGGTGAGCGAGCGCGCACGCCGAGCTCGCGAATCCAGTGTCGCGTGCGCTCGAGCCGGCACGCAACGTCGAGTATACCTGGTGCGCGAGGCATCGTCATCGGCCGCGTGGCACAGACGTTGTCCGTGATCGACAACGGCAGGGCGAGGCCTTCGCCCTTTCGATCTTCACTCACGTAACCGAGGCCTTCGCTCACTCGCTGCCGCGTCGTCGCGCGCGCGGCCGGTGCGATCCGCCCGCGCCGCTCGACCGTGCCGGCGGTCGGCGCCTCGAGACCGAAGAGCGCTCGGACGAGCTCCGTGCGGCCGGAGCCCAGCAGCCCCGCGATACCGAGAATCTCGCCGTGCCTGAGCTCGAAGCTCGCGTCGTGGAGCCGGGGCGGCGCGGCGAGTCCGCGCGCCACGAGCGCCACCTCGGTTCCCGGTCGTCGCGCGCGGCGCGGAAACAGACCGGTCGTCTCGCGGCCCACCATGCGCGAAATCAGGTCCTCATCGGAGACGCCGGCGATGTCGCCGCTCGCCACCGTGCGGCCGTCGCGGAGGACCGTGTATCGGTCGGCGATGGCACGCACCTCCTCGAGGAAGTGACTGATGTACACGACGGCAATTCCGCGCGCGGTGAGCCGGCGGATCAGCGCGAACAGTCGCTCGACGTCGGCGCCCTGCAGGCTGCTCGTCGGCTCGTCCATCAGGACGACGCGCGCATCCGCCGCGAGCGCGCGGCAGATCTCGACGATCTGCCGCGCGGGCAACGCGAGCTCGCCAAGCATTCGCGCCGGGTGAATGTCGGGATGAGGCAGCGCGTCGAGCAGCGCGCGCGCACGCGCACGTGCCGCGCCGCGGTCGATCCACCCATAGCGCGACGGCTCGGCGCCCAGCAGCACGTTCTCCTCGACCGTGAGGTGCGGGCAGAGCGACAACTCCTGATGGATCAGCGCGACGCCGCTCGTGCGTGCGGCGAGTGGCGAAGTCGGTGCATAAGGCGCGCCGCCGAGATTCATTCGACCGCGATCGGGACGTACCGCGCCGGCGACGACGCCCATCAGGGTGCTCTTCCCCGCCCCGTTCTCGCCGAGCACCGCGAGGACTTCGCCGGCGCGCGCCCTCAGCTCGACGTCGTCGAGCGCGATCGTCGCGCCGTATCGCTTGGCGATACCGGTGACGTGGAGCGCCGGGGCGGAATCGAGGTTCACGGCTCCTTCAGATAACGAGCGATCGGCGGCGAGATGAGGTCCTTCGTCTCCGGCAAGTCGAGCGTCTCCGGCGTCACGAGCGTCACGCCCGTGTCGATTCGCCGCTCGACTTTTTGATTCCGCAGGTGCTCGACCATCGTCTTCACGCCGAGGTAACCAATGCGCATCGGGTTCTGCACGGCGATGCCGTCGAGCTGGTGCGCGCGCATCGCGTCGATCAGAATCTTGCTCGCGTCGAAGCCGACGAACTTGACCTTGCCGGCCTTCCCCATGTCCTGCAACGCGAGGAGCATACCGATCGTCGCCGACTCGTTGGACGTGAAGACGCCCTGAAGGTTCGCCCCGAACCGGTTGAGGAGATTCTCCGCGGCGCGCTTCGCCGTCTCGCGCGTCGGCCCCGCGTACTGGTCGGACGACACGACGACGATGTCCGGATATGCGCTCTTGATGCGCTCCAAAAATCCGCGCTCGCGCTCCTCCGTGCTCGCCGATCCCTCCTGGAGACGGAGCACGAGCACTCTTCCCTTTCCGCCGAGTTGCTGGCCCAGGCGATCGGCGGCGAGCGCTCCACCCTTCTCGTTGTCGGTCGCCACGTAGCTGACGATCGAGTCCGATTCGAGTCCAGAGTCGATGATGACCGAGGGAATACCGGCGCTTTTCGCATCCTCCACCGGGCGCGCGAGAGCGCGGCGGTCGAGCGGTGCGAGCACGAGGCCCTGAACGCCCTGGCTCAGGAATCCCTCGACGACCTGAATCTGGAGCTCGCGATCGTCTTCGCGCAGCGGGCCTTTCCAGATGATGTGCACCGAATCGCCCGACGCCGAGAGCTCCTGTGCCGCCTGGATGGCGCCGGCGTGAACGCTCTTCCAGAACTCGTGCGACGTGCCTTTTGGTATGACGGCGATCGTGAGCCCCTTGCCGGCCTTGGGTGGTGCGCTCTTTCCGCAGGCCGCGACGAACAGCAACGCCGCCATTGCGAGAGATGACGCGCGTGCACGGATGGACTTCACTGCGCCTCCATTGTTGGGATGACCACGCCTTTCACGTAGCCCGGCAGGCGGTGCTCGCCGGCGAACGCCGACGGTAAGCGATCGAGCGAGTAGCGATGAGTGATCAGCGGCGTCACGTCGACGACGCCCAACTCCAGCAAACCCAGCGCACGCTGATAGGTGAGCGGACGTCCATCGTCCGCGTGGCCGCCCGACGCTCCGACGGGAGAGACGAGCGTCGGCTCGAGGAACTGAACATGGTTCATGACGCTCAGATCGACTCCGGCGTGGCCGTGACCGTAGAGCAGAACCGTCGCCTGCTTGCGAATCAGCCCCGGCATGGCGCGCACGACCTCGCCGGCGCCCGACGCCTCGACGAGAAGATCGGCGCGAAGGCCGCCGGTGCGGTCGGCGATCTCCTCCTCCAGACATCCGCTCGACGGATCGATCGTCTCCGCGCCGAATCGCTCGGCTAAACAGCGCTTCATCGCATCCGGCTCGCTCACGAGCAGCGTTCCGTCGAAGGCGACGACACGCCGAAGGTATTGCACGAACAGCAACCCAGCGGTGCCGCCACCGCATACCAGCACTGTTTTCGCACGTCGGGCGCGGCCCGCGACGCCAAGGCCATAGCGCGCCGCCGATCGCTGCGTTGCTTCGACCGAATGCACGATGCAGCCGAGCGGCTCGGTGAGCGCCGCGTGCTCAGGCGAAAGTCCGGAACTGAATGAAACGCAATTTCGCGCCCCGACCGTGACGAATTCCGCGAAGCCGCCCGGCAGCCCGGTGATGCCATGCTCACGATAGAACTCGCATTGATGCGAGTCGCCGCTGGTGCAGTACTCGCACAGCGGATGCCGCAGCTCGCTCACGCACGTTCGACCTTGATCGACGACCACCGCGTCGCCGGCCCGCAGGTCGCGCACGTCCGAGCCGACTTCCTCGACGACCCCGGCGATCTCGTGCCCGAGAATCTGTGGATGCTCGCGCAGCGGCCGTGCGCGTCCGGCGCCGTCGCGATTGTAGTTCGCTTCGCCCGACACGATGTGGAGGTCGGTGCCGCACAGCCCGACCGCCGTCACCCGCACGACGACTTCGTGCGCTGCCGGCTCGATGCGCGGAATATCGCGCATCTCGATCCGGCCGACGTCGACGAGCACGGCGGCGCGCATCATGCGCGCACCGCTTCGCGCCGCTCGGCCCAGGCCGGGCCGTTCGGATACGTGTACTTCTCCAGGCTCTCGGGGCGCATTGTAATGCTGTAGCCGGGCGCAGTCGGCGGAACGTACCGCCCGCCGCGAGTCACGACCGGCTCCAGAAAATGCTCGTGCAGGTGGTCGACGTATTCGACGATTCGGTTCTCGAGCGACGCACTCACGCAGATGTAATCGAAGATCGCCAGGTGCTGAACGTATTCGCACAGGCCGACGCCGCCGGCGTGAGGACATACCGGAATTCCAAAACGCGCGGCGAGGAGCAGCACGGCGAGCACTTCGTTCACGCCGCCGAGGCGGCAGCTGTCGATCTGACAGAATCGTATCGCGCCGGCCTGCATGAGCTGCTTGAACACGACGCGGTTCTGACACTGCTCGCCGGTGGCGACGCCGATCGGCGCGATGGCGCGCGCGATCGCGGCGTGACCGAGCACGTCGTCAGGGCTCGTCGGTTCCTCGATCCACCACGGATCGAAGCGCGACAGCTCGCGCATTCCGGCGATCGCCTGGTCCACGTCCCAGACCTGATTGGCGTCCATCATGAGCTTGCGATCGGGACCGATCTCTTCCCGGATGATCGCGGCACGCCGAACATCGTCGGCGAGGTCTCGGCCCACCTTGATCTTGAAGTGCGACCAACCGCCCGCAAGCCCTTCGCGGCAGAGGCGGCGGATCTTGTCGTCGGAGTACCCGAGCCAGCCGGCGGATGTCGTGTACGCGGGATAGCCGTCGCGCAGAAGCTCACGTTCGCGCGCGTCCCGCGTCGACTGGTGCCGGTGCAGCAGATCGATCGCCTGGGCCGGCGTGATCGCGTCGGTGATGTATCGGAAATCGATACATCGGACAATCTCCTCGGGGCTCATGTCCGAGAGCAGCTTCCAGAGCGGCTTCCCCTCGACTTTCGCCCAGAGATCCCACACTGCATTCACGACCGCGGCGGTCGCCAGATGCAGCACGCCTTTCTCGGGCCCGACCCAGCGAAGCTGCGAGTCGCCGACGATGCGCCGCCAGAAGCCGGCCATGTCCGCCGCGATCGCCTCGAGTGAAAGACCGACGACGAGCGGCGCGAGCGACTCGACGGCGGCCACGCACAGCTCGTTTCCGCGGCCGATCGTGAAAGTGAGACCGTGGCCTTCGAGCCCGTCGCCAGCGTCCGTGCGCAGGACGACGTACGCGGCCGAGTAATCGGGGTCGGCGTTCATCGCGTCGGAGCCGTCGAGTCCCTCGGACGTCGGGAATCGAATGTCACGGACGACGACGCCGGTGATCGTTCGTTGCAGAGCGCGTTTGGATGCGGGCATCGTCACATCGCCGTGAAGCCGCCGTCGACCGGAAGCGCGACGCCCGTGATGAACGACGCGTCGCCCGACACGAGCCAGCACGCGGCGTCGGCGCACTCCTCGGCGGTGCCGAGGCGCCCCATCGGCTGCGCCCTCTCATACGAACGCCACGCCGCGTCCGGATCGGGACGCGACTCCGCGAACTCGCGCAGCATGGGCGTGTCGATGATGCCCGGGCAGAGCGCGTTCACGCGAATGCCCTTCGTGGCGTAGTCGAGCGCGAGCGCCTTGGCGAGCATCACCACGGCACCCTTCGACGCGCAGTACACGGGTGAATCCGTCTGGGCCACGAGTCCCGTCTTGCTCGCGTTGAACAGGATGGTGCCGCCCGCCGGCTGCGCGAGCATGATCGGGATCGCATATCGCGCGGCCGTGATCGCGCCCAGAAGGTTGACGCCGAACACGCGATCGATCTCATCGTCGCTCGTGTCGGGGAGGAGCTTCGGCAGATTGATACCGGCGTTGCAGAACAGAATGTCCAGCCCGCCGTAGCGCTCGACGCACGCGTCGATCGCGCGCTCGTTGTCGCGCCGATCAGCGACGTCGCAGCGGACGAACGACGCGGTTCCGCCGGCGGCCTCGATCTCTCGCACCACCTCGAGGCATGGCGCCGCATCCTGCGAAGCGAGCAGCACACGCGCTCCCTCGCGCGCGAAGCGCCTTGCCGACGCGCGGCCGATGCCCGTCCCCGCGCCGGTGATGACCGCCGATCGTCCGGCAAGACGCATCAAGTCCAGGCCCGCAGGCGCTGCCGCGACTCGCCGAGGCCCTCGATGCCGAGCGCGACCACGTCGCCATGCTGGAGAAAGCGCGGCGGCTTGTGCCCCATCGCAACGCCAGCCGGCGTTCCGGTCGAGATGACATCGCCGGGAAGCAGCGTCATGAACCGGCTGACGTAGCTCACCAACGCCGGCACGCCGAACACGAGATCGCGCGTCGTCCCCGACTGCTTCTTCTCGCCGTTGACCGTCAGCCACATCGACAGATCGTGTACATCGCGGATCTCGTCGGGCGTGGCGATGTACGGACCGATCGGCGCGAAGGTGTCGCAGCTCTTCCCTTTCACCCACTGGCCGCCGCGCTCGAGCTGGAATTCTCGCTCGGAGTAGTCGTTGTGCAGCACGTACCCGGCGACGTGGCGCAACGCATCCGCCTCCTCGACATAGCTCGCGCGCTTGCCGATCACCACGGCCAGCTCCACCTCCCAGTCGGTCTTCTGACTGTCGCGCGGAATCACGACGTCGTCGTTCGGCCCGACGATCGCGGTCGTCGACTTGAGGAAGATCACCGGCTCGGCCGGCACGGCCATGCCCGACTCGCGCGCATGGTCGCGGTAGTTGAGGCCGATGCAGACGATCTTGCTCGGCCGGCAAAGGGGAGGTCCGAGCCGAACGTCGGCATCCACGACCGGTGCCCGCGCGCCGTTCTCCTCGACCCAGCGCGCAAGCCGTTCCACGCCGTCGCCGCCGAAAAATGCCTCGTCGTAATCGGCGCCGAACGCCGACACGTCGATGCGCCGGCCGTCGTCGAGAATCACGCCGGGACGCTCGCCACCGGCGGCGCCAAATCGAATCAGTTTCATGCGATCATGGTTTGAGTGTGACGAATCCGCCGTCGATGGCGTAGTTGCTTCCCGTAATGAACGCTGCCGCATCGGAGCAAAGGAAGGCCGCGAGCTCGGCGATCTCCGCGGGCTGGCCCATGCGCCCGATCGGCTGGGTGCGCGCGAGCTTCTCGAACATCTCCGCCTCGCGGCCGGGATAGTTCTTTGCCAGGAACCCGTCCACGAACGGCGTGTGGACGCGTCCCGGCGAGACGGAATTGCACCGGATGCCGTGACTGACGTAGTCGCAGGCCACGGAGTATGTCATCGTCAGCACCGCGCCTTTGCTCATCGAGTAGGCGAAGCGGTCGGGGATGCCGACGGTCGACGCGATGGACGCGATGTTGAGAATCGCGCCGCCGCGCCCCTGCGCCTTCATCGCCGCGATGCCGGCACGCAAGCAGTGATAGACGCCTTTCACGTTCACCGCGTACACGCGGTCGAGATCGGCCTCCTCGGTCGTCTCGACGGTGCCGACGTGCGCCACGCCCGCGCTGTTGACGAGAACGTCGAGCGGACCGAACCGCGCCGCGACCGCGGCGAAGGCCTCAGCAACCGACGGTTGACTCGTTACGTCGCAGGCGACGTCCATCGCAGTGCCGCCCGCGGATGCGATCTCTGCGACCGTGTCGCCGGGCGCAAGGTCGAAGACCGCGACGCGCGCGCCGCGCCGCGCAAAGAGGAGCGCGATCGCGCGCCCGATGCCCGATCCGCCGCCGGTGACGATCGCCGTGCGATCGGCGAGACTGGTCGATGTGGGCCCGAGGTCAGAGCTTGGCATGAAGGCGAAGGCCGTAGAGGCGGATGGCGTTGTCGGCGTAGAACGCCTGGCGGTCGGACGATGACCACGCGGCGGTGAAGCGATCGGTGAACCCGCGCCACGCGCCGGCATCGCCGGCCAGCGTGACGACCGGCCAATCGCTGCCGTAGAGCATGCGCGATACACCGAAGCACCGCAACGCGTGCTCGGCGTACGGCCCGAGGGTTTCGTCGTTCCGTTGCTCGGCACGCGCCTCCGTGAGCAGGCCCGAGAACTTGCAGGCGACGTGGTCGTGCCGTGCCAACGCGTCGAGCGCCACGGCCCATGGCGCGAATGCCTCGTCGCGGATCGCCGGCTTGCCGCAGTGATCGAGCACGAACGACGTGCCCGGACACCGCTCGACCAACTGCGCTACTTCCCCGAGCTGGCCGGGCGTGACGCAGAGATCGAAAGTCAGCCCGCGTCTCCCCGCGTCGCGCACCCCATCGATGAACGCCGCGTCGAGCGCGAAGCCCGGCGGCTGTCCCTGAATGTTCTGGCGCACCCCGACGACCCGTGGGGATTCGGCCAATCGGTCGAGGAGACCGGTCCGGGTCGCGGCGTCGCGCAGATCGACGAACGCGACGATCCCGGCGATCGACGGGTCGGCGCCGGCGAGGCGTTCGATGAATCGCACTTCGTCGAGCGCCTCGCGCGGCGCGCAGTTCGCTTCAATGAAGACCGTCGCGTCGGTCGCCGGGCTGTCGGGGGGGCGATAGTCGGCGGGAAGGAAGCGGCGGCGCAGACCAGGAACCGCGTCGAGCCAGGGATAGCGCAGGACGCTCGGATCCCAGAAGTGGACGTGCGCGTCGACCACGCGGAGCCGCTCCATCCGTGCTACGCTTCCGCCGTTTGCACCACGACCACGGATCGCTGCGCCCATTGGACACGCAGCCGATCGAGTGCCACGGCAAGCACGATGATGGCGCCGATGATGATTTCCTGAACGTAGTTAGGCCAGCCCATTTGCTGGCAGCCGTTGCGCAGAAAGGCCATGATCAGTGCGCCGATCATCGCGCCGCCGATGCTGCCTTCGCCGCCGGCGAGGCTCGCTCCGCCGATCACGACCGCGGCAATGATGTCGAGCTCCGCCCCGTTTGCGACGGTCGGATCGCCCTGCCGGAGTCGCGACATCTGCATCACGCCGGCGAGGCCGAACAACAGGCCCGCCGACCCGTACGTCGCGATCTTCAGGCGGTCGGTGTCGATGCCGCAGGCCCGCGCGGCCGCCTCGTTGGAGCCGAGGGCGAAGAGCCGGCGCCCGAACACCGTTCGCGACAGGACGACGGAGACGAGCAGCGCCAGCGCAATCGTGATCCACACGCCGGGCGGCAGGACGAGCCACGAAGGCGTGGGGAACGTGACGAGGAGATTGCCGACCCACGAAGCCGGCGCGTTGACCGTCTGCTCGTGCGCAATCCACTTGGCCACGCCGCGCGCGATCCCGAGCATGCCGAGCGTGACGATGAACGGCACGACGCGAAGCCTCGTGATGATGAAACCGTTCACGACGCCGACGAATCCGCCGACCAGCACGGCGGCAACGACAGCGGCGATCGGCGGCCATCCGGCC
>OUNM010637868.1_pt1 | contig 11448 bp, 8 predicted proteins | sample 1769961 | NCBI WGS metagenome assembly OUNM01 (sample SAMEA3914820, study PRJEB12502) | metagenome | biome: forest; material: soil | place: USA | collected 2012-03-12 | depth 0.3 m
GTCGCGCTCGCCAAGGTGGACGACGTTGCCCTTGCTGTCCGCCACGATCTGGAACTCGATGTGGTGGGGGCGCTCGACGAGCTTTTCCATGTACAGGCTGCCGTCGCCGAAGCACTTGATGGCTTCCTGGCTGGCCTGCTGGTACATGGAACGCAGGGTGGCCTCGTTGAGCACGGGGCGCATGCCGCGGCCGCCGCCGCCGGCGGTGGCCTTGATCATGACGGGGTAGCCGATCTTTCGGGCCACCTCGAAGGCATGCTCTTCGTTTTCAAGGATGCCATCGGAACCAGGAGTGATGGGCACGCCAAACTTCAGGGCGGTGGCGCGGGCGGTGTTCTTGTCGCCCATCATGGTGATCACCTCAGGCGAGGGACCGATGAACTTGATTTTGCACTCGCGGCAGATCTCGGCGAACTCGGCACGCTCGGAAAGGAAGCCATAGCCGGGGTGGATGGCATCGACATTGGCAATCTCCGCCGCGGCGATGATGCGCGACATTTTGAGGTAACTCTCGGAGCTGGGTCCCGGCCCGATGCAGATGGCCTCGTCGGCCTGGTGGACGTGCATCGAATCGACATCCGCCTCGGAGTACACGGCGACGGTCTTGACATCGAGCTCCTTGCAGGCGCGGATGATGCGGAGGGCAATCTCACCGCGGTTGGCTACGAGGACTTTTTTGAACATGAAGAGGGAGTGAAAAGGGATAAGTAAAAAGTGAAAAGGGACGATTGAACAGCGGGCGGGAATTTCAGAGGAAATCCTTTTTCACTTTTCGCTACGCGACTTCGTAGCACTTATCCCTTTTCACTCGCAAAGCGCTTATTTGAGCTGGAACAGGGGCTGCCCGTACTGGACGGGCTTGCCGTCCTCGGCAATGACACGAACGACGGTGCCGCTGGTCTCGGCCTTGATCTCATTCATGACCTTCATCGCCTCGATGATGCAGACGACGCGGCCCACTTCCACATGGTCACCCACGCTGAGGAAGGGCTTTTCACCCGGGGCGGACGAGCGGTAGAAAGTGCCTACCATGGGAGAGGTGACGGCAGGCCCCACGGGCTCTTCCTTGGGGGCCTGGGGAGCAGCCGCAGGCGCGGCCACCGGGGCTGGCAGGGAGGGGGCGGCGGGGGCGCTGTGGATGACACTGCCGTGGGACGTGCTGCCACCACCGAAGCCGGCGGGCAGAGCGGCAAGGAGGTCCTTCAAGGCATCCATGTCATGACCGCGGCGGAGCTGCAGGCTGGAGCCTCCGCGCTCAAGCTGGAAGAACGAGATCTCGTTTTTCGACATCAGGTCCACGATTTCTTTGATCTCTTTGAGGTCCATGTCGGAGCTTTGCTTCTCGGTTGTAGATTTTTTGGCGGCCATTCTACGTGAATCCTGAAACGGGATGGGCTGGATGGCAAGGGCAAAGGCGCCCCCCCCGGTCACCCGGGGAATCCTCCTCTTCCTCCTACTCCTACTCTTCCTCTGTGGGCGGCGGATGGTAAAAACCATCGTCCTCGTCCTCCTTCTCGTACTCGTCCTCGAAGGTCGGGACCAGCGGGAGGGTTTGTTCCATCCGCCGCCCGCAGAGGAAGAGGAAGAGGAGGATTGGCAGCACGCTCAGCACTTGTTCTGCCGCCAATGCTCGGCATTGATGGAGCACCCACGGTGAAAGACACCCTCGAAGACATCGAAAACTTCATCATCGACGTGATCCTGCATAACAAGCGGGGATTCCGGGCGTGGGTGGCGCGAGGAGCATTCTTTCTCCTTTCGAAAATCTATGCCTCCGCCGTGATGCTGCGCCTGTGGCTATACCGGCAGCGCTACATTCACGACCACCACCTGGGCGTGCCGGTGATCAGCATCGGCAACCTGACCGTGGGTGGCACGGGGAAGACGCCCGTGGTGGAGCTGTTTGCCCGAACCTTGCGCGACAAAGGCCGGGCAGTGGCCATCTTGAGCCGCGGCTACAAGAGCAAGCGCGCAGCCCGCCCATCCCTGCTGAAACGCTGGGCGGCGGGCCTGCACCTGATCGACAAACCCGCGGAACCGCCGCCCCGCATCGTGTCAGACGGCAAAAAGGTGCTGCTGGACTCGTACACCGCTGGTGACGAACCCTGGATGCTGGCCAACAACCTTCCGGGTGTGCCGGTGGTGGTGGACAAGAACCGCGTGAAAGCTGGCCGCCACGCCATCGAGCGGTTCGAAAGCGACGTGCTGCTGCTGGACGACGGCATGCAGTACCTGAAGCTGAAGCACCGGCTGGACATCGTGCTGGTGGACCGCACCGCCCCCTTCGGCAACGGCCACATGCTGCCACGCGGCACCCTGCGCGAACCGGCCCGGCACCTGAAACGCGCCAGCTACATCTTCATCACCAAGAGCGACGAGACGCCCAACACGGACCTCATCACCGAAATCCGCCGCTACAACCGCGATGCAGAGATCGTGGAATGCCGGCACCGGCCCATGCATTTCCAAAAGATGCAGTCGGGCGACCGGCTGGCGATCGATGACCTGAAGGGCCGCTACGTGGGGGCGCTCTCAGGCATCGCGGTGCCGGAGAGCTTTGAACAGGGCCTGCGCAAGCTGGGCGCCATCGTGGAGGCGACGGCGCGCTTCGCGGACCATCACCGGTTCACGGAACGGGAAATCAAGCAGTTCATCGACCGCTGCCTGCGGCGCGACCTGGAGTTCATCGTCACCACGGAAAAGGACATCGTGCGCTTCCCTCCCCTGCCCCGGCTGGATATTCCGATCATCTTCATGCGCGTGGAGATCGAGATCCTGCGCGGCCAGGAGGTGTTCGACAAGCTGATCCGGCTGACCACGGAGCCACGGGCCGTGCCGCCCGGGGTTCTGATCCGGAACCTGCCGGCAGTGGGGTGAGATCCAGCGGTGCCGGATTGACATGTCAAACTATGTAATACATTGTTTAACATGATCAAAACCATCAGCAAAATCGGCAACTCCCAGGGAATCATCTTTGATTCAGCGCTGCTCCAGCTCGCGCGTCTCAAGGTGGGAGATGAGGTCAACGTCGAGGTCCACGCGGGCGGCACGATCACCATCGCGCCCATGGAGTCCGCAGTGATCGGGCCAGACAAGGCGGCGGATACCGCAAAGAGGCTGATCCAAAAGAACAGTGAACTCTTTCGCCGGCTCTCATGATCCCTGCCGTCAGGCACCCCACGGTGGATGCGGTTATCGCCATTCATGAGGCCGTCCTTGCCGCCCATGGCGGCAGTCCGGGCCTCCGGTCGCGTGAGCTGCTCGAATCCGCCGTTGCTGCTCCTCAGGCTGCGAAGATGGGCACACCGATGATCTCAGAGCCGATTGAGATCGCGGCAGCTTACCTCTTTTACCTTTGCAGCAACCATCCGTTCGTGGACGGCAACAAGCGTGTCGCCCTCGCCACCTCCTTGGTCTTTTTGAGCGAGAACGGTCTGCTTCCCAACGAAGAACTGAACGTGGACGAATGGGAAAACCTCACCCTCGCTGTCGCCGCCGGTGCCCTGAGCCGCGATGAAGTGACCGAGCGACTGCGGGCTCTGGTGCCACAAGGTTGACAGACCGGCTCCATCTCTCACCTCGCCAGCAAGAACGCCCCGCCATCGCTTGTTTGTAGGGAATGCTTCCCCGGACCGCCCTCCTGCTGCTTGCCGCCACCGCTTCCCTCCAGGCCGCCACGCCGAACGTCAATCCTGATGACGTGGCTGGCAACGAAGCGGTGAAGAAGATCATGGAAACCTATGGCGGCAGGGGTGTGCTCTCAGACAACACGCCGCCCACACCGCCAGGAGAAGCGCTGAAGCTGTTCAAGACGCGCGGCGACGTGGCGGTGGATATGATCGCACATGAGCCGGAGGTGGTGCAGCCGCTGTACATGAGCTTTGACTCGAAGGGCCGCCTCTGGGTCATGCAGTACATCCAGTACCAGTTCCCGGCGGGGCTGAAGGTGGTGAGCTACGACCAGCATCTGCGCGCCAAGTTCGACAAGGTGCCGCAACCGCCACCGCGCGGGGTGAAGGGCATCGACAAGGTCACGGTACTGGAATCAACCAAGGGCGATGGCGTCTATGACAAGGTGCAGGACGTGATCACCGGCCTGAATATCGCTACGGCGGCGATCACCGGTGCGGGCGGCATCTGGGTGATGAACCCGCCCTACCTGCTCTTCTACCCCGATGCGAATGACGACGGCATCCCTGATGGCGATCCGGAAGTGGCGCTCTCCGGCTTCGGCCTGGAAGACACGCATTCGGTGGCTAACAACTTGAAGTGGGGACCCGACGGCTGGCTCTATGGCGTAAACGGCAGCACCACGACAGGCAACGTCAGCAGCGCGGCCACCAAGAACGTGAAGTGGGAAGGCCAGATGGTCTGGCGCTACCACCCACGGACCAAGGTCTTCGAAATCTATGGTGAAGGCGGCGGCAATCCCTTCAGCCTGGACATCGACAGCAAGGGCCGCGTGTTCACCGGCACCAATGGCGGCGGCACACGAGGCATGCACTTTGACCAGGGCATGTATGGCATCAAGAACTGGGGCAAGCACGGCCCGCTGACCAATCCGTATGCCTTCGGCTGGTTCGAGCACATGCCCGGCGAGGGCGACAAGCGCCGCTTCCCGCAGGCCTTTTGCATCTATGAAGGCGGCCTGCTGGGCTCCAACTATGAGGGCCGGATCATCGCGCCGAACGCCCTGGCCAACGTGGTGTGGGTGAGCGAGCGCATCCCCACCGGCTCCACTTTCAAGACCAAGGATGAAGAGAACATGATGACCACCTCGGACCGCTGGTTCCGCCCGGTGAACATCCAGACCGGTCCGGACGCCTGCCTCTATATTGCCGACTGGTATGACACACGCCTGAGCCACGTGCGGCCGGTGGATGACTGGTCGAAGGACACGGGCCGCGTTTACCGTGTGCGCCCCGCCAGCGGCGCGCCCAAGGTAAAGCCGTTCAACATGCACACCGCCCCCGGTGAAGAGCTGCTGGGCTATCTCGGCAACCCTAACGAATGGATGCGCAAACAAGCCGTCAACGAAATCGGCTGGCGCGGCCTGAAGGAGCTGGCGCCGCAGCTCAAGGCGATGGCTTCGAAGCAAGATGACCCGCATGCCCTCGATGCGCTCTGGGGCCTGGATGTGCTGGATGCGGTGGATGATGCGTACGCGGTGGAAATGCTCGGCCACCAGGACCCCTATGTGCGCCGCTGGGCGGTGAAGATCATCGGCGACAAGGGTTCCACCTGGGCCAAAAGCACCGCGAAGCTGGCCGACCTCGCCGCCCAGGAGAAGAACCCCGAGGTACTGGTGCAGCTCGCTGCCAGCGCCAAACGCCTGCCCGCCGGCACCGGCCTGGCGATGGTGAAACAGCTCGTCTCACACAATGATGGCTCCGACCCACGCCTGCCGCTCATGACCTGGTGGGCGGTGGAAAGCAAGGCCACCAAGGACAGCGATGCCCTGCTCTCGCTCTTTGGCGACAAGGAGCTGTGGCAGCGCCCCATTTCCCAGGCCCTGCTGATCAAGAACACCGCCAAGCGCTGGGCCCTGGCCGGCGGCGAGGCCAATTTCCAGCTTTGCGCCAAGCTGCTTGCCCTGGCACCCGATGCCGCCTCGCGCGGCCATGTGGTGGAAGGCCTTGCCTCCGCCTTTGAAGGCGCAGAAATGCCTCCCCTGCCGAAGGAGCTTTCGCAGCCCCTGGCAGACTACTTGAAGAGCCAGGGAGGTGGCGACCTCACTCTGGCCGTGCGCTCCGGGGATGCCCAGGCGGCCAAGAAAGCGCTCAGCGTGCTCAAAGACAAGTCTGCACCCGTGACCAAGCGTGCCGCCGTCGCCCAGGTGTTTGCCGAGATGGGCAAGAAGGAGGTGCTGGAGCCGCTGCAGACGATCTTTGCCAGCCCAGGCAATGAAGCGCTGAAGCGTGCCCTGCTGCCCGCCGTGGCGAAGTTCGATGATCACAAGATCGTCACCGCCATGCTCGACGGCTACGAGCAGCGCCTCGCCAGCGACAAAGCCTTGCGCGAAGCCGCGCTGCGGATGATGGCCGGCCGAGAGCAATGGGCGAAGATGCTCATCGCCGCAGTCAACCTGTGGAAGGTGCCGGAAAAGCACTTCCCCATCGACGTGATCCGCCAGCTCTCGGTCTTCAATGATCCAGAGATCAATACCGCCATCGACAAGCATTGGCCCGGAAAGCTCGCCGCCGCCCCTACCGAGGAGCTGCTCAAGGAAGGCAAGCGCATCAAGGAAGTGCTGCACGGCACCGGCGGCGCGGCGGCCAAAGGCAAGCTGCTGTTCACTCAGCGCTGCGCCATCTGCCACAAGCTCTTCAGCGAAGGCAACGTCATCGGGCCGGAACTCACCGGCTACGAGCGCGGCAACATCGACTTCTGGCTCACCGCCATCCTCACCCCCAGCATCGAAATCCGCGAAGGCTACGGCAACTACGTGGTGAAGCTGAAAAACGGCCAGGTGCTCAGCGGCATGATTGCCGGCCAGGACGCCAAGGGCATCACTCTGCGCGATGTGGCCAACCAGCTCACCCCCGTGAAGCAGGCCGACATCGCCAGCCTCGAAGCCTCCCCCATCTCCATCATGCCTCAGGGCCTGCTCACCGGCCTCAGCGATGCGGACCTGCGCGACCTGTTTGCCTATCTCATGAAGATGGATTGAGCGGGACATGCGGGCTGCAGGAGAGGAGACGCCGAGGTGGTTTTCTCACTTCTCGTGATCCCGTGGTGTTCCGCAGCTTTTCTTCAGGCCAACGGCCTGGTATAACATAGCCCAGGGCACAGCGAGCTTTGCGAGCGACGCCCTGGGTTGGCAAGATGCAGCCAAGGAGCGAACCCCGTGCTGGTGAAGTCGTTGGACTCACAGAGCGATGGCAACAAGCCCTGCCGAAGCGCCCCTGGCAACGTCTGGTGACGGCGCTTCTGGACGGCCTGTGCCCCGGCGATATCCTCGGTTCGCGCCTCTGTCGCACAACGACAAACCCAGGCCGTTGGCCTGAAGCCAGCAGCACCGCCAGTCTGTGAAGGAGTGAGCGGCCTCAGCGATGCGGATCTGCGCGACTTCTTTGCTTATCTCATGAGGATGGATTGACGTTGCTGCCCGGAGCGTCTCTGCTTGAGATGTGGGCGCCCCGCTGCCACTCCTTTACCGTGAAGGCGGCGATCATGGCCGCGGTGGCAGCATAAACCACCGTCAAGCCAAGCGTGCGCAGCCATCCTCCTGATTTTGTGAACAGCACAGCCAGGAAGCCGCACAACAATACCAATCCAATCGAGGCAAAGATGGAGTTCTCCCGCAAGCCATCAGGATTCACCAGCAATGCGCCGCCTGCACAACCCAGACCAATCACCGCACACAAGGCGGGCTTGTTAAACGTGGCGCTCATTCTTGGTCGAACCTCCTTTCGGCCGGCGCATTGTCAACACCTCGGCTTTTATCATCGGGAATGAGCGTCAACCGCACTTGATGAACCGGCGTTGATCGCTCATCTCTTGAAGCTGTGAGCGCCTTCAACATTGTCCGCACCCTTTTCGAACACGCCCGGCCCGAAGCCATTGCCCTGGAGCAAGGCAATCGCCGGGTGAGCTATGCGGAGCTGAAGGCGCAGGCCGGGATCCTGGCGGCGCAGCTAACAAGCAGCTTCAACATCGAGCCGGGAATGCGCATCGGCGTGCAATTCCCCAGCGGGCTCGACTATGTCCCCGTGGCGCTGGCAACGCTGGCGGCGGGCGCCTGCTTTGTGCCAGTGCCGGACGAACTGGCGGCGCGTGAGAAGGCTGACCTGCTGGAACGCACCGCCTTGGAGGGGCTCATTGTTTACGAGGCCACTCCGGCGTGGCTGCCGGCAAATTCCGAGACCGTGGGCGCCATCGAGGCCGGCGGATTGAAGGCAGCGCTCATCCGGCTGCAACCGTCGGCACTGGCTTTTCCGGTGGAGGCATTCGAAGCCTTAAACCCCGCCTTCATCCGCTTCAGCTCCGGCACCACGGGCCGGTCGAAGGGCGTAGTGCTGTCGCACGAGTCACTGCTGAAGCGCATCCGGGGAGCGAACGAAGGGCTGCGCATCGGCCCCGGCGACCGGGTGCTGTGGGTGCTGCCGATGGCGCATCACTTTGCAGTTTCCATCATTCTGTACCTTTACCACGGGGCCACGACAATCATTGAGGAGCAGCATCTTGGCGAGGACTTGTTGCGAGCGGTGCATCAGCAAAAGGTGACCGTGATGTACGGCAGCCCGGTGCATTACCGGCAATTGGCCAGCGCTCCCAGCAATCTCGACTGGCCCGCCCTGCGGCTGGCGGTGGCCACGGCAGCGGCGCTGGATCAGGCCACGGCCGACATCTTTCACGCTCGTTTTGGCAAGCCGCTGGTGCAAGGCCTGGGCATCATTGAGGTGGGCCTGCCACTGCTCAATCTCGACTCGGCGAGCACCTCCCCCGAAGCCATTGGCAAGCCGCAGCCAGCCTATCAATGCCAGCTCAAGGATGAACACGAAGGCATCGGCGAACTCTGTCTCAAAGGCCCGGGCATGTTCGACGCCTACCTCGATCCCTGGCAGCCGCGCGAGGTCTGCCTGGACGAGGACGGCTTCTTTGCCACCGGCGACCTGGCGCGCATGGATGGCGAAGGCCGTGCCTTTCTCTGCGGTCGGCTCAAGAGCGTGATCAACGTGGGCGGCATGAAAGTGTTCCCGGAGGAGGTGGAGCGCGTGCTGGATGCGCACCCGAAGGTAGCACGTTCATTGGTGGAAGGGCGTGCGCATCCGCTTTACGGCGAGGTGCCGGTGGCACGCTACATCGCCGCCGATCCGTCGCCCACGGTGGCAGAGCTGCGCGGCCACTGCCGCGAACACTTGGCAAACTACAAGATCCCGTTGATGTTCAGCGCCGTGCCCGCGCTGCCCACCACGGCCAGCGGCAAGCTTTTGCGCCGTGGGCAGGAGATCAACCCATGAATTCCCCCTCATCCCAGCCCGAAGTCATCATTGTGGGCGCCGGCCCTGCCGGTTGCACGCTTGCCGCCCTGCTGGCGAAACGCGGCATCCCCACCCTGGTCTTCGACGATGAAAAGCGCCCGGATTTGCTGGTGGGCGAGTCCTTGATTCCGGCCGTGGTGAATGTGTTCCGCGAGCTAGGCATCGAGGACCGCGTGGCAAAAATCTGCACCTACAAACCCGGCGCCTCATTTTACAACACCAGCGGCGAGAAGATCCATTTCAACTTCCAGACGGTGAAGGGCTATCTGCCGCCCTACTCGTACAACTCACCGCGCCCAGAGCTGGACAACCTCCTGCGGGTTCGTGCGGAGGAGCTGGGTGCGAAATTCATCAAAGCCCGTGCCGAGATCGAGCGCGCCGACCACAACGGCGAGCCCTCGGTGCGGCTGAGCGCCAAAAGCCGGGCCGATGCGGGGCTCAAAGAAGGCCATGAGCCTCTGCTCATCGATGCCTCGGGCCGCGCGCGTGTCTTTGCCCGCGCCATGGAGCTGCCGGCCATCAAGGGCAAGCGCAACGACGTGGCTTACTTCGCCCATTACCACGATTTCGAGCACAACGAGGTGGACCCGGGCCAGATCATCATCTCCATCCTCACCAGCGGCTGGAGCTGGCGCATTCCCCTGCCCGGCCGCTTGTCCGTGGGCATCGTGATCAACAAGGAACGGGCGAAAGCGCTGGGCGAAACGGCTGAGGACCGCCTCGCCAATGCGATCAAGGAAGAGCCGCTGCTGCAAGGCCACGGAGCCAAGGCCAAGCGCGTGACCGACGTGATGACGTACACGAACTATCAGCTTCTCAGCGAGCGCGGCTTTGGCCCCGGGTGGGTGCTGCTGGGCGATGCCTTTGGCTTTGTGGACCCCATGCTTTCCCCAGGCTTGTTCATGTCGCTGGAGGGTGCGCGCCTGCTGGACAAGCACCTGTTCGCCAAAGGCCTGGGCATCCTGAAAAAGCCCGAGGCCTTGCAAAAGGCGCTCACCGCTTACTCAGCCGAAGTCGTATCCTGGCACGAAGGCTGGACCAAGCTGGTGGAGTACTTTTACAACGGTGAAATCTTCCGGGCCTACCTCGGCGGCCGCCAGTTGACCGAGACCTATGCGAAGTGGCATTTCGCCCAGTTGCTGGAGAAGCACGCCACCTTTCAAATTGCGGCCATGGCCAGCGGCGGCAAGACACGCTCGCGCTACAGCCAGGGCTTCCTGCGCTTCCTCTGCGACTACTTGGTGAAGGACGTGCCGCCTGCCGACAAGTTCGCCGTGAAGTGATCGCGCCAATGACCGCATAAAGTTTATCAATTGTCCCCAGGCCCCTGGCCGCCCGAAGTTTGGTCATGAACACTCCCGCTCTTGTCCTCTGCTCCGCCGGTGTCCTCGCCGCGGCAGCCACAGTCATTGCAGCCCGCCGCTCGCCGGACGGCTTCATCCGCGGCCTGGTGTGGCTGCTCACCCGCACGATCTACCGGGTCAAGGTGGTGGGCGGCGAAAACATTCCCTCCACGGGCGGCGCGCTGCTGGTGTGCAACCACATGTCGCTGGCGGATGCCTGCTTTGTCATGGCCAGCACCGACCGGCCCATCCGCTTCATCATCGACCAAGGCATGTACGAGAAGTGGTGGGCCAAGCCCTTCGCCAGCCTGTCGCGCTCCATTCCGATCAATGCCGAAGCCGGGCCGCGCGAGCTGATCAAATCACTGCACGCAGCGACAGACTGCCTGAAAGCGGGCGAGCTGGTGTGCATCTTTGCCGAAGGCCAGATCACCCGCATCGGCCACCTGCTGCCCTTCCGCGGCGGCCTCTCGCGCATCATGAAAGGCGTGGAGGCTCCGATTGTTCCGATACACCTCGATCAGGTGTGGGGCAGCCTGTTCAGCTACTCCGCCGGCCGCCTGTACTGGAAGCTGCCGCGCTCGCTGCCTTACCCCATCACCGTGAGTGTGGGTGCCCATCTTCCCGGCGATGCCGAGCCACAGACGGTGCGCCAGGCGGTGCAGGAGCTGGGCGCGGATGCCTGGGTGCTGCGCAAACCGCGCATGACGCCGCTGGCCACGGCCTTCATCCGCACCGCGCGCCGCCATCCCCTGCGGATGGCGATGACGGATGCCACCTCTGCGCCGGTGAACTTTATCTCGGCCCTTGCCCGCGCTATCTATCTTGGCGGTCGTCTGGCTCCGGTGTGGCAAGAACAAGAAAAGGTAGGCATCCTGCTGCCACCTTCCGTGCCCGGCTCGCTGGTCAATCTCGCCGCCCTGCTCATAGGCAAGGTGCCGGTGAACCTCAACTACACGCTGTCCGAGGCCGCCATCGCCTCCTGCATCCGCCAGTGTGGCATCACCACCGTCATCACCTCCGCCGCATTCATGGAGAAGGTGAACCTCAAGCTGCCCGTGAAGGCCGTGCACCTGGAAGAAGTGGCCGCGAAACCGCAGGCCGCCGAAAGACTGCAATCA
>OUNM011316088.1_pt1 | contig 11446 bp, 9 predicted proteins | sample 1769961 | NCBI WGS metagenome assembly OUNM01 (sample SAMEA3914820, study PRJEB12502) | metagenome | biome: forest; material: soil | place: USA | collected 2012-03-12 | depth 0.3 m
CCAGAGCGGAACCCGAGATACTGCTTCCCGCTCAGCAGCTGCCAGACCATCCAGTAGACATCCTCCATGGTCGGATCGGTGATCTCACGCCAGATGGGAGCCGCGGGACCAAAGTAGCGAGGGTCGACGTAGCCCGACCAGTCGAACTTGGCTGGCATGGCATGCTGGACCTGGGCACGGGGGATGCCGTCGTACTTGCCCAGCTTGGCGCCCTTGTTGCGATACGCGCGCTTGTGCGAGTCGCGCCACTTGATGCGCTCTTCGAGGGGCGGAACCACCCAGCCGCCTTGGGCGATGTGGGTGCAGTAGCGGTCGGCGACGCGAGGGCCCGTGAAGACGTTGACGACGTCGCCGCGGTCCTGCATGGCGATGATGCGGACGGTGTACACGAAGGACTTGTTCTTGCGCTCGATGAAGGCAGGGTCCTTGGTGAAGGCGAAGATGCGAGCGAGCTCTTCGCGCTTGGCGTACGTGTTGCGATCAAACTCTTGCCGGTGGCGATGGAGGTCGGCCGCGCTGATGGCCGGAGTCTGGTGTGCGGGAATGAGGTTCTCAAAGGGATTGTCGCCCTCGTTCAGGTAGATAGTCCCTTGCTGCTGATGGGGCTCGCAAGAGGGCACGGGCACCTCGCACTGGGGAAGCTCAAGCGAGTTGAAGCTGCCGGTAGCGGGCAGAGGCTGGCTCCGAGGAATGCCAATCTGGGGAGAACCGGGAGCGGCAGGGGAGGGAGAAGCGCCGGCTGCGCGGTGTGGGGAGAGGGCAAGATCGACGATGCTAGGGAGCGGTCGCTGGGGAGATTGGTAAGAGTCGGAGGACACAATCACAGGACGGTCTGCCGGGCTGCTGGGGACGATGGGGTTGGGGCCACTGGCTTGACCCTGGGGAGCGACGGCCACGCCCTTGCCCTTGTCATCATAGCACTCGGGAACCTCCATCGAGACACCGGGCGCAGGAGCGGTGGGCTCCTCTTCCTCGGCGATCGGGTCGCACCAAGGCATCGGGCGGTCGCTGAAGCACTCATGCGGGAACATGATGGGCACCGGCCGGGCGACGATGGGCGGCACGACGATGGGTGTGACGGGCGGGGCCTTTTCGTCATGGAGGGAGAGCCAGACGAACTCCGGGCTGATGCCGCACTTTTCGAGGAGCGCATCGTCGGCTCCAGAGATCCGCTTGACTTGGATCTCGACGAAGAACTGGCGGAAGCCCTTGTGGTCGTCCAGCCAGTCGCCGTAGAACAGCGACTTGTTCCACTGCAAATGAAGTGACTGGTCAGCGCCGTGTTTGGAGAACTGCGCGAATGAAGCTTGAACTTACCGTCTCGGTCTCGTCCCACTCGGGGACTTCGAAGGTGATCTTCATGACCGACCTGGCCACGCTCTCGCTGAGCCGCCGGTCTTCGGCGCTCATTCCACCATGGGAGGACGATGCCTCCGCCTCCTGCTTGATGGGGTCACCGGGGTTGCCGGCGATCCTGAAATAATTGTGGTTAGTGATTTGTCTTTTAATTCGTCCACCTTCTCGCGCAGGCAGGTAGATGAGGTGAGGAAGGATGGAATTGAAGAAATCGCACTTACCAGTCGATGTGAAGAATCTTGCGATTCTTCGTCTTGTCGTAGTCCAGGAGATCCTGGAACTTCTTGTTCATGATGGCCACCATCTGCTGATGATGGTGGCCGAAGAAGAAGGCATTGGTTGCCTCCATCTTCTCCCGATTGCTGTAGTCGCTCGACACCTCGGGGAGTGTCGAGTGGTCGGAGCAATCCGACGGGGCCGCGGAATTTGAGGACGGCGGCGAGGCCGCAGGGCGCGGGAAAGGGAAGATGCCGAGGTCGGCACCGGAAGTCGAGGAGGTCGAGGAGGGCTTCTCCTCGGTGGTGGTGGCGGCTGGTCAAACAAAGTCAGCTCTTGTTTGTCTGGGAGAGAAAGAGAAGAAGGGAAAGCGATTTCCAGGAAAACAGGAAGAATTTATGGGTTTGTGGGCAGCCGAGGGTCCATGGCTGATTGCTGCGAGGCGCGTGAGTGGCCGCCATCGTCGAGCACAGCTCGGGTTGCCAAACGGCGGGTCTCGAGTCGTGGTGTTGAGCGGCACTGTGCTCGGTGATCCACGAGTGCTGAACCACACGCGGCTGCCTGCCCTGCTGGCCACCACCCTTTTGTTCTGTGTGCTCGACCGGCGGCGGCACGAGGGCTTGCCCTCTTGGTAACCCTCTTGGACAGAACACATCGCCAACACTGCACTTACCAGAACGCCCGCCGGCTCCGGTCCCCCGGCTGGCGGCCAGGTTCTCGAAGCCGGGCGGCACCCGCAGGCCCGGCACCCCAGATTTCTTGGGGGGGTCGCCCCCCCCTTGGTCAGCACCGCGGTGCTGGTCGCTCATGTTGCTGGAAGTAAACTGTTAGCTCAATGTTCACCCGACTGCTAAATGTGACTGAAGATTCTCGCGGGGTCTGAAAGCGACGAAAGATGACGGGAGCGGGACGTGAAGAGGCGAAGCCGCCGTGTCAAAATGGGAAAAAAGGACGTCTTTGAGGGAAAAGACCAGCTTCAGATCAAACTCTCGCTGTGCTGTTCGCCTGCTCTGCGATCCTCTGCGACCCTTGGCTGTGTGGCCAGGGAGGTAATGGACACGCCGAGGGCTCGCGCACCAGGTCGCTCGCGGGGATCAGAACCGACCCTCGAGGATCAAAACGACCCGCGCGCGGGTCCAAAAAAATAGGCATACCAATAGAACCAAAAGGGGAAGATAAAAGAAGCAAACGAGATACTTACTCGTCGTCGTCGCTGTTGTTGTTGCTGCTGTTGTTGGTCGCGGCAACAGGCGACGAGAGAACTTGGGGTGCGAGGTGGGAGAGAAGAAGGAAACTCCAAAGCCCAGGAATTTACTGGGGATTATATACCCGTGTGCGCAGGGCTCACCGCGCGTGAATTGCGCGTCTGGCGTTTGTGCCTTGACCAACACGCCAGGGCTTCGCGTTCTTTCCTGCAACCAGTGCCAGCAACTGCTAGTAACTGCCAGTGTTATTGTGATTTTCGTCTGAACTTCCATGCCGGCTCCCTTTCCAGCATTGTGAATGCTCAACGTGTTGACAAAGCCCATCCCATCCCGCCACTCTGCCATGCCGGCGAGCATAACACTGAGCAGCGAAGCCCAACAACTCACACGTTCTATCTATCCTACAGAGCAAGACAATATAGTACGAGGTTTGGCATGACCTTGATCAATGATATCTTAAAATGTGGCAGTGTTCGAGTTGTGGGACGCTGAGAAAAGTGAAAAGTCTCAAGCTCGACGAGCATTAACCAACACCAGCCAACACACAGAGACAAGCTAGACAGAACCCAAGTCTGCCAATCATCACGAAGCGGCCAGTCACAACACTGAACAAAAATTCAAAGCAGAATCTTGAAGCAAGTTTATTCATCAATTCAGCTAGCGTCAAGATACAAGGGAAGCCTACAAGTCTAGATTGAAGGCGCCAGGTATCGAAGCCAGCGCACGGGGACTCGATAGTTCACGCTGTCCAAGACATGCCGCATCAAATGGACATCGGTGATCCTGTCAAATGTTACCACTGAGATCTATCACTTTGGGAAAGATTTATCTCAGTTGCTGCGAGCAAGGGGAATCAAGGACAGGAGACAAGAATGGGGTTGCTGGGAGAGATTGCTATTCTACTTATTTTCTCTGCTCAGTCGAAACACGCAGGGTGATAACAGAGTAAAGAATAGGAGATATTGACCCAATAATTAACAACCTTCTTCTGACTGCTGTCCTGCGAGGAGGGTGAAAAGAGCCAAGTCAACAAAACATCGAGAGGCGGCGTCGTCGACGTTGATGCGGCTGAACAGGGCTGCCGGAAGAGGAGCTAGCGCACAGCCTTGGCTGCCGGGGAGGCCCGTGTTCAAGCCTCAGTGCCGTTCCCCACAGCGGCTTTTTCCGAGCCAGCCCCGCCCTTCCCCATTGTCGGATCACTGCCCGAGCAACGGCGCAGATCGTCTTTTTGGTGAGTGCGCCCGCCCCGATCCGGCTGTCCTGGCGTGCCTGGCTTGCCTCACTTGCCAATCGCCGGGGACAGGCACTGCTGTGGCACCTCTGCACGGCCTCTCGGGTGTGTTTCCGTGACTCTGGAGGCTTTGCAAGACATGGAACGGGAAACTGACAGCGGCAGTGGATTGTGTAAATTGGTGGTCAGTGGGGCCTGAAACATGAGGTGGCTTTAGCGCAACACGCACGCACAGGTCGAAAGTCGCTGATGAGGAGACATGTGATCAATCAAGTCGCAACGGGCGACATCGGCAGCAAGGAAAAGAAACAAAATGCATTGGGTTTCGTCGCTGCAAAAACCATCGGCATTGCCGTGTCACAGCCAGCGAACTGGATGATTCCACCGGCAAACCTTGAACAGTGCAGACACTGGACTGCGTCGTTCAGATCGATCTGGGTTGGTCTGGGACTCTGGGGGCGCAAAGCGAGGCGAATCTCAGCCCAGAGAACCCAAACCAGGGTTTCAGCGGGTCTGCAAGCGGCCTCGAACCAACCGGGCAGCCCTGCCGACCGCGCAGGCTCTTGCGGTGGCACACGCAGCTGGGGCCAGGGGATGGGGACGGCCCCACCAAGCACGGCCTGAATCAGCATGCAGGAAAAGCTAAAAAAATGGTCGCGAGATTGTGGAACTGGCACCGTCCTCCACTCTCTTCCCGCCTCTTCTTCTTTTCTCCTCTGTTGCCCCCAGCCCACCGGTCCAACACGCACCGCCTTCGCCAACCTTCCCCCAGGGCGCTTCTCTTCTTTTTACTGTTGCCCTCTTCCTGTCGGTCGGTTTTCTCGTCGGATCTCCGCGCGGCTCGCCTCTTTGTCAACATCTCCAGGCCCAGCCCAACCGAGTCACACTCGTCATCCCGTCGTCGCCTCTCCTGCTGTCGCTGTCGTGTGGTTGACTCCATCGCAATTCGACGCCCGAGATTCCGAGCGCTGCATCTCTGTCCCCAGTGACAACCCAGTGACGAAGTAGAAGCCTGTCTCCTGCAGCTCGCTTCGGCCCCGACCACGAACCCGAGATTCCGTGCCCAACCCTTGGCCGCCTTTGTTCCCTCAACACCGTTGCTTTGGAGCAAGCACCCGCGCCCTGATTGAAAACGCAGTCGCCCACCGGGAGACAGCAAGAGGACCCAAGAAAACAACAGTAACGCCCCCCAAACCTGCTATCGCGACCCCTGTGGCTTTGACTAGTCATGGCGAATCCGTTGCAGTTTGCCTACCGAACCCAGAAGGCCATCGGCGTCTTTGACGCCGCGCCTGTCTTCGAAACCCTTCCTGGATTCGTCAAGCCCGAAGGGAACCTCCGGTGCTGTGTCTACTCGCCATGCGGCCGCTACTTCGCGTACGCCGCGAATGAGAGCGTCGTCGTGGTCGATGCCTCGGTCGGCCATGTGCTGACCTCGCTCCCCCTCTCGGCCGTCTTCGAGCTGAGCTTCTCTCCCCGCGGCTCGTTCCTGTGCACCTGGGAGCGCCCCGGCAAGGACGAGAACGGTGATGCCACCAAGAACCTCAAGATCTGGCGCACCATCGAGGACCTTGCCGACGGCGCTGAGAAGCAGCCGCTTGGCAAGTTCGTCCAGAAGTCGCAGTCGAGCTGGAACCTGCAGTACACGGCCGATGAGAAGTACTGCGCCCGCACCGTCACCAACGAGGTGCAGTTCTTCAACAGCGACGACTTCTCGACCGTCTGGAACAAGCTGCGCGTCGAGGGCGTGACCGACTTCGCCATCGCCCCCGGCCTGAACCAGAACGTCGCCGTCTTTATCCCGGAGCGCAAGGTAAGCCAGACTCCGCCACATACCGGAGACTCTCGATTCGTTGCTGACGCGTTCCAGGGCCAACCCGCTGCCGTCAAGGTCTACAATGTGCCGTCGTTCAACAGCCCGATCTCGCAAAAGACATTCTTCAAGGGCGACAAGGTGCAGCTGAAGTGGAACGCCCTGGGCACGGCCCTGATTGTGCTGGCACAAACAGAGGTGGACAAGTCGAACAAGAGCTACTACGGCGAGACGACCATGTATCTGCTGAGCGCCAACGGCTCGTTCGACGCTAGGATCACGCTGGACAAGGAGGGCCCGATCCACGACGTGGCCTGGTCTCCCAACTCGACCGAGTTCGGTGTCATCTACGGCTACATGCCCGCCAAGACGACCATCTTCAACCACCGCGGCGTGGCCATCCACTCGTTCCCGCTCGGCCCTCGCAACACCATCATCTTCTCGCCTACCGGCCGCTTCGCCCTGGTCGCCGGCTTCGGCAACCTGGCCGGGCAGATCGACGTCTACGACCTCGAGAAGGACTACCGCAAGATCTGCACCATTGAGAGCGGCAACCCGAGCGTCTGCAGCTGGAGCTCCGACAGCCGCTACATCATGACGGCGACCACGTCCCCCCGCCTGCGCGTGGACAACGGCATCAAGCTCTGGCACGTCGGAGGCGGCATCATGTACAACGAGGATATGGTCGAGTTGTACAACGTCATCTGGCGTCCCATTCCGCTGGCCAACCTTCCCGCCGGCGAGGACCCGCTGCACCCCATCCCGACCCCGCACGCGTCGGCGCTGGCCTATCTCGGCACCGTCAAGACCCCGTCCAAGCCGGTGGGCGCGTACCGCCCGCCCGGCGCCCGCGGCGCCCTGACGCCGATGCACTTCAAGCGCGAGGACGAGGGCGGCGCCGCCCACACCGTGAGCAACGGCATCCCCTCGATCGGCCCCAACGGCTTCGGCCGCCAGCGCCACCAGGTCCCGGGAGCCGAACCCGCCGGGCGCCCCTCAGTCCCCGGCGCAGCCCCCGCCGAAGACGGCAAGGCCTCCAAGAACAAGAAAAAGCGCAGCAAGAAGGCCAAGGAGGGCGACGCCAACGCCAACGCCCAGGCCGCGCCTGCCGCCGACGGCGGCCTCGCCCCCTCCCCCCGCGCGCGCGGCAGCCCCTCGGGCAACGAGGGCCGCAGCCCGGACCGCCGCGGCCAGCAGCTCCAGCCCGGCGGCCACCACGCCCGCAGCCGCTCGCGCAACAACAACGGCCCCGCCGGCGGCGGCGGCAACAACAACCTCCAGCCGGGCGGCCCGCGCAACCGTAGCAACACGCAGCGCGCCCGCTCGCGCAGCCGTCCCGCTCACGCGGCGGGGCAGGCCGGTGCTGGTGGTAATGCTGGTGGTAATGCTGGTGCTGGCGGTGGTGCGCCGATCGCGGGCGGCGACGCGAACCCGAACTCCAAGAAGATCCGTGCGCTGCAGAAGAAGATCCGGGCGATAGAGGATCTCGAGATGCGGCATGCTGGCGGGGAGAAGCTGGAGGATACGCAGGTCAAGAAGATTGCTACGAAGCAGTTGGTTATGAGGGAGTTGGAGGGGTTGGAGAGGGAGGGGTGATTTCTCTTTCTCTTTCTTTGGTTTGGTGTCTCTGGGTGGAAGGGTTGGAGGGTGTGAGGAGGGGAGGGTTGGAGGGAGGGAGTGGAAGGGGAGGGTGAGGGAGGAGGGTGAGGAGTGAGTGGAAGGGGTGAGTGGAAGGGGAGGTTGAGGGGGTGGTTGATGCGTGGGGTGTGACAGCCTTGCGTGTCGGTTTCCTTCTCCCTCTCCCTCCTCTCCTCTCCTCTCTTCTCCTCTCCTCTCCCTTCTCTTTCCTTTCTTCGATCTTCTCATCCCTGAAGCGCCTGCGGTCTGACCTGACGGACGGTGGTGTGGAGGCGTGGCAGTTTACCTTGCATGGCATGGCATGGCATCGGGTGGCGTTGAAAAAAAAGCGGGCATGCTTGTCCTTCCTTACCCTGGGGACGTTTTGGTTCTTGGTTCTACACCATACATTCACCCACCCTCGAGAGTTGGTTGCGTTTCTCTTCTTCTGTTCTGGCTTCGCCTGGAAAGGGCCGGGCACATGCAGCGACGGCGAGAGGAGGACGGACGTCCTGAGGGAGGGGGTGGATGCTGTGTTGTGCAGCCCAGCGGAACCAGCCGAGCGAGCTACAGCGAATGGATAAAAAATGATAGAGCGTGGATATTTATGCTGCGTTCTTTTGCCTATCCGGTGAAACTGCGTTCTTTTGCCTATCCGGTGAAACTGCGTTCTTCTGCCTATCTGGTGAAGTTTCTTTTTCTCTCCCCTGCGGTGCATTTCATGATGATGTCGTTGCCGTGCTGTGGTGAGAATGCAGAAGGGGGGAGGGTTGGGGTTGAGGGGTCAGGCCCTCGAAGAAGACCCCGCAATTGGGTGGCACGGCCCCGCTGAAAACCTGGGGTTGGTCACGTTAGCGCGCCATGGCGTTTCCGGTTCGCTGCCGGGGGGACGCTAATCAACATTGACTTGACTTCACTTCAGCCGGTGCTAATCTTGGATCTTGGATTTTTGGATCAGAGGATTGCGGGTTGGGTTATGTGGTGTCGGGTTTGTTGGTGGTGTTAGTTATGGGTTGGAATCCATAATTTTCTGCTGTTTTTGGATTCCGTCGAGTTATCCTCTTTCATTTGTTTGTTTCTCCTCTTCTCCAGCCCCACCAGCTCACACTTCAACCTCGTCTTCTGAGTCTCGTCCCGTCTCGTCTCGTCTCATTATCATATCAGCAGTATGTGCTTGATCGAAGAAGACAGACACAGTCTGTGGTTGGGGTAATCACACGAGAAACAACTCGGTGTGTTGATGGCCCGAGCCCTCACCGATCCTGCTGCCCGCACCGACCGGCCTCGCCTGTGCCTGTTCTGGCGTCACGTTAGAGCCGGAGGGAGGGATCGCTTCGGGGGGGGGTGGGTTGCTGATAGATCCGTCTGCAGCACGTTGGCTTGGTCGTTTGTTCTGGCTTTGGATGTTGTTCGTCCGTCCGGCGGAGGTGGTCGTGGGGTTCGTTTGGGGGCTGGATTCAGTCGGTGCTTGGGAATGAGTTTGGGCGAGGCGATTATCCCGTCATCCGCCCGCCCGTTTCTGGGGTGGGTATGTGTTTACCACGCTCACCGACATGCACGCGATTTAGGGTCTGGCTGGAGCTGCAGATCCTTGCTCGGGCCGCGAGGTGGTATTCCAATCTATTTTGCCGTGCCGTCGTCGGCTTTCGTTGACTTCTGCCGAACGGTGGCAGTTGAAGGGCGGACTCACCTGCCCCTCATGGGAATGGGGATGCCGGGTTGAGCGGGATTGGATGTCACTCTACCGATGCTGCGGGTCGGGTTAATCACCCGGCAGTTTGTACACTGCGAGGATCTTAATGTTTATCTAGAAGATGAAGCCCCGCTTGGATGTCGTCTGGGGAGGGACGTTGTGTGTCACGTTCGAGTGAGCGTTTGAGAGCGAGTTGAAGCCGAAGTTTGTTCCACGACGACGACCACGACAGCAGCAACAACAGTAACTATGGGGCTATGGAAGAGGCAGATTGCCGTCAGCGATGACACGCTGACGAGCGCTTCCCACCTGACTTTGAGGCAGTCAATGCTCCCAAACATGCTCGGTACAACCTCTCCCCAAGCAGAATACACCACCCAACAGATTCCTAACACCCACCACCACCAGTAACAATCCTCTTCTTCCTCTGGGGCTTCGCCTACGGCCTCCTCGACGGTCAGCCCCCCTCCCTCCCCCCACCCCGTCCCCCCAGCTAACCCCCACAGTCCTAAACTCCCACTTCCAAAAACAACTCCAAATCTCCGCCTCCATGGCCGCCGGCCTCTCCTCAGCCTACTTCGGCGCCTACTTCCTCTGCCCGCCGACCGTATCCGGCTGGATCCTGCGGCGCTTCGGCTTCCGCGCGACCTTCATGACGGGACTCTCTGTCTTCGCGGTCGGGTGCCTGCTCTTCTGGCCGTCGGGCGTGAAGCGCTCCTTCGGCGGCTTCTGCGGCAGCATGTTTGTCGTCGGCGCGGGGCTGGCGACGCTCGAGACTGCGGCGGATCCGTTTCTGGCCATTTGTGGCCCGCCGAGGTACTCGGAGATTCGGCTGAACTTGGCGCAGGCTGTGCAGGGGGTTGGGTCGTTTGTTGCGCCGTTGTTGGCGTCGAGGGTGTTTTTTGTGCACGCTGATGATGAGGGGGGGGATGGGTTGAGGAATGTGCAGTGGGTTTATCTGGGGGTGGCGTGCTTTGATGTGTTGCTGGTGGTGTTGTTTTGGTTGGCGCCGATGCCTGAGATTACGGATGCGGATATGCATGTGCAGGAGGGGGAGATTGGGGCGGATCCGGGGCCGTTTCGGAAGCAGACGAATTTGTTTTTGGCGGTGTGGTCGCAGTTTTGCTATGTGGGAGCGCAGGTGGCGGTTGCGGTGAGTGGTGTTTTTGGAAGTGGGTTGTGATGTTGCTGACTGGAATCTGGCAGAACTATTTTATGAACTTTTGCATGGAGGCTGGGCGTGACAGCGCGACGGCTTGTGAGTGGCCTCTCTTTCTGGACTGCTTGGACTTGGACTAATGCTAGACAATAGCCAACCTCCTCGCCGTAGGCCAAGGCCTCTACGCCTTCAACCGCTTCGTTGCCGGCGGTCTCTTGACCATCCCCTTCTTCAAGCCGCGGTACATGCTGGCTGTATATCTGGGGCTCTGCTTCGTGTTCATCGTCGCGGCCATGAACACGGACGGCTCGGCGTCCATCGCCATGCTGATGCTCGTGCTCTGCTTCGAGTCGTGCTGCTTCGCCACCATCTTCACGCTCGGCCTTCGCGGGCTGGGAAGGCACACCAAGATGGGCGGGTCGTTGCTGGTTGCTGCCATCTCAGGGGGTATGGTGTTTCCGCCGATGACTGGAGCGGTTCTGGACGCAAGGAACGCCCATGTTGCCATGGCAATTCCGATGATGGGGTATATCCTGGCGTGGATGTGAGTTTGACCTTTGTCTTTTTCCGCTGCCATCCTCGCAGTGTCTGATGTGGACTCGCAGTTATCCCCTGTACGTGAATATCTGGAAGCGGGATGTTATGGACGCCCATCGTGAGACGAAGCTCGGTATTGAACCGTCCGCAGCCAACGACAAAGCTCTTCAGCCGGAAGCACAGGCGACCGAGGTGGAGGACAGGGGTGCTGACGTGGCCCCTGGGGCTGGGGCTGGTTCGAAGTGATGCGAAGGATGTTGTTGGGATGACATGTCTTTAACGCCTCCGCCTGAGCCTTTCTTCGCAACCTATACCGAGGTAGACGTGGACAAAATAGTTCGACCCGTTTCGCCTTAGCCGTGACGTGATATTTGTGAGGAACCTCACCGAAATCCGGTTCCTATGTGAGCTTAATACCTGCCTGTCAGTCTTGCCCTGAACATGGGGCTGAAGCTCCCAAAGTCTCCCAGAGCTCCTCTTCAAAGAAGGTTCTATACCTATGTAAATGAGTAGGGTTAGGCAGTAGACTTTTTTCACATATTTCCTGTTATCTGACCTACACGCAAAACTACGTACTTTTGTTCTGACACGATCAGACGATACGTGCGAGTCGACCTGC
>OUNM010369973.1_pt1 | contig 11445 bp, 9 predicted proteins | sample 1769961 | NCBI WGS metagenome assembly OUNM01 (sample SAMEA3914820, study PRJEB12502) | metagenome | biome: forest; material: soil | place: USA | collected 2012-03-12 | depth 0.3 m
CCCATGAGCATGACCACGGCCACTCCCACGAGCACGAGGGCCATCATCACGAACACGAACACGGTCGAACACACCGGGAAATCAAAACGCTGCTCGAGGGCAGCGACCTTTCACCTTTTGTAAAAAAGCATGCGCTTGGGATCTTCCGGCGTATCGCCGAAGCGGAAGGCAAGATTCACGGCATGAGCGCGGAAGACGTGCATTTTCACGAAGTCGGCGCGTTCGATTCGATTGCCGATATCGTGCTCACCTGCGTCGGCCTGGAAGCGCTGGGCGTGGAAAAGGTGGTGTGCAGCCGGCTCCATGACGGGCATGGCACGGTTCGCTGCGCGCACGGCACTTTCCCCGTGCCGGCTCCGGCAACGCTGGAAATCTTGAAAGGCATCCCGATTGGCCAGATCGACGTCCCGCATGAGCTGATCACGCCCACCGGCGCGGCGATTGCCGCGGAGTTTGCCGAGAAGTTCGATCTCATGCCCGCCATGAACATTGAAAAGATCGGCTACGGCCTCGGCACACGAGACCTGCCCACGCGCCCCAATGTTCTGCGTGCGGTGCTGGGCCAGCTCGCCTAGCCTGCCGCGGCCATGAGCGCCTACGAGACTGATACCGTCACGCGTCTCGAGACCAATCTCGACGATTGCACTGCCGAGACGCTCGGCGCCGTGATGGATCGGCTCTTCGCCGCCGGCGCGCTCGATGTGTGGTTTACGCCCATCCACATGAAAAAAAACCGGCCCGGCGTGATGCTCAGCGCGCTGTGCGAAGAAAACGCCGCCGCAGCCCTGGCCGACATTATTTTCGCGGAAACCAGCGCTTTCGGCCTGCGAACGGAAAAAGTCGTCCGCCTCAAACTCGCGCGCCGCTTTGAAACGGTGCCCACGAAATATGGCGATGTGACTGTAAAACTCGGTTTAAAAGGCGACCGTGTCGTACAAGTCGCCCCGGAGTTCGAAAGCTGCCGGGCTCTCGCGGAGAAAAGCCGCGTTGCGCTGCGTCAGGTTTACACCGCCGCGCTGCTCGCGTTCGAAAATCGGCGATAGGCTGCGCTCTTGTTTCCATCCCCGGTTCGGCTACCCTGCGTCTATGAAGCCGCACCTTCTGCTTCCCGCGCTCCTGGCCGTCCCCGCCTTGGTTGCCGCCGAGCCCCTCGTCGTTACGGAAGCCAACGTCCGCACCTTCTACCGGGACTTTACCAAACTGACGAAGACTCCCGAGCATGTCAGGATCGGTGGCGGTGCTGGCTCCGTTCTCTGCCGTGGCGCCATCCAGACCCCGGAGGCCGGTGCGGAAGCAGAGAAGAAATCCAGCCCGCATCTCGGTTCGGTCCTTTACTACGCGAACCCCACTGCCAACGGGGCTCTCCTTAAACCCGGTGATGACCTTCCGGAAGGCTCCGTCCTGGTGAAGGAGAAGCTGGGCGGAAAAGGTCAGGATGCCGTCATCGAGATCGGCGGAATGATTAAACGCGCGAAGGGATTCGACCCCGCCAATGGCGACTGGGAATATTTCTTCCATGACAGCGACGGCAAGCTCAGCACCGGGAAGGCCCTGTCTCGATGCGCTGACTGTCACAACGCCGCGGTGAACGACCACGTGTACGCCGCCTGGCGCTTCGCTCACAAATAAGCCCCCGTCCGGTTTCGGTGGCGGCTTTGCATTTTCCAACCTCCTTCGCCCCGTCATTGACCAGCGGGCTCGCTGGTATTAAATCCCCGCCCCTTTTCGTCATGGCCTATCTCAACGACAATTACCTGAAGCTCAAAGCCGGCTACCTTTTTCCGGAGATCGCGCGGCGCGTGAAAGTGTTTACCGACGCCCATCCGGAAGCGGCCAAGCGCGTGATTCGCTGCGGCATCGGCGATGTCACCGAGCCGCTGCCGGAGGCAGTCCGCACGGCGATGCACCGGGCCGTGGATGACATGGGCGCGCGCGAAACTTTCAAGGGTTACGGTCCGGAACAGGGTTACGAGTGGCTGCGCAAGGCGATCGCGGAGAATGACTATCGCGCCCACGGCATCGACATGGCGGACGACGAAATCATCGTGAGCGATGGCAGCAAGTGCGACACGGGCAGCATCCTCGAGATCCTCGGTGCCAAAAACGTGATCGCGGTGACGGATCCCGTCTATCCGGTCTACGTGGATACGAACGTGATGGCGGGCAATACCGGCGAGGCCGACGAGCGGGGCGCGTACGCGAGCCTGCGGTATCTCGTGGGCAACGAGGCGAATGGCTTTATTCCGGCGCCTCCGGCTGAAGGGGGCATCGATATCATCTATCTGTGCTCGCCCAACAATCCGACCGGAGCCGCGGCCACGCGGGAGCAACTCGAACAGTGGGTAGCGTACGCGCGCCAGCACGGCACGATCATCCTCTTCGACGCCGCCTACGAATCCTACATCACGCAACCCGGCATCCCGCATTCCATTTACGAGATCCCGGGTGCGCGGGAGTGCGCCATCGAGTTTCGCTCTTTCTCGAAGAATGGCGGCTTTACCGGCGTGCGCTGCGCTTTCGTGGTGATGCCAAAGACGCTGCTCGCGAAGACCGCTTCCGGTGAAAAGAAGCCGCTGCATCCGCTGTGGCTGCGCCGCCAGACCACGAAGTTCAACGGTGTTTCCTACATCGTGCAGCGCGGCGCTGAGGCGCTCTATTCTTCGGAAGGCAAGGCGCAGGTGCGCGCGCTGATCGAGCACTATCTGGGCAATGCCCGCATCCTGTGCGAAGCCGCCAACAAAGCCGGCTGGCCGACGTGGGGCGGCGTGAATGCGCCGTATATCTGGGTGAAATGCCCGGGTGGCCTGAATTCCTGGCAGATGTTCGACAAGATGCTCACCGAGGCCAACGTGGTGATCACGCCCGGAGCCGGCTTCGGCGCCGCCGGCGAAGGCTATTTCCGCATCAGCGCCTTCAACTCGCGCGCCAACGCCGAGGAAGTGGCGCGGCGGATTCTGGCACTGAAAGTGTAGAACACACGGCCGGCGAGCGCTTGCCGTCTGCGGCGTTGCTCCTCGCCTCCGCTCGAGTCCGGGCTTCGGCTACGCTTTAATCACCGCCGGGTGCAGCACTCCCACAAACGGGAGATTCCGGTACTTCTCCAGGTAGTCCAGGCCGTAGCCGACGACGAATTCGTCACCGATATCGAAGCCGACATAGTCGGCCTCCAGGTTCTTGGCGCGGACCTTGTCTTTGCGCAGGAGCACGCACACCCGCACGCTGGCGGGATTTGCTTCCTGGTGCAGCCGGCGGCAAATGGCGTGGAGCGTGTGGCCCGTGTCGAGAATGTCGTCGAGCAGCAGCACGTGGCGGCCATCCACTTCCGGCAGCGAGTTTTGCTCGAAGGTCACGACGCCCGTGCTCGCCGTGCCCCCATGGTAACTGGAAACGCTGAGGCAATCGAGGCGGAGCGGCAACTGGATGCGCCGCAGCAAATCCGCCATGAAAAAGATGCTGCCGTTGAGCACGGCGATGATGGTGAGTTCCTTGCCCTCGTAGTCGCGGGTGATTTGGGCACCGAGTTCATCCAACCGGCGAAGGATGGTCTGCTCGTGGAAAAGAATGCGCTCGATGTCTTGAATCATGGCCAGGGTGGTGGTGGCAAAGCGCAGCACCCGGAAAGCGCGACGACAAAACAAAACACGCAAAATTTTTCCCGCCAGCCGGCGCTACTTTTCCGGCCAGCCTCCAAGGATGGGACGGCTGATGCTCCAGGCGCTGCGCGCCTCCTCCGGCGACAGCGGGCGCAGGGAGCTGCTGCCCGCCACAATCGTGTGGGCACTGAGCGTGCGCGCGATTTCCCGCAAATCGGGGGTGGAGAAATTGTCGGCCCGGAAATCCCAGATGCGGGCAATCTCCTTCGTAGCTCCGACCACCGCCAGGTGCCGGCCATCTGCGCTGCTGGTGATCGCCACCGGCGTTTTCGGGTGGCGCAGGTGCGGCGATACCTGCTCTCCCGCCGCGGTTTCCCATACCGTCACGTCGCTGTCCGCCAATCCCCAGACCAGCAGCCCGTCGGCACTGAAGCCACACATGTTCACTTTTTGCGGATGCCGCATCGGCGGGACCACGTCGCGGCCCGTGGCGGCGTCGCACAAGCGAAGCATGTGGTCCTCCCCGCCCGTGGCCACGAGACTGCCGTCCGGGCTGAAGGCGGCGGACTTCACGCCGAGCCAGTGCGGCGAAAGCGTGCAAATGAGGCGGCCGCCCGCGCTGTCCCAAACGTGCGCGCTGCGCTGGCCGGTCCTGGTGTAATCGCTCCACTGCACGACGCGGGTGCCGTCCGGGCTGACAATCGCCTGCGCGTTACCGACGGCTTCCGGCACGGGCTCGCTCATGGGCTCGCCGGTGGCCGGATTCCACGTGCGCGCGGACTTTTTTCCCACGGTGAGCAGCACCCGTCCATTTTGGCTGAATTGCGCCGTTTCTGCGCCCGCCGGCAGCCGCACCTCGCGTCCGCCCACGGCGTCCCAGACCCGGACCACACCGTCCGCCTCCACGATCGCAAAGCGATCCGAGGAAGGATCCGCGACGGCAAAGACCGGCGCTTCGTCATACTTGAGTTCCTTGCCGCGCGGCTCGCCCGTCGCCGAATCCCACAACCGGGCGAGATGATCGCCCGCGGTGAAAATGCGCGTCCCTCCCGCGGCCGGGCCGCTCCAGCGCAGCTTCTCCGGATGCACGGCGCGCGAAGTCTTTCGCATCACCTCTCCCACTTCCCACACGGATACCGTGCCGCTTTGGTCCGCCGCAAAGAGCCGCTCGGGCACCCCGGCGAACCACATACCGGCTGTCTTCGATAATTCCTCGGGCAGCGTGGCCGCACCGTCGTTCTCGGGCAGCAGCCAGACCCGGGCAGCAGGTTCGTCGCCCTGCGTGAGCACCCAGTGCCCGAGCGCATCGAGCCGGCAGCTCCCGGGAGTAGCCGCCTGCCAGAGGAGCGGGGAGACGGCGCGCGCGCCACTGGCCCGCCACACGCGGGTGGACCCGTTCCAGCTTTGCGTGGCCACGTAATCTCCCGCCGCGCTCACGTCGCCGCGAAAACCCAGCGCTCCGTGCACGGCCGCCCAGAGGATGGTGCCGGTTTCCAGATCCCGCACCACGGCACCGTCGTTGTTGCGCGTAATATAGACCCACTGGTTCCGACTTTTGAAATGCACCAGCCCGTAGGATTGCGGCGACTCCCTGGTCGCGCTTCCATCGGGAATCTTCTTGGGATCCGGGACTTCGCGCAGCGCACCCGTTTCGCAATTCAACAAGTAACCGGAACCGTGATCGCGGTGCAGAGCCGCGGTCTTTGTCGCGAGATCAAAAGTATCAAAGCCCACTGCTTTGGTTTCCGCAGGCGAATTCTCACTGAGCGTGGGGTTGGCCGACGAGGTCAGGGCAAAAGGATCGTAGGCCAAAGCACTGGAGTCGATGTCCCACAAGTAGAGCAGATTGTTTTCGTCGCGAGAAAGCACGCGCCCCATGCCGGACAACAGGACCGCCCAGACGACGCGCGCCTGGTGCTCCAAGGGCCGGCCCACGACGTCGCCCGTCATTTTGGAACGCACTTCCGCGAACTTGCCATTGTGGATGACGAATTGCCCGACGCCATTCTCCGCGCCATCCGGCGAGCTGTAGAGAATGCCCTTGCCGGCGGGGACCGTTACGCCGGTTTCCGGCTCCCACACGACACATTCGGTATTCATTTCAAGCGCCGCCCAGGAGCCGCGGCGGCTGTCGAACGCGGCCCCGGAGATCTCTTTGTCGGTGACGAAGGGCTTTCCCAAAAGATTACCCGTGGCGGTGTCGCGCACCTCGGCCCGGTGCAAATAGGCGATGAACAACCGGGTTCCATCGTGCGTGGAGTCGGCGCGCGTCACCGGCTCGCCACTCGCGAAGAATGCGAGCTTGGGCGAAACACGCCGGATGATGCCGAAGCGGATGCGATTGGCTTCGTCGAGCCGCGGATCCCCCGTGCTGGTCTCGATCGCTTCCGCGAGCGCCGGAAGCCCTCGGAGCCAGTCGCCGAGATTCAAATACCGCTGCGCGCTATCCGACATGGAACGTGCGAAGGCGTGCTTCGTGCGCTCGGCGGCATCCGCCTTTTCCTGTTTCTCCCGCGAGAGGCGGAAGCTCATCACCGTGGACACGATGGCCACGCCGACCGTGAGGGTGGTCACGAGCAGCCAGAGACCGGCGAGGAGCGGCTTGCGGCGCGCCCATTTCAGCGCGCGCTCCACGCGGGCCACTGGACGGGCACGAATGGGTTCTCCGCGAATCCAGCGCTCGAGGTCCTCGGCCAGTTCCAGCGCGCTGGCGTAACGCGTCTGCGGCTCTTTCTCCAGGCACTTCAAACAAATCGTGGACAGGTCCACGGGCACGCGCCGGCCCGAGACCCGCGAAATGGGGCGCTGCGGATCGTCTTCCGCCACCGCACGCAGCAAGGCCGGCAGCGAACTGGCGGAAAACGGCGGACGCCCGGAAAGCATCTCATAGAGAATCGCGCCGAGGCTGTAGGTGTCGCTGGCGGTGGTCACCGCGCGCGTACCGCTGGCTTGCTCCGGCGAGAGATAGGCCGGCGTGCCGAGCACCTCGCCGGTCATCGTGAGTGTACTGGTGTCCTCGATCAACCGGGCGAGGCCGAAGTCGCACACCCGCGGCTCACCCATGGCATCGAGCAGGATGTTCGCCGGCTTCAAATCGCGATGCAGCACACCCTGCTGATGTGCATGATGGACGGCGCGCGCGACCTTGGCCACGAGTTGCGCGGCGTCATGCGCGGAAAAAGCGACCCGCTTCATCCAATCCGCCAGCGAGCCGCCGGGCACCAGCTCCATGCTGAGATAAAGCTGATCGTCGCTCTCGCCTACTTCGTGAATCGTGACGATGTGCGGATGCTGAATCGCCGCCGCGGCCTCGGCTTCGCGGCGGAACCGCTTGGCCGCAGCCTCGCCGGGCAGGCAGCCCTCGCGCACCAGTTTTAACGCCACCTCGCGATTCAAGCGCCGCTGCCGCGCGCGCCAGACAATGCCCATGCCGCCGCGGCCCAGTTCCTCGATCAATTCGTATTCGCCGACCTGCCGCGACATGTTGCCAGAGACGTTGCTGCCCCGCGTGGGCGTGTCGCCAACGGCATCAAACTGCTCGATCACTTCACCAAACAAACATCGGGGGCACGTCTCTCCCGGCGAAAGGAGGGATGAACATACCGGGCAGGGATGTTTGGTTTTTTCCGACATCGGAAGGCGCGCAGACGCTAGCATAGGGGCGGCAGGCCAGGACGCAAGCCTTCCCAACTCTGGAGCGGCCCGGTCCGCCAAATGCCGGCGCACCAGCGATGGCCTTACGCCGACAGCTACCGCATGCCGATCGTCGACGACCTTCCGGTCGCAGCCACATGCTCAACGGCCAAGCGCGGCGAAGAGATAGACCAGCTCGGTCCGGACGTCGCCTTCGCTCTCCACCGTCTGCCGGATCTCCGTGGTGAGCAATTCCCGAAAACGGACGCGCAACCGGTGCAGGGTGACGCGAAGCGAGCTCACAGGCGTCCCGAGTTTTTCCGCCACGGGCTCGAGCGGTGTCTCGCCGCGGTCGCCAACCAGGAATGGCTTCAGCATCTCGAACCGGCCGGTGCGATCCCCGCCATCGCACTCCTGACGCAAGGCGGAAAAGACGCGCTCCAGCAGCGTCAGCGCCCAGGCCCGGTCATAATGGTATTCCGGAGGGCGCCGGTCGGAAAACTCCTGCTGAAACCGCACTTCGGCCTGATCATCCATCGACAGATGAAGGACGCCGCCACCGCGCTTGAGCCGGTTTCGCTTGCTCCATTCGGAAGCCGTCCAATTTTGAAAACTCACGAGCAGGAACGCCCGGAACTGGCAGCGCCCGGCCTGGATGGATTCGAGAAAAGGGGTACTCAGGATGTGCTCGAAGAACCCCTGCACCAAGTCCTGGGCATCGTGCGGGCCGCCTCCCCGGCTGCGGGCAAAAGTGTAAAGCGGGAACCAATACTTTTCGCAGAGCCAGGATAGGGCGGCGTGGCTCTCCTCCGTGTCATTGCCGCGCGCAGCCACGACCATACTCCAGCGGGTGGTGGCAAATTCGGTTGGGGTAGCGGCGCGGTCAAAATCCACTGGGGCCTAGGCTGGCGAACCTAAAATTCTCTGGCAAGCGCGGGGAGGCTCCGGGCGGATGACGATTCCTCAATCCGTCCGAGCGGGTCTGGGTCGTCCCTGGCGGCTTCTGTGACTCTGAATGTTAGGAAATAGGAAAACGGCGCCGATGGCCTGCAAACCCTGCAGCGTTCTCGGATTCCTGAAAGTCTTGCCACAATCTCAGAGGCTGTAACTGCAATGTAATTACATTTCTAAAAGCAGCACTGGACAAGCCGCACCGTTTTCGCAAACTAAGCAGGTACCTGATTCCCAGCCATGAACCGCCGCCGCGCCGCCTTCTCCCTCGTCGAACTCCTCATCGTCGTCGCCATTATTGGGGTCATCGCCGGTTTCGGCGTCCCGGCCTTGCAGGGGGTCCTTCGGGGTTCGGCCATTTCCCAGGCGGCCAGCCAGTTGACCGACACGCTCAACCTGGCCCGCCAGCATGCCATTACCAAAAACCGGATTGTGGAAGTGCGCCTTTATCGGTTTGGCGACCCGGAAGTTCCGGGCGAATCGGCCACCGACCCGGCCACGGGCCAATTCCGCGCTTTCCAATATTTTGAGATCAGCGATGCCGGAATCATCATTCCCGTCGGCAAATACCAACGGCTTCCGGATACGATCATCATGAATCCGGGGCCGGTGCTCTCCTCGCTTCTCGATGACCGGCTGCAGCGCAAAATTCTCAGCACCAGCCCGGGTTTCAAAAAGGACATAAACCCCGAATTGCCGCGGGGCGTGAAGCAAAGCTACGACTTCGTGTGGTTCCGCTTCCTGCCCGATGGCAGCACGGATCTCCCGCCGACAGGCATCACGGGCTCGGACTCCGCCGGTGGCCGGTATTTCATTACGCTGCATGCGCTGAATGACCGCGCCCGGACCAACAACGATACGGTCCCGCCGCCAGACTTTTTCACATGGCAGATCGAGCCGGTGAGCGGCACGTCGAAGACGTATAAGCCGGGGATCAAGTAGTCCTCGTCCTCGTGGATATTTGGCGCGCCGCGCCGCGCGCCATGCCCTGGACTCACGCGGTGTTGAGCATGAACCGCGTACTCTTTTCCTGCGGGGAACTTGGACGCTCTTTATCGCCCTTCCGCCAGACGGCTCGCGAGCCGCGGCGGCAGGCCGCTGTCCACGATCTTCTGTTGCGCGAGATTGATGTCGTAGTCGACGCGGCGCAATTCGACGTAACGTTCCTCCACGTGATAGACCACGTAGGAGGAGCGCCAGTCGCCATCGCGTGGCTGGCCGACGCTGCCGGCGTTGATGAAATACTTTTTGCCCGGCTCGAGCAAAATGGTCTGCCAGCTATCGAACGTGCGCACGTGGTGATCGCGGACGTAGGCGCGCGGGACGTGCGTATGGCCGAAAAAGCAAAGCTGCGTGTGCTGGTAGCTGAAGCTCGCGCCGGCATCGAGCTGGTTGAGCACGTAGCCCCATTTGTGCGGCGTATCGAGGGTGGCGTGGACGATGGTGAAATCGCGCACCTGCCGCACGAACTTCAAGGAGTTCAGCCACGCGAAATCGCCCGGCTCGAGGTGCGAGCGCGTGAAATCGATGCCCTCGTTCGCGAGCGGGGAAACGTTGTGGGGATTGATGTCCATGCACGCGAGCTCGTCGTGATTGCCTTTCACGACCGGGCACTCCATGGAGCGCACCATATCGAGGCATTCCTTGGGGCTGGCGTTGTATCCCACAATGTCTCCGAGGCAGACGTAGTGGGTGCAGTGATTCGCCTGGGCGTCAGCGAGTACAGCCTGCAGGGCTTCAAGGTTGGAATGGATATCTCCGAAAATGGCAATACGCATGGGTTACTCGGGCGGGAGCCGATCCTTCGGTGGTATATCGACCCGCTGGTCCTTGGGAATTCCTAATTTTCGCTCCATGAGCTGAAGTTTCTTCAAAACACTGGGAAGCCACTCCTTTTGTCCCTGTTTGTAGAGGGCCAAAAGCTTCTCATACGCCTCGCGTTCATGCCCGGGCGCCTCGGCCAAATAGATCGCCTCCAGCCGTGGAACATAGTCCAGATGCCCCGGCAGTTGCGCGGCTTTGCCATACTCCAGCGAAGCACGGTAGCTGTCGTGCAGTTTGTCCCGATACAGCATTCCGAGGTGCTCGTGGAGCGTCGAGCTCTCCGGAATGTTGGCGATGCCCTGCAACAGGTAGTCCCGGCCGAGCAGCCGATAGTTGCGAATTTCCCGGTCGCGCTCCACGGGGTCCTTGATCGTGGTGTCCCTCATTTCCACGTAGGCGGCGGCGTTCCAGGCCATGTGCCATCCCGCCATGTCCCAGTAGAGTTCGCTCCGCGGCTGCAGCGCCGTGCAGATATCGAAGTACTCTTTCACCTTCCCATACTGCGCCTTCTCCCACACGACGTGCGCGCCGATGTAGATGAGATCCGCCACCGCCGAACGCAGCCCGCCGAAGACCGCGAGAAAGCCGGCTTGTCCGAGCTGCTGCCGGACATTGGCCATCACTTTATAATCGCCGAACTGCTGGTGCCGCATGCTTTCCGAAATGCGAATTTCCAGGGGAATCTTCGCAAATCCCCATGCCAGCAAAACCAGGATGCCCAGCAGACGGCTTTTCATAATTCCTTCCAGGCGAAAAATATCCAGGCCACCAGGATGTAAATCACGAGATAACCGAATCCCATTCCGAGCGCGCTGGCAAAGGCCCACCACGGCACCGCGTCCCCGACGGCGATGGAATCCACGAGATTAAAGAGCTGCATGTCGGGGAACAGAATCACCACGCGCAGAAAGGCGCTGAGATACCAGGAAACGTCGACCCCGTACTGCGTCGGCTCCAGCCACACCTGCCGGGCGACTGGCACCAGGTGCCCGATGAGGACGGCCATAAACGAAGCCACCACCGTGAAGAGCCACGAGGTGGCAAAGCAGGAAATCATCAGGGTGAGCGCGGCGCAGACCATGGCCCGCAAAAACAGAATGCCGACGCCGCCAAACAGCGTCCACGTGAAGGTGCTGGCTTTCAGCGCCGCAATGGCCTGCGGCACTTTTTCCACCTCCACCGAGTTCATGATGTTGGTGATTTCCTTGTTTTGCCAAACGTAGAGCACCACGGAAAACACCGCGGTCATCAGCGCCGTGGCCACGAAAAGCATGATGCCCACGCCGGCGAGCTTTCCCACGAGGTACTCAAAGCGCGCCACGGGCTTGGCGAGGATGGTGTAGAGCGTGCGTTCCTCGAGATCGCGAGGCAGCAGGATGGCCGTGGAAAGCACCGACAAGAGCAGCGTGAACACCGAGATGGCGCCCAGCGACACGTCCATCAC
>OUNM010113083.1_pt1 | contig 11444 bp, 11 predicted proteins | sample 1769961 | NCBI WGS metagenome assembly OUNM01 (sample SAMEA3914820, study PRJEB12502) | metagenome | biome: forest; material: soil | place: USA | collected 2012-03-12 | depth 0.3 m
CGTCGGGAACGAGGCGCGCGGCCTGCCCGCCGACTATGAGGATGAGTGCGACCTGCGCGTGAAGCTGCCGATGCGCGGCAAGGCCGACAGCCTCAACGCGGCGGTGGCGACGGCAGTCATGGCCTATGAGGTCGTCGGCCAACGGCTCTGATCGGCGGGAAGGATAATCCACGCAGCCGCGTGGCGGCAGGACGGGCGATGGTCTATAGGGGGATCCGAAAGCGGCTCTACTTCGAGGAACGCCGTGATGCAGATCATCTCCGATCTCACCGCACTTCAGCCCGGCACCGCCTATTGGGTCCCCGCGATTACTGCCCCGGTTCGAGACTGGGCCGGCGCTCCGGGGTGTCGGCGAGGCGCCCGCTTTCTTGTCGATGCGACCACGCTGCGCCCCGCGCACGGCCATTTTCCGGCCTTTGAGAGCCGCGCCGAATGCCTGCGGTGGATCATGGAACACCGCCTCGAAATTTACGACCATGCCCCTGCCGCGACAATCAGGGCCGCACCGCTCGACGCCTGGCTCCTGGGGACCGACGCGCTCTGACCTACTCAGCTGCCTCGACGTCAGCGGGCGAGCCCAATAGCTCAGTTGCAGCGGCGCCGCGGGCCAGCGCCTCCACCGGCGGAATGGGCTCGATCTCCCGGCCAGCCGTTTCGATATTCAGGTCGCGGAACTTCCGCCCCGTGCTCAGCACGTTGCGCTCCAGCGAGCCCACAAACTTGTTGTAATTCTCTACCGCCGAGTTGAGCCCGCCGCCGACCTTGCGCAAATGCCCGGCCGCCACCGACAGGCGATCATACATCTCCTTGCCTAGCACGCCGATCTGACGCGCTTCCGCGGCGAGCTTCTCCTGTCGCCACACGCCCGCCACGGTGCGGGCAAGCGCGACGAGATTCGTCGGCGCCGCCAGCAGCACACGCTTGGAGAAGGCATAGTCCCACAGCGTCGGATCGGCGTCCGTTGCGGCCGAGAGGAAATGCTCGCCCGGCACGAACATGATGACGAATTCGGGCGTATCCTCGAACTGGCTCCAATAAGCCTTGCCGGCGAGCGCTGTAACATGCGCCTTCATTGCGGCCGCGTGAGCGGCGAGATGGCGTGCACGCTCCGCCTCGTCGAGCGCCGCATAGGCGTCCTGATAGGCGTTGAGCGAGACCTTGGCGTCGATCACCAGCGACTTGCCGCCGGGAACCCGGATCACCGCGTCGGGACGCAGCCGGCCTTCCTCGGTCTCGACCGAGACCTCCATCTCGAAATCGGTATGTTCGGCAAGCCCGCAGGTTTCGAGCACATTGCGCAGCTGCTGCTCGCCCCAGCGACCGCGCGCCTTGGGCGCGGCCCGGAGCGCATTGACCAGTCGCTGCGCCTCGTTGCGCACCGCCTCCTGACCGTCGCGCATGGAACTGATGAGGCCCGTGAGGGTGCCATAGGCCTCGGTGCGATCCTTCTCGACTCGCGACACGCCCTCCTCATAGCGCTTCAGCGTCGCCTCGACGGGATTGAGGAGCGCCTTCAGGCGCTCGCCGGACTTCTCGTCAGCCTGCGCGAAACGCTGGTCGGCGCGCTCCAGGAAGGCCCGCTGCGCTTCGCCGAGTAGCTTCTGTCCGACCTCGCTGAACTGCGCCGAGAGCGCTTCACGATTCTTTCGCAGCTCCTCGATCTGCGCTTCCATGGACTGCGCGCGTTGTTGGGCTCCAGCCCGTTCAGCCGCCAGGTCGCGCTGTGCGGCGTCGCGTTCGCGGGTGACCGCGTCGAGGCTCGTACGCAGAAGGACGGCCGCCTTGGCACGCTCTTCCGCAGCGGCCCGCGCCGTCTCCGCCTCGCGGGAGCGGGTGTCCAGACGATCGCGTTCGGCCTTCAGGCCCGCACCGGCGCGCGAACCCAGAAACCATCCGAGGCCCAGCCCGATGACCAACGCCAAGCAGGCGACCAGAACGGCGACAACAGGTTCCACACTTCCCTCCAGACGGAACGAAGCGCGAACGTAGCAGTGGTTTTCCGACGCCGCAAGCGAGGCGTCGGTCCGGGATCAGGCGGCGCGCTTCTGGCGACGGAGCTTTTCCAGCTTCTTCAGCACCATATCGCGCTTCATGCGCGAGAGATGGTCGGTGAAGACGATGCCGTTGAGGTGGTCAACCTCATGCTGAAGGCAGGTGGCGAGCAGGCCGTCGATCACCTCGTCATGCGGCTTGCCGTCGCGATCAAGCCACTTGGCGCGAACCGTTGACGGACGTTCGACATCGGCGAACTGGTCCGGGATCGACAGGCAGCCCTCGGAATAGACGGTCAATTCCTCCGAAGGATCGGAGAATTGCGGGTTGATGAAGACGCGCGGGTTCTTCACGCCCTCGCCTTCCTCCTGGAGGTCGATCACGAGCAGCCGCTTGGCCACGCCCACCTGGATCGCCGCAAGACCGATGCCGGGCGCGTCGTACATGGTCTCGAACATATCGTCGATGAGCTGCTGCAGCTCGACGTCGAACGTTTCGACCGGTTCCGAGATCTTGCGCAGGCGCGGGTCTGGAATCTCGATGATGGGAAGAATGGCCATATCGCGGGAGCTATGATCGCGGGCGCCGTCCGTCAAGATAACCCTTTCGATCAAGCTAATCGAACGGACGCCGCGCGCGGAGCGCCTGCGCCAACGTGCCCTCGTCGAGATAATCGAGCTCGCCGCCGACGGGCAGGCCATGGGCTAGCCGCGTCAGGCGCACGGGCAGGCCCTCCAGTCGCTCGGCGATATAGTGGGAGGTGGTCTGCCCCTCCAGCGTCGCGTTGGTGGCGAGGACCACCTCGTCGATCCCGCCGGCGCTGATCCGGGCGACGAGGCGGTCGATGCTGAGATCTTCCGGGCGCACGCCATCGAGCGCTGAAAGGCGCCCGCCAAGCACATGAAATCGCCCCGGAAAAAGCCGCGAACGTTCCAACGCCCAGAGATCGGCCACCTCTTCCACCACGCAGAGCGAACGCTCATCGCGGCGCGGATCGGCGCAGATCGAGCAGGGGTCCGACGTGTCGACATTGCCGCAGACATGACAGGTCGAGAGCCGCTCGTTCACCAACTCCAGCGCGCGCAGCAGCGGCGTCAGCGCGCTTTCCCGCTTCTTGAGGAGATGGAGCACCGCGCGGCGGGCCGAGCGGGGGCCGAGGCCGGGGAGCCGCGCAAGCGCCTGTGTCAGCGCGTCGATTTCGGGAGATGCCATGGGAAGCATGGATATGGGCTTGCACTCCGCCTTGCCAAGCGCTTGTGAGGGCTCATGCGCATTGCCTTCATGGGAACGCCCGATTTCGCCGTGCCGACGCTCGAAGCGCTGGCCGTCGCCGGGCATGACATCGCCGCCGTCTATACGCAGCCGCCACGTCGAGCCGGCCGTGGGAAGGCGCTGCAGCCCTCGCCCGTCCATCGCCGGGCGACGGCGCTCGGGCTCGAGGTGCGGCATCCGACGACGCTCCGCGATGCGGACGAGCAGGCGGCGTTCGCCGCGCTCGGCCTCGATGTGGCGGTGGTCGCGGCATATGGGCTGATCCTGCCGATGCCGATCCTGGAGGCGCCGCGGTTGGGGTGCATGAACGTGCATGGCTCGCTGCTGCCGCGCTGGCGAGGGGCGGCACCAGTGCAGCGTTCGATCCTCGCGGGCGACAGGGAGACGGGCGTCGTCATCATGCAGATGGAGAAGGGCCTCGACACCGGCCCGATGTTGCTGGAGGGCCGCACGCCCATCGACGGCAAAACCGCCGGCGACCTCTTCGCGGAACTGGCCGATCTGGGCGCCGGGCTGATGGTGCAGGTGTTGGCGGACCCGGCGGCCTACCCGCCTCGGCCACAGCCCGAGGAAGGTGTCACCTACGCCGCCAAGATCGAGAAGGCCGAGGCGCGCCTGGACTTTGCGCGAGACGCTGTGCGGGTCGAACAACAGGTTCGCGCCTTCAATCCGTCGCCTGGGGCTTTCTTCGAGCATGGCGCAGAGCGCATCCAGATACTCTCGGCGGCGATCGAGGAGGCTGGCGGCTCACCGGGGACGGTGCTTGACGACGGCCTCGCCATCGCCTGCGCGTCGGGCTCGATCCGGCCGACACTGGTCAAGCGCGCCGGACGTGGCGCCATGGCGACGGCCGAACTGCTGCGCGGCTTCACGATACCGGTGGGAACCCTCCTCTCGTGACGCGTTTCCGGCTAACGGTGGAGTATGACGGCCGCCCCTTTATGGGCTGGCAGCGGCAGGCGCACGGTCCGAGTGTCCAGGAGACGATCGAGCGCGCCGCCCATCTCATCACCGGCGAGCAGGCTGGCGTCCACGCCGCAGGCCGCACCGATGCGGGCGTCCACGCGACAGGCATGGTGGCGCATGTCGAGATCGAGAAGACGATCGCCCCCTTCCGCCTGATGGAAGCTCTCAACGCGCGGATGCGGCCGGCGCCGGTGGCGATCCTCGCTTGTGAGGCCGTGCCCGATGACTGGCACGCGCGCTTCTCCTGCATCGGGCGGCGCTATATCTACCGGATCGTCGATCGCCGCGCGCCGCTGGCGCTGGACGAGGGCAAGGCGTGGCGGGTGGCTCCGCCGCTCGATGTCGACGCTATGCACGAGGCGGCGCAGCGGCTGGTTGGGCTGCACGACTTCACCACCTTCCGTTCGGCGCACTGTCAGTCGGCGAGCCCGGTGAAGACGCTCGATCGGCTCGGCGTCCGTCGGGTCGGCGGCGGGATCGAGATCGAGGCTGCGGCGCGCTCCTTCCTCCACCATCAGGTGCGCTCGATGGTCGGCTGTCTCGCGCTGGTCGGTCAAGGCAAGTGGACACCCGACGACGTGACCACCGCGCTGGAAGCAAAGGATCGTAGCGAACTCGGTCTCAACGCGCCGCCCGACGGGCTCTATTTCGTAGAGGCGGTCTACCGCTAGGCTCCGAACAGTCGCGTCAGCGACTTGTCGAGCATCAGCAACTGCCACAGTAGCCGGCCATGGTCGCTGCGGCCCGAGCGGTGCTCATTGGCGACACGGCTGAGTTCGTCAGGCCGAAACCAGCCGGTCGCGGCCAGCGCCGCGCCGCGCGCGATCCGCTCCGCCTCGCCCGCCAGAGGCCCCCGGAACCACTCCGCGATCGGGGTGACGAAGCCCATCTTGGCGCGATGAAGGATTTCGTCCGGAAGGTGCGAGCGCATGGCGTGCTTCATGAGCCACTTGCCCTGCCCACCGCGCAGCCGCATCGGCATTGGGAGCGAAGCCTGGAACTGGACCAAACGGTGATCGAGCAGCGGCTCGCGCGCCTCCAGCCCGACTGCCATGCTCGTGCGATCAACCTTGGTGAGGATGTCGCCGGGCAACCAGATCTTGAGGTCGGCATATTGTGCCCGGCCCAGCCAGTCGGCGGCGGGCGCGTCGCGCATCACCCGCTCGACCCGCGCTTCAGCGCGATGGCCGTCGAGCACGCGCACTGCCTCGGGCGTCAACAGGCGCGCGCGCATCTCCGGCGAGGTGACGCCCATCGCACGGGCATAGGCCTCCTCTGGCGATCGTGCGAGCGCCTGGAAAGTCGTCTTGGCGCGGAGCGGCCGGGGCGCCCAGTCAGCCTTGGGGTAAGCCCGGCCGAGCGCACCGAACACACGTTCGCGCATTTGCGTCGACATCAGGCCCCGCGCCCGGTTCTCCGCCACGAAGAAGCGATGCCGGCGATAGCCCGCCATCGCCTCGTCCGCCCCATCGCCCGAGAGCGCTACCGTCACCTTCTCGCGCGCAAGCTCGCACACCCGATAGGTCGGGAGCGCCGAGGCGTCGGCGAAGGGTTCATCGAAGGCCGCGACCAGCGTGTCGATCAGCCCGAAATCGTCGGGCGAGACAATCCGCTCGCGGTGATGAGTGGCGAAGCGCGCGGCCACCAGCCGCGCATGCGCTGTCTCGTCGAGGTTCGGCACGTCGAAGCCGATCGAACAGGTCTCGACCGCCATCCGGCTCGCCTCGGCCATCAGGGCCACGACGCTGGAACTGTCCACGCCGCCCGACAGAAAAGCGCCGAGCGGCACATCCGCCACCATCCTTGAGCGTACGGCGCGGCGCATATGGTCGGTGAGCTGGACCTCTAGAGCGCGCGTCGGCCCCTTCGCGTCGGCGGTAAAGGCGACATCCCACCAGCGACGCGGCGCCGGAAGTGGATGGCGGCGGCGCAGCGTCAGATGATGCCCCGCGGCCAGTTTCTTCACGCCCGCCACTAGGCAGGCATCGTCCGGCACATAGCCGAGGCCGAGAAAATCCTCGACCGCCGACAGGTCCGGCGCGCGGCGTAGCCGGGGGTGCGCGAGCAGCGCCTTCAACTCCGATCCGAACAGCACTGCGCCGTCCGAAAGCTCGGTGTAGAAGAGCGGCTTTACACCCAGCCGGTCCCGCGCGAGGAACAGGCTCTGCTGATCGGTATCGAACAGCGCGAAGGCGAACATGCCGGTGAAATGGTCGAGACAATCCGCCCCCCAGCGACGCCAAGCTTGGAGGATGACCTCGGTGTCGCTCTGCGTGCGGAACTTCGCGCCCCACGCTTCCAGATCGACGCGCAACTCGCGGTAATTATAGATTTCGCCGTTGAAGACGACGACCAGTCGCCCGTCCGCCGACACCATCGGCTGATCGCCACCCGCGAGGTCGATGATCGAGAGCCGGCGATGGCCGAGGCCCACGCCCGGCGCGGTCCAGACGCCCTCCCCGTCCGGTCCGCGATGCGCGATCGCGTCGATCATCGAGCGCACCCGCGCCGGGTCCACCGGCTTGGGCGTATCGAGGTGGAAGATACCCGCAATTCCGCACATCGAAGTTCAGCGCCCCGCCGCGATCTGATCGATCGTCCTGTCCACGGGACCGAGCGCGAGGAGGAACCGCTCCATCGCCGCCCGGCCGCCGCGACGGTCCTCCGACGACACGAGCAGGGCCGCGGCTCGCTGGTTGCCGCCCAGCAGGCGATGACGCAACGTCTCGATCTTCACCCGCGCGGCACTCCCCGTCTCCATCCCGCCGACCATATAGAAGCTCATCACGGTCCGCGATACGGCGCCCGGCGCCTCGATCCGCTCGGCCCGCGCGCCGGGCGGCGAAGGCATATCCGCGGCCCATGCCCAGGGCCCGTCGGGGTCCACCGCGCCATGGCCATAGCCGACCAGCGAGTGTCCACGCTCCTGCGTCGCTAAAAGCGCAACCGCAAGATCGACTTGCGCGCCGCTCCGGTCCCGATAGCGCCCGAGCAGAAGGCGGTCCGCCCCGTCGAAGCGCGGCGTCCAGGGCGTTCCGTCGGTCCGCTCGTTTTGGCTCCAGCCCGCAACCTCGGGCAGGTGCGCGGTGATGGCGATGGGCGCGGCGCCAGACCGGATGACCGCCGCACTCCAAAACGGTGTCGTGGCTGCGACAGCCAGGACCGCCAACCCCGCCGCGGCCAGCGGTATTGCGGAACGCTGTTTTTCCGCCCCGGCCAGCACGGCCAGCCTGTCCACGGGAGATGCGTCAGCCGGGCGGTCGAAAAAACGCCAGCCGACGGCGAGCACGAGCACGATCACGATCGCGAAGAAGATCCAGCCATAGATGATGTGATCGAAGCTGCCGGCCGCCGCGGCGCCGCGATATTGCGCAACCCAGATCGTCCCGAACGCCCGGATACCGTTAGCCAGCACCGGCGCCACGACGGCAAGCAGCAGGAAGAGCGTCCGGCGTCCCCAGCGGCGGAACCCCAGATGCGCCACCAGCACGCCGAGCGCGATCATCGCGATCAGGAACTTCACGCCGGAGCACGCCTCCGCCACCTTGAACCAGCCGCCCGGCGTCGTGATAAACACGCCGTCGAGACGCGCCGGCACGCGCACCAGATCGAGCAGCACCATGCAGATCCGCGCCGTCAGCGTCTGGAGAGGGGGGACCAGCATGTCGCCCGCCGGCACTAGGAAAAAGGCGTAGAACAGCGGGAAGAGCAACGCTGCCGCAGCCCCGCGCCCCAGCATAACGGCCACAGCCCCCTGGATCATGACGACCAGCGCCAGATGGCGCACGACGGCCACACCCGCCGCCTCCCCAGTCAGCCAGCCTAATGCACCGAATGCCACCCACAAGAGCGGCAGCGCCCAAGGCCTCGGCTCAATCTCTTTAAGCACCGGCAGACGCTGCCATACCAGCCAGCCGACGATGGGCAGGATGACGAGGCAATGCTCATATGTGCTGCTCGTCCACCAGATCGTCGCGACATCCCCTACATCGCGCGCGAAGAGGGCAAGGAGTCCCGCCACCACGACGGCCAGCGCGACGATATGCGACGGCCAGCCTGCGATGCGTGTCCCGACGGGCGCTGTGATGGTCGCATCGGTGCTCATAGCTGCTCCAGCAGCGCGTCCAGAGGCGCGAGGCGGGCCTTCCACGCATAGTGCGCCTCGACCCGCGCGCGGGCTGCCGAACCGATCGCCTCGGCGCGCGAGGGGTCGGCCAACAAGGCAAGCACGGCCTCCGCTTCGGCCCCCGCCCCTTCCGCCACGGCCAGATCGCGACCGGCTACCGCATCGATCCCTTGGGATGCCTGCGGGCTTGCCACAACCGGTCGGGCCATCGCCATTGCCTCCAGCACCTTGTTCTGAACCCCCCGAGCGATCCTCAGCGGCGCAACGACGACGTCCGCAGCCGTCAGCCAGGGCCGGACGTCCGGCACCTGCCCTGTCACCTCGACACCATCCCTGCCATGAAGCGCCAGCAGCCGCGGCTCCGGCCGACGTCCGACAATCGCGAAGCGGGCATCGGGATACCGCGCGCGGATCAACGGCATTGCCTCCCGCGCGAAGCCGGCGGCCGCCTCGACGTTGGGGAGATAGTCCATCTGCCCGGTGAACACGATGAGCGGCGCCTCGCCCGGCCGATGCGGCGCGGGCCGATAGCGATCGAGATCAATCCCGTTCTCCAAAGCCTTTACGCGAGCATCGGGTAATCCCGTTCGATCCTGGAAAAGTGCGGCCTCCGCCCCGCTCACGAACAGGGACACGGCCGCCTTCTCCGCCATGTCCCGTTCGAAGACGAACAGGCGCCGCGCCTCGCGCTTCCACACCCAGCTCATCGGCCCGGCAGCGGCGGCGCCATAGGCGGCGAACTTCTCCGAATCCATGTCGACGAAGTCCATCACGAAGGGCCGGCCACCCCGCGCATATTGGGCCATCTGGCCGGAGAAGACATAAACGCCGTCCACCGATTCCTCGGCCAGTACCGTATCGACGAAGCGCGCCATCGTCCGGCTGGCGAAGGCGGCCACAGACATGGCTTCCCGCGTCGCCAGCCCGATGACAGCCGCAACAGCCTTCGAGCGCGAACGCCGCTCGACATGCAGGCGGCCCAGCATCGGCCGAAGCGCATCCGCCGCCGCGACATCCTCCGCGTCGTCAGCGAAGGTCGCGAGGTGGACGCGACGCCGTTCGGCGAGATGCTTCAGGATGTTGTACGATCGAATCTTGTCGCCCCGATCGGGCGGGAACGGCACACGGTGCGCCAGGAACAGCAGGTCGCCCACGGCCTCAGCCCAGCCCGCGCGCGAGCGGCGGTCCCAGCCGGTTCGCCAGCCACAGGGGCAACTTCTTCCACACCGCGATCTGCATCTGGTAACGCGGGCTCAGCGGGTTGACCTCGCGCGGCTCGGCGCCGTCCGCGGTACGCGTCGCGTAGGACAGCGGGCGCGGCTCGAAGCCCCAATTCTTCTTGTAAGCGTAGGCGCCCGTGCCGACCTTAGACCGCCCGAAGTCGAACGAGGTACAGCCCCGCTCGCGCGCATGGCGCATCAGCGCGAAATAGAGCAGCTCATTTGCCCGGAGCACCCGCGCCGCCCTTGTGCCGCCACCCCAATAGGGCATCACGGTGCCAGCATGGTACAGGCTCAGCACAGATGCGACCGGCTTGCCCCCATGCGAGATGCTCAGGACGTCCGCATCCTCGCCGAAACGATCAAGAACGGCGGCAAAGAGGCGCTTGGGGAAGACCGGCGTTCCCAGATTGCGCACGCTCTCGGCATAGACCGCATAATGTGCCGCCCGTTCAGCCGGCCCCCGCCCGACCGTCACCGCCATGTCGGCGCTGAGCGCCTTGCGGACCTCGGCACGCTGCTTGCGCGGGATCGCCTTCAGTTCCGCCTCGTCGTCCGCCGCGAGCGCGCGGGCGAAGCCCGCATAGGCATCCTCCTTGACCTGCCAGCCTTCACCAGCCGCCCGAAGCGCTCCGCCTCGCAGTTCGAGACTGGGGCAGCCAAGGCTCTCCGCCAGCCGCCAACCCTCAGCCACGAGCATGGCGCGCGCCTCGTCGCTGGTCGCGAGCGCTCCGCCGCCGACGGCGAAGCCCGCGGATACCAACGCCTTGCCGAACAGCATCGAACGCATCGCCGTCAACGGCAGCGTGCCCTCGATCCGTCCACCCCTAACAGCGATCAGCCGGTGCGCGCGCTGCCCTGTTCCCGCCTCGACGGCCGCGGTCCAGGCCGGGCGATGGAAGGGCGTCCCTTCCGGATGCGCGCGAACGAAGGCGTCAACCGCCTCCTCGTCGCCGCCCGTCTCGATGCGAAGCGGATGCACCGCGTCGGCAAGGTTCATAGCGCCGCCTGACCGGCCGCGACCTCGTCCACCCGGCCCCACGCGAACTCGCCGAGTAGCCGCTCCAATTTGCCCTCCATCGCCGAGAGGCGGCTGTAGTGACGCAGCTTGGATTTGAGCGGCGCATTTGCAACGCGCGGCTGGCCGGGATCGATCTCCCACGGATGGAAATAGAACACCGCCGGCCGCCCCAGATTGTCGTTCACCTGCCGGATCGCCCAGCGGCTGAAGCGGTATGGCAGCAGGCGGAAGAACCCGCCACCGCCCGCCGCCAGCGTCAGCTCGCCGAGCTTCGCGGTCGTCACCGGCAGTTCGATCAGCGGGCTGCTGGAGACCGGCCGCCAAGCGAAGCGCGGGCTGTCGGGCCAGCCATAATGATCATGCGCCACCGGCGCGACGCTGGAGGAATAGGCATAGCCCTCCTCCGCCAGAATGGGATGCGCCCAGGGCGTGCGGCCATCGATCGAGAAGCTCGGCGCACGATAGCCAACGATGGGCATGCCCGACGCATCCTCGATCGCGGCACGCGCGCGGCGCAAGTCCGCCCGAAATTGCGCGGGGCTGAGCGTGAAGACGCGATCATGATCCCAGCCATGGCTGGCGATCTCGTGCCCTTCAGCAACGATGCGCCGCATCTGCCCCGGCGCACGCTCCGCCACCCAGCCGAGCGTGAAGAAAGTTGCCTTGACGCCTGCCCGCCCGAACAGGTCCAGCACGGCATCGGTATTGCGCGCAACGCGGCTCTCCAGACGTGGCCAGTCCTCCTTGCCGATCACCTTCTCGAAGGCGCCGACCTGGAACCAGTCCTCCACATCCACCGACAGCGCGTTGCGCATGACGCAGATGTCCTTCAGTGCGCAGTACCGAA
>OUNM010306687.1_pt1 | contig 11441 bp, 12 predicted proteins | sample 1769961 | NCBI WGS metagenome assembly OUNM01 (sample SAMEA3914820, study PRJEB12502) | metagenome | biome: forest; material: soil | place: USA | collected 2012-03-12 | depth 0.3 m
CCCGGCGCCGAGGTCACCTATGTCGACGGCACCGACCCGGCCGCCGCCGCTGCGGCCGCCAAGTCGGCCGACATCGCCATCGTCTTCGCGACGCAATGGCGCACCGAGGCGGAGGACATCCACAACCTGACGCTGCCGGACAATCAGGACGCGCTAATCAACGCGGTCGCCGCCGCCAATCCGAAGACCGCCGTGGTCCTGGAAAGCGGTGGCCCGGTGTTGATGCCATGGCTGAATAAGGTGCCGGCGGTGCTCGCCGCCTGGTATCCCGGTCAGCGCGGTGGCGAGGCGATCGCCAACATCCTGTTTGGCAAGGTCAATCCGTCGGGCCGTCTGCCGATCACCTTCCCGATCGCCGAGAAGCAGGCGCCGCGCCCGGCGCCCGTCAACCTCGCCGCGATCCAGGCGGACGACGCAGCGTCCAACGCGGGCAGCGCCGGCGGTGCCGCCGCGATCTTCCCGATCGAGTATCCGGAGGGCGCGAACGCAGGCTATCGCTGGTACGAGGCTCAGGGCGCCAAGCCCCTGTTCGCCTTCGGTTACGGTCTGTCCTACACGCGCTTTGCGTACAGCAACCTGAAGGTGACGGGCGGCGCGACGCTCGCCATAAGCTTCGATGTCCGCAACACGGGCGAGCGCGCCGGTGCCGACGTGCCGCAGATCTATGTCACAGCGACGGGCAAGACCGCCCGCCTCGCCGCCTTTGAGCGTGTTGAACTGAAGCCGGGCGAAACGCGGCATGTGACGCTCACCGCCGAGCGTCGCCTCCTGTCGAGCTGGGACGCGAAGACGCGCGGTTGGCACCTTGCCGGCGGCCGTTATCGCGTGGCGCTATCCCGCGCGGCCGGCGATGCAGCGCTCACTGCCGACGCGACGATGACCGATCAGCGCTTCCGTCCCTGATCGACCTCGACGGGCGGCGCGAGACAATCGCGTCGCCCGCCTCGCATCCGCCGGGAGACTGGACGATGTGAGAGTTTATCCGGATTATCCGCACGTCATATTCCAGAGCCTGGGCGCACGGAGCGCCGGGGCGAGGAGACGCTGATGGCGGAGTCACCCGAATTCGATCCCGTTGCGGCGTGGCAGAACCTCGTCAGCCAGTGGGAGCGGCAGGCCAACGCGCTGTCGGCCAAGCTTAGCGGCAGCGAGGAATTCGCGGGGCCGATGAACCAGGCGACCAAGATCGGCCTCGCCGCGCGTCAATCCTTCGACGACGCCATGGGCAAGTTCGTCCAGTCGATGCAACTGGCGACCGGCGCCCAGATGCAGTCACTGGGTGAGCGGCTCGACCGAATCGAGCAGCAACTGGCCCAGATCGCCGCAGCCGTCGAAGCGCGGCCCGCCACGCCCGCGCGGCCCGCTCCCCAGCCCCGTCGCACACGCACTCCCCCGGGTGCGGAGCAATGAGCCCATCGGCGGGCGCGTCTGATCCCGCCGGCATGGGCCAGCGCGTAAAGACGGAAATCGACCGCGCGATCCTCCGCAACATCAAGGGGCTGGAATTCCTGACCGCGCCGCGCCCACCCGTCGGCGCCATGGCGAGCAACCTGCTCGTCCGGCGCGGCACGATGGCGCTCTATCGCTATCGGCCCGTCACGGAGGAGGTCTATCGCCTTCCGCTGCTGCTCGTCGCGCCGCCCAGCAACAAGGGGTATATCTTTGATCTCGCGCACGGGCAGAGCTTCGTCGAGTTCATGCTGGAGCGCGGCTATGACATCTTCCTGCTCGACTGGATGCCCCCACGCGCCGACGAGGCGGAAGTCGCGCTCGAAGACTATCTCTTCGATTTCCTGCCCGACGCGGTCGCCCGCATCGCCGAACTGACGGGCGAAACACAGATCAGCCTGTCCGGCTACTGCATGGGAGGGACGCTCGCCGTCATGTACGCGGCGCTGGTGCCGGACCCGGTCGCCAGTCTGCTTTGCTTCACCACCCCGATCGACTTCCGGCACATGACGCTGTTTCGCGCCTGGGCGCACCCGGATCATTTCGACGTGGATCGGCTGGTCGCCTCGCTCGGCATCATCCCGCCGGAGATCATCCTCGGCGCCTTCGACATGATGCGCCCAGCCAATCGGACGGCAGGGATGCTCCATCTCTGGGCCAATATGTGGAACGACGATTATGTGCGGTCCTATCGCATGTTCGACCGCTGGGCCGCTGAGACGCTACCGATGCCCGGCAGCTATTTCCGGCAGATCGTGAAGCAGTTGCTTTGGGACAATGCACTCGTAGAGGGGCGCATGGAGGTCGGCGGCCAGCGGGTCGACCTCGCCACGATCACGGTCCCTGTCCTGAGCGTCGTGGCGCAGCATGACCATGTTGTCGCGCGCGAGGCCGCAGCGCCGCTCATGACCCTCACCGGCTCGACCGACCGCGAGGAGATATTGAGCAAGGGTGGTCATGTAAGCGTCGTGGCCGGACCTGGTGCGGTCAAGCGCCTGTGGCCCTCTATCGACGCATGGCTCGGCAGGAGATCGGTATGAAGATGGATGTCGACACGAAGATCGAAGTCCGGCGCATGCGCCCGGACGATGCGGCGTCCGTAATGGAGTTCGCCCTCGCCCTTCCCGCGCACGACCTGCTGTTCCTTCAGCGCGACATTCGCAACGCCCGCGTCGTCGCGGCATGGGTTGAGCAGGAGGATCGCGGGCAGATCCACACCCTGCTCGCGCTTGCGGGCGGCCAGGTCTGCGGCTGTGTGGCGCTGGTGCGCGATGCGCTGAGCTGGTCCGGGCACGTGGGCGAGATCCGGGTGGTGGTGGCCCCCCATATGAGGAGCGTCGGGCTAGGCCGCCGGCTCGCGCAGGATGCCTTCACGCAGGCCGTGGCAGACGGCATCGAGAAACTCACCGTCCGGCTCGTTCCGGATCAGACGGCCGCAATCGCGCTCTTTGAGGAGATGGGATTCCGCGCCGAGGCCATGCTGCGCGATCATGTTCGCGATACGAGCGGCACAAAGCATGACCTCGCCGTCCTCAGCCTCGACGTGCTGCGTCAGGGCGCGCAACATCAGGCCTTCGGCCTTGGCTGATATGCGGCTCAGGCTGGGAGGGGATAAAGTGCGGAGAACGCTCCGTTCCGACTGAATGGCCGCCAAAGGCCCTCCGGTTGGGCGAGACGGTCCGCGACAAGGGCGAAGACGGCCGGATTGGCCATCATGCCCAGATGGCTGGAGTGGACCTCGACATTCTCGTTGATGGCGTTGACCTCACCTCGGCAATTCTCCCAAGCAGAGATGCCGTCCGTCTTGCTGAAAATCGCCGTGGACGGCACCGGCAGACGCTTTCCCCCGTCGGCGAAACGCAGGCCCATCGCCGGGGAGTCGACGCGATTCCCGCTCAGCATCTCATAGAGACCGCGGATCGAATTGGCGGCCGGATCGCCGGCGAAGGGACTTCCCAGCGTCACCACCATGCGGATGTCGTCGGGGTGCCGGCGCGCCGCCTCGCGCGCGATGACACCGCCAAGACTCCAGCCGACGAGGCTTACGGCCCGGCCGCTCTCCTCCCGCAGATGCCGAATGCGCGTCGAGAGATGCTCCCCATTCGCGCCGACGGTCCGATGGTCGAGGTTCCAGCCGAGTTCCCACGCCCGGACATCATGACCCCGCGACAAAAGGAACATCCGCAAGAGCAATGTGACATGATCGTCCGTCGCGAAGCCCGGCAGGACAAGGACCGTATGCCCATCGCCACAGGGCGTCGCTGCGAGCAGTCCGCTCGAGAATGCCAGGGTCGAAGCCTCGACCCCAAACCGCAGGCCCTCCAGCATCGTCAACAGGACAGATGGGCGCTCGACAGGCGAACGATCTGCCGCGGAACGGTTACCGCCGCCCCCTTCCGTGAAGCTCTGGCAAGATTTGTGCATTGCACCAGACTAGGCGCCCCAAGCCGCAACCCCACCTAGCAGAAGTCACAGGCTATTCGGCGGCAACGGCGAGTGGCTGCTCCACATAGCCTGCCAGAAGCTGCGGCACGGACAATCCGTCCGGGATATTCGCCAGCCCGATCCGCCGATCTATCTCCTCGTGGAACCAGTAGATACGGCGCTCCTGATAGTTGATCATCATGCCCGAGAAGGCTTCGGATTCCAGCGAGGACTGGATCGGCGCCAGATTGTACATATCCTCCATGAGCACCTGATCAAAGATCGGCAGGAAGCGATTCCAGAATTCCGGGCGATCCTCCTCACCCCAGTCCGGCGCGATATAGACCGCCTCCATCTCCGTCTGCCGACGCCCGCGCGGCCAGAAGAAGAGCAATGGGAAGCCCGTCGGCTCCACAGGGGTTATGAGGTTGGGGAAGACGCAATAGGCCGTGTTGTTGGTTCTGTAGAGGTCTGGCATCGTGTCGATGTCGGGGGCGCCCTCGAACTCGACGAAGTTGATGCCCTGGCTCATGTTCTTGCGGGTCGCCATGCGCGAATGGCCGTTCGGCATCAGCCCCATCGCAGCCGCCCTATGATTGAGCATGATGCCCGCGCTGCTCGGATGGATGGTGTTGATGTGATAGACTTCGAGGAAGGCATCCATCGCAGCCTTCCAGTTGCATTCGATCAGGTAAGACTGCTGATGGACCACACGCAGCCGGTCCATGCCAACGCAAGCCAGCTCGCCGACCAGAGGTCCAAGATGCTCGGCGAGCGGCGGCGCGTCTTTGTCGAGATTGATGAAGACGAGGCCGCCCCACGTCTCGCAGCGCACCTCCATCAATCCGCGCGAGGATTTGTCGAGGCACCCGAAATCCCGCTCGTCGGGAACTCCGATCAGCCGGCCGTCGAGCCCGTAGGACCAGCTGTGATACTGGCAGCGCAGCAGCGTCGTACGGCCCTCCACTTCTCGCACCACCGGGGCGCCGCGATGGCGGCACGTGTTGTAGAAGGCCCGCAAAACCCGATCGCGCCCGCGTACGAGGATGATCGGCACGCCCAACTTGTCGAACACGCGATAGTGGCCAGGCTCCTCAAGCCCCGCCTCGCGGCCAGCCGGAATCCAGCTCCTGCGCCAGACATGCTCCTGTTCGAGCGCGAAGAAGTCGTCCCGGATATAGCGGCCGCCGGGTATCTCGGGCAGCGGAGGAAAACCTTCCGGCGGCATGTCCCGCCGCGCTTCCCAGTCGATCGCCTTTTCGACCGCGTCGCCAATCGTTTGCATGATCCTTCTCCTGCCCTCAGAAGCTGATGTCCCGGATGGCATCGCGCCCATCGAAGCTGATGGCCGCGTTGCGCACCATCGCGTAGAAGTCGACCAGCGCCGGCACGCCTTCGTAAAGTTCGACGAAATGGCCCGCCTGGCGGACGGCATCCATCATCAGAAATGTGAAGCCGTCGATCATCTCGGCGTGGAGCGCGGTTTCCATGCCTTCCGCCTCGAAGCGCGCGCGCGCCGCCGCGAGGTCGTCGACGATCAGTGCGACATGGTGCATCCCCTCGCCCCCGTCCGGATAGAGATCGCGGAAGACCGAGGGGCCTGGATTGTTCTGCTGGACGAACTCGATCATCAGTTCGCCCCACTGACCGTAGGCGGAGCTGTGATCGAGTTCCGTCTCCGTCCCCCGATGGACGGCCCGGCGCAGGGCGATGTGCTCGGCGACGAAATAGGGGCCAGAACCGTAGAGCGCGCAATGACGCTCGGCAGCCGCACGGACATCGGGCACGAAATAGGCGATCTGGCGCACCGGGTGCCGGACGAACGTCATGACGGCCATGCTCGCGCGATGCTGAAGTCCGCCGCTCCCCGCGCCCCGAAGACGAGCGTGTCGGCATTGTCGTGCAGGAAGCTGTCGGTCGCCGGATCGGTGCGCGCCCAGTCGATCAGCTCGCGGCGCTTGGCGATGCGCCACTCGCCGTTCCGCTTTTCATAGCGGTCGACATACCGCCCGCAGACCAGCAGATCCTTCTCAGCACCGTCCTCGACAATCCGGTGCCAGGCCATGAAATAGACCTCGCCGTCCGCGGCGTCGCCGTCGATCTCGATCCGCACCTGCCCGATCAGGTGCTGGCTGGCCTTGAACCCGCCGAGCAGGCCCTGCGCGAAATCGACGAAATCCGAGGCTTTGCCCGCAAAAAGTCCGCAATCCACATAGGCGTCGGGATGGAAGGCCGAGCGATGCAGATCGGGGAGCAACCGGTCCTGCCCCCGCATATAGCGCTGGACGGCATCGGTGATGTCCCGGCGCGCCGCGAGATCACGCACTTCGGCTTCAAGGTCGAATGCGCTCATTTCATCGTCTCGCCATTGTCGATGGTGATCGCGGTGCCGGTGATCTGTCGGCCCTCGTCCGAGACGAGGAAAAGGATGAGGTTGGCGACATCCTCCGGCTGCCCCTGACCCATCGCCTGAAGCTGGGCGAGGCCGGCCTCCTCCTGAGGGAGCTGCGCCATCGCCTGACGGGTCATCGGCGTATCGTGAGCGCCGGGCATCAGGGCGTTCACCCGGATACCGTAATTCTGCTCCTGGCAGTGCACCGCGATGCTGCGCGTCATCGATACGATCGCGCCCTTGGCCGCGCTGTAGGCGGGGACCACGCCTATGCCCTTGATCGCCGCGACCGACGCCATGTTGACGATCGCCCCGCCGCCCGATTTCGCCATCGCCGGAATGCCGTGCTTGCAGCCGAGGAAGGTGCCCTCGACCATCACCTGCTGCTGCAGGCGGAATTCGTCGAGCGTGCAGTCTTCCACCGATGCGAAACGAACGAGACCGGCATTGTTGACCAGGATATGAAGCCCCCCGAAGCGCCCGACCGTCTCGGCGACCACCTCCGCCCAGCGGGCCTCATCACGCACGTCATGTTCCAGGAACACAGCGCCGGGGATGGCGGCGGCGGTTTCCCGTCCCAACGCGGCGTTGGCGTCGGTGAGTAGGACAGACGCGCCCTCTTGCGCCAAACGCCGCGCGTCCGCCGCCCCCAATCCTGACGCCGCGCCCGTCACGATCGCAACCTTCCCAGCCACTCGCCCCATGCAATCTCCTCTCCCTCGAGCAGGATCAGCCCGGCCCGATATGCAGCACTTCGAGGCTGCGGCTCAGGAACAGCCAGCGGCCGTCGCGCTTCACCCATTCGTCGTCGTAGCGGTTGGTCCAGCGCTCGGTCTTGCCGGCAGTGTCGGTGTTGAGCTCGCGCGTGTAGCTATGGCCATGCGCGCGATCGCCTTCGATCACGATCGATCCCGGCGTCTGGATGTTCACCTGAAAGGGCCAGCCGGGCATGGCGTCGAGCCACGCCTTGAGGATCGCCTCCTTGCCCTCGATCCGCTCCATGCCGGGGATAGCGGGGAGCTTCCACACCGCGTCCTCCGCCCAGTTCGCGATCCATGCCTCGGCGTCGTTGCGGGTTACCGCATCGCCGTAGCTCATCACGAGTTCGTGGATGGCCAGCCTGTCCTCGAACGGCCCGATGAAGGGCATCAGCGCCTCCCCTCTAGATAATCGTTCAGTACCTCGTGGAAGCGGCGGACCCGGCTCTCCTGCCCCGACAGGTGCGGATCGGAATAGCCGCGCGAGTGGAAGCCCTGCTGTTGCGCGACTGCGACCGAGAGATCCTGGTCGATGAAGTCGCCCAGATGATGGCCGCCGACGCCCTCGCCATAGGTCGAGACCTCGTGCTCGGCCTCCTCATAGGGCCGCATGCCATAAACGGTCGCGACCTCCTCGCGCCCCTCCATCCTCGGCACGAGATACCAATAGTCGAACGTGCACCACTCCGGATCCGAGGCCAGAGGCTCGGTGCGGAAGAAATGGAGGCCGTCGGGCGTGCCCGTCATCGTCACGTTCGGGAAAAGCGTGTGGTGGAAATAGTCGGTCAGCTCGTCGTCGAGCATGGCGTCGAAATAGCCATAGCCCCGCTCGGCCCCGAGCCTCCGCTTCGCCTCCTGAAGCGCCCGCCGCCCCTCGCGGGAGCGCCCCTGGAACGCCTTGGGATCAAGATCCCAGTCCGCCAGCATCATCTCCCACACAGGTTCCACCATGTTGGGGAAGTCCGCCCGCATCGAAGGCTGGCCCTGCTCGATCATGCGGTTGTGGCCGTTGGGGAACATGTCGAAGGTGGTGTTGCGATAATCCTCGTCGATCATCTGCCGCATCTGCGGATGGACCGTCGGAAGGTGGTAGCTCTCGTTGAAATTATCGGGCGAGAACTTCCAGTTCGTGTTGACCTTCACCGTGCGCCAGACGACGCGGACGAGATCATCCATTCCGCGACCCGCCAGCAGATCGGGGATCGGATGGAGATAGTCCAGCAGCGGCTTGGCTTGCGGGTCCATTGAGTACCAGATGAAGCCGCCCCAGGTGTCGCAGGGGACCTCCTTCAGCTTGAGTTTGCCGCAGGGGCTGCCGCCAGCGAAGTCATCCGGATCCTGTACGTCGCGCAAGACGCCATCGAGGCCCCAGAGCCAGCCATGATAGGAGCAGCGCAGGCCGTCGGTGACGCCGCCGCTCTCCGTCCAGGCAAGCTTGTTCCCGCGATGCTGGCACGAATTGTAGAAGGCGCGGACGGAGCCGTCCTCCTGCCGCATCATCACCACGGACTCTTTCAGGAAATTGTGGACGATATAGTCGCCCGCTTCCTCCAGTTGCGCCAATCGCCCGCCGACATGCCAGACTCGGGTCCACATCCTGTCCCACTCGGCCTGCGCGAATTCGCGGGAATAGTAGCGGTCTCCCGTCATAGGATCGCCGCGCAGCGGGATCTGCCCGCATTCAGGCACTACCGGATAGGTCGGCGCGACGGGGGGCTTGGTGTGCAGCATGATCGTCTCCGCAACGGAGCCGGACCGTTGTTGGAAGATGGTTTGAGCCGCTGGCCCGCTTCTCCTCAACTGTCACTTCCGACAGCTTCGAGCCGGGGCATTTTGGAATAACCATTGTTATAAATAATTATCGCGCAGGAGAGCGATCGATGAATGCCCCGGAACGCATCGCCGCCCCCGGCTCGGCCCGCTGCCCAGGCGCTCCGAGCGTGCAGGACGTGCTGGCTGCGGACCCGGATCGCGACCGCCAGCCGGCGTCCTATCAACTCGAATCCTATCGCTTCCTGGGCGACGGGGACGTGCCGTTCGAGCGCTATACGAGCCCCGACTTCTTCAAGGCCGAGATGGACAAGATGTGGACGCGCACATGGCAATGGGCGTGCCGCGAGGAGCATATCCCCGAGGCGGGCGACTATTATGTTTACGACATCGGCCCCTATTCGCTGGTCATCACGCGGACCGAAAGCGGTGGGATCAAGGCCTATTACAACGCCTGCCTGCACCGCGGTACCAAGCTGAAGCCAAGCTTCACCGAAGGCTGGAGTCCGAAGCTCACCTGCCCCTTCCATGGCTGGACCTGGGACCTGGACGGAAAGCTCGCCGACCTGCCTTGCGCCTGGGATTTTCCGCACGTCGATCGCGAGGCGTTCCGGCTGCCGGAGGCGCGCGTGGGCACCTGGGGTGGCTTCGTCTTCGTCAATCTCGACGAGAATGCGATGCCGCTGGAGGAGTATCTCGCGCCGCTACCCGAGCACGCGAAGCAGGCCGAGATGGCCGATCGCTACGTCGCGCTCCACGTCCAGAAGGAACTGCCCTGCAACTGGAAAGTGGCATCCGAGGCCTTCCTCGAATCCTACCACACCCATGTCACTCACCCGCAGCTCCAGAACGGAACGGGCGACACCAACACGCAGTACGACACCTTCACGCCGCATGTGAACCGGCTCTTCAGCCTCGCCGGCGTCGCCAGTCCCTATAGCGGCGATACGGTGAGCCAGCAGACGATCCTTGACACGATGGTGCTGGGCGACCGCTCGACTGTCGGGGACGCGCTGACGGTGTCGGAGGACGGCACTGCACGTGCAGTGATGGCCGATTTCTTCAAGGCTGCGATCAAGGCGGGCGGCAAGGATCTGGACGATCGCTCCACCTCTGAGATCATCGACACGGTGGGCTATTTCGTCTTCCCCAACGGACACTTCTTTCTCGCCCCCTCCTTTCCCATCATCTACCGGTTCCGGCCGCTGGGAATGGACCCGACCAAGGCGCTGTTCGACCTGCTGCTGCTGGCGCCGCTGCCGCCGGGCGGCCGCCCCGCGCCCTACGAGGCTGTGCGGATCGGGATTGAGCAGAGCTACACCACGGTGCCGGGTGTCGATCGCCATCTCGGTGAAATCTACGATCAGGACACCGGCAATATGGGCTGGATGCAGGAAGGCATGGGTGCCGCAAAAAAGAAGGCCGCGACTTTTGCCAATTATCAGGAGTCCCGCATCCGCCATATCCATCAGACGCTCGACACCTATCTCGGCATCGAGGGCACGCCTCTTTCGGCGGGTTGAGGCATGCCCCTCATCGTCGATCATGATGCCCGCCGCCGAGAGGTCGCTCATATCGCTGCCCGGCTGATCGTCGCGCGCGGCCTGGAGGGTGTGAGCGTCCGCGAGATCGCGCGTGAGGCCGGGTGCAGCACAGCAGTCGTCTCGCATTATTTTCGCAGCAAGCGGGAACTGCTGTTGGCCACTTATCGTCAGGCGATGGAGGAGACAATCGCTCGCGCCCGGCGCAGGCGTGAGCGTGGCTGCGGCCTGCAATGCTGCCTCGAAGCGATCCTCCCCCTAGACCGGCGACGGCGCGACAACTGGAAGATCTGGTTCGCCTTTTGGGGCATGGCGATGGCCGATCCGCCCTTCATGGCCGAGCAGCAGCGCAGCGGTCGCGAAGCGCGGCAGTTCATCTCGGGGTTGATCGCCGACACATCGATTGAAGGCGCGTTCGACCCGGCTGTCGGCGACATGCAGGCCCGCCGTCTGCTGGTGACCGTGGCGGGGCTGGCAACGCAGGCGACTTACGACCCGGTCGACTGGCCCGCGGCTCGCCAGCGTGCATTGCTCACCACAGAGATAGCCGCGCTGGGCCTGGCCGGACCCGCGCAGCGGGTCGCGGCCTGATCCCGTTTAGAAGGACAGTTTGGCTGACACGCCATATTCGCGCGGGTTGAGATAGCTCACCAGGCCGCCATAGCCGACATTGTCGAACACGCTCTGAATATAGCGCTTGTCGAGCAGGTTGCGTCCCCAGACGCCGATCTGCCAGTTGTGCGCCGTGATGAAGTCCAGGTTGCCATCGAGCATATGGTTCGGCTGGATCTTGGATCGTGGCGAATTGTCGATCGACGACAAATATTTCGACGCCGTGTAGCTGTAGAGCAGGTGCAGCTGAACCTTGTTGTCCGCGATCGGGATCGAATAGGTGAAGCCCGCCGACGCCGACCATTTCGGCGAATTCTGGAGCGGGTTACCCTTGAGATCGACCGGAACACCCGTGGGGTTGGCGGCATCGACCGTGAACGGATTGATGAAGATGAACTTCGCGTATTTGGCATCGAGATAAGCGAGCGAGCCCGTAAGGGTGAGATTGTCGATGGGCAGTGCCGTCGCCTCCGCCTCGAAGCCCTTGATGTGGGC
>OUNM011086794.1_pt1 | contig 11440 bp, 10 predicted proteins | sample 1769961 | NCBI WGS metagenome assembly OUNM01 (sample SAMEA3914820, study PRJEB12502) | metagenome | biome: forest; material: soil | place: USA | collected 2012-03-12 | depth 0.3 m
CCACCCTTGCCGTGCAGATGGCGGAGGCCAGCGACCTCATCCTGCAAGACCTCCGCGCGCTGCGCGACGTCATCGCCAAGCGCGCGCACGAATTCAAGATGGTGCCGATGATTGGCCGCAGCCATGGCATCCACGCCGAGCCCATCACCTTCGGGCTGAAGCTGGCCTTGATGTACGATGAATTTTCCCGCGCCACCCAGCGCCTCAATCAGATGCGTGAGCGAATCCGCGTCGGCAAAGTCAGCGGCGCAGTCGGCACCCACGCGCATCTCGATCCCCGCGTGGAAAAGCACGTTTGCTCGAAGCTGGGCCTCACGCCTGCCGCTCTCTCCACCCAGATCATCCAGCGCGATCGCCACGCGGAGTTCATGACGGTGCTGGCCATCATCGCGAGCTCCATTGATCGCTGGGCCACGGAGTTCCGCCACCTGCAGCGCACCGAGGTGCTCGAGGTGGAGGAATACTTCGCCGCCGGCCAAAAGGGCAGCTCCGCCATGCCGCACAAGCGCAACCCCATCACGGGCGAGCGCCTCAGCGGCATTGCCCGGGTGATTCGCGGTAACGCCGTAGCTGCCCTGGAAAACGTGGCCCTCTGGCACGAGCGCGACATCAGCCATAGCTCGGTCGAGCGCATCATTTTGCCCGACTCCTGCACGCTGGTGGACTACATGCTCGTCACTCTGCGTAAGTTGGTCGACGGCCTGCTCGTTTATCCCGAAAACATGAAGCGGAACATGGAGATCACTGGCGGCCTCTACGCCAGCCAGTCCGCCCTGCTCATGCTCACCGAGAAGGGACTGGAGCGAAAAGACGCCTACGAGGCCGTGCAGCGCGCCGCGATGAAGACCTGGAAGGATGGCGGAAACTTCGCCGGCAACCTCGCCGCCGAGCCCACTGTCTCAGTGCATCTCGACCAGGCGGCCATCGACGATGCCTGCTCGCCCGAGCGGCATTTCCGCTTTGTGGATGAAAAATTTAAGGCCGTCGGGATTGTCGGATAGTTGCAAAGTGCTCAGCGACTGGTATCGAATCCCTATGCGCAATTTTCTCATCGCTCTGTTTTTGTGCGTCCTCGTCCTGGGTTGCAAAAAGAAACCGGCCGTGGCGCCCGAGTCCGACGCGGCTGCGGCAGCGGCTGCGACGCCTTCGGCCACCCCGGTTCCGACGCCCACGCCGAAGCCCGTGGTGGATCTCACCTCGCAGGCCATCGTGCTGTGCTATCACCGCTTTGAGGACAAGCCCAAGGACACCCTGGCTCTCAAGCCATCGGACTTCGAGGCCCAGATGCAGGCGCTGAAAGACAATGGTATCGAAGTCATTCCCATGGCGGACTTCCTGGCCTGGCGCCGCGGGGAAAAGAGCATCCCATCCAAGTCCGCGGTCGTCACCATCGATGATGGTTACCTCTCCGGGTACAATGTGGCGTGGCCGATCCTGAAGAAATTCGGCTACCCCTTCACCATGTTCATCTACACCGAGTACGTGAAGGGTGGAAAACTCTCCGGCGGTCAATCCATGACCTGGGACCAGCTCGCCGAGATGCGCGATGCCGGGGTGGATATCGAGAGCCACACCGTGACCCACAGCGATCTTCGCGTGAAGAAGGGCAAGAACGACCAGCAGTATCAGGAGTGGCTGCAGGGCGAAATCGCCGGCTCCAAGAAGATCCTCGAGGATAAGCTTGGCATCCAGATCAAGGCCATTGCCTATCCCTACGGCAACCACAACGACGTGGTGCATAAAGCAGTGGAGGATGCCGGGTATGAAGCGGCCTTCACGGTCTACGGCCAGCGCCTCTCGCATGACGCCAAGGCGGTGCAACTCGGGCGCTATGCCATCGAGTCCGCCAAGCCGAAGATTTTTGAGGACGCGGTTGGCTTCAAGGGCGCGGTGGAAGGCGGGGGCAGCTCCGATGTTTCCTCCATGCCGGCCTCGGCCTCCATGGTGACCATTCCGGAAGACGGCGCGGTCGTCACAGATCCCAATCCCGAAATCAAGATCAACCTGGCGGCGCTCGGCGATATCGACCCCAAGAGCGTCACCATGCGTCTGAGCGGCCTGGGCCTCGTCCCGGCCAACTACGATCCCGCGACCAAGCTGCTTTCGTACAAGGTGAACCAGAAGATCTTCGCCAAGGATGTCACCGTGATTGTCTCGGCCAAGTCCGGCGCCAAGCGCCTGGAGACCCGCTGGTCGTTCACGATTGACCCGAACGCCAAGCCTTCGCCGACTCCGTAGTCGTCCCGCAGATCCTAGCTTAGGAGAGAATCAATGCCGGTGAGCACATTTGCCACCGGGATGTCCGCCATCGGGCCGCCTTTTTGTCCCGGCGCGAAAGGCTCGGCCACGCCGGCTCGCAGCACAACAGAGCGTGTGGTTCTCGGCCGCCAGTGATAGGGATTGGTCGGTCCAAAGAGCGCGAGCGTGGGCGTTCCCACCGCATCGGCGAGATGCATCGCGGCGGTGTCGACTCCGCAGAAGATGTTCGCCTTGGCGATGAGGGCGGCGAGGGCGGTAAGGTTGGTGCGCGCGGAGAGGTCGTGTACTGGGACCTTCACCGCTGCGCGGATTTTGGCGAGATGCTCCTGCTCGGAGGCGTCCTTTGAGCCGGTCAGCACGATGCCAAGGTGATGTTTGGTGTGCAGGTAATCCGCCACTTCCGCCCATCGCTCGGGCCGCCAGTATTTTTCGGGCCGGGCAGTGCCCGCGTGGATGATGGCGAAGGGGCGCGGCACCTTTTCCTCGGCCAGCAGGCGTACCATGGCATCGCTGGCGGCGTCGGGAATGCGCAGATCCAGCGGCACGCCTTCGCGTTTGATTTCCAGCGCCTGGAGCAGGTCCGTGTAGTGGTCTGCGGTGTGCCGTTCGCGCACGGAGGATTCCACGAATTGCGAATACATCATGCGCTTGAGGAACTTTTTCCCAAAGCGCGCAAAGGTCGCGCGGTGCGGCGCGTTGGAGGCGAAGGAGAACCAGGCGGAGCGGTCCGTGCCGGTGAAGTCCAGGCACCAGTTGAAGCCAAGCTGGCTCAGGCTCTGGGCCTTTCGGTCCTGGTCCACCACGCTGGGCAGCAGGCCCTTCGATTTCTCATTCACCAGCCACTGGTCGACTGGCATCGTCTCCAGCAAGGATCGGCACGAGGCGTCGGCCAGCAGGGTGATTTTCGCGGCGGGATAGGCCTCACGCAGGGCATGCAGGGCGGGGGTGGTGAGGATCAGGTCGCCGATCCGCTTGAGTTGGAGGACAAGGATTTTCATTTTACCATCCGCAGGGCCAAATCGTAGGCCACTCGCACGCGGCTGCGGAAGTGATCCCAGGTGAAATTTTCCGTGACGCGTTGCCGGGCGGCCGCGCCGTAGGCGGCTATCGTCGGGCGGTCGTCGTAGGCGCGGCGCAGGGCCCCGCAAAGGGCATCGAGATCGTTGGGTGGAATGATCCAGCCCGTCGCGCCGTCCACCACCACATCGCCAGCCTCGCGCGTGGTGATCTGGGGCAGTCCGCAGGCGGCGGCTTCGTAGGTGGCCTTGGCACTGCCTTCCAACTCGGTGGGGAAGACGTGGATGGAGGATTGGCGAAGCTCGGCCGCCACATTCGGTGTGAAGCCCAGCACCTTGATATCGTCGCCGCCGAATTCCTTCAGGTACGGCTCCATTTCCTTTTGTACGGAGCCCACCAGCACCAGTTCGGCATCCCGAAGATTCAGCTTCCGCCAGGCTTCCAGGAGCAGATGCACGCCCTTGCGCTTGATCAGCGCGCCCACAAAGATGGCGCGAAATTTCCCGGGTGGCGCGGGAGCCGGGGTGAATTTTTCCACGTCCACCCCGCGGTGCATCATGAAGAGTTTCTCCTCGGGTATGCCTGCGATGCGAAAGGTCTCCCTGGCTTTTTCGGAAAGTACGAAGATGAGATTGGCCCGGTCGTATTCCTCCATCACCTGCTGGCGGGTGACGAGAAGGCTATTCAGGACGCTCTTGGGAAAAGGCGCGGCGTCGCGCTCGCGCTCACTTTTGGTGACATTGGGCTTCACCTTGCCCTTGTTGCGGTGCCAAGTCGGCACTTCCAGCACGGCGGGCAGGCCGCGTTTATTGGCTTCGCGCAGGGAGGCGAGACTGTCGCCGGACCAGGTGTGCAGAAAATCGTACGATCCGCTCCTCAGGCGCGCGGCGGTATAGGCATCCAGGGCATGCTTCTTGGCGCCGATGTAGTATTTCTTGGGCAGGAACGACAGAGCCTTGACCGGGTGGTATCTCAACTCCGCGATCCGCCGTGCGGGGATCACGCGCTGGTTGTTCGAGTATGCGACGGCGAGACCGAGAAAATCGCCGGCCTCGGCGCACTTCAGCGTCTCCAGCGCCACGGCATCGAGCCCGCTGCCTCCGATGCCGGCCGCGATGGAATACAGGAGCGCGCGCGGTTTTAGCTGTTCCACGGCTGGCTCCCGACTATGGATTTAAGGCAATTCACTGAGTACAAACGACGAATCCCCTCACACTTTTTCCACGATTTCCCACAACGCAATGAAGATCGGTCTCGTACGCAGAGGATTTTCCGCCAGCGGCGGCGCTGAGGCCTACCTCCTGCGCCTCGCCGGGGGCCTTGCGGAGGCGGGCCACGAGCCTGTTCTGATCACCTCGGGAGACTGGCCGGACGAGCGCTGGCCGCATGGCTCCATCGTGCGGGTGCCGGGAAAAACCCCCAAGAAATTCGCCGAGGCCGTCGCCTCCGCCTCGCTCGACGTCCATCTCACCTTCAGCCTGGACCGGGTCCCCGGCTGCCACGTTTTCCGGGCCGGCGACGGCGTTCATGCCGCGTGGCTCCAGCGCCGCTCGCTCTACGAGCCGATGTGGAAACGCTATTTCCGCGTGCTCAACCCCAAGCATCTCTCGATGATGCGCCTTGAGGTGGAGGTCTTCCAGACTGCGCACCACGTCATCGCGAACTCCCACATGGTGGCTCGCGAGATTGCCCAGTGGCACGAATTTCCCGTCGAGCGCATCCATGTCGTGCCCAACGGCATCGGCCCCGCCATTCCCACCATTTCCCGCGAGGAGGCCCGCAAGCGGCTGGGCCTTGAAGTCGGCGCTTATGCCATTCTCTTTGTCGGCACGGGCTGGGAACGCAAGGGCCTGCGTTTCGCCATTCGCGCCGTCGAGCAACTCGGAAGCAACGCCGTTCTCCTCGTGGCCGGCCGCGGTCCTGAGAAGCAATACGCCTCGTCGCGCGTGCGATTCCTCGGTCCCGTCTCCGATCTCTCGGCTCTTTTCTCTGCGGCTGATGTCTTCACGTTGCCGACGATTTACGATCCCTTCTCCAACGCCTGCCTGGAAGCTTTGGCTACCGGCCTCCCCGTGATCACGACCAAGGCCAATGGCTTCTCCGAGATCATCACTCCCGGCCTCCACGGCGACGTTATTTCGACGGGCGACTCCGATGCGCTGGCGTCGGCGCTTTCCATCTGGAAGGGAAAATTTAACGGCAACATCGCAGTCACCTGCCGCAAGTTGGCGGCCGAGTACTCCATAGCGCGCAACGTGAATGCGACGCTGGAGGTACTGACGTCGGTTACGCCGTAAACTGACCGTCGGCCGCTCTTTACGGCGCGGTTTTCGGCAGTGGCCGTTTCACATTCTCGTACCACTCGATGATCTTCCGATACCCGGGTCCCGGTTGATCCTCCACGCGGTAGAGGCCTTGTTGTCCCTCGCTGGGTCGGCGTTCCAGATTGGCCCGATCAATCGACAGGCTGCCGGGCGTGGCCAGCGTAAAGGAACTCGGCTGGTAGGCTGTGCCCCAGGGATCGACGGGGGTGGGGAGATTGGAGCGGCGATCCATCTCAAGGAAAACCCAGCCTGTCTTGGCGGCGGTAAAACCTTCGCTCTCGACGGGCAAGGGCGGCTTGGCCGTGAGGGTGAGGACGACTTCATCCTTGGGTGGCACCGGATTATCCGCCCGGGCCAGGGCTGCCATCGCAAGGAAAACTCCTGAGAAAATCAGTGTCTTCATGGTTCGTGGGGTTGTCCCAAGCATACAGCCGCCGGGCCCCGAAAGAAAGGCGTTTTAGCCTTTCTTCACTCGCACGTAGAGGTGGACGTTCGTGGAGGTGCTGCTCTTTTCCTCCTTCACCTCGAGATACGGCTGCTGGCGCACCAACTCACCTAATTTCTGGCACCCGTAGATACGGGGATCGAAAGACGGATTTTGCTTCAGCATCATGGAACCGATATTCGAGAGATCGATCCAAGCCTGGTCGTTATCGCGCACGGTCGCATTCAACGCGGATAAGATAATGGGTTTCAAAGGCTTGCGGCCCTGGACCGGCTGATTGGAGGCATCGGCCTGCGGCTCAAGGATTTCCGTGAAGATGAATTTGTCGCACGCCGCCACAAATGCCTGAGGCGTCTTCTTTTCCCCAAAGCCGTAGACCACCAAACCGGATTCGCGAATCCGCGTGGCGAGCCTGGTGAAATCACTATCCGATGAAACCAGGCAAAATCCGCCCACCCCACCGGCATGGAGGAGATCCATCGCATCGATAATCAACGCGGAATCCGTGGAATTCTTCCCGCTCGTGTAGCTGAATTGCTGGATCGGCTGGATCGCCTGCTCGTGGAGGATGTCCTTCCAACCCTTCAGCCGGGGCGTGGTCCAGTCCCCATACGCCCTTTTCACATTGGCCGTGCCATAGCGTGAAACCTCCGCCAGCAGATTGTGGATCGCGGAGGCCTGCGCATTGTCCGCATCGATCAGGACCGCGAGTTTTGCATTGGTGGTGGGAGAGGCCATGGTTTTTCTAGGGTGTCAGTACTGCGACTACCGCATCCGTATCCGAAAGATCATCGAAGAGAAAATCCGGTGAATGCTCGGCGAGTTCTGCATGGGAGTAGTTGCCGGTGGCAATGGCGACGGTCTTTGCCCCGATGGCGCGGCCGCACTCGATGTCTCTTGGGGTGTCCCCGATCACGAAGATGTGCTCGGGCGCAAATTCTTCGCCATGCTTCTCCAGTGCCCGAGCCATGGCGAATTTGCCGAGCTCGTTGCGGTCGTGGTGGTCGTTGGCAAAGGCGCCAAATTCAAAATAATCCCACACGCCGTAGTGGCCGAGTTTAATCTCCGCCCCACGGACCATATTTCCGGTGAGGAGGGCCAGCACGCAGCCCTCGTGCGCCTTCAGTTTTTCCAGCAGGTCGACGATGCCAGGCAGCACACGCCCGTTGTGGCGGGGCAAATGATGATGCAGGCAGCCCAGATAGGCATCCAGTAGCGCCGTGACATTCTCCGGCGATTCTTCGAGCCCGCTCTTCGCCAGCATCTTGCGAGCGATCAGCCCATCCGTCGCGCCGGCGAGGTTGATCCCCTTGAGATCTTCCTCGATGCCAAAGCGCGTCTTCATCGCCTCGCGGAGGGCGCTTTCCCCGGCTCCGCCGGAAACGATCAGCGTGCCGTCAATGTCGAAAAGCAGCAGATGCCGCTTAGGCATCCGCCTCGTCGTGCTCGGTATCCTCGGGCTCGGGCTCCAGGATTTCGCCTTCCTTGGTAAACTTGCGTTTGCGCTTGGTGGCGGGGAGGGGAGACAACGTCATGCCGATGGCCTTGCCGACCAGCTTGGGCTGCATGTCCACATGGCCCATGGTTGCGAGGTCGTCGCGCACGCGGTGCACCACCTGCATGCCGAGTTCCTGGTGGGCCATTTCCCGACCGCGAAATTGCAGGTGAATCTTCACCTTGTTCCCCTTGTCGAGGAACTGCTCCGCATGGCGGATCTTGGTGATGTAGTCGTGCTCGCCCACGTTCACGCGGAACTTCACTTCCTTCACCTTGCCGGCGGTATTCTTTTTCTCTTTTTCCTGCTTGGCCAGGTTGTAGCGGAATTTGCCTAGGTCCACCATGCGGCAGACCGGTGGCTGGGCGTTGGCCGCGATTTCGATCAGATCGAGACCGAGGCTGCGGGCCGTACGAAGAGCTTCTTCCACGCGCATCACCCCGAGTTGCTCGTTGGTGATACCGTTGATCACGCGCACTTCACGTGCACGGATGCGTTCATTGACACGAATGTCTTTTAAGTTAATGGGACCTCCAAGTTGGACGTTTCATGCAATAGCCGAGCACGAACTTCATGCGAGAACCCAGCCACCGAACGAGGGGCGCGAAAAATGACGATCCATGCGCTGCATGGACTAGCTTTCGCGGGAAATGATTTGCATGTGGGACTCGTTCGGAAATCTGCACCAGCCGGTTGTACGGCGAGGTAAAGTGAGCATGTAGACAAGATACGGTCGGGAGCAAGGGAAAAATCACGCCCTCCGCTCGGCTACAGAGGCAATTATCCCATCCACGACCTCCTGATAGGGTTTTGCCCCGAGGTTTCCCTGGCCGTGAACGCGTACGCTGACCGCGCCGGACTCCAGGTCGCGGTTGCCAATGACCAGCATGGTATGCACCTTGGATTGCTCGGCTTTCTGGATTTTGCCGTTGATTTTGTCGTTCCCGAGGTCGAGTTCCGCGCGAATCTCGTTATCCCGAAGCTGCGCCCAAATCTTCTTGGCAAACTCCACCAGGGGCTCCTCGTCGCCGATCGTCATGATACGCACCTGCTCGGGAGCCAGCCACAGCGGGAAATTACCCGCATAGTGCTCGATCAAGAAGCCAACGAACCGCTCATGCGTGCCCAGCGGCGCACGGTGGATGCACAGCGGGGTTTTGTCCGTATTGTCGCGGTCGCGGTAGGCCAGGCCAAAGCGCTTCGGCACGGCGAAGTCCACCTGGTTGGTCGCAATGGTAAATTCCCGCCCGATCGCGCTCCAGACCTGCACGTCGATCTTGGGACCGTAAAAAGCTGCCTCGTTGGGCACCTCCACATAGTTGATGCCGGATTTGATCAGAACGTTGCGCACCATATCCTCCGTCTTCAGCCACATCTCGGGCTCGTTGACGAATTTCTCGCCGAGACGCGCGGGATCGTGGGTGGAGAAACGCATCAGGTATTTCTCCAGACCGAAGATCTTGAAGTACTTCAGGTACATGTCGTTCACCGCCATGAACTCCTGCTCAAATTGTTCCGGCGTGCAGTAGATGTGCGCGTCGTTCATCTGCATGGAACGCACCCGCATGAGGCCCAGCAGCTCGCCGCTCTGCTCAAAACGATAGCAGGTGCCGTACTCCGCCAGGCGCAGGGGCAGCTCGCGATAGCTCCGCGGCACCGCGCCAAAGATCTTGTGGTGGTGCGGGCAGTTCATCGCCTTCAGGTAGTAGGAGTACTGGGAGCGCTTGTCCTCAATGCGCTTCAGTGTCTTCTCGCGGCCGGCCTTCCAGTCCTCCAGGTCTTTTTCCTCCTGCAGCATTTCGTCGCTCTTGTCGCCGAATTGCCGCTCGGCCTGGCTGTGCTGAAACTCCATCCGCTGGATGCGCTCGTCGGTCTGGCGAAGCTCGTCCTCGATGTCGATGATCTCGCGCATCGTCTCCTCGTCCATCTTGAGTTCCATCGGCGGGAACATCGATTCGGCGTAGTAGGGGAGGTGACCGCTGCAAAGGTACATGCTCTTGCGCGCCAGGTGCGGCGTGCGCACGCGCGAGTAGCCCGCGGCAAATTCCGACTCCTTGGCCAGCTTCTCGAGTTCCTCGATCAGCACAGTGCCATTCGGCATCCAGAGCGGCAGGCCGGGGCCCACGTCGTCGTCGAAGCAAAAGAGCTCCATCTCGCGGCCGAGCTTGCGGTGGTCACGCTTGCGCGCTTCCTCCAGCATGTCGAAGTAAGCCGCCATCTCGGTCTTGTTCTTGAAAGCCGTGCCGTAGATGCGCTGGAGCTGCGGGTTCTTCTCGTCGCCCTTGTAGTAGGCGCTCGCCACATGGGTGAGCTTGAAGGCGCCGATGCGCCCGGTGTGCGAGACGTGCGGTCCCGCGCACAGATCGGTAAATTCCCCATTCCGATACAGCGTGATGACCTCGCCATCCGGGATGTGCTGCACGATATCGAGCTTGAACTTGCTGGCCTCCGCTCGATTGCCCAGCGCCGCCAACTCGCCCCGCTGCGCCATGGCAATGGCGTCGTCGCGCGAAATCTCCACTCGTTCAAAGCGGTGGTTCGCCTTGATCTCCTTCTTCATCTCCGCCTCGATCGCGGCAAAGTCTTCCGGCGTGATCCGATGCGAGAGTTCCACATCGTAGTAAAAGCCGTTTTCGACCGGCGGACCCGCGGCAAACTGCGCCTCCGGCCAAAGCCGCAGGATCGCCGTCGCCAGGATGTGCGCGGTGGAGTGACGAAGAGTTTCGATTTCGTTCATGACAGAAAAAACATGCTACAGGACGTCGGCGGAGCGCGAACAGCCCCGATTTATCCCTGCGCGAGTGAGATGCCCTCTTCCGCGAGCAGCAGGGGGATGCCGTTGCGCACGGGATAGACGCGCGCCCCGTCCGTGCTGGCCAGCCCTTCGGTGAGGGGAGCCGACGCCCTGGCATTCGCCAGGGCCAGCTCCGCCTGGGCCGCTTCCCGCAGGGGAAGCCGGCTCACCGGGCAGCAGAGAATTTCGAATAGGGCTTTATCCACGTTTTAGTAGGTCGGGACGCTCGAGTCGATGCGCTCGGCCCAGGCCGTGATGCCGCCTTCGACATTCAGCAGCTTGCTAAAGCCCGCCTTCTGGAGCTGGCGCAACGCCTTGGCGCTGCGGCCACCCATCTTGCAATGGATCACGATGTCGTCCGCGCTATCGAGTTCGCTCATGCGCGAGTGCAGTTCGCCCAACGGGATCAGCTTCGAGCCGGGGATCTTCGCGATGTCGTACTCATACGGCTCACGCACGTCCAGCAGCACAAACTTGTCCTTCCGGTCGATCTTGGCCTTGAGCTCTTCCACGCTGATCTCCGGCACTGGCGCCTCGGCGTCTTCCGCCGCCTGCGCCTGCGGGATGCCGCAGAATACTTCGTAGTCGATCAACTCGGTGATGGTCGGGCTCGCACTGCATACCGGGCACTTCGGATCCTTGCGGATCTTGAACTGCCGGAACTCCATCTTCAGCGCGTCAAAATGCACCAGGCGTCCGATCAGCGGCTCGCCGATGCCCACGATGAGTTTCACGGCCTCGATCGCCTGGATCACGCCGATCACGCCCGGCAGCACACCCAGCACGCCGCCTTCGGCGCAACTCGGAACCATGCCTGGAGGCGGGGGCTCGGGGAACATGCAGCGGTAGCAGGGCCCGCCGAGATGCGGGGCGAAGACCGTGGCCTGTCCCTCAAAGCGGAAGATCGAGCCGTAGATATTCGGCTTCTTGGTGAAGACCGAGATGTCGTTGGAAAGATACCGCGTCTGGAAATTGTCCGTGCCATCGATGATGATGTCGTACCCCTCCACGATCTCCGTGGCGTTTTCGCTGGTGAAGAGCGCGTCGTGCAGCACCACGTGGACATTCGGGTTGATGTCCTTGATGCGGTCGCGGGCGCTGTTCAG
>OUNM010208698.1_pt1 | contig 11436 bp, 8 predicted proteins | sample 1769961 | NCBI WGS metagenome assembly OUNM01 (sample SAMEA3914820, study PRJEB12502) | metagenome | biome: forest; material: soil | place: USA | collected 2012-03-12 | depth 0.3 m
CCCCCTCCCCGACGCACACACGCTAACATTAGCTGTCAGTGTATGACTGCTCTCTTCCGCGCCATCGGTGCTGCCTTTTCCAAATTTGACGGCGCTGCCAAGGTCGCAGGCCTCTGCATCTTGTCAACCATGCTGTACACGGGATACATGATTCAAAAGCCGCAGATGCACCCCTGGTTCGTGTGGATCTTTTGGATCAACCCGGTGGCTTACGCCTTCGACGCCCTCCTGTCCAACGAGTTCCACGGCAGCATCATCGAGTGCGTCGGCAACAGTCTCGTCCCCAACGGCCCCGGCTACTCGAACCCCGCGTACCAATCCTGCGCCGGCGTCACAGGATCAATGCAGGGCCAGACCTGGCTCACTGGCGACCAGTACCTCGACGCTCTGACGTACAACCGGACCCACATCTGGAGAAACGTGGGAATTCTCGCGGCATGGTGGGCGTTCTTTGTCATCATCACCGTGGTCTCGACTATGCGATGGCGGGCTGCCTCTGAGGGCGGCTCGACCCTCCTGATCCCGCGCGAGCGTACCAGGCTCGCTCTCCCCGCCGGACAGGACGAAGAGGCCAAGATCGGCGAGAAGTTTTCCGGCGGCCGCAACGTCAGCAACCCTGACCAGGTTGCGGAGCAGGTCCTGTTCAAGAACACCTCGCTCTTCACCTGGAAAAATCTGTCGTACACGGTCAAGACGTCTGAGGGTGAGCGGCTCCTCCTCGACAACGTGCAGGGGTGGGTCAAGCCGGGCATGCTGGGCGCGCTGATGGGCTCCTCCGGCGCCGGCAAGACGACACTTCTCGACGTGCTGGCTCAGCGAAAGACTGAGGGGACCATCCGCGGCTCCATCCTGGTTGACGGCCGCTCGCTACCCATTTCGTTCCAGCGCTCAGCCGGCTACTGTGAGCAGCTCGACGTGCACGAGCCATTTGCGACGGTGCGCGAGGCGCTCGAATTCTCAGCCCTTCTGCGCCAGCGCCGTGAGGTTTCCAGAGAGGAGAAACTTCGGTATGTCGACACCATCATCGACCTCCTCGAGCTGCATGACCTCGCAGACACGTTGATCGGTCAGCCCGGCGCCGGCTTGACCATAGAACAGCGCAAGCGTGTGACGATTGGCGTCGAGCTTGTCGCCAAGCCGAGCATCTTGATGTTCCTGGACGAGCCTACCTCGGGTCTCGACGGACAGTCGGCGTACAACACGGTTCGCTTCCTGCGCAAGCTCGCCGACGTTGGCCAGGCCGTGCTCGTCACGATCCATCAGCCGTCTGCCCAGATCTTCTCGGTCTTTGATACGCTGCTGCTCCTTGCAGGCGGTGGCAAGACCGTGTACTTTGGCGACATTGGCGAAGGCGGCCAGACGGTCAAGGGCTACTTCGAGCGTTATGGTGCGCCGTGCCCCGACGAGACCAACCTCGCTGAGCACGTAATCGACGTCGTGTCTGGGTCCCTCTCGCAAGGCAAGGACTGGAGCCAGGTATGGCTCGCGTCGCCCGAGCACGAGGCAGTGACCAGGGAGCTCGACGATCTCATTGCCGACGCCGCGTCCAGCTCGCCCAAGACAATAGATGACGGCCACGAATTTGCCACGACGATCTGGGAGCAGCTCAAGCTGGTGACAAAGCGGACCAGTGTGTCGTTGTACCGCAATGTCGACTATGTCAACAACAAGGTGGCGCTGCACTTTGTAGCCTCACTGTTCAACGGCTTCTCGTTTTTTCAGATCGGGCACTCGGTCAACGACTTGCAGATGCGCCTCTTCACGATCTTCAACTTCATATTTGTGGCCCCCGGCATCATCAACCACATGCAGCCGCTCTTCATCCAGCGGCGCAACATTTTTGAAACGCGGGAGAAGAAGTCCAAGATGTACTCGTGGGTGGCTTTCGTGACGGCGGCGATCATCTCGGAGCTTCCCTACCTCGTCCTCTGCGCGGTTCTCTACTTTTCCTGCTGGTACTACACTGTTGGTTTCCCGCACGAATCAAGTAGGGCGGGGTCGACCTTTTTCGTCATGCTCTTGTTCGAGTTTCTCTACACGGGTATTGGGCAGTTTGAGGCGGCCTACGCGCCTAGCGAGCTCTTTGCCGCCCTCGTCAACCCCGTCGTCATTGGCATCCTGATCTCGTTTTGTGGCGTGCTCGTCCCGTACGCGCAGATCCCGACGTTTTGGCGGTATTGGCTGTACTGGATCAACCCGTTCAACTACCTGACGGGCAGCATGCTCGTCTTCGGCATCTGGGGCTCCGAGGTGACGTGCGCGCCTGGCGAGCTAGCTCTGTTTGCCCCCGCCAATGGCACCTGCGGCGAGTACCTCGCTGGGTACATGCATGGGATGGGCAGGGGCGCCAGGCTCTTGAACCCGGAGGCGACGACGCAGTGCCAGGTGTGCCCATTCAGCAATGGCAGTGTTTACCTGAAGGGGCTCAACCTGGACGACTACTACTACGGCTGGCGAGACGCAGGAATCCTCGTCATCTTCGTCCTCAGCTCCTACGCCTTGGTGTTTTTGCTGATGAAGCTAAGAACCAAGACGTCGAAGAAGGCGCTGTGATGGGGTGGTTGTCTTCCTGAGGTAGTTCATTTGTTCTAGTGTTATTAGGTCTCCCCTCCCAAACAAGGAATTGGTCGGTATCATTTCATAGCACGGCGTTCTGTACGGCATCCACTCAAGGCTGGAAGATGAGGGCATCACGCGGATATGGGTACCAGGAGCAGGTTGCGTTGTACCTAGCATTGTCCATCTGTACTATTAGCATGAATTGGCATTACTTGAAACCGCGTTCGTATCAAATGTCAGCATCAGAGTTGCCCAACACTCGAGCTACGAATACCCCAGAGTCCCCAGTATGAAGCTAAATCACAGACGACAACGACATGTGTGACTGAAATGAGGCGAGTGGAGTTCAAACGGTAACACCACTCCAACGTTCCTTTACTCACCGCTTAGTCATCAGCCGAATGGCTGTGCAGTCGGCGTATCCAGGGCAAAGCATGAAAAGCTTCGCGTGGCGCGGCGGAGAGCAAATGCACAACGGCCCCTGACCGGGATCATCTCTGGGCACCAACGTTAATGCGACTTGGCACTCTGGGCGTTTCTGGGCAATGGGTGGCCGCGCCGCACCCGGCGACCAAACCGTGTCAGCCGATATTGGCCCAGGAGGGTCCAAGATGCATTCCGGACCCCCTGCGGCCCAATATAAGGTGCAAACAGTGTTGGAGGTACGTCAGCTTCTGCCTGCTTCGGCACACGTCCGCGCCATCGTCCCTCCTTTTTACCTCGACCACGAGCCCTTTAAACCCCTCCTCAGCGGCACACTTTCTGCCAGTCAAAATGCCCAGCTTCTTGGCTCAGTCTATCTTCAGAGCAACGCGATCCGCATCAGCATCCTCAGCAACCCACATCTACCGCCACCACCCCAAAGCCGCATTTCACCATTGCCAAGCACTCAACATGAAGGTCGCTCGCGTCACATCGTGGGGCTCCGCGCCCGTCTTCTCCGACGCCCCTGACTTGCCCGCACCCTCGCCCTCGCAGGTCCAGGTCAAGGTCGTCGCGGTCGCCGTCCCCCGTGTGGTACGCGGGCGCGCCCTCGGCTTGCACTCGAGCGCCAGGGGTGCCGCTCTGCCGTTCGATCCTACCGTTGACGGCATCGTCCAGGACGAGGCCTCGGGCGACCTTTACTATGTCAGCCCCAACAGCGCTTCTCTCTTCGCGGAGCGCGCCAACGTCGAGCGGCAGACGCTGGTCAAGCTCGCGCCCGGCGCGGATCCCGTTGCCGTTGCGACGCTCGTCAATCCGGTGGCCAGCAGCTGGATGGCTCTCCGCGTTCGCGCCATCCCCGGCGGCTGCGAGGGTGCCACTGTTCTCGTGGTTGGTGCCACAGGCGCTAGCGGCCGGGCCGCAATTGCTGTCGCTCGCTCCCTGGGCGCTGCCCGCATCATCGGCACCTCGCGTACCGAGGCGTCACTTGCTACCGTTGAGGGTCTCGACGAGCGTGTTGTGCTGCAGGACCCGTTTGCTCTGCCAGCCAATCTCGGCCCCATTCACATCATCCTCGACTTTGTCGGTGGCAAGGCTGCCACTGGTGTCCTGCAGACCGCCCAGCTCGAGCCGGGCAAAGAGCTGCAGTACATTCACGTCGGCGACCTCGCTGGTGAGGACACTATTGCGGTACCTTCCAAGCTGCTCAATGCCAGGCCCGTTCGCATCACTGGTTCCGGCATGGGCGCTTGGGGCAAGATGGAGATCAAGAAGGAGATTGGCGGGCTGCTGGCCGCTGTGACCAAGATGCCTAGGCCAGAGGATCTCGTGATCGCCAAGTTTGCGGATATTGAAGCCGTGTGGGACAGCGATGAAGCCAAGAACAAGAGGTTTGTGCTGGTCTGGTAATTAACGTGGTGGGATCACGACTCATATGTATTGCTCCAAAGGAAACCGCTCATTCCTGTCATGCTAGCCAATTAGAATTCATATTCTGTCTTGCTTCACATGCCCTGAGTCTGCTCCCAGAGTCGCAGTGCTTGCTCTTGGTGCCAGCAACCCTCCAGGTACAACCCCCTTCCCCAGGGCGGCCGAGGCGACGAGGACGGAGGAGGCAGGGAAGCCACGGACGGGGACCGGGCACGAGCCAGGGTACCAACCGATCTCAGATCCTCAACGGTTGCCAAGCTTCAGCCCCAGCCACGCGCCGCTCCTTCGCGTTCGCGTGTGACAATCGGCCGCTGACTCAGCGGAGCAACAAATCACAGTCAAACCGACCAAAAGTCTGCGGCTGATTCAATGGACAAAAAGATAGTTATCCGATGACTCAGCGGCACATGCAAGCTGGGATCGGCGCAGGGATTCGCAGCCCGAGCCAGGGTCATCTGCGCCACGCAAAGAAACGTTGGGCCGCTCGGGCCGTTACATCCTGGAGACGGATCTGTATTTTAGCTGGAAGCTTTGACAGGGGTACTGTAGTACCTCGTCAGTACCGTGGATGTTACCAGGTCCTCAGCGCACGCGCGCATGATAATTACAGGGCTGTCAAATGGAAGTAAGTCCTCAACTCCATCTGCCTTCCAGCCGGCGATCAAACTCGCAGCTCCGCCGCTTACACAGAGGACAACAGCGCCTGGGAATTCAAGCATCGCCCGCTAAGCTTCAAGGATAGACATTCGAAGATTCGAGACGGCGTCGAGAAGCCGAGGTCCGTGTTACGAGGCGTCTGAGCACATGATGGGTTGTGAGTATATACATGCAATGGCTGCTGTTGGTCTCAGAAAGCCTTGGACCTTTGTTGTCTTTTTCTGCCATTAACTGCGAACGCCCCACTCCCGCCCGAGCCCTACCTAGTACTTTGCGCCGATTCACCATGGCGGCCGTCGCTGACGCTTTTATTGGAAAGCCCGACACCGCGCGGGAGACGCAAACCCTGGAGAAAAAGACGGCCCACGAGTTCTGGTCCGACTACCTCTGCTCAATCATTGAACCGCTTCTCCAGGCTTCTGGTTCGTACACTCGTGAGCAACAAGCTCGTCACCTGCAGTTCCTCGTCGATCACGTCGCGCCGACCCTCGGGCCACTGCCATCGGAGCCGCGCGGGACCTACACTCAAACCTACGTCGACTCGCCTTTCGAACCGAGCCTCAACTTAACCTCGGGCAACAAGGTCAAAGTCCGCTACGGGCTTGAGGTCGTCAAGCCGCCCGGAGGTGCAGATGGTCCGGATCCTTTTGGCGAAAAGCGGGCGCGTGAGGTGCTCTTGCAGCTCGCGCACGCCTCTGGTGCTGACACCAAGTGGCTCACCAGCGCTATGGACCAGTTCTTCCTGACGCCCGAGGAGACCGAGGACATGAGACACAAGCTGCCGAGCTTTATGCCCAGCAGCTTGCTCGCTTTTGACCTTGACGCCACCAAGACCATGATGAAGGTGTACATTATTGCCATGCGCAAGGCCATTGCCTCGGGAAGCCCGTCGAGCAATCTGTTTACCCTGGATGCCCTCCGCAGACTAGAGCCCTGGGGAGAAAAGCTGGGCCCTGGCCTCGATGTCCTCGCTGAGTGAGTGTGTTCCCACAATCCCGACAGAGCCCTCGGAACTAACCTGGGTAGCTACCTTACCAACGTCAAATACAAAGTGATGGTCATCTTTGTGGGGATTGACTGCGTCGACCCAACTGTGAACGATGGAGCGCGCATCAAGGTGTACATGCACACCAGCAGCAACTCGTTCGCGGTTGCTAGCGATGTCATGACGCTGGGCGGCCGCTTGACTGATGACACATCGCTCAAGCGGGTCGAAATCCTGCAGACCCTGTGGCCTCTGCTGCGGAACGAGAAGCCCGGCCAGGGCCCAGACCCGGCGGACAGAAATGCGTGGGATGTCTGGGAGAAGCCGGACCGAATCACCGGGACTCCCCTCTCTGGACTTCAGTATAACGTCGAGCTCAACCCAAGCAAGCCCGGGCTCGAGATGAAGTCCTACGTCCCGCTGTTCCAGCACAACGCCACCGCTGCTGAGTCTGAGGCCAGCATGGAGAAAATCCTGACCAAGCTGCAGCACGAATGGGGCATCTACGGAAAGTACAGTATGGCCGTCAAAGCCGCCTAGTGAGTGCCCTTCTCTTTTGTTTGCTTTCTTACTCTTCATGGTTCGACAGTTCTGACCCCTCGATAGCGGCAAGGACCGGGTCTCGCCGACCTTCGTGTCCTTCTCGTATTCCAAGAGCAAGGGTCCATATATGTCGTCCTACGTTCCAGGGATTCTCGACGTAGGCGCGGAGATGAAGTCCGGGAACTGGAAATACTCTTAGATTATCTGGTGTTGCATTGCTGTACAATGATTTATATGCATTTTCGTCTGTATGGGTAGCTTCTACTGTTCAGCATTACAGGCTGCCCCGCCTTGTCAATTCCCAAGCCTGCGCACCTAGAAGGATGGTTCCCTTGGAGATTGTGTGATTAGATGTCCAAGGTCTTTGACCTGGGATGTGGATACATTAATTTTACCATCCCCCTTCTCCGCGTTACACTATTACCAGCAAAGTCGTTGGCTGAGGGGAAAACAGAGAAACATGTCGCCCTTTTATGTCCTTTGCTCTGTCAAGTCGACCGTTGTTGAACGACCGTTGCATTGTGAATCTTTATAAGGAGGTCGCTAAGTTCTCTCACTATTCCACAACTTAAGGTTGTTGCAGCACTCCGGGGTACACATAAATGACAGACTCCGGCAGGCTGGCTCGGCCGCCCATGTCACATAACTGTCTGCCACCCACCGTCGCATGATGAGCTGCATACTACCCACACATTTTCAGCCTTCTGGTGCCATTACTTTGTACGTTGTCGTGTGGCACAGCTCATCGGAGCTCGCCTCGCTCTGTTTTCGTCTATTTCTTCATCCACGAATCACAGCCTTTGAATCCCATTTTTCGCAAGCCGCGCTGACAGAGCGGGCACGCCACGCTCAAGAAAGAGATGACCCCCAAGGCTCATTATTTCCCCGAAGGATGTGGTGGCAGGTCGTCGCTACCAAGGCACGGAATAAGCGGCTTCACTTGCAGGGGAGAAAGCATTCCTGTACTACACTCGATCTGCTGGCGGCATTGTCAGCCGGCGAACGCTCACTCTTAGGTTGCACAGCAGGAAGTGTTACCCTGCAACCATTCGGCACCCCCGACCTAGACGAGGAGGAACGCCGGCGACGGGGAGGAAAAGCGGTACCAAATCGGACCACGAATCAATGCCAAGGAATTAGACACCAGTGAGCGCAGCCACGTTGCGCAAGGGAAGGCGAGCCGTAGCAAAACTCAGGTACCTGCATGGCGCAGGCCTTACTGCAGGTGTGCGCCATGAAGGGTTCAGCTCCTGAATCCGAAGATTGTAACCAAGCAATTTCCTGGACGGCGTAGGTCTAGCGTGGGAATCAGCCCCGGCATCTGGCGCAACCCCAAATGTCGTAGCCAAGCAGGTTTCGGGAAGGCTACCGTCATGGTGGTGTGTTCGGCGCATGCTTCTATTGCAATGCAACCGGAGTATAAGGATCAAGTCTGTCTCTTCATACCAAAGGTATGTCACACGCTGGCCGAACACCTCTCTCATCACAGGATCACCAGTCCTCCTCCTCGTCGGCAACATGCACATTTCTCCATTCCTCGTCGTCGCGGCCCTTGGCTCGAGGGCCTTTGGTAAGAATACCAAAGGCTCTTGCAGCTGCTCCAACGCAGCATTGGAGCAATGCTTGAAGACCAAGGGCGTTCCATTCAAGGTCCGATGCGACTCCGACTGGGCCCAGTACAACACGACGATGAACCTCCGTCTTCCGGTCAGCCCGGCGGTTGTTGTGGTGCCTGACAATCCGGGGCACGTCTCGGCTGCCGTCATTTGCGCTGGCCGGAATGGAGTTAAGGTGCAAGCTAAGTCCGGTGGGCGTACGTTGCTTTTCCTCCCTCGGCCTTTCTGCACGCCCACATTTGCCTATTGCTGACACCACTCACCAACAGATTCGTATGGATCATACAGTTCCGGAGGAGGCATCGACGGCCAAGTCGAGATCGATCTCCGCCACTTCAACCAGACTGTCCTGTCCACAGACGGGACCAACATTGCCGTCGTCGGCGGTGGGGTTCGCCTTGGACCCATGGCTACGGCTTTGTATGCGCAAGGCAAAAGGGCCGTTTCCCACGGCATCTGCGGAGGGGTGGGCATTGGCGGGCACTCTACGCACGGTGGCTGGGGATTCAGTTCTCGGGCTTGGGGCCTCGCACTCGATCACATTGTTGCGATGCAGGTCGTGCTCGCGAACGGCACCGAGACCCTGGCGAGTCCCAAGTCCAATTCCGACCTCTACTGGGTGAGTTGAGCCGTCTATTGTGCCTCTTTTTTCCAATCACCTTGCTAACCCGTATCATTCGATAAAGGCGTTGCGTGGAGGTGCCGATAGTATCGGCATCGTCACGAGCTTCTCTCTAAGAACCAACCCGGCCCCCGAGGAAGTCATCAATTTCACGTACATGTTTGGCGCCGTCACCGAAAGCGTAGAGGTCGCCGTGGATGCGTTTACGAAACTCCAAAATTACATCAGCAACTCGACAGCCGTCGACCGCCGCCTGTCATTTGCACTGCAGACGCATGTGGGCCCAGACCCGAGCACCGGGGCTATCGGCAAGCTATTCGGTGTGACGGGCACCTTCCTAGGCGGCCTCAGCGAGTACACTACCTCAATTGAGCCCGAGATGTTGCGCGGGCTGCCCGCCCCCACCACCCGTGACGTGCAGTCGCACGACTGGACCACCTCGCTCGCCGCGCTGAGCCCGGACGGCTCGCTGGCCGGGGGCCCTCTGCAGCTCGCCTTCTTTGCCAACAGCGTCACGATCGATGCGCCAGGCATGAACAAGGCAGCCCTGACGAGCTACTTCACCTACATGTTCAACGGGCCCGCGCCGCCCGTGCCATATATCTCCAGCATGGAGCTGTGGGGCGGCGCTGACACGCAGATCAACCTCCCGAGCAAAGACGCGAGCTTTGCAGCCTTTCCGCATCGCAACATCTTCTGGACCGCCAACAACCAGGCGGGGGCCCCCGGTTTTCCGTTTCCCAGCGAGGGCATCCCCTTCCTGAACGGGCTGCGCGCTGCCCTTCTCAAGGGCTTGGACGTGAAGACCGCCGCCTACCAGAACCTAGTCGATACGAGTCTCACGCGGGAGCAGGCCCACGCGCTGTATTATGGGGATGTGGTGCTGAAGAGGCTGCAGCGTCTGAAGGCGGTGTACGACCCGAAAAATGTTTTTTGGAATCCGCAGTCGGTTTGAGGAAGTCGTTTCGTAGGTAGTAGAGTACCTAGGTACCTAGTAACTCGATGTTTAGATGCATAGGTTGGAGGATGTGAATAATTGTTCGATTTTGCGAGAGCCCAGTCTCCCAGAAGTGATGTGATGAGAATGTCAACGAATCGGCCGACGCAGGCATGCCGACAGCTTGCACGTTTGCACTGGGCAGCTGGTGGCCTCTCCCATCTCATGACTGCTGTTTCGGAGGCATGGAATTGGTATTGTAGGGCACTCTAGACGGTTGCGCAAGATGTACTGCAACGCCTTGAGCCCACAGGGGAATGACATAATCAGATACATAGCAGTGTTTGTCGACCTTTTCTCATGGACAAGGTGGGCAACCCTTTCATTGAACATCCTCATTGGCGCGGTACCTTACCTGACACAGTAGGGGCCCGGCTCTGTCGGGAAACAGGAAGTGCCACTTTCAAAAAATGTCTATGTCACAACGATCACCAGTGGTACAGCGGCCCGAGAGAACCCATCCCATGTCCCTGGTTCAGGTACGTTCCCCGGCGCGGGACCGTATGGCGCCTGCATGTTGGTGGTGCCGAATGCCAAGCCCCGGAAGTTTATTTGACTTTTCCGGGGGTTTGCGCGACCCCAGAGCATGCATGGTTTAATAAGTGGAGCAATGATCTGAAGCAGGGTTCAGGCGCAGAGCGGTCCGCTGAATCAGCGGCCTCGGAATTGCTGTGCCTGGTGTTCCGCTGAATCAGCGGCGGTATGGCCGTTTCAAACACGAGACAGATGGTCGCACAGGTTCTCTATTCTTGGCAACCGTTGGGCGTAGGAATCGGCTGAATTACTTGTACTTCTCTGCGCGACCCGTTGGCTGGAGGAGTCGGCCTGCATACTGTGGTACGGGCGGTGCCCCTGACATAACGTTTTCGGGCTTCTCTCGGTTGAAGGGGGACGAGGACTCGAGTGCGGTCTCACATGGAACCGCCTCGGCAGGCACTTGCACGATACCCGAGACCTCGAGGGACCAGAGTTGGATCCCGGTTCCTGGATACTGGGACTCAAACTAGGTGACAGTCGGCGCCTAGGAACGACCGCGGACGCGGCGAGACAGGCGACGACCACGCCTTGATCTGCACCGTAGGCTTGAGAGGGAGGAAGAGCGGGCGAATCGGACGCCGAGGAAGAAAATCAAGGGACGGGACCCTATGATGTGACTCGAGTAACCTTGATGGCGAGTGCCTGCTTGGAAGGAGCGGAATGTGGACGTGGGCTCATGGTGACGGACCTGGGAGGCTGCTGATGCGGATGCTGACAAGGATCGGGTTGCTCGCGAAGGAATTGGGCCAAGAAATTAGACATTGTGGCCCGGGGAGGGTGCGCCGCCGCTGAGCTGTTTAATGGGCATGCGAGGAACGTCGAGAGCAAAAAGATGGCGTGGACATAAGCCCAGAAGCTTACGTTCGGCCCTTCAAGCATCCGACGTTGGTTGGTGAATATATTGCGCTGCATGGGATCCATCATCCATGGTCTGCGGTTGGTTAATCTCGGGTGCCCGGTTTTTGGTGCAACAGGGTATGGAGACGCACGCTGCCGCACCCCTGTCCCCTGTCCCGCTCCTGCACTGGGTTCGTGGTGTCACTGCTGGGGTTTGGTGTGGGACAGG
>OUNM010523462.1_pt1 | contig 11436 bp, 10 predicted proteins | sample 1769961 | NCBI WGS metagenome assembly OUNM01 (sample SAMEA3914820, study PRJEB12502) | metagenome | biome: forest; material: soil | place: USA | collected 2012-03-12 | depth 0.3 m
ATTCTCCATTGATTGCCACTATTTTCCACAAAGTTCCACAAAATCTGGCCGATCTTTTGGCCGATGTCCCGGCCGATCCAGCGACACAGTGGAGCGGGGCAGGTGGTTTGGATGGCAAGGCGCTTGGAGACGACGATCAGTCGGCAGATTGACGGTTACGCGGGGTCCGCTTTCCACACCCTGCCGCCCCGAAACGGGCAGTCTCCAATGTCCCCGAGCAAGACGTCCCGGTTGCCGGGCTCGGCGTCTCCACGCTCAGAAGCCGACCGACCGGAATCAGGAACAGGGAAAGTGCCGATCTACGACCGACATGGACGCACAACTGCCCGGCAGAAAGCGCCCCCACTTCGCGTTTGAGGCAGCTCTCATCGCCTCGCAAGCCGCCATCGCGGAGGAGGTCCCAAAAGAGCTCCTTGTTAGACCAGAGCACGTCTTTTAGATCGGCACATGGCGCTCAAACGAATGGACAACGTAGGAATCGTCGTCGAGGATCTCGGGGGGACGATTGATTTCTTTCGCGAGCTCGGCCTCGAGCTCGAAGGACGGGCCACGGTCGAAGGAGAATGGGCCGGACGCGTCACTGGACTGGGCGATCAGCATGTCGAGATCGCCATGATGCGCACACCGGACGGTCACAGCCGGCTCGAGCTCTCCCGCTTCCTCACGCCGCCTGTCGTCGCAGATCACCGGAACGCTCCGGTCAACGCCCTGGGCTACCTTCGTGTCATGTTCACCGTGGACGACCTCGACGCAACGCTTGAAAGGCTCCGCACGCGCGGCGCGCAGCTCGTAGGCGAAGTGGTGCAGTATAACGATGCGTATCGGCTCTGCTACATCCGCGGGCCTGAAGGGCTTCTCATCGGACTCGCCCAAGAACTCAGCTGAGCGCAAGACGCAGACACAGGGCGAAGAGTAGCCAATGTCAGAGAGCGTGGAACGTCGGCTCTTGGGATCGACCGCAGCCAGCGCGAATGGCTTGGATTGGCGCACAGTCGCCCGACTGTTCTTCGACGCAAGCTGGCCACATTTTGACGGATAGCAAGAAGGTCTACCGCCCCCTCCATATGGGGGTTCGCCTGGTGGCAAAAGCCGCCGGACCTTCGATCGCATCCGCAGATGCCAGCATCGCCTTCATCGCTGGATATTCCCATTGCTGCGACAATCCATCGGCTAACGGAATGGAAAGGCCACGAAGGATGGCCTCCTTCGTCGCCCGCACTGCCATCGGGCTGCAGGCCAGGATTTCGCCGGCCCACCGTCTCGCCGCATCGAGCAGGTCGCCAGCGACGACCTCGTTAACGAGTCCGAGCGCGGCGGCCTCCCGGGCTGTCGCGCGGCGGCCGGTCAGCATCATGCCCATGGCATGCTTGAGGCCGATATCGCGCGGCAGGCGCTGAATGCCGCCCGCCAGGGCCGCCAGGCCAACCCGCGGTTCGGGAAGTGCAAATAAGGCGCTTTCGGAAGCAACCAGGATATCGCAGGCCAGGGCAAGCTCGAAGCCGCCGCCCATGGCGACGCCGTTGACCGCGCCGATCACGGGCTTGGCCAGATCCAAGCGAGCAGTGAACCCTCCGAACCCTTTTTCTGCCGTGAAAAGGTCAGGCTTTTCTGCTTGAGCCTTCAAATCCATCCCACCGCAGAATGCCTTCGGCCCGACACCCGTCAGGATCGCGACCCATTGGTCATCGTCCTCGGCAAATTGGTCGAAGGCGTCCTGCAGTTCCAGCTGCGCCTGGGGGTTGAGCGCGTTGCAGGCCTCGGGCCGGTTGATCGTGATGATCGTCAGCCGCTCTTCCCGATCGACGAGAATATGGGCGTAGCTCATGCCACCCCCGCTGGCCCGCCGAAACCCGGCATCATCACAGCGCCTCCACAATGGTGACATTGGCTATGCCGCCGCCCTCGCACATCGTTTGGAGCCCGTAGCGTTTGCCCCGTGCCCTCAAGGCATGGATCAGCGTCGCCATCAGCTTGGTCCCGCTCGCGCCGAGCGGATGACCGAGCGCGATGGCGCCGCCGTTGACGTTGAGTTTCGCAGGATCGGCGCCGATCGCCCGGAGCCAGGCAAGCGGTACTGACGCGAAAGCTTCGTTAACCTCATAGAGATCGATATCTTCAATCGTCATCCCCGCGCGTTCGAGCGCCCGCCTGGTGGCGGCGACCGGCTCTTCCAGCATGATCACCGGATCGCCGGCCGTGACCGTCATGTTGGCGATGCGCGCGATGGGTGTCAGGCCATGCTGCCTGAGCGCACGCTCGGAGACGATCAGGACGCCGGAGGCGCCGTCGCAGATCTGACTGGCATTGGCGGCGGAGATGACGCCGCCCTCCTTCAGCAACTTCACAGAGCCGATGCCCTCCAGCGTCGCGTCGGCGCGGATGCCCTCATCCTGCTCGTGCATCCCGCCCTCAATGGCGAGCGGCACGATCTCGTTGCGGAAAGCACCGCGCTCGGTCGCGGCGGCCGCCTTGCGATGGCTCTCCAGCGCGAAGCGATCGAGCGTCTCTCGATCGAAGCCATATTGGACCGCGATCGTCTCGGCGCCCTCGAACTGGCTGAACGTCTCAACCCCGTAGCGGGCCTTGATGCGATCGCTGATCGGTCCGACCCCGAGGCCCTCTTTGGCGTGGAACGACAAGTTGGAGAACATCGGCACGCGGGTCATGCTCTCGGCGCCGGCGGCGATCACGACATCCTGCGTTCCGGACATGACCGCCTGTGCCGCGAACTGGACCGCCTGCTGAGAGCTGCCGCACTGGCGATCGATGGTGACCGCCGGCACGCTCTCCGGCAGGCGGCGCGACGCGAGCACGGCGTTGCGGGCGAAGGCGAAAGCCTGCTCTCCCGCCTGGGTGACGCAGCCAAGGATAACGTCCTCGACCGACGTCGGATCGATGCCGGTCCGGTCGACCAGCGCATCGAGTACCTCTGCACCCATGTCGGCGGGGTGCCAGCCCGCCAGCTTGCCGTTGCGCTTGCCGCCGGCGGTGCGGACGGCATCGATGATATAGGCTTCGGCCAAGTGTCAGACTCCTTGGAAATTGGGGGGGCGCTTCGCGAAATAGGCACTCAATCCTTCACGGCATTCTGCGGTCGCACCGACGCTGACGATGGAGCGAACCTCGCGGTCGAGCTGCGCCTCGAAGCCGCTGCTGAAGCTCTGTCGCAGGAGGGCGCGGGCTGCGCCGAGCGCTCCGACGGCGGACCGGCATAGACTGATCGCGACCTTGTCGCCTTCGTCGGCGAGCGCGTCGTCCTCGACCAGACGGGTCACCATGCCAATGGCGGCGGCCTCCTCCGCCTTGATCCGGCGATTGGTGAGAATGATCTCCTGCGCCCTGCGCAAGCCTACGAGGCGCGGCAGGAGCCAGCTCATGCCGCCGTCAGGCGTCAGACCGAGCGCGCCATAGGCGGCGGTGAAATGCGCAGACCGGCCGCACAGCACGATGTCGCCACTGATCGCAAGGCTCAGGCCCGCGCCCGCCGCCGGCCCGTTGACGAGCACGAGGAAGGGCTTTTCCATGCGCGCGAAGCGGGTGATCGCCCTATGCAGCGTGTCCGCCAATTCGTTGAGCAGTACGTCGACCCTGTCGCCCGCCGCGGCAAAGCCGCCGACATCGCCGCCCGCGCAGAAGATTCGTCCGGCACCGGTCAGCACTACGCAGCGGATCGAGTGATCGGCTTCGCATTGGGTGGCGATCTCCGTCAGCGCGCGTGCCATGGCGAGGTCGATCGCGTTGCCGGCTTGCGGACGGTTGAGCGTCACCCATGCGACGCGGTCGCGCAGGTCGAGCAGAACGGGGGCGTTGGTCATGGCACCTGCTCCATGCCGCGGAGCGCGAGGTCGATGAGCCGGGGCAGGCTTTCGGCCCGCTCGCGCGCATGGGCAGAAGCGGCGGTACCCCGGATCACGCGTCCCTTGATGCCGTGGAAGATCGCCGCCAGCCGGAAGAAGTTGAACGCAACGTAGAAGGCGTAGTCGGTATCGGGGATGCGCGGCCGGCCGACACGCTCGCAGTAGAGGTCCAGATACTCGGCCTCGCCCGGGATGCCGAGCGCGGCGATGTCGGCTCCGCCCAGGCCGGCCACGATGTCCGGTGGCATCCGGTACATCATCGCATGATAGGCGAAGTCGGCCAGTGGATGGCCGAGTGTCGACAGCTCCCAGTCGAGCACGGCGACGACGCGCGGCTCGGTCGGGTGGAAAATCATGTTGTCGCAACGAAAATCGCCGTGGACGATGCGCGTCTCGTCGCCGGGCGGGATGTGCGCGGGAAGCCACTCGACCAGCCGGTCCATGCCCGGATCGTGGCCGGCGTCGGCATCCTCCCGATACTGCTTCGACCAGCGCGCGATCTGGCGCTCGAAATAATTGCCCGGCCGCCCATAGTCGCCGAGCCCGATCGCGTCAGGATCGAGACGATGGAGCGCGGCGATGGTCGCGTTCATCGCGTCGAAGTAGAGCGCACGCTCGGTCCGTTCGACGTCCGGGAACGTCGCATCCCAGAAGATCCGGCCTTCCACCATCTCCATGACGAAGAACCAGCTGCCAATCACATTGTCGTCGGTGCAGAGGTCGTGGATATGGGCGACCGGGAAGCCCGTCTTGCCCAATGCCTGCAGCACGCGGGCCTCGCGCTCCACGGCATGAGCCCCTTTCAGGATCGGCCCCGGCGGCTTGCGGCGCAGCACATAGGCGCGTCGCGGCGTCACCAGCCTGTAGGTCGGGTTGGATTGGCCACCCTTGAACTGCTCGACCGTCAGCGGCCCCTCGAACTCTTCGACATGCTCCGCCATCCAGCGCGCGAGCGCGGCCTCGTTGAAGCGATAGCCCTCGCGCACCGACGTGGTTCCGGCATTGGTGGCGGCATCGACGCTCACGACTGCTGCTCCTTCCAGTCGCGCTTGATCGTCCTGGCGAGGCTCCATTTGTGGACCTCGGTCGGTCCGTCATAGATGCGGAAGGCACGGACCTCGCGGAACACCTGTTCGACGATGGTATCGCTGGTGACGCCCGTGCCGCCCATGACCTGCACGCAACGATCGGCCACCCGCATCAGCGCCTCGGACACCGCCACCTTGGTCATGGAGCTTTCCGTCGTGCCAAGATGGCCGTCGTCGAGCACGCCGGCGCACCAGTCGATCATCAGCGAAGCCTGCCGGAGATCGATCAGATTTTCGGCGAGCATGAAGCCCACGCCCTCATGGTCGATCAGCGTCTTGCCAAAGGCCTGGCGGCGACAGGCATAGTCGATCGCGATCTCGTTCGCCCTCCGGCATGCGCCGAGCCACCTCATGCAGTGCGAAAGCCGCGCCGGCGAGAGGCGGACCTGCGCGTAGCGGAAGCCCTCGCCCGCCTGCCCCAGCATCTGATCCGCGGGCACGCGGAGATTGTCGATGGTGACGATGGCGTGCCCGCCCGGCATTGAACTGTCGATCGTGTTCGGCACCCGCTCGATGCGGATCGCCGGATCGGGCAGATCCACCAGGAACATGCAGGCGCCTTCCTCCGCCTTTGCCATCACAATGCCGACCTGCGCGCCATCTGCTCCGGTGATGAATGCCTTGCGGCCGTCGATCACCCAATGGTTGCCGTCTTGCCGGCAGGTCGTGCGCATCATCGACGGGTCAGAGCCTGCGCCGCCCTCGGCGGCCGGCTCAGTCATGAAGAAGGCGGAGCGCGCACGCCCTTCCACCAGCGGCTTCAGGAACCGCTCCCTGATCTCGGGACTCCCGACCTTGCCGAGCAGATACATATTGCCTTCATCGGGAGCGGCCGTGTTACAGGCGAGAGGCCCGAGCGGCGAGAGGCCGGTGCGCTCCAGTACGATCGCGGTCTCCCGCTGCGAAAGATGGCTGCCATCTGGCAGGATATGAGGGGTCAACACGCCCGCCACGCGCGCCTTCTCCTTCAACTCGGTGACGAGATCCTCGGTCGGGCAGTCATGATGGTCCCGACGCGTGTCCCTCTCGTACGGGACGACGACGTCCCGCACGAACGCCTCGACGCGCGCCGCGATCTCGGCGGTTTTTTCCGGCCCTGCGCTCATTTCGGCCCCATCCGGATCGCACCATCGAGGCGGATGACCTCGCCATTGAGCATCGGGTTGGTCACGATGCTCTCAACGAGCTGCGCATATTCGTCCGGACGGCCAAGCCTGCTCGGGAACGGCACCTGCTTGCCAAGCGAATCCTGCGCTTCCTGCGGCAGAGTGGCGAGCAACGGCGTCCAGAAAATACCGGGAGCGATCGTCATCACCCGGATGCCATAGCGGGCGAACTCGCGCGCGATCGGCAGCGTCATGCCGACCACGCCACCCTTGGATGCCGAATAGGCCGCCTGGCCGATCTGGCCGTCATAGGCCGCGACCGAGGCGGTGTTGACGATGACACCACGTTCCTCGCCGAGCGGCTCGGCATCGTGCAGTCGCTCCGCGAACTTCGAGAGCATGTTGAACGTGCCGACCAGGTTGATCGTGACGATCTTCACGAAATCGGCGAGCGGAAGCGCCGAGCCGTCACGGTTGATCACCTTGGCGGGCGGCCCGATGCCCGCGCAGTTGACGAGGATGCGCGCCTTGCCGTGCAATCGCTCGGCCTCTGCAACAGCGGCCCTGACCGCCTGCTCGTCCGTCACGTCGACGGCGGCAAAGTGGCCGCCGATCTCCCTGGCCTTGATCTGGCCGAGTTCGGCGTTGAGGTCAAAGATCGTCACCTTTGCACCGCCGCGCGCCAGCCGCTCGGCGGTGCCGGCACCCAGGCCCGATGCGCCGCCTGTCACGATGGCGGCGGCACCTTCCATCTTCATGGTCTCATGCTCCTGTCAGGGGATCAGCACGGCCTTCACGCATTCGCCTCTCGCCTGTGCCTCGATGGCGTCGTTAATCCGGCTCAGCGGGAAGGTCTCGATCAGGCGATCGAACGGAAAGCGGCCGGCGCGATAATGCTCGACCAACTCGGGGATGAAGCCGTCGAGGTCACTGTCCCCCTCGATGATGCCGTGGATGCGATGTCCGTAGGTAATGAAGGCGGCGAGATTGATCGTGACGCTGCTTTCGGGCTTTGGCGGGACACCGACCAGACCCAGAAGGCCATGGCTGCCGAGGCTGGCGAGTGCCATCTCGACGACCGGCTCCCGCCCGCTGGTCTCGAAGGCGAAATCGGCACCGCCGGGAAGAATGGCCCGGATCGCGGCGCCGACGTCGCCTTCGGCCGGATCGATGACATGGGTTGCGCCGAGCGAGACGCCGAGCGCCCGGCGGCTCGCGAAGGGCTCCACAAGTATGATCGTGGCACAGCCCCGGATCACGGCGCCCATCACCGCCGCAAGCCCGACCGGGCCACCCCCGAAGATCGCGATGGTCGAGCCGGTCGGGCAGGCCAGCGACCGCATCACTCCTCCTGCACCAGTCTGCAGCCCGCAACCCAGCGGCCCGAGCAGCTCGATCGGCACATCCGGCGCATCGATTCGGACGACATTGCGTTCGGTGGCGATCGCATGTGCGGCGAAGGACGACTGGCCGAAGAAGTGGGCCGACACGGGCGAGCCGTCGATCGCGATCAGCGATGTCCCGTCGGGCCGCGCACCGGCATAGTTGAGCATGGGGAAATCCCGGCAATAGGAGGGAAGCCCCTCGTCGCACCGGGCACAATGCCCGCAACTGGCAAAGCCGAGCACCACCCTATCGCCAGGCTTCACCTTGGTGACGGCTGCACCGACCATCTCGACGATGCCGGAGCCTTCGTGACCGAGGACAGCGGGCAGCGGGATCGGAATGAACTGATCGCGCGCGACGAGATCGGTGTGGCATAGCCCAACGCCGGCGATGCGGACCATCACCTCGTCGTCGCGCGGCTCGCCGAGCGAAATGGTTTCGATTGTGAAGGGCCCGTACGCCCTCCGCGCCACGGCTGCCTGAGTATCCATCGCTACTTGTCCTGGAGAGCGGGCGTCACAGCGCAACGACCACAGATTTGGGTTCGAGATAGGCGTCCAGCACCTCGCTGCCATTCTCGCGGCCAATGCCGGACATCTTCATGCCACCGAAGGGAAAGGCCGGATCGGCCAGCAGCACACAGTTCACGAACACGGTGCCGGCCTCCAGCGTGGCGGCCGCGCGGTGGGCCATCGATACGTCGCGCGTGAAGATGTGCGCGGCAAGGCCATAGGGGCTGTCATTGGCGCGGGCGATCGCCTCCTCCGGATCGTCGAAGGGGGCCGCGGCGAGCACCGGCCCGAATATCTCCTCGCGCGCCACCTCGGCGTCAGCAGTGACATCGCGCAGGAGCGTGGGGGCGAAATAAAAGCCCCTGTCAGGCAGCGCCGAAACTGCTGCGACCGCCTCGATGCCCGCCGTCTTCGCGCGCTCGACGAAGCCGGTCACCCGCTCGTGCTGACGGGCGCTGATCAGCGGACCGAGTTGGCTCGATCGGTCAGAACTCGGTCCGATCTTTTGCGAGGCGGCCACCGCCGCTATCCCTTCGAGGACACGGTCGTAGACGGAGCGGTGCGCGTAGAGCCGCGTGCCCGCGTAGCAGACCTGCCCGGAATTGAAGAAGCAGCCCATCGCCGCCTGGGGAATGGCCGTGTCGAGATCGGCGTCCGCGCAGATGATGGTGGGTGACTTGCCGCCCAGTTCCAGCGTCACGCGCTTGAGGTCAGGCACCGAGGCGCCGAGGATCGCCTGGCCAGTCGCCGTCGAACCCGTGAAAGCGACCTTGGCGATCTTCGGGTGGGAGGCCAGCGCCGCCCCCGTCGAGGCGTCCCCGGTAACGACGCTCAGCACGCCGTCGGGAAGGCCGGCCGCCCTCGCAATCTCGACAAGGCGCAACGCACTGAGCGGAGTTTCCGGTGCGGGCTTCAGGACGACGGTGCACCCGGCCGCGAGCGCCGGCGCGATTTTCCACATCGCCAGCACGAGCGGGAAATTCCAGGGCGTGATGGCAGCGACGACGCCGACCGGCTCGCGCCGGGAATAGACATGGAACGCCCCCGGTGTCGCCGACAGCGTGCCCGCCCTCCCCGCAAGTTTCGTGGGCCAGCCCGCATAGGTGCGCAGCCACGCGATGGCGGCGGGCAGGTCGACCGCCTCGACGATCGAGAGGGGTTTGCCTGTGTCGAGCGCCTCCAGTGCGGCGAGGCGCGGCAGGTCTGTTTCGATCGCGTCGGCGAAGCGATGCAGCATCCGCTCGCGCGCCAGCGGCGTGAGGCCGCGCCATGCCGGGGACCGGAACGCCCGCTCCGCCGCTCCAACGACCGCATCCACATCGGATGCAGACGCAACGGGAATGTCGGCAAAGGCGTCGCCCGTGCAGGGATCGATATCCGCCAGGCTCGATCCGACCTGAAGTCTGTCCTCGCCCGCGTGCAGGACCAGCCCGGGAAGTTCCAGCCCGTCGAAGCGCGACGCGAAGTTCACTACAGCATCTCCCTGTCGCGCCGCCGGTAATCGCTTGGCGTCTCGCCGGCGAACTGCCGGAAAGCGCGGGTGAAGTGGCTCTGGCTCGTGAAGCCGAGCGATTCCGCGATGGTGGACATCGAGGCGTCGGACTGCTCCAGCATGTGCTGTGCGCGGTCGAGGCGTGCCTTCATCACATATTGATGTGGGCTCACCCCTGTCGCCTTCTTGAAGATCCGGCAGAAGTGCGTGGCGGTGACGCCGGCCAGCGCGGCCATATCCTCCAGGCTGTGCTCCGCCTCGGGATGCTGCTGGATGTCGTTCATGATGTGGTGGATGCGATAGGCCGAGAAGGCTGACGTCGGGATTTCCGCCACGCTCGCACTCACCGGTCCGCGCAGCATATGTGCCTTGAGCGCATCGACCAGCGCCCCAACATAGATGTCCCGCTCCGGCGTGCGCGGTGCGTAGAGCTCGCCCAGCACCTGCCGCGTCAGCGCGACGCCGAGCGGGTCGGAGAAGGCAAAGCGCATCCGCTTGAACTGGTCGAGCGCCGGCGCCTTTTGGAGGTCGTCCGAATTGACGCTCAGCGTCACCACATCCAGCTCGCCGTCGACGAGCCAGCCGGTCGGCTGGTTCGAGGGTATGATGGTCGCGCAGCCGGGCAGCGAGGTCGTCTCGCTCCAGCCGTCCCGCTCCCAGGTCCTGACGCTCGGTTTGCCGGCGATGTGCACCACGAACATGGGATCGGGCAGCGCAGGCAAAGTGTAACTGCCCACGAACTGACGCCACCGGCACAGCCGCCACCGGCCATGCTCGCCGCCCAGCTTCACGTCGGGCGCGCGGCCCAGCGCATCGGCGATAATGGTCTCATCGTTCCAAACCGTGTCGTCGGGCATCGCGCCTCTCCCTCAGGCCGGAACCAATGTCATGTCGAGGTTCTTCAGCCCGTTGATGAAGTTGGAGCGGAAGCGCCGCGGCTCTGCCTCAACTCGGAAGCCTCGAACATGACGCGCCATCAGGCGGAACGCCACCCGGAGCTGCATCTCGGCCAGCCGCGAGCCGACGCAGACATGCTGGCCGGCACCGAAACCGACATGCTGCACGGCTCTCCGGCGAACGTCGAAGCGGTCGGGATCCTCGAACACCGCCTCGTCGCGATTGCCCGAGATGTACCAGAGAACGACCTTGTCGCCCTTGGCAATCGCCTGCCCGCCGATCTCGGTATCCACCGTTGCGGTGCGGCGCATGTGCAGCACCGGGCTCGCATGGCGGACGAATTCGGCTGATGCGCCTTTGAGGAGATCGGGATCGCCGCGGATCGCGTCCCATTGGTCAGGATTACGCGCAAAGGCGACCATGGTGTGGCTCAGCGAATTGCGGGTTGTCTCGTTGCCGCCCACCAGCACCAGGATCAGGTTGGCGACGAAGTCGCTGAACGGAACAGGCTCGCCGTCGATCTCGGCATTGGCGAGCAGCGAGGCGATGTCCGGCCCAGGCTCCGCCCGGCGGGCGTCAAACAATTCCCGAGCGAATTGGAAGAACTCGCCGAGCGTGGCCGCCATCGCTTCCGGCGACTGGCGGAATTCGGGATCGTCCTCGCCGACAAAGGCATTGGTCCAGTGGTACAGTTCCAGCCACATCTCGGGCGCGAGGCCGAGAAGCTCGGCGAGAGTGAGCAACGGCAGGGGCGCTGACAGCAGCGGGACGAGATCGACGCGCTCTCCAAGCGGGATCTTCTCGAAGAGCAGATCGACACGCGCCTCGATCCGCTTCTCGATGTCGCCGAGCCTTGCTGGAGCAAGGGCTGGCATGATGAACTTGCGGTAGCGCGTGTGAATTGGTGGATCGCGCGAGATGAAAGGAATGCCAATCGCGCTGTCGCCCGCGTTGGTCAGCCCGACCTCGTTCTCGTTGAAGATCCGATGGCCGCCATTTTCGTGCGCGGAGGAGAAGAGATCGGCGCGCCGCGAGACCTCGACGATGTCGGCGTGCCGGGTCAATGCCCAGAAACCAGCGCCGTCTGCTTCCGGGTTC
>OUNM010103713.1_pt1 | contig 11435 bp, 9 predicted proteins | sample 1769961 | NCBI WGS metagenome assembly OUNM01 (sample SAMEA3914820, study PRJEB12502) | metagenome | biome: forest; material: soil | place: USA | collected 2012-03-12 | depth 0.3 m
AAGCGCTTCTCGACGACCGCGCGCTCGACCACGCCGACCGCGACGTCGCTGCCCTTGGCGCCCGCCAGAAACTCGGCGATCGTCTCGGGACGCAGCAGTGCATGGTCGGCCGTGGTGACGAACAGCGGGAAGGGTGCTGCACCACTCTCAAGGGCCGCTGCGATCGAGCGCGCGATGCCGCTCCCCGACTGCAGGAAGGCGATGCGCCGATCGATCGGCAACACCGCCGCGATCGGCTCGATATCCTGTGTCATGACGCGGATCGTGCCGATCTTGTCGGCGGCGAGCAACGTATTCACGACGCGCGCCACCATCGGCGTGCCCGCGACCGGGATCAGCGCTTTAAGCGTCTCACCCCGCGTCGCCGCGAGTGGATCGACGCCGGGCCGGCGCCCGGCCAGCAGCAGCGCGGTCAGGCCAGCCACGAGACGATCTCCCGGCCGCGCGCGCGCGCCGCATAGGCCTGCAACAGGCGGACGAGATGGAATAGGCACGACAGCGCCGTCCACCACGCCACCGCCAACAGCCCCCAGTCGGGGCGGCCGACGAGAAGGCTGGCGAACAAGATCAGCATATTGGGATTGCGGCGCGCGGTGATCAGGCGGAACCGGCTGTCGGCGCGCTCCCAGACATGGATGTGCATGCCGAAGCTGGCTATGAAGGCGCCCTCGATCGCGCGCTGCACCGCGTAGCCTGCGACCAGCACCGCCATGATTTCCCAGAGCTCGGTTTCGCTGAGCGCCAGACCCCAGCTCGCCAGCCCGACGCCCCATGCCCAGTACCAGAAGGGCGGATGAATGAGGTCGACGCCATGATCGAGGATATTGCCCCATTCGGAACTGGTGCCGGTGCAGCGCGCGAGCTTACCGTCCACCGTGTCGAGGACCATGAAGGTCAGCCCGACCAGCAGCCCGCCCGCATAGTAGCCGTCCTTGAACAGGAAGAAGGTCCAGACACACAACACGATGCCGATCATCGTCACAATATTGGGCGTCAGCTTCGAATAGGCCGCCCAGCGGGTGAGGTGGAAGGCCGCGCCTCGCCACAGATAGAGCGTCAGCAGGTCCGTCACGCCCTTGTAGGAGGCGTCGTAGCTCGCTCGCTCAATCAGCGGCACCGCGGCCGGCGTCAGCGGCATGAGATAGGCGTCCTCGCGCTTGCGCAGCGTGGCGTTGTAGAGGCTGGCGTCGTGCTCGGCGTCCTGGGCGTTGAGGCCGAGGTCCTGCGGCAGCGGCGCGCCCGCCTTGATCGCGGCCACCACAGCAGGCGCTTGCGCGGCGTCGGGCAGATGGACGAGCACCGGGCGACCCCGATATGTCACCGCCAGCCCGCTATGATCGCGAACATGCGCGAGCCAGGCTGGATCCCATGCGTAACCAAGATCGGCCACGATCACTGGCCCCTCTGCCGGAACATCGTTGGCCGGCACCAGTTTGGCGTTCGATGCGAAGCGACGCGCGCGTTCGGCCGGTGTAAGCCCGAACACGCGCGTGTCGTTGCGCCCGGCCCCGAGGAAAGCGACCTTGCGTTCCATGACCCTGACTCCCATGGCCGCCCCTTTGGCAGGAATTTCCCCCGAGTGCATCTCTTGAACGACATATATTCTCGGCGCTTGCCGGCCGTAACGATCTGCCGCATCTTCGCCACCGCATGACCGCACAGGCCGCCGACTTCACGCAGGACAACCGCACGCTGCGCTTCACCGGCGAGTGGACGCTGGCTCGTCTGGGCAGCGTGCCAATGCGGCTGGAGCGCCTTACCTCCTCGCCCGACACAGTCGACCTGTCGGGTGTCAAACGGATCGACACGGTGGGCGCATGGCTGGTCCACCGCCTCCAGCGCGATCATGACGTGAAGGTCGAGGGCGCCGACGCAAAGGCGCTGGACCTGATCCAGAAGGTCGGCAGCGTCGACAGGCCCTTCCAGGTCGTGCCCGACGAGCCGCCTTCGCTCGAGCGCGTGCTCGGCCGGATAGGCGGGGCCACGATCAACGCCGGCCGCACGCTTCTCGGCCTCTTGGGCTTCTTCGGCGCGACCGTGGTCGCGGTCTGGGAGGTCATCCTCACCCCGCGCCGCTTCCGGGGCAACGCCGTCGTTCGCCAGATCGAGGTGGTGGGGGTCGACGCGCTCGGCATCATCGGCCTGATGAGCTTCCTCATCGGCGTGGTGATCGCGCAGCAGGGCGCGGTGCAGCTCCGCCAGTTCGGCGCCGAGGTGTTCACCGTCAACCTGATCGGCCGGCTCACGTTGCGCGAGCTCGGCGTGCTGATGACCGCGATCATGGTGGCGGGCCGCTCGGGCTCGGCCTTCGCAGCGCAGATCGGATCGATGCGGCTGGCCGAGGAGGTGGACGCGATGCGCACCATCGGCCTCTCGCCGATGCAGGCGCTGGTGCTGCCGCGCGTCGTCGCGACGCTGATTTCGATGCCGCTCTTGACCTTCTACTCGATGCTGGTGGCGCTGGTGGGCGGCGGCCTGCTCTGCTGGCTCCAGCTCGGCATCCCGCCCGTCACCTTCGTCGCCCGCCTGCGCGAGGTGACGCCGATGAACGACCTGTGGGGCGGCCTCCTCAAGGCGCCGGTATTCGGCCTCATCATCGCGATGGCGGGCTGCTATCAGGGCATGCAGGTCGAGGGCAATGCCGAGGAAGTCGGCCTGCGCACCACCTCGGCGGTGGTGCAGGCGATCTTCCTGGTAATCGTGCTCGATGCCTTCTTCGCCGTCTTCTACACCATGATCGGCTGGGTATGAGCGCGCGCGCGCTTAGAGCCGCGCCTGCGGGCGATGAGGCGACCACGGTCATCCGCGTGCGCGGTCTTACCAACAGCTTTGGTGAGCAGATCGTCCATGAGCGGCTCGACCTCGATGTCAGGCGCGGCGAGATCCTGGGAGTGGTCGGCGGATCGGGCACCGGCAAGTCGGTGCTGATGCGCTCGATCATCGGCCTCCAGCGCCCCGACCATGGCGAGGTCGAGGTGTTCGGCGAGTCGACGATCCACTGCAGCGAGAGCGAAGCAAAAGATGTCCGCAGCCGCTGGGGCGTGCTTTTCCAGAACGGCGCTCTCTTCTCGACGCTGACCGTGGCCGAGAATGTGCAGGTGCCGATCCGCGAATATTATCCGGCACTCGACCAGCAGCTGCTCGACGAGATCGCCAGCTACAAGATCGTCGCGACCGGCCTTTCGGCGGAAAGCTCGAACAAATTTCCCTCCGAGCTTTCGGGCGGCATGCGCAAGCGCGCCGGCCTCGCCCGCGCGCTGGCGCTCGATCCCGAGTTGCTGTTCCTCGACGAGCCCACTGCCGGGCTCGATCCGATCGGTGCTGCCGCATTCGACAATCTGATCCGTGCGCTGAAGGATCTGCTCGGCCTCACCGTCTTCCTCATCACCCACGATCTCGACACGCTCTATGCGATCTGCGATCGCGTCGCGGTGCTGGCTGACAAACACGTGGTCGCGGTGGGGACGATCCCGGAATTGCTGGCGTTGGACCATCCGTGGATCCAGGAATATTTCAACGGCCCGCGCGGCCGGGCGGCCGAGGACTCCGCCGAGCGCGAGGCCACGAAGAAGCAGCCGCCGAGGTCCGGCGATGATGGGGGCATGACGGACTGATGGAGACGCGCTCGAACCATGTGCTCGTCGGCGGCGTCGTGCTCGCCATCCTGGCGGTGGCGCTCGCCTTCATCGTCTGGATGAGCCAGGTCGGCACCGGCCACCAGCATGAGTACGACATCTTCTTCCCCAATTCGGTGGACGGGCTCGCCAAGGGATCGGCTGTCACCTTCTCGGGCGTGCCGGTGGGCAAGATCGACGACATCAAGCTGCTGCCTGATTCCCCCGAGCTGGTACGCGTGCGCATCTCGGTCGACGAGAACACGCCGATCCTGAGTGGTACCACCGCCACCATCGCAGGCGTCGGCTTTACAGGCGTCAGCCAGATCAACCTCGCCGGCGCGCAGAAGGGCATGCCGCCGATCACCGAGATCGGGCCGTTCGGCGTGCCGGTAATCCCCACCAAGCCGGGGCTGGTCGGCCAGCTGCTCAATTCCGCGCCGGAGCTGCTCAACAAGCTCACGACGCTGACCCAGCGCGTGACCGAGCTGCTCGACGACCGCAACCAGAACTCGATCCACCACATCCTGGCGAATGTCGACAAGCTGACCACCGACCTCTCCGCCCAGGGGCCGGAGATGAAGAAAACGCTGACCGCCGCCCAGGTGACGATCAAGCAGGCGGGCGATGCGGCCGAGCAGATCAGCAAGCTCGCCGGCACCACCAACCAGCTGCTCGACCAGCAGGGCCGCCCGCTCGCCGAGGATCTGCGCAAGACCGTGCAGGCCGCCCGCCAGAGTGCTGAAAATCTCAACGCGCTCATCACAGACGCGAGGCCCGGTGTGCAGACCTTGAGCAAGGAGACCGCGCCGAAGGTCGACCAGCTCATTCGCGATCTGTCCGAGATGGCGGAGACGCTGACGCAGACCGCCAACCGGCTCAATTCGGGCGGCGCCAGCAGCGTGCTCGGCGGCCGCCGCCTGCCCGACTACAAGCCCCATTGAGAGGATCGCAATGGCCGAGAAGCGCCGCCTTTTCCTGCTCGCCGCTCTGCCGCTGCTGGCGCTGTCGGGCTGCCTGAGCTTCGGCGAGAAGCCGCCGCCGGAGCTGCTGCGTCTCACCCCGGCGGAGACGGCGCCGGCAGGCGCGGCCGACAATGTGGTCGCCGGCCGTGCGATCACCGTGATGATCCCGGCGGCGCCCGCCGAGATCGCAACAATCCGGGTGCCGGTGCGCAGCGGCGACACCGGGCTCGCTTATGTGAAGGGCGCTCAGTGGGGCGACCTGCCCGCGCGGCTGTTCCGCGATCTGCTCGCCGAGACGATCCGCGCGCGCACTGGCCGGCCGACGCTCGACGGGCGCGACTATCACTTCGCCCCCGGCCCCCGGCTGATGGGCCGGATCAATCAGTTCGGGCTCGATGCCGGCTCGATGCAGGTGGTTCTGAGCTATGACGCGACCATCGATCGTGGCCAGAACCAGCTCGAGACCCGCCGCTTCGAAGCGCACGCGCCTGCCCATAGCGCCACCGAGGCCGGCATCGCGCCCGGCCTCAACAGCATCGCCAATCAGGTCGCCGTCCAGATTGCAGACTGGGTGGGGAAGTAAGCCGCATCTCCCGGCGTCTTCGCCACCCTGGCCTCAGGCGAGGCTCTTGCTCGCCTGTTCGAACACATCCTTGCTGAGGCCCGGCGTCGCCACGATCCGCTCCAGCTCGGCTTTCATCAGCGCCGAACGGCCTGGCTCGAAACGGCGCCAGCGGCCAAGCGGCGGCACGAGGCGTGCCGCCGACTGCGGGTTGAGCTTGTCCGCGGCCAGGATCATGTCCGCGACGAAGCGGTAGCCGCGCCCCGAGGGGTGGTGGAAAGCATATTGGTTCGCCGCGAACGCGCCGATCAAGGACCGCATCCGGTTGGGATTGGCGAGCGTGAAATCGGGATGCCGGGCCAGCGCCTCAACCGCGAGCGGCGTATCCTCGCGCATCGACAGCGCCTGGGTTGTGAACCATTTGTCGAGCACCAGCGCATCGTCGCGATAGCGCGCGTAGAAGGCGGCAAGTGCGGTCTCGCGCTCAGGCGATTCGCCGTTGGCGAGCACGCCGAGCGCGCCGTTGCGATCGGTCATGTTGTCGGCACCCTCGAATTGGGCGAGCGCCAGCGCCGACGCATCCTCGGCGTCTGCCGCATCGAGATAGCCGAGTGCTACGGTGCGCAACCGGCGCAACCCCTTGGCGGACGGGGTATATTCGAAACGGTTGGCGGCGGTGGCGGCATAGGCCGCGCGCCATTCCGTTTCCAGCTCGCGGCCAAGCCGCTTGCGCAGCGCCTCGCGCACGCGCCGGATCGCGGCGGGATCGACCTCGGCGAGCTGGTCGCCGAGGAAGGATTCAGTCGGCAGCAGCACCGCCTCGCCGATGAAGGCCGCGTCGAGTGCCGGGTCCGCAAGCGTGTTGCGCACCGCATCCACCACCGGAGTGGCATCGACGTGCTGGCCGTCGATCGCCGCGACCAGCGTATCGACCATCAGCTGCTGCATCGCCTCGAAGCGCGCAAAGGGATCGTCGTCATGCGCGGAGAGGAAGGCGAGATCGGCGGGCGAGCGGTTGGTCTCCAGCACCACCGGCGCCGAGAAGCCGCGATTGATCGACAGTACCGGCTGCTCGTCGACGCCCTCGAACAGGATCTCGCCCTCGGCGTCATGAAGCACATGGACGCACTCCTCGGCGATCGGCCGGCCGCTCTGCGCACCAAATAGCGCAAGGCGAAGCGGCAGCGGCACGGGCAGCTTGTCGGGCTGGCCCGGCGTCGGCGGCACCGCCTGCGATAGGGTCAGGCGCGCGCGCGACGTGCCCGGTTCGTGGCTGAGTGCTGCGCGGACGCGCGGCGTGCCGGCCTGCTTGTACCAGCGGCGGAAGTCGGTGAGGTCGGCCCCATTGGCGTCCTCCATGCTCGCCACGAAGTCCTCGCAGGTGGCAGCCTCGCCGTCATGGCGCTGGAAATAGAGATCGGTGCCGCGCCGGAAGCCGTCGGCCCCCAGCATGGTGTGCAGCATCCGGATCACCTCGGCGCCCTTGTTGTAGATGGTCGCGGTGTAGAAGTTGCTGATCTCCAGATAGGAATCCGGACGGATCGGGTGGGCGAGCGGGCCAGCGTCCTCTGGGAACTGGGCGGCGCGCAGCACGCGGACATCCTCGATCCGCTTGACCGCACGACTGCCCTGATCGGCGGAGAATTCCTGGTCGCGGAAGACCGTGAAGCCCTCCTTCAGCGAGAGCTGGAACCAGTCCCGGCAGGTGACGCGGTTGCCTGACCAGTTGTGGAAATATTCGTGCGCGACGACGCCGGCGATGGCGTCATAGTCCCCGTCGGTCGCCGTTTCCGGGTCGGCGAGGATGTAGCGCGAATTGAAGATGTTGAGGCCCTTATTCTCCATCGCGCCGAAATTGAAGTCGGCGACCGCCACGATGTTGAAGATGCCGAGATCATATTCGCGGCCATAGACCTGCTCGTCCCACGCCATCGATGCCTTGAGCGCCGCCATTGCGTGATCGGTGCGCGGCAGGTCGGCCTCACGCACCCAGATGCCGAGCTCGACGGTGCGCCCCGACATGGTGATGAACTGGTCGCGGTTGGCCTTCAGATCGCCGGCCACCATCGCGAACAGGTAGCAGGGCTTGGGGAAGGGATCGTGCCACTCGACCCAATGGCGGCCATTGCCGGCATCGCCGTCCGCCACCCAGTCGCCATTGGCCAGCAGCACCGGATAGGTCGCGCGATCGGCGGTCATCCGTACCGTGTAGCGCGACAGCACGTCGGGCCGATCGGGGAAGAAGGTGATGCGACGGAAGCCCTCCGCCTCGCACTGGGTGCAAAGCAGCCCACCGCTTGCATAGAGCCCCATCAGCTGGGTGTTCTTCTCCGGGCTGATTGCGACCTCGGTCTCGATGATGTGGGTAGCACCCGGCAGTTCGATCAGCAGCCGGTTGTCCTCGATCCGCCACTCGCCCTCCGCCAGCGTCCGCCCGTCAACGGCGACGACACGCGGCCGCATCCCCGGCCCACCATCGAGCGCCAGCGGCCCGTCGGGCGCGCCCTCGGCATCGTTGCGGCTGACCTCGAGCCTGGCGCGCACGATCGTCTCGGCGGCGGCGAGGTCACAATCGAGGCGGATCGCCGGGACCAGCCAGGCAGGCGGACGATAATCGAGCCGGAGCACGGGTGCGGGCGAATTGGCGATGGCGGGATGGTGATCCATGCGAAAACTTCTAGGACGCCAGGGACGGGGTTACAACGGAAAGGGGCCTACACGGTGCCGTCAGACTGTAGTCGCATGCCATGACAAGGATGCTGATCTTCGGCCTCGGCTACACCGCCTCGCGGATCGCGACGCGGCTTGAACGAGCGCGCTGGCGGGTGACGGCGACCCGCCGCCAGGCCGATAGCGACGCGCTGGCCTTTGACGATGAGGATGGAGTGCGCGCGGCAATCGCGACGGCGACGCACATTCTCTCGTCGGTGCCGCCCGACGGCGACGGGCGCGATCCCGTGCTCGATCGCTACGCAGCTATGCTGCGGGATGCTCCGGCGCGCTGGTTCGGCTATCTTTCCTCCACCGGCGTCTATGGCGATACGGCGGGCGCCTGGGTGGACGAGAGCGCGGCCATAGGCACGGGCCGCCGCTCGGCCCGCGCTGAGGCCGATGCGTCGTGGACAGCGCTCCGCCGCGACGTCCATGTCTTTCGGCTGCCGGGCATCTACGGCCCCGGCCGTTCGACGCTGGAGCGCATCGTCGACGGGCGCGCCCAGCGCATCGACCTGCCGGACCAGGTGTTCAGCCGCGTCCATGTCGACGACATCGCCGAGGCGGTGTGCGCCTCCTTCGCGCGGGGTCCGGCCGGCGTCTACAATCTCGCCGACGATCGCCCCGCCAGCCAGAATGCGGTGATCGAGGAGGCGTGCCGGCTGCTCTCTATGCCACCACCGCCGCTCCGCACGCTCGAGGGCGCCGGGCTGTCACCTGTGGCACGCGGCTTCTATGCGGAGAACCGGCGGGTTGCGAACGGCAAGGCCAAGCGGCTGCTCGGCTGGACGCCGCGCTTCGCCGACTATCGTGCCGGCCTGGCCGACTGCTTGGCCCGTAGCGCGACGAACAGCCCGGCGAGCGACAGCAGCCCGCCTACCGCCGCTGCGATCGACCAGCGGTAATTTTCGAAGATGGTCGAGAGCAGCATCGCCAGCACCGGGCTCAGCACGCTGGTATAGGCGGCGCGGCCGGGGCCGATCTCGCGGATGACGATGAAGTAGCAGGTGAAGGCCAGCGCCGACCCGATCAGCCCGAGATAGAGGGTGCCGAGCCAGTAGGACGGGTTCGGATCGATGACCGGTGCGCCGTCCATCACCCAGGCGGCGATGCAGTCGAAGCCGGTGCCCCACGCCATGCCCCAGGCGATCAGGCTGGCGACGGGGATCGCCTTGGCGAGCTTGGCCGCCTGCATGACGTTGGCGACCGAGGAAAAGAGCACGCCGAGCAGCGACCAGCCGATCCCCACCCAGATTGCGGCGTGGGCGGCGGGCGCGACGTGGAGCTCATGCGAGAAAAGAAGGCCTAAGCCGACCATCGCCACGCCCGATCCCATCAGGAAGGCGCGCGACACGCCTTGCTTAAGGAAAATCCAGGCGAAGAGGGCGTTGGGCACCACCAGCAGCGCGAACACGACGGCGACGAGGCCCGAGGTGATCACCCGCTCGCCCAGATAAACGGCATAATAGTTGAGCGCATATTGGGCGAAGCCGTAGATCGCCGCGAGGCCGTGCTCGCGCGCCGTCAGCTTCAGCCGCGCGCCTGTCAGCCGGGCATAGGCGGCCATTGCGATCGTCGCGATCAGGAAGCGGTAGGCGACCGACCAGGCCGGAGGCACGACGCCCAGCTGGTAGCGGATCACCAACCAGGTCGACGACCAGACCAGCGTGCAGACCAGGAAGGGTATCGCCACCTTGGCCCGCTTCGACACGCCGAGCGGCCTGGTCCCCGTCAAAGTCTCGCTCACGCCGTCGATCTCCTAGCCCATGCCGGGATTCGGCCGGAGCGCGCTGCGTTCCTAGAGGGCTCCGATCGCCGCCGCCAGAGCCTCGATCTCGCCCTGCGGCTGATCCCATGACGTGACGAGCCGCATCTCGCCCTCGCCCCAGTCGTAGAACTCGAAGCCCTGGGCCCGGAGCGCCGCGGCCTCGCTGGGCGTGACGCGGAGGAAAATCTCGTTCGCCTCGACAGGCAGCACCAGCCGCGCGCCGGCGGCCCTGGCAATCGCCGCCGCGCCGGCATTGGCTGCCCGGCCATTGGCAATCCAGCGGTCGCCTTCGAGCAGTGCAAGGATCTGCGCCGCCTGATAGCGCCCCTTGGACAGAAGCTGGCCAGCGCGCTTGCGGCGCATCTTGGCGACCTCGACCAGATCCTTGCGGAAGAATACCAGCGCCTCGGCCGACATGCCGCCATTCTTGACGAAGCCGAAGCTGAGTGCGTCCACGCCCGCGCGCCAGGTCACCTCGCCCGGATGGCAGCCGAGCGTCGCGATCGCGTTGGCGAAGCGTGCGCCGTCCATATGGAAGCCGAGCCCCAGTTCCTTGGCCACTGCACCGAGCGCCGCCACCTCGTCCGGCGTGTAGACCAGCCCATATTCGGTGGCGTTGGTGATCGAGACGGCGTGCGGCTGCACCTGATGCACGTCCGGCCGGATCGCGCGTCGCGCGGCACGCACCGCGTCGGGTATGATCTTGGCGCCCACCCCACCGAGCGGGATCAGCTTGGCGCCGTGGGTGAAGAATTCGGGCGCGCCGGCCTCGTCGGTGTTGATGTGCGCTTCGCGATGGCAGAGCACGCCACCATGGGGCGGCACCATCGAAGCGAGCGCGAGGCAGTTCGCCGCCGTGCCCGTCGTCACCCACAATGTCGCGCAGTCGGTGCCGAACAGGTCGGAAAAAGCACCGTCGAGTTTCTGGCTGAGCGCATCGCCATCATAGGCGGTGTCGACATGATTGGCGGCGGCGATCGCCTCCAGCACGGCGGGGGAAACGGCGGCGGCGTTGTCGGAGAAGAAGCGCATGGGCGTGCAATGCGGGCAGCGGGGCGCGTCGTCAACGCCGCAGCGGTTGACAGCCGGCCATCCCTCGTCGAGCGCGTGCGGGGGCTGCAACAGGGAAGGCGAGCTATGGACGGCTGGACGATCGGGATCATCGGCGGTTCGGGGCTCTATGCGCTGGAAGGGTTGGAAGACACCGCCTGGCACGATGTCGAGACGCCCTGGGGCCGGCCTTCCGATCGCATCCTGTCCGGCCGGATCGGCACCACCAGGCTCTTGTTCCTGCCACGCCATGGCATGGGCCACCGCATCAGCCCGACCGACATCAACGCGCGCGCCAATATTGACGCGCTGAAGCGGCTCGGCGCGACCGATGTCCTTGCCATCTCGTCTGTCGGCTCGCTGCGCGAGGAGCTGCCGCCCGGTCGCTTCGCCATCGTCGACCAATTCATTGATCGCACCGTCGGCCGTGCCCAGAGCTTCTTCGGTACGGGCCTTGTCGCCCATGTCTCGCTGGCGGATCCGACCTGCCCGCGCCTCTCCGCCTTTGCAGCCGCAGCGGTGGAGGCGGCGAATGGCGGCGTTTCAACCGGTGCCACCTATCTCGCGATGGAAGGCCCGCAATTCTCCACCCGCGCCGAGAGCGTCGTCTATCGCCAGTGGGGCGCCGACGTGATCGGCATGACCGCCATGCCCGAAGCCCGCCTCGCCCGCGAAGCCGAGCTGCCCTACGCGCTGGTCGGCATGGTCACCGACTATGACTGCTGGCGCGAGGAAGAGGCCGGCGTGATCGTCACGGACGTGGT
>OUNM010208562.1_pt1 | contig 11434 bp, 10 predicted proteins | sample 1769961 | NCBI WGS metagenome assembly OUNM01 (sample SAMEA3914820, study PRJEB12502) | metagenome | biome: forest; material: soil | place: USA | collected 2012-03-12 | depth 0.3 m
CTGGTGGGTGCCCGCATCTGCAACGCCGTGCGCTGCCTGCCGCCCGAGAACAAGCCCCTGCCGGCGGAGTTCACCGAGTGCCGGCCCTTCATCCAGGCCGAAATGGCCGCGATGCCGAAGCTGAAGGTCATCGTGGCGCTGGGCAAAGGCGCGCACGACCAGACCCTGCGCGCGCTGGCGGTGAAGCCCGCCGGCGCCTATCCGTTCATCCACGCGCGCCTGCACAAGCTACCGGGCGGCATCACGCTCGCCGACAGCTATCACTGCTCGCGCTACAACACGAACACCGGTCGCCTCACGACCGGGATGTTCCACGACGTCTTCGAGAAGGTCCGCGCGGCGCTCTAGCGGGCCAGCACCTTCTCGATCTCGCCGGTGATCTCCTTCGACGTCGGGCTGACCTTGCTGGGCCACGAGCCCGCCAGATGGCCTTCCTTGTCGAACAGGAACTTGTGGAAATTCCATTTGGGCGCCGCTGCCTCGCCGGCATGGACCGAGATCCATTCGTAGAGGCCGTGCGCGTCGACGCCGACGACCTTTTCCTTCGACGTCATCTGGAAAGTGACGCCGAACGAAGTCTCGCAGAATTTCTTGATCTCGGATTCGCTCTTGGGTTCCTGCGCGCCGAAGTCGTTCGACGGCACGCCCAGCACGACGAGGCCCTTGGGGCCGTACTTCTCGTACAGCTTCTGCAGTTCGCTGTACTGCGGCGTGAACCCGCAGAACGAGGCCACGTTGACGACCAGCACGGCCTTGCCGGCATAGTCTTTCAGGTGGATCTTCTTGCCGTCGATACTGGTGAAGCTGAAATCGTGGGCGGACGCCATCTCACATCTCCTCGTCGTAACGTTGCTCTAGCCAGGGATCGCCGTAATTGTGATAGCCGCGTACTTCCCAGAAGCCCGGCTTGTCCAGCACCGAAAATTCCACGCGCTTGATCCACTTGGCGCTCTTCCAGAAATAGAGCTTGGGGATGACGACGCGCAGCGGGCCGCCATGCTCGCGGCTGATCGGCTCGCCGTTCCAGCTCCACGCCAGGAGCACGTCCTCGGCCGCGAAGTCGGCCAGCGGCACGTTGGTCGTGTAGGTGTCGTAGGAGTGGAAGATCACGTGCTGGACCTCCACCTTAGGCTTCACCAGCGCGATCAGCTCGCGCGCCGAGACGCCTTCCCATTTGTTGTCGTAGCGCGACCAGGCGGTCACGCAATGGATGTCGGTGGTGATCCTGGTTTTCGGCAGGTCGGTGAAGTCGCCCCACTTCAGGGTCGTGGGCCGCTCGACCTCGCCGTCGATGAACAGGCGCCAGGCGTTGAGCGGGATCTCGGGCTGGACGCCGAGATCGAGCACGGGCCAGGTCTCGACGGCGCGCTGGCCGGGCGGCAGGCGCTGCGAATGCGCCGCGGTCTTGCCGGTCAGCAGGCGGCCGTCCTCCGCCCATTTCTGCTTGGTGTCGATCAGCTTGCTTTTCAGCTTGCCGAACAGGGTGACGTCGTCGTCGGCCATATGCGTCCTGCCTGTGCCAGTCCTACTTCTTGCGGCGCTTTCCTGCGGAGCCGCCCGCTCCCCGCAACATGGTGCTGCCGAGGAAAGAGGACAATGTCTTGTAGTCGGGCCCGTGCGCCAGCATGCCCGACTGGTGGAGCATCACGACGCCGTGCAGTGCGGCCCACATCGACCAGCCGAAGACGATCGGATCGGCGTCGATCGCCGCCTGCTCGGCAAGCTGCTCGGCTCCGCGCGTGATGTAGCGCGCGGCGCGCTCCGCCGCCGGCCCCAGCTGCGGATGGCTCTCGTCGATCGGCGCGTCGAGGTCGAACATGATGCGATAGGCGTGCGGATTCTTGATCGCGAAGGCGATATAGGCCTCGCCCGTGCGCCGCTCGCGCTCGTCTGGCGGCGCCGCGGCCGCGGCCTTCTCGAGCGCATCGGCGAACTTGCCGAAGGCCTCGGCGCGGACGGTCGCCAGGATATCGGCCTTGTCCTTGAAATAGCGGTAGGGGGTCTTGGGACTGCAGCCCAGCGCCTCGGCCAGCTGGCGCATGGTAACACCCTCGTAGCCATGCCGGGCGAAGCGCTCGGTCGCGACCTTGCATAGCTCGTTGCGAAAGTCGGCGATGTCCTGTTCAGTGAGATAACGTGGCATGGTTTCGATACACAGTGTGTATTGAAACTGGCCCGCCGTCAATCACGCGCGCAGGCGATCGAGGACGCCCGGCAGCACCTGGGCGAGGCGCTGATAGTCGGAGAGCTCGTTGTAGGCGTAGGCCGAGAGCCTCAGCCATAGACCGCCGGCCTGCGGGTGTACCGGCGCATCGGTGCCGGCCTCCTGCAGCGCGCGACGGACCTTGAGCGCCTCCGACCTCTTCGACGGCAGGTCGAGCGGCAGGCGCACCAGGCCCATCGCCCCGGCCATCTCAGGGACAGCGCCCACTTCGGTGCCAAGGCCGATGGCAAGCATCTTCGCGGCCTCGGCGGCGAGGCGCCTGTTGCGCTCCATCAGCGCGGTACCACCCAGTCGCTCGAAGAAGGCGAGCGCCGCGGGCACCGCCAGATAGGCGGTCGGATCCATCGTCCCTGTGTAGTCGAACTCCGTCGTGAAGCCTTCTCGATAGCCGTGGGAGATCGTGACGGGGTGCAGGTCGGCGCGGCGGTCCCCGCGTGCGTACAGGAAGCCGCTGCCCTTGGGCGCCGACAGCCACTTGTGGCAATTGCCCACGTACCAGTCCGCGCCCAGTGACGGCAGGTCGAGCGCCACCTGCCCCGGCCCGTGCGCGCCATCGACCAGCACCGGAACGCCGGCGGCGTGGCAGAGCTTCACGATGTCCGCGAGCGGCAGCACCAGCGCGCTGCCCGAAGTGATGTGGTCCATGATGACGATCCGGGTGCGGCCGGTGAACGCCCGTTCGATGCTCTTCAGCACCGCGGCGGGCTCTGGCCGCGGGAACGGCAGCTCGGCCACCGCCACGGACGCGCCTGTGCGCTCGGCCGTGTAGGCGATGGTGTTGCGCACCGCATTGTAGACGTGGCTCACATGCAGGATCTCGTCGCCGGCGCCCAGCGGCAGCGAGCGCAGCACGGCGTTGCAGCCCGTCGTGGCGTTCGGCACGAACACGACGTCCTCGGCCGCAGCGCCAAGGAAGCGCGCCAGCCCCGAGGCTGCCTCGCGAATCGCAGACGGCAGCTCCCGCGCGAAGAAGCGCGTCGGCTGCGCCTCCATCCGCGCCCGCCATTCGTCCTGCGCCGCCAGCACGATCCTCGGCGTGGCGCCGTAGGATCCGTGGTTGAGGGTCAGGAAATCCGGATCGAGGGCCCATTCCGAGCGAACGGCCGAACCGAGCGCAGGCGGCACGGCCTAGGCCGTCTCGGCGAACAGTTCGCGGCCGATCAACATGCGCCGGATCTCGCTGGTGCCGGCGCCGATCTCGTATAGCTTGGCGTCGCGCAGCAGGCGGCCCGTCGGATAGTCGTTGATGTAGCCGTTGCCGCCCAGCAGCTGGATCGCGTCGAGCGCCATTTGCGTGGCCTTCTCCGAGGCATAGAGGATCGCGCCGGCGGAATCCTTGCGCGTGGTCTGCCCGCGGTCGCACGACTTGGCGACGGCGTACACATACGACTTGCAGGCGTTCATGGTGGTGTACATGTCGGCGAGCTTGCCCTGCACGAGCTGGAACTCGCCGATCGCCTGGCCGAACTGCTTGCGCTCGTGGACATAGGGCACGACGATATCCATCGCCGCCTGCATGATGCCGATCGGACCGGCCGCCAGCACCGCGCGCTCGTAGTCGAGCCCGCTCATCAGCACGTTCACGCCCTTGCCCACCGCGCCCAGCACGTTCTCCTCGGGGATCTCGCAATCCTCGAACACCAGCTCGCCGGTGGACGAGCCGCGCATGCCCATCTTGTCGAGCTTCTGCGCCACCTTGAAGCCCTTGGCGTCGGTCGGCACGATGAAGGCGGTGATGCCGCGCGAGCCGGCCGCGGGATCGGTCTTGGCATAGACCACGATCACCTGCGCGTCGGGGCTGTTGGTGATCCACATCTTGGTGCCGTTCAGCACATAGCGGTCGCCCTTCTTGTCGGCGCGCAGCTTCATCGACACGACGTCGGAGCCCGCCCCCGATTCGCTCATGGCCAGGCTGCCGACATGCTCGCCAGACAGCAGCTTGGGCAGGAAACGCTTCTTCTGGTCGTCGTTGCCGTTGCGGCGGATCTGGTTGACGCAGAGATTCGAGTGCGCGCCATAGCTCAAGCCCACGGCGGCCGACGCGCGCGAAAGCTCCTCGACCGCGATCACGTGCTCAAGATAGCCGAGGCCCGAGCCGCCGTATTCCTCCTCCACCGTGATGCCGTGCAGACCGAGGTCGCCCATTTGGGGCCACAGCTCGCGCGGAAAGCGGTCGGTCTTGTCGATCTCGGCCGCGATGGGCGCCACCTTGTCGGACGCGAAGCGCTGGACCTGGTCGCGCAGCGCATCGGCGGTCTCGCCCAGGCCGAAGTCGAACGGCGGCATCGCATTGGGGATCATGAATTTCCTGCCAGTGATCTGTTTGCCGGGTGAGATTGTCGCTCCCCGAGGCGGGGCGCAAGCCGCGCTAGAGCAGGAAGATCGTCGCCAGACCGAGGAACGCCAGGAAACCGATCACGTCGGTCACCGTCGTCAGGAACACCGTCGACGAAACCGCCGGATCGACGCCGATCTTCTGCAGGCCGAGCGGGATCAGGGTGCCGGCGAGCGCCGCGGCCACGAGATTGCAGATCATCGCCGAGCCGATCACGGTGCCGAGCTTCCAGTCGCCGTACCAGGCGAACACCGCGCCGCCCATCAGCACGGCGAACAGCATGCCGTTCAACCCGCCCACCGCCACTTCCTTGAAGATGAAGCGGAACATGTTGGTGGCGGTCAACTCGCCCATCGCCAGCGCGCGCACGGCCACGGTCACGGTCTGGGTGCCGGCATTGCCGCCCATCGAGGCCACGATCGGCATCAGCACGGCAAGGGCGACGATCTTCTCGATCGCATCCTCGAACTGGCCGATCACCAGCGACGCGATCACCGCCGTCACCAGGTTGATCGCCAGCCACCAGGCGCGGCGCTGCGTGGTCTCCAGCGTATTGACGTGCATGTCGTCGGCGCCGACGCCGCCCATCCTCATGAGGTCTTCCTCGGCCTCCTCGTCGATCACGTCGACCACGTCGTCGACCATGATCACGCCCAGCAGGCGACGGCCCTCGTCGACCACCGGGCAGGACACGAGATCCTTGTCGCGGAACAGGTGCGCCACCTCGGCCTGGTCGGCAGTCGCCGGCACCGAGGGAATGTCGGGGTCGGCAAGCTCCATGATCGGCACTGGGCGCTTGGTGCGCAGCATGCGGCCGAGCGGCACCGCCCCCCTCAATCGGCCGCCGCGGTCGACCACGAACAGGTCGTACACGTCGTCGGGCAGGTCGGTCGCCTCGCGGCAATAGTCGATCACTTCGCCGACGGTCCAGCTATCGGGCACCTTGACCAGCGACCGCTGCATCATGCGGCCGGCGGAATCCTCGGGGTAGGCGAGCGCGCTCTCGATATCGGCCCGCTCCGCGGCCGGCAGCTCGGCCAGGACCTCGGCCTGCTCGTCTTCCGGCAGGTCCTCGATCAGGCTGGCCGCGTCGTCGGCCTCCATCTCGAGGGCGACGGCGGCGATGTCCTTGCTGTCGAGCTGGTCGAGCACGTCGTCGCGGACGTCCTCGTCGAGCTCGGCCAGCATCTCGGGATCGAGGTCGCGATTGAGCAGATCGACCAGCTGGTCGCGCTGGTGTTCGGAGATCTGCTCGAAGACCTGTGCCTGGCCCGCCGCGCTCAGCGCCTCGAGCAGGGCCTTGGCTTCGGTCGAGTTGCCATCGGCGAGCGCTGCCTCGATGTGCCGGACGGTGTCCGGCGTCACTTCATCGAGCAGCTCCGCCGGGCCGTTCATCCGCGCGCCGCCTCACCCCGGGCTTCGGCCAGGCGCTGGGCTTCGACGACGGCGAGCGCCGTCATGTTGGTGATGCCGCGCGCCGTCACCGACGGCGTCAGCACATGCGCCGGCAGCGCCGTGCCGAGCAGCATCGGCCCGACGTGCAGGCCGTCGGCCGCGGTCTTCAGCAGGTTGAACGAGATGTTCGCGGAATCGAGCGAAGGACAGATCACGAGGTTGGCCGCTCCGGTGAGCTGGGAGCGTGGAAAGACATTGTGGCGGATATCGGGATCGAGGGCTGCGTCGCCGTGCATCTCGCCGTCGACCTCGAGACTCGGTGCACGTTCGTGCAGGAGCTTGACGGCCGCGGCCATCTTGCGGGCCGACGGCGATTCCGAGCTGCCGAACAGCGAATGCGACAGCAGCGCGACCCGCGGCTGGACGCCGAAGCGCAGCACTTCGTCCGCGGCCAGGAGCGTGATGTTGGCCAGGGTCTCCGCGTCGGGATCGTCGTTCACATAGGTGTCGGCGATGAACAGCGAGCGCGTCGGCAGCACCAGCAGGCTGAGCCCCGCCATGTTCTTCACGCCCTCGCGCGTGCCGATCACGTCGCGCACGTGGTTGAAGTGGGTGCGGAAGCGGCCGTAGGCGCCGGCGATCATCGCGTCGGCGTCGCCCAGCTTCACGGCAAGCGCGGCGATCAGCGTCGGGCTGGAGCGCACCAGGTTGCGCGCGGTCGGCTCGGTGACGCCCTTGCGCTCCATCAGGGTGTGGTAGGCACCCCAGTACTTGTCGTAGCGCGGGTCGCTCGAGGGATCGATCAGCTCGACGTCGATGCCGGGCCGGAAGCGCAGGCCCAGCCGTTCGGCGCGGCGCTTCACGATCTCGGGCCGGCCGATGATGATCGGCATCGCCAGCTGCTCGTCGAGGATGACCTGGATCGCGCGCAGGACGCGGTCGTCCTCGCCCGCGCTGAAGATCACCCGCTTGGGCGCGCTGCGTGCCTGCTCGAACACCGGGCGCATGACCAAGCCCGACTTGAAGACGAACTGGTTGAGCTGCTCGCGATAGGCCGGGAAGTCGGTGATCGGCCGCGTCGCCACGCCCGACTCCATCGCGGCCTTGGCGACCGCGGGCGCGAGCTCGACGATCAGGCGCGGATCGAACGGCTTGGGAATGATCTGGTTGGGACCGAAGCCGCCGCCGCCCGCCTCGCCGAAGGCGCGGGCCACAACTTCCGACGGCTCCTTGCGCGCGAGCTCGGCGATGGCGCGCACGCAGGCGATCTTCATCTCGTCGTTGACCGTCGTAGCGCCGACATCGAGCGCGCCGCGGAAGATGTAGGGAAAGCACAGGACGTTGTTGACCTGGTTGGGATAGTCGCTGCGGCCGGTCGCCATGATGGCGTCGTCGCGCACGGCGGCCACGTCTTCCGGCGAGATCTCGGGGTTGGGGTTGGCCAGCGCGAAGATCAGCGGCTTGGCCGCCATCTTCTTCACCATGTCCTGCTTCAGCACGCCCGCGGCCGAGAGGCCGAGGAAGATGTCGGCGCCGCCGATCACGTCGTCCAGCGTGCGCAGGTCGGTGTCGCGCGCGTAGCGCTCCTTGAACGGGTCCATCAGCTCGTTGCGGCCCTTCCAGACCACACCCACGATGTCTGTGACCCACATGTTCTCTTTCGGCAGGCCGAGCTTCTCGAGCACGCCGAGGCACGACAGCGCCGCGGCACCGGCGCCCGACACAACGAGCTTCACGTCCTTGATGTCCTTGGCCACCAGCGACAGCGCATTCAGCACCGCCGCACCCACGATGATCGCGGTGCCGTGCTGGTCGTCGTGGAACACCGGGATCTTCATGCGCCGGCGCAGCGTCTGCTCGACGTAGAAGCACTCCGGCGCCTTGATGTCCTCGAGGTTGATGCCGCCGAACGTCGGCTCAAGCGAGGCGATGATGTCGACCAGCTTCTCCTGGTCGAGTTCCTCGATCTCGATGTCGAACACGTCGATGCCCGCGAACTTCTTGAAGAGGACGCCCTTGCCCTCCATCACCGGCTTGGCCGCCAGCGGGCCGATGGCGCCGAGACCCAGCACCGCCGTGCCGTTGGTCACCACGCCCACCAGGTTCGCCCGGATGGTGAGTTCGGCCGCCGTCGCGGGATCGCGCACGATCTCGTGACAGGCAGCGGCGACGCCCGGCGAATAGGCCAGCGACAGGTCGCGCTGGGTGGCCAGGGGCTTGGTCGGAACGACCTCGATCTTGCCCGGCCGAGGAATGCGATGGTAACGGAGCGCGCCGTCGGTCAGTTCATCCGCCAAGCTCGTCTCCCGCATCCTCATTTACAAAAAGGGCCGCCTGCGGGCTTTTTGCCAACAGGCGGCGACCTGGAATCCCTTTTCGATCGATCCGGCGAGTGGTGCGGCCAAGAAGACTCGAACTTCCACGCCTCGCGGCACTAGCACCTCAAGCTAGCGCGTCTACCAATTCCGCCATGGCCGCGCCGGATCGATGGCCGGGGGGATACCAAATAGGCTCTGCAGTGGCAAGGCGCGTGGCTCGGGACTTGCGCCGCCGGTCGGAAATACCGATTTTGCGGCTATGAACCGACCCGAATGGCGCCTTTCGGACAAGCCCGTGCCCTATGACGAGGCGCTGGCGGCCATGGAGGCACGCGTCGCCGAGATCCGCCACGACCAGGCGGGCGAGCTGATCTGGCTGCTGGAGCATCCCCCGCTCTACACGGCCGGCACCAGTTCCAGGGACCACGACCTGCTGCAGCCCGCGCGCTTTCCCGTCCATGTCGCGGGCCGCGGCGGGCAATACACCTATCATGGGCCGGGCCAGCGCGTGGCCTACGTCATGCTCGACCTCCGCCGCCGCCGCCAGGACGTGCGGCGCTTCGTGTCCGATCTCGAGGAATGGACGATCCGCACGATCGCCCGCTTTGGCGTCACCGCCGAGCGCCGCCCCGGCCGGGTCGGCGTCTGGGTGGCGCGGCCGGACAAGCCGCCCTTGTTCGACGGCAGCCCGCGCGAGGACAAGATCGGCGCGATAGGCGTGCGCATCCGGCATTGGGTGTCGTTCCACGGCATCTCGATCAACGTCGAGCCCGACCTCGCCCACTACGACGGCATCGTGCCCTGCGGCATCGCGGGCCACGGCGTGACCTCGCTGGTCGATCTCGGCTTGCCGGTGACTCTGGCCGATCTCGATGCCGCGCTGGCCGAGACGTTCGACGAAGTGTTCGGCGAAGTCAGGCCGTCGGCCGCCGCCTGAGACTTACTTGCTCTTCTTCGAAAGACGTTCGTTGAACGATGCGAGATCGATCACGATCCTCTGGTGCGTCCCCTTGCCGATCTCGCCCTGCTCGTCGCTTGCCGACACGACGTAATCGATGCGCTTTCCCTCGACGCGGATGACTTCGGCCGTCGCACGCACCTCATGACCGACCGGCGTGGCAGAGAGATGCTTTACATCCACTGACGTGCCGACCGCACTTTCACCGGGTTCGAGGTAGGGCTTGATGGCGTTGAGCGCAGCATTCTCCATGACCAGGACCATCATGGGCGTCGCGAACACCGCAGGCAGCATCGTGTCCTTGAATCGATTAGCCAGATGCTCGGGCTGCACGCGCAAGGTCGCCGTCGCTTTTGTCCCGATCGGAATCGTCCGCATCCTGATGATCCTCCCTCAAGCCGTCGGCAGCCGTGTAAAACCTTCCGGCAGAACATCGAGGTCGACCGGCTCGACGTCGATCTCGTCGACGCGCGCCATCGCCGGGCCGCGGCGGCAGGCATCGATCATCTGCCCGACCGCGCGCTCGTCACCGACCACAAGTGCCTCGACCGAACCGTCGGTCCGGTTGCGGACCCAGCCCGTCACGCCGAGCTGCTGGCCGGTCGCCAGCGCCCAATCGCGATAGCCGACGCCCTGGACCCGTCCGGTGATGGTGAGACGCGCCTGCAGCGCCATGGGGCCTACGCGAATTCGAGGATCTTCTGGTCGACGCGCAAACTGTCGCCCGCCTTGGCATGCAGCACCTTCACCGTGCCATCGCGCGTGGCGCGCAGCACGTTCTCCATCTTCATTGCCTCGACGACGGCCAGCGGCTCGCCCGCCTTCACTTCCTGGCCTTCGCCCACGGCCACGGACGCAAGCAGGCCGGGCATCGGCGAGAGCAGGAACTTCGAGGTGTCGGGCGCGGCCTTGACCGGCATCAGCGCGTAGAGCTCGGCCTGACGCGGCGTCAGCACCAGCGCCTCGGCCTGCCCGCCTTCGTGGATCAGGCGCCAGCCCGAGCCCACGTTGTCGACCTGGACGGCAATCACGTGACCGTCGACCGTGGCATGAACCAACGGCTCGCCGGGACGCCAGCCGGTCTCGATCGAGAGGCGCCGGCCGGCAACGTCCACGGTGAACTCCAGCCCGCCGCCGGAGATGGTGACCGCCACCGGCTCACGGTTGAGCATAACGACGCGGCTGTCCTGCGTGACGCCGCCGCGCTCGTCGCGGATCCGTTCGACGACCGCGGCGACAGCTGCCAGCACGGCCGGGTCCTTCGGCGGCAGGTGTGCCGTCGTGAAGCCGCCCTTGAACTCCTCGGCGATGAAGTTGGTCGTGAGCTTGCCGGCGCGAAAGCGCGGATGCGCCATCAGGGCCGCGAGGAACGGCACGTTATGCGAGACACCGCGGACATAGAACTCATCCAGCGCGCGGCGCATGCGGTCGATCGCGGCATTGCGCGTCTTTCCGTGCGTGCAAAGCTTGGCGATCATGGGATCGTAGAACATCGAGATCTCGCCGCCCTCGTAGACGCCGGTGTCGACTCTCACATCCGGACCGGGCTTGGGCTCGCGATACTTCACCAGGCGGCCGGTCGAGGGCAGGAAGTTGCGGAACGGATCCTCGGCATAGACGCGCGCCTCGACCGCCCAGCCGTTCAGCTTCACGTCCTTCTGCTGGAACGGCAGCTTCTCGCCCGCCGCCACCTTGATCATCAGCTCGACGAGGTCGAGGCCGGTGATCAGCTCGGTCACCGGATGCTCGACCTGCAGGCGGGTGTTCATCTCGAGGAAGTAGAACTTGCGGTTCTTGTCGACGATGAACTCGACGGTGCCGGCGCTCTTGTATTTGACGGCCTTGGCCAATGCGACGGCCTGCTCGCCCATCGCCTTGCGCGTCTTGGCGTCGAGGAACGGGCTCGGCGCCTCCTCGATCACCTTCTGGTGGCGGCGCTGGATCGAGCACTCGCGCTCCCAGAGATAGACGCAGTTGCCGTGGCCATCGCCGATCAGCTGGATCTCGATATGGCGCGGCTCCTCGACGTACTTCTCGATGAACACGCGGTCGTCGGCGAACGACGCCTTGGCCTCGTTGGTCGCCGAGACGAAGCCCTCCTTGGCCTCGGTGTCGTTGTAGGCGATGCGCATGCCCTTGCCGCCGCCGCCGGCCGAAGCCTTGATCATCACGGGATAGCCGATCTCATTGGCGATCCTGACGGC
>OUNM010451642.1_pt1 | contig 11433 bp, 9 predicted proteins | sample 1769961 | NCBI WGS metagenome assembly OUNM01 (sample SAMEA3914820, study PRJEB12502) | metagenome | biome: forest; material: soil | place: USA | collected 2012-03-12 | depth 0.3 m
ATGCGTGCGCATGCGCGTGGCAAGCAGCGACTGGTGGCCGTCGCGCATCGTCGTGTCGGTGACCAGCACCTGGCGCTCACCGCGCATCCAGGCGGCGAATTTTTCAGGCCCGAGCTTGTCCAGCCTTTGCTTGCTGCCGTCCGGAATGGTGCCGTTGAGATAGGGCACCACGGGCGCCGCCGCATTGGCCTTCGGCATCGGCCGGCCGCGCGTCTCGGGATGGCCGTTGACGCTGACATCGGCCAGATAGTTGAGCAGCTTGGTGGCGCGGTCCTGCCGCTTCACCTGCGCGAACAGCTCCGGCGTCGTGTCGATGAACCGCGTCGTGTAGGAATTGTCGGCAAAGCGTGGGTGATTGATGATCGCTTCGAGGAAGGTGAGGTTGGTCGCCACCCCGCGGATGCGGAATTCGCGCAGCGCCCGGTTCATGCGGGCGATCGCTTCGCCGGGCGTCGGCGCCCAGGCCGTCACCTTTTCGAGCAGCGGATCGTAGAAGCGGGTAATGACCGCGCCCGAATAGGCGGTGCCGCCGTCGAGGCGGATGCCGAAGCCTGCCGCCTCGCGGTAGGCGGTGATGCGGCCATAGTCGGGAATGAAATTGTGCTCCGGATCCTCGGTGGTGATGCGGCACTGCAGCGCGTTGCCGTTGAGCCTTATGTCCTTCTGCGCAGGAACGCCGGATTCCTTCGCGCCGATGGCGAAGCCGTCGAGGATATGGATCTGCGCCTTGACGATATCGATGCCGGTCACCTGCTCGGTGACGGTGTGCTCGACCTGGATGCGCGGATTGACCTCGATGAAATAGAACTTGCCGGTGTCGGCATCCTGCAGGAACTCGACCGTGCCGGCGCCGATATAGCTGGTCTCACCCGCGATCTTCAGCGCATAGCCGCACAGTTCCTGACGCAGCGCTTCGCTCAGATACGGTGCCGGCGCACGCTCGACGACCTTCTGGTTGCGGCGCTGGATCGAGCAGTCGCGCTCGAACAGATGCACCGCGTTGCCGTGGGTGTCGCCCAGCACCTGCACCTCGACATGGCGGGCGCGCTCGATCAGCTTTTCGAGATAGACCTCGTCCTTGCCGAAGGCGGCCTTTGCCTCGCGCTTGCCCTCCATCACTTCGCGCGCCAGGTCGGCTTCCGCGCGTATGGCGCGCATGCCGCGGCCGCCGCCGCCCCATGAGGCCTTGAGCATCACCGGATAGCCGATCCCGGCGGCGAGCTTCTTCACCACCTCCATGTCGTCGGGCAGCGGATCGGTGGCGGGCACCACCGGAACGCCGACCTCGATCGCCAGGTTGCGCGCGGCAACCTTGTTGCCGAGCCTGCGCATCGTTTCCGGCTTCGGTCCGATGAAAGTGATGCCGGCCTCCGCGCAGGCCTCGGCGAATTCCGGGCTCTCCGACAAAAGGCCGTAGCCGGGATGGATGGCGTCGGCGCCGGACAGCCTGGCGACGCGGATCACCTCCTCGATCGACAGGTAGCTCTCGATCGGGCCCATATCCTTGTTGAGATGCGGTCCGCGCCCGACCTGATAGCTTTCGTCGGCCTTGAAGCGATGCAGCGAATATTTATCCTCTTCCGCCCAGATCGCCACGGTTTTGAGGCCCAGCTCATTGGCCGCGCGAAAGACGCGGATGGCGATTTCGGACCGGTTGGCGACGAGGATCTTCGTGATGGCCAAGGACTGGGCTCCAGCAACGGAAGGTAAGAGAAACCGACGCAATGATTAACGTGAAAATGCTGCAGTGCAAACAGAATCGCGCGACATCTAAAACGATTTAAGTCCCCTGTTTGCGGCACAGGCACCGCTGTCGGCCCGCTGGCGCCGGCGAATGATTGCAAGGTGGCTCCCGGGTCACGGCAAGCGGTCGTCCGCTGGCCGGCATGCGGCGCCAACGAAAATGCCCGGCGCAAGCGCCGGGCATCCCGTTCAAGTCGGCTACAATTTGCCGGCTTATTTCTCGAAGTAGCTGTACTTGCCGTCGTCGCCCTTCTTCCACTCATAGATGACATAGTCAGGACGGGTGATGTCGCCCTTGGCGTCGTAGCCGATGTCACCGATGGCAGTCTTCCAGGTGTTGGCCCGGATCGTCTCGGCAACCTTCTGCGAATCGTCGGCCGAGCCGGTCTTGGCGATGGCCTGGGCGATGATCTGGACGGCGGCGTAGGAGTAGAGCGTGTAGGCTTCCGGTTCGAAGCCGCCAGCGCGGAACTTCTCCACAACTTCCTTGGCGGCCGGATTCTTGCGCGGATCCGGAGCGAAGGTGTTGAGCGTGCCGGCAACGGCGTCGCCGGCGATCGAGGCCAGTTCGTTGGAGACGATGCCGTCGCCTGAGAACAGCGGCGCCTTCAGGCCCTGGTCGGCCGACTGACGGATGATCAGGCCGGCTTCGGTGTGCAGGCCGCCCCAATAGATCAGCGTGACGCCGTTTTCCTTCATCTTGGCGATGAGGGCCGAGAAGTCCTTGTCGCCGACGTTGACGCCTTCATACATCACTTCCTTGATGCCGCCGGCGTTGAGGTTCTTCTTGGTTTCGTCGGCAAGGCCCTGGCCGTAAGGCGTCTTGTCGTGAACGATGGCGATCTTGGCGTCCTTGAAGTTCGCGGCGATGTAATCGCCGGCGACCTTGCCCTGCTGGTCGTCACGACCGCAGGTGCGGAACGTGTTCCACATGCCGCGTTCGGTGAACTTCGGATTGGTCGCGGCCGGCGTGATCTCGAGGATGCCGTTTTCCTGATAGACTTCCGAGGCCGGGATCGACACGCCCGAATTGAAGTGGCCGTCGACGAACTTGACGCCGTCGGCGACGAACTTGTTGGCGACCGAAATACCCTGCTTCGGGTCGGAGACGTCGTCACCGATCTCGAGCTTAAGCTGCTGGCCAAGGACGCCGCCCGCCGCGTTGATGTCGGCAACGGCCTGCTCCGCGCCCTTCTGCAACTGTGCGCCGAAGGCGGCGTTCGGGCCGGTGATCGGGCCGGCGACGCCGATCAGGATGTCGGCCCACGCGCTGCCGCTGAACGCGACGAACGCGGTCAGCGCAACGGCGGACAAGAGTGATTTTTTCATTGAAACGCTCCCATTTACGGAGTGGGCGTGGATGATACTTTCATGCGATGCCCACCCTTATCGCAGAAAGCATAGAATGCCGATTTTCAGGCACTTGTCACGCCGATTCATCCCCGAAACGGCGTAATGGTGAACGTCAACCTTTCGGTTTCCAGCTTAATAAGGAAGCCCTTTCATAGAGCCAGTTATACTGTGTAACCATTTGGTTGGTGCGCGTGTATTGATAGCCGAGGAAGCCCAATACCATCAGCACGATAGTGTCGACGATGTAGTAATGCAGCGAGAACATCGTGCCGTCGAACAGGGCGTGATGGATGAACCTGATGCCGACGCCGAGGCCGAGCATGTAGAAGAACAGCCGCACCTGCGTGCTCCAGGTCTGCGCCGCCGCCCTGCCGGTCATCCATGCCGCCCAGCCGCCGAGCAGACAGGTGACGAACAGGAACTGCCAGATCGAGGCCTCTTCGTAGAGAATGCCCATGATGAAGATCCCTCTTAGTGATGTCCGCCTTCGAGATAGGCGGCGCGCACTTCCGGATTGGCGAGCAGTTCCTTGCCGGTGCCGCTCATCGTCACATTGCCGTTGACCATGACATAGCCCCGCGTGGCGAGTTTCAGCGCGCCGAAGGCGTTCTGCTCGACCAGGAACACGGTCAACCCTTGCGTCTTGTTGAGCTCGCGGATGGCGTCGAAGATCTGCTTGACGATCAGCGGCGCCAGACCCAGCGACGGCTCATCGAGCAAAAGCAGCTTCGGTCTTGCCATCAGCGCGCGGCCGATCGACAGCATCTGCTGCTCGCCGCCCGACAGCGTGCCGCCGCGCTGGCCGATGCGCTCCTTCAGCCGCGGGAACAGCGTGAACACCTTCTCGACATCCTCGTCATAGTGCTTGAGGTTGTCGAGGCTGGCGCCCATCTGCAGGTTTTCCATCACCGTCATGCGCGGAAAGATCCGGCGCCCTTCCGGCGACTGGGCGATGCGCATGCGCGCGATTTCGTGGGTGGGCATCTGCGTGATGTCGGTGCCGGCGAAGGTGATCGAGCCGGTGCGGGCCCGCGGCGCGCCGAAGATGGTCATCATCAGCGTCGACTTGCCGGCGCCATTGGCGCCGATCAGCGCCACGACCTCGCCCTGGTTGACCTGGACATTGACGCCGTTCAGCGCCCGGATGTTGCCGTAATAGGTCTCGACGCCCCTGATGTCGAGCAGCGTTGTGCCGGCCATTATTTGCGCCCTCCGCGCGTCGCGGGCTTGGCCGCCACTTCCCTAGCAAGCGCCTTCGCCTGGCCGATCCAGTCTTCGCGGGCGATGCGCCCGTCAAAGGCGAGATAGGCTTCCGCCGCTTCGATATCGGCCTTTTTCCAGGCCGCGATCTGGTCGAAATGGAAGATGCCGTGCTCGTTGAGCTTCCTCTCGTTGACCGGACCGATGCCTTTGATGCGGATCAGGCTGTCGGCCTTGCCACCGCGCGGCGCGTCCAGGCGATTGGAGATACCCTTGGCTTTCGGGGGCTCTTTCGCCGCCGGCTTTCTGGTTTCGGCTTTGACCGTGCCGGTCTTTGCTGTCGGCCTCGCCGCCGGGCCGGATTTTACCGCCGGCGGCGGTACGACGGGCTTGCTGGCGACCGACGCAGCACGCGCATCGACCTGCGCTGCCTTCGAGGCGCCCTTGGAGACAGTGACGCGCTCGCCCTCGTTTGCGTGTTCGGTCGTATCGGAAACCGGTCCCGCCATCATCGAAACGGAATTGCCCGGTCCGTGTGCCGCATCCGGCCCGGTGTCGAGTTGCTCGATGACATCCTCGTCGCCGACTTCGGTCAGCACGGTTTCGACCTCCTCGTCGTCGACGCCGAGATAGGCGGCGATGACGCGCGGGTCGGTCCGGACCGACTGCGGGTTGCCGTCGGAGATCTTGCGGCCATATTCGAGCACCACGACGTGGTCGGAGATCTGCATGACCACCGACATGTCATGCTCGATGAGCAGGATGGACGTGCCGCTAGCCTTGATGCCCATCAAAAGCTCGTTGAGTGCGGCCGATTCCTTCGGATTGAGGCCGGCGGCCGGCTCGTCGAGGCACAGAAGCTCAGGCCCCGTGCACATGGCGCGCGCGATCTCCAGACGGCGCTGAGCGCCATAGGGCAGGTCGCCGGCCGGGTCGTCGGCGCGGTCGACGAGGTCGGCCCTTTCCAGCCAGTGCCTGGCGAGATCGATCGATTCCGCCGAAGCCTGGCGATAGCTCGGGAAGCCGAACAGGCCGAGCAAGGTATAGCCTGAGGCCTTCATCAGCTTGTTGTGCTGGGCGACCAGAAGGTTCTCGAGCAGCGTCATGCCCGAGAACAGGCGGATGTTCTGGAAGGTGCGCGCCACCTTGGCGCGCGCCGGGATTTCATGATTGGGCAGGCGCTCGAGCAGATAGGTCGAGCCATCGCGCCGGTTGAGCGTGATCATGCCTTCGGTCGGCTTGTAGAAGCCGGTGATGCAGTTGAACACCGTCGTCTTGCCGGCGCCGTTCGGCCCGATCAGCGCGGTGATCTCGCCGCGCTTGGCCTGGAAGGACAGGTCGCCGATGGCGACCAGGCCGCCGAACTTCATCGACAGATGCTCGACCTGCAGGATGAAGTCGTTCGAGGAAGGGGTCACGTTCATCAGCCGTGCCCCTCCTTGGTGAAGGATGCCGAGACCGCTCTTCGCTCTTTGAGGAAGGCCGTCGGTTCCCGGCTGCCGACAAAGCCGCGCGGTTTCCACAGCATGACGATCACCATGGCCATGCCGAACAGAAGCATGCGGTAGAGCTCGGGCGTGAAGTCGGAACCCAAACCCGGAAGGACTGTCACGTCGCCCCATTTCATCCCGGTCTTCAGGAAATCCAGCTCGCGCAGGATTTCCGTGCCGCCGATCATCACCATCGCGGCGATCGCGATGCCGACGAGCGAGCCCATGCCGCCGAGCACGACGATGGCAAGGATGATCGCCGATTCCAGAAAGACGAAGGATTCCGGGCTGACGAAACCTTGCCTTGCGGCGAAGAACGAGCCGGCGAAGCCGCCGAACATGGCCCCGGTGGCAAACGCCGTCAGCTTGGTGGTGGTGGTGTTGATGCCGAGCGAGCGGCAGGCGATCTCATCCTCGCGCAGCGCCTCCCAGGCGCGGCCGACCGGCAGGCGGCGAAGCCTGATGGTGACGAAGGCCGTGAGAAGGCACAGTCCCAGGATGAGATAATAAAGGAAGATCTTGTAGTAGGCGCTTGACGTCGCGAGATGCAGCACCTTGGCGATGTAATTCGGGTCCGACACGTTGAAGGTCATCAGGCCGAAGAAGGTAACTTTCGGGATGCCCGTGATGCCGGCCGAGCCATTGGTCACCTCGCGCCAGTTGATCAGCACGAGGCGGATGATCTCGCCGAAAGCCAGCGTGACGATCGCCAGATAGTCGCCGCGCAGTCTCAGCACCGGGAAGCCAAGCATGACGCCCCAGAGCGCGGCCATCGCGCCTGCGGCAGGCAAAAGGATCCAGAACGACAGGCCGTAATGCGTGCCGAGCAACGCATAGGCGTAGGCGCCGACGGCATAGAAGGCGACGTAACCGAGATCGAGCAGCCCGGCGAGACCGATGACGATGTTCAGCCCCCAGGCCAGCATCACATAGATCAGGATCTGGATGCCGAAATTGTCGACCAGCAGCAGCGAACCTTGGAAACCGGCCACCCACGACCGCGACATTGCTGCGAGAACCAGCACCACGACAACCGGATAAAGCAGCAACGCCACAAGGCCTAACATGGAACTGTTGGCACCGATAAACCTGCGAAAATAAAAGAACACGGAGGCCAAGGCATAGACGATGGCCAGCCCGCGCAGGAATCGGGAAAAGTCGGCAAGGAACGGTCCGAGCAATCCTTCAAGCGAACCGGTCAGACTCAAAACCGACACCGCGACTGCTATGACGACGGCGGCAATGAAAAACGGCAGCGTGAAGATGGAACCGCCTTGGCCGCGAAAATAAATGAACACCGAGACCAGGGCATAAATGGACGCCAACCCGCACAGGATTCGGCAAACGCCGGCAAGGAATGGTCCGGCCCATTCAAGCAAACCGGCCCAACTCAAAATGGGCACCGCGACGGCTATGACGACGGCCGCGATGAAATACGGCATTGTGAAGACTTGCTCGCGACCAGCCAGGCCATAGGCGACGAAAAGAAAACGTCCGGCGGCCACGGCGATCACCACGATGGTGAGCAGAGCCCACCGCGGCACCAGGATCAGCTCGTTGGAGATGTTCTGGTCGGTTTTCAGGCCGATGAAGAGCACGAACAAACCAAGCGCGATGGCGCCGGCATAGAACCCTTCACGCAGGGCGCGACCAAATGGGTTGGCGACAGCGTCGGGATTGGCGACAGCGTCGCGCTGCGGAGAAACGGTAACTGCCATGATCTCAGACCTTTTCGACTTCTGGCCGGCCCAGAATGCCGGAAGGCAGAAAGATCAGCACGATCGCCAGGATCGAGAAGGCAGCGACGTCCTTGTAGTCGATGGAGAAATACGCCGACCACATGCTCTCGATGAAGCCGATGAGCAGTCCGCCGAGCACGGCGCCCGGCAGCGAGCCGATGCCGCCCAGCACCGCCGCGGTGAAGGCCTTCACCCCCGGCACGAAACCGTCGGAGAACACCACGACGCCGTAATACATCAGGAACAGCGTGCCGGCGACGGCGGCAAGGGCGGCGCCCATGATGAAGGTGATGGAGATGGTGCGGTCGACATCGATGCCGAGCAGCGCCGCCATCTTGCGGTCCTGCTCGCAGGCGCGCTGCGCTCGCCCGAGCGCCGTCCTGTTGACCAGGTACCAGAACAGCGCCAGCAGGGCTGCGGTGACGATGACGATGATGATCTGCTTCAGCGAGATACTGATGCCGTCGATCGTGTAGACCTGGCTGACCATCGGCGGGATCGGCTTGTTGCGCGGCCCTTGAGTGACCTGCACGAAGTTGGACAGCGCGATCGACATGCCAATGGCGGTGATCAGCGGCGCCAGCCGGAACGAGCCGCGCAGCGGCCGGTAGGCCACCTTTTCGATCGTCCAGTTGTAAAGGCTGGTCAGAAGCATCGCCACGATCATCATGATCAGAAGCGCCACCACGATCGGCACCGAATAGAACAGCGCGCCGAGGATGAGGAAGACGATGAGCGCGGTGAAGGCGCCGACCATGAAGATATCGCCATGGGCGAAATTGATCATGCCGATGATGCCGTAGACCATCGTATAGCCGATCGCGATCAGCCCATAGATCGATCCCAGCGTCAGCCCGTTGATAAGCTGCTGGACGAAGTACTGCATATTTAAGCGGCTCCCCTGGAATGTCGCCTTTGCGGACGCATTCCTTTTCGTATTTCCCCTAGTCGTAAAGTTTCGAGCCCGGATTGCAACGTGATTTTTCAATCGCTCTGCGTGGTTTGGAAGCACGCCGCCCGATTGCCCGTTTTTTTCGCGCCCGACCCCTGGACTATCGCGGACCCTAACATTGGCACAACGCAATGTCTTTGACGATTCAACCTTATGATGAGCCGTCTTTCGAAGAAATCGCCGTCAAAATAAGTTGATTTCGTGGTTCCTTGCGCAAACCGGGGCGCGACGTTTTGAGCCACCGCGCATTCCGTTAGGTCAGGTTTCTGCCGCATGTGACGGCCATGTGACGGCGAGTTGCTCAACGGACAAGCCACCTCGCGGTGATAGAAGGTTCGTCAGTAAGCAGAGCCTCCTTCTTCGTTGAGGCTATGCCTCTCGGTACCGTTGAGTGGTGGATTGAAGACGCTGACCAGCACCATGTCGCCGGCGCTGTCGGCGCGCAGGAAATGGTCGTCATGGGCATCGAGCACGTAGATTGTGCCCGGCTCGACGCGATGGATGGTGCCGGCCATATCCTCGACCTCGCCGCTGCCGGAAATGCAGTAGCAAGCCTCCAGATGACGCCGATACTGAAGCCTTGATTCACTGCCGGCGCGCACAATCGTGTGGCATATGGTGAAGCCCATACCGTCCTGCCGCGTCAGCAGCCGATGGCTTGTGCCGTTGCCCCAGTCGACGAAGAAGTCAGTTTTTTCTACATCAGCCAATTGCCTGGTGAACATTGTCGCCTTTCCACGAACATAGGTTTGCGAAGCGATCGCGCTTCAAGAGTGGCTGCATGGATCGACTTTTCGTCGTTTCCAGTTAGATTTTGCGCCGCGGTCCGGATTAATGACGCAGGTCGAACCCCGCTTCAAATGACGGATTTTGGTTTGATCTGTTAGAGAATTTTACAGATGGATTATCTGCCGCTGAACGCGATCCGAGCCTTTGAGGCGACCGCCCGCCATTTGAGCTTCTCCGCGGCCGGCGAAGAGCTGCATGTCACCCATCCCGCCATCAGCCACCAGATAAGGCGGCTGGAGGAGTGGCTCGGCGTGGCGCTGTTTTATCGCGACGCCCGCAAGGTCCGCTTGACCGAAGCCGGGCTGGCGTTGCAGGCATCCGCGAGCGCGGCGCTGACGGAACTCGATGCCACCTGCCGCCGCATCCGCAGAAGCGCCGGCGCGCAATCGCTCTCGGTCGGCTGCATTCCCTCCATCGCCAGCCGCTGGCTAGTGCCTCGCCTGTCGGACTTTACGGCCCGCTATCCCGAGATCGCGATCCGTGTCGCCTATGCCAAGGCTGAGGACCGGCTTGGCGGCGATGACATCCTGATCACGCTCGGCGCCGACCCTTCGCCTCAGGTCACCAGCCTGAAACTGTTTTCCCGCGTAAGCCGCCCAGCCTGCAGCCCGCACTATCTGGCGCGCAAGGGATTGCTCGATACGCCGGCGCAGATCGCGGCGGCGGATCTTCTGCACGACGAGACACGCCAGGGCTGGCAGGAGTGGTTCTCGAAAGCCGGGATCGGCAAGACCGACGTGGGCAACGGCCCGGTCTTTGCCGATTTCAACATCCTGGCCACCGCGGTCATCGCCGGCCACGGCGTGGCGCTTTGCCCGATCGAGGTTTTTCGCGAGGAACTGCGGCGCGGCGACCTGATCGTGCTTTCCGATATTTCGACCGATGACGACAAGGGCTATTTCCTGACGATGTCGGCACAGCCCTCCGCAGCCGAAATCAAATTCGCGGACTGGTTTCGCGACCAGGTCTCGACAAAAACGAAGGCCGGCGGCACCGGCTAACTCGCATCAGGTGACGACGAACCCATGCGCGAACGGATCGCGGTCGTCGATGAAGATCGTGTTCAACCCGGTCATGCGCGCCCAGCCGCCGATCGAGGGGATGATCGCCGGCTTGCCCGCGACGCTGACCTCTTTTTCCACCCTGCCCTTGAACAGCGAGCCGATGATCGATTCATGCACGAAGCTGTCGCCGGGCTTCAGCTTGCCCTGGGCATGCAGCTGCGCCATGCGCGCCGAGGTGCCGGTGCCGCAAGGGCTGCGGTCGATCGCCTTGTCGCCGTAGAACACGGCGTTGCGGGCATCGGCCTCGGCATGCTTGGGCTTGCCGGTCCACAGCATGTGCGACAGCCGGTTGATGCCCGGGTTCTCCGGATGCACGAAGGAATATTTCTCGTTGAGGCGCTGCCTCACCACCGGGCTCCAGGCGATGAGGTCGCCCGCCGCGTGATCGGCCATGTCCCGGTAGTTCTTCTGCGGCTCGACGATGGCGTAGAAATTGCCGCCGTAGGCGACGTCGACGCTGATCTCGCCGAGCACGGGGCATTCGACGGTCAGGCCTTCGGCATAGAGGAAGGAGGGCACATTGGTGATGCGCACCTCCTCGACATATTCGCCGACCTGTTTGTATTCGGCGACGACCAGGCCGGCCGGCGTGTCGAGCCTGAGCACGCCCGGCGTCTTCGGCTTCACCAGCCCGTGCTCGATGGCCATCGTGACCGTGCCGATCGTGCCATGGCCGCACATCGGCAGGCAGCCTGACGTCTCGATGAACAGGATGGCGATGTCGCAGTCGTCCCGCGTCGGCGGATAGAGGATCGAGCCCGACATCACGTCATGGCCGCGCGGTTCGAACATCAGCCCGGTGCGGATCCAGTCATATTCCGCGAGGAAATGCGCCCGCCGCTCCATCATCGTCGAGCCCTCGAGCAGCGGTCCGCCGCCGGCGACAAGACGCACCGGATTGCCGCAGGTGTGGCCGTCGATGCAGTAGAAGGATTTTTTGGCCATGGTGCTACCTGACTATCAGAACCGTTGTGGGCGGAAGGGAGTGAGATCGATCGGCGGAGTCTGCCCGAGAACGAGATCGCGGATCAAGCGGCCGGTCGCCGCCGACTGGGTGAGCCCAAGATGGCCGTGTCCGAAAGCATAATAGACATTTGGCGCGC
>OUNM010585081.1_pt1 | contig 11433 bp, 12 predicted proteins | sample 1769961 | NCBI WGS metagenome assembly OUNM01 (sample SAMEA3914820, study PRJEB12502) | metagenome | biome: forest; material: soil | place: USA | collected 2012-03-12 | depth 0.3 m
ACCCGAGGCCGCGCACCGCGACACTTCGCAGGTTGACGACCGGCTGCTGGAACGCCTGGCGCCCGAGCACCGCGCAGGCACCGAGTACCGCGACTGCCGCCGAGACCGCTACCGCCGACAAGACTTTTTTCACGTTGACTCCCCCCTTCCCAAAGGTCCCCGTCATTCGGATTGGCTTGACTTCCGCTTCAGCTCTTCCCACCACGCCAGCCGCTTCGCGATTTCCTTCTCGAAGCCGAACGGCCCTGGTTCGTAGAAGCGTGCCCCCTGCAGACGATCGGGCAAGTACTCCTGCGGGATGTAGGCCTCGGGCGCGTCGTGCGCGTACTGGTACCCCTTGTTGTACCCCAGTTCCTTCATGAGTGCCGTCGGCGCGTTGCGGATGTGCATCGGCACGCCCTCCGCAGGGAATCTTTGTGCCGCGTCGATCGCCGCCCCCAGCGCCACCTTCGCGCTGTTCGATTTTGGCGCCGTGGCGAGATACACGATCATCTGCGCCAGCGGGAGATAGCCCTCCGGCGGTCCTAGCATGTGATACGCATCACGGGCCGCGACCGCCAGCTTGAGCGCCTCGGGATCAGCGAGTCCGATGTCTTCGGCGGCCATCGCGAGTGCACGTCGGAACATGATCATGGGATCGGCACCACCTTCGAGCATGCGCGCCATCCAATACAACGCCGCCTGCGGGTCGCTTCCCCTCAAGCTCTTGTGAAAAGCGCTCAGCATGTTGTACGTCTCTTCTCCGCCCTTGTCGTAGCGGGCGAAGCGGAGCTGCAGCGCTTCGCGCATCACGTCGACGGTGACGTCGGCATTGCGTCCCACATGCTCGGCGGCGGCTTCGAGCACGGTGAGGGCGCGACGCGCGTCGCCGTCGGCCTCGGTCGACAGCAGGTCGAGCGCGTCGGAATTCACGTTCAGGTTCCAGTCGCCGAGGCCGCGCTCGACGTCGCCGAGCGCGCGGTTCACGAGCGAGCGAATGTCGTCGGCCGTGAGCGGCTGCAGGACGAACACGCGAACGCGCGAGAGAAGGGCGCCGTTGATCTCGAACGAGGGATTCTCCGTCGTCGCGCCGATCAACGTGATCGTGCCGGCTTCGACGTGCGGAAGAAAGGCGTCCTGCTGCGCCTTGTTGAAGCGATGGATCTCGTCCGCGAAAAGAATAGTCCCGCGTCCCAGCCGGCGACGCCCTTCGGCCTCGGCGACGATCTCACGGACCCTGGGGACTCCCTCGGTCACCGCCGAGAAGGGGACGAACTCGCGGTCGGTGTATTGCGCGATCACGCGGGCAATCGTCGTCTTCCCGGTGCCCGGCGGCCCCCAGAAGATCATCGACGCGACCGTCCCGCGTTCGATCGCTTCGCGAAGCGGCTTGCCTGGCGCCAGCAGATGCTGCTGACCGACGACTTCGTCGAGCGTGCGAGGACGCATCCGGGCGGCGAGCGGCTGCGGCAGCGCAGGCTCGAACAGTGAAGCGGTCCCCCGCTCGCTGGTATCTTCTTCCACTCCGCGCCGGCGTCGCTCAGCCATAGCAATGAAATTAACCTCGTCCGCCGTCGCCGATGCTCCTACCGCCCGCCGCTGGCCGGGGCTCGACGCGTTTCGAGGGCTGGCCGTCATCGGCATGCTGCTGGTGAACAACCCCGGCGATCACGATGCGGTCTTCGCGCCACTCCGCCATTCCGAATGGCACGGCTGTACGCTCGCGGACCTCGTGTTTCCGTTCTTCCTGTTCGCGGTCGGCATCACGACCACGATCTCGCTCGCGGCCGCGGAGAAGCGCGGCGATGGCGCCGGCATGGGCACGCGCATCTGGAAGCGCGCGGCGTCCATTTTCGCGATCGGGATCCTGCTCAACTGGTTTCCGTTCTACCAGTCCGGCCCGATTGCCTGGGCGCCACACGCGAACGCGCTGGACCGGATCGTCGAACGACTCTTGTTGCTGCGCATCCCCGGCGTCTTGCAGCGAATCGCGATCTGCTATCTGGCCGCCGCGCTCATCGCCCGCCGGGCGTCATCGCGAACGATCGCGGCAGTCACAGCGTCCATTCTCCTCGGCTACTGGGCGCTGCTCGGTGCCACGACGATCGACGACCCGTCCCGCACGATCGTCGCCCAAATGGATCGGGCATTCTTCGACTGGACGCGGTGGGGGCTGGGCAACCATCTCTGGGACAGCGCGCTCACCTGGGACCCTGAAGGACTGCTCTCGACGCTGCCGGCAATCGCCACGACGCTCCTTGGCGTGCTGTGCGGCCGCTGGATGCAGGCGCCGGATCGCTCACGACGGCTCAGCTCCATGGTCCTGGCAGGTCTGATTGCCACGGTCATCGGCTGGGGTTGGGGCCTGGTCTTTCCGCTCAACAAGTCGCTGTGGACGAGCTCGTATGTTCTCTTCACCGCCGGTATCGCAACGCTCGTCCTGGCCGGGCTAAGCGCCGCGCTCGAGCGGGACGCAAGCCGGACGTGGGCCCGACCGCTCATCATCTTCGGGGAAAATCCGCTCGTCGGCTACGCGGGCTCGGAGCTGGCGCGCCACATTCTGCACTCGTCGATCAAGCTCCCGTCGCCTACCGGCCGCCTCGGCGTAGATGAGTGGACGGCTCAGGCCTTACGGGGAATCGGTTTCTCGCCCGAAGCAGCGTCTCTCACCTGGGCCCTGCTGTTCGTTGCATTGTGGCTGGCCGCCCTGTCGCGCCTCAGTCGGCGCCGACTTCTCCTGCGAGTATAACCGCTACGTCGCGGACCGGCGTGAGGGACACCGGTCTCGGAGAGCGACTCGGGTGTGCTGCCGGATCGAACGACTCGAGGATGCGGACGAATCCCCTGGCGACTCGTTGGCTGTCGAAGCGGTGCGCAAACGTGCGGGCATTGACCGCGAGCCGCGCGCGACGGTAGTCGGCAACCATTTCGCCGATCGCCGCCGCCCATACCGGAACGTTGCCCGGCGGCAACACACGACCGGTCTCGCCGTTCACCAATGCTTCCGGAATTCCACCGTTCGCGGCCCCGAGCACCGGAATGCCGCACGCCTGTGCTTCGATCAACACGCGCCCGAACGTCTCGCTCGCCTCCGACGGAAGTGCGAGCACGTCCATCGCCGCGTACGCCGGTTGCACGTCGTCGAGCCAGGGCAGGTAGTGGTGACGCGCCATGAATCCGCCGCGGAGCGTGATGTCACGCAACTCGGCTTCGCCCTTTCCATGTCCGACCCACAATGCGTGAACTCGCGTGGACCGCGACATGGCGGTATTCAGGGCGCGGGCGAGCGTCGGCACACCCTTCTCCGGTTCAAAGCGCCCCGCGTATCCGACGAGTAAATCGGCGTCGGCGAGTCCGAGCATCGCTCGCATGCGTGAGCGCGCGACGGGGTCGGGCCGGAAGCAATCGACGTCGATCGGGTTCGGGAGGACGACGATACGCGACTCCGGCAGTCCCCGCTCGATCGTGCGCTGCCGCAAGTACTGCGAGGGCACGATGATGCCCTGTACGAGACGAGTGATCCGGCTCACCATGAACGGACGAATGCGCTGGTCGAGATGCGAGAACAACATCACCGGAACGCCGGCCGTTTTCGCCGCGACCGCCACGCCCCAGTACTCAGCCTTGAACCACGATACGATCCAGTCCGGCCGGAGCGTCCGGGCGAGACGCGTCAGCTCGCGAATCGCCCGCAGATCGCGACGACTGCGGAATTCGACCGGGAAAAGCTGAATGCGCCCATGGCCTTCGAGCGCCCGATGGATGAAATCGTCCAGGCGCACCGCGGCAGCAACGTCGTGCCCGGCATCCGACATCGCTCGCGCGAGCGCGATGAAATGACTCTCCGTGCCGCCGCCACCAGAATTGCCGCCGACAAACAAAACACGCATGAAGGCCCGGTTGAGCAGGATCCGTGCAACAGGCTCGGTATGGGAGTCCTACGGCTGCTCGCCTGACTGCTGCGTCGGAGTCGGGAACAGAGATGCGGGGCGTGGAGAGATCCGCTGTCCGTTTTCGAGGGCCGCTACCAAGGACTCATATCTGACGCGCGCGTAACCCATCCGCCAGGCCCCATCGCTGCCCCGAGCGGAGATCCAGAGACTCAACTGATCGGATTGGGCATCATAAAGAAAGCTGCTACGGTACACGGCGGCGGCCGTCCAGTCCCGATCCTCGTGGCGGATGAGCGGCTCGGGGTAGACGGTCCAATGGACCCCGTCGGCACTGTGCGCGAGGAAGAGGTCGTCGGTGTGGCAACCGACCTTGTCCGGATACGCCGAGATGAGCATCAGGTATTCCGCCTTCTCGGGGATCCACCGCGCCTTGATATGCCAAATCTCATATCCTGGGATACTCAAGTCGGTCGCGATCGGGCCAAGCCACTTGGTGTCCACGATCTTCCCCGACTGGTCGGCGCCCGTGCGCATCATGACGCGCGTGGACTTCGCCTCACAGCCCGCCTTGCCGGCGTTCACGTACCACATCCGGGCAGCCCCGTCGCGCCGCGGCGCCACGGTCGGCGAGACGACCTGATGGCTGCGCTCCCAAAACGGCGCCTTCATCGCGGTCCACTTCACGCCGTCGGCGGACGTCGACAGGTGGAGGGTGTTGGCGTTCCTGTCGACGAGGCGGTAGAACATCACCAGGCGATCCGTCTGCGGCTCGTAGACGAGCTCGGGATCGGAGTTGTAGTCCTTCGAGTGGGGCGGCGCCGCGATGACCGGGTTCCTGAGTCCCGTCGGAACGGTGAGGCTGATCCCGTCGTCGCTCTTGAGAATCGAAGGATTCTCGAGCGTCTGGTTCGACTTGGGGTACGGCGTCATCGTCATCCAGTACCGCGCGCCATGCCAGTCCGAGTCGAAGGCGACGATATCCGGATGCACCGCTTGCCCGGAGCCATCATACGTCGGAACGGTCATGATCGTCGGTTGGACGACGAAGATGGCCGCGGTCCCGGCGCGATCCATGGTCGCGTCGCCCGGCGTGAGCGACGGACCGGTCGCGGCGCGATCACACGACATCAACAACGGCAGCGCTGCCATCAAGCGCGCAACGCGCCACGATCCATCGGCGGATCGAGGATGAAGCATCCTAGATTTGAGCTGCGAAGGGTGGGCGGGAGCGCTTGGCGTGATGTGAATCACCAGCGCAACGTGAACTTACGCACCGCGCAAGAACAGTTCAATACCGGTTCGCGGCGCTGATACGCGCGCCAACCTTTGGGCCCCAGAGGGAAGCTCTAGACTGACGCGATCGATCGCGCGACGAAATACAGCGCGCATCCCGCCACGAAGCTCGCGGGAATTCGCAGACCGGGACGATCCTGGAATTCCGGAACGAGATTCGACGCTCCGACATACAGCGTTACGCCGGCGGAAATCGGCAATCCATACGTCTGCAGAAAAACGAGATGATCCGTGAGCAACACGCCGGCGATCGTCGTCACGCCGAGTGCCCCCGCGGCGATGATCGCCTTGCGCCGTCCCGCCCCTGCCGCGAGAAACAGGCTTGAGATCGCCAGGCCTTCCGGGAATTTGTGCAGCAGCACGGCGATGAAGACCAGCGCGCCCAGTCCAGAGCTCACGAGCAATCCACTCGCCACGGCGACGCCGTCCACGAAGGTGTGCATGAGGAGGCCAACCAGCGCCGACACGCTCACCAGTTCCGAAACCGAGTGGGTTTCTTCGCCAAAATGAAAGTGTCGGCCGACGGTGTGTTGCGTGAGATGCACGAGCAGGTACGCCAGCAGCACGATCATCGGCGCGTGCGGCCCCGCGACGCGGAGCGACTCGGGAAAGAGGTCGATCAGCGAGACCGAGATCAGGAAGCCCGCCGCGAACGAAAGGATCGCGTCGAGTGCGCGCAGGCTCCAGCTTGCGCGCGACGTGACCGCGATGGCACCCAGAATGTTCGCGATCGCGGCTGCCACGCCGTACAGCAGCGCGGAACCCGTCACGCGGGCCGGAGTCCGAGCCGCTCGGCGGCTGCGGTGACCGCGTTCACAAGATCCGGCGCGGCCGGAAAGCGCTGGCGACTCGTCTTCCAGCTCTTGGTCGCCACGTGCGCCTGCTCCTCGAGCCCTTTCCCTTCGAGCAGGTACAGCCAGCGGTCGGTCCGCGCGTAGACGAAGAGCTCGAGATATGGATTGAGCGTGAGTTGGTCGTCGCCCGTGTACACCGAAAGCTCCACGCCGCCATATCGCGCGAGCAGGTTCTTGAGACGCGCGGCGGATTCGCGCACGTCCGGCAGCGCGACCGATTCGCCCTTCCATGAACGGCCGCTGCGGAGGTCCTCGATCACGACGTCGACCGCCGGCGGCAATTGTTCGGTGAGCGTGTAGAACAGGTCAACGACCCGCTCCGCGTTCGCGACGACGTGCGCCGTATACAGATCCTCTTCGTGAACGAAGGTGAATCCGTCGGCACTCACTCGAAACCGGCGCCAAATCGACGCCTCGGGTTGTCGCCCGCGAAAGAACATATCCCTTGCCCGATCTTCAGTCCGCTTACGGTCCGGCTTCCAACCTAAACCTGCTGTCCAGTTCCCCGGCCTTGCGCAATAGCCAGTCCCGCGTGTTCCGGGCGGGATCCTCGATCACCGCATCCAGAAGCGCGTAAAGGATTCTTCCGAGCGCGGGACCCGGCGGCACCCCCGCCGCGCGAAGGTCGTCTCCGTCGACCGCGAGCGATCCGAGATCGATGGGATCACGGAACGCCGAGCGAAGCATACGGCGGTAGAGCGAGTGAATGAATCGCTGGCTTGGAGCCGGGTGGCCGTTCGCGCGCGCCGCGGCCCAGATGGCGTCCGCGAGCCGCATGAAGGCACCCACCTGCAGGCGGCCGATGCCGGCGACCCACCGCCGCACGTCGGCGTCGCCCGGGTCCGCGGTATTCGCGATCGCGCCGCCGACCTTGTGCCACCGGCCGACCAGATACTCCACGAGCTGGATCTCGTGCTTCGACGCTCGGAGCGACATCATGACCTTCGTCGCGGCGCCGGCATCGAGCGACGCGAGCAATCCGGCGAAGCGCAGCGTCCGACGCGCCGGGCGCGTGCCCAACCCCGGCATCGCCAGGTAATCCGGAATCGAAAGCGCCTCGAGGCTCGCGTTCGCCAGCGCGGGTACCAGCGTCGCGAAGGCGCCGCTCGATTGCCACGCGGCGAACGCGGTGCTCGGCCGCGCCACCTGCTCCATCGTCTTGTCGAGCTCCTGCTTGACGCGCTCCGGTGACAACCGGCCCAGATACGGCGCACTCGTTTCGATCGCGCGACGCGTTGGGGGATCGATTCGAAAATCGAAGCGCGCGGCAAACCGAATCGCGCGAAGCGCGCGCAACCGATCCTCGCGCATGCGCGCGTCCGGGTCACCCACGGCGCGCACGATCCTGGCCTTGAGATCGCGACGGCCGTCGAAGGGGTCGCGCACTTCGTCCCGCCGCGGCGAATAGGCGATCGCGTTGATCGTGAAATCGCGCCGGGCGAGGTCATCGTCGAGCGATACACCGAATTCCACCTCGGCATGCCGCCCGTCGGTCTTTACGTCGCGACGAAACGTCGTGACTTCATGCATCTTGTTGTCACGGTCGAGCACGCCGACGGTCCCGAATTCCACCCCGACGGGAATGGTTCGACGGCCGCCGAACAATGATCGTACATCCGCGGGGGTGGCCGAGGTCGCCAGATCCCAATCGAGGTGCGGGTGCCCGAGCAACGCGTCGCGAATGGCACCGCCCACGCACCAGGCCTCGTAGCCGGCGTCCTCGAGCCGGTCGGCGATTTCGAGTACCGCGGGCGGCGGATGGAGCATCTTCATGCGGCGTAAGTATATTGCGTCAGACGTTTTTCCGCGTCTTTCGGCTGAAGGCATCCCAGGAGCAGTTGGTGATCGAGCTCGACCAGATTCTCGCGACGTCGCAGGCCGCCGAGCCCTTCAAGAACGCCGTCCGCAGCTACTACGCCGGCCGCGGCGGCGACCGCATTCGCGTCGACGGCTTCGCGCCGCCGGTGAAGGTGCGCCGCCTGCTCAAACACATTCTGGCGACCGAGTCGCACCTGGCGATAGAACAGGTCTCGGTGCGCGGCCGCTCAGGCTGCTCCGACTTCGTGGGAACAGTTTCAGTGCGCACGGCCACGGACACCCACGTCTACGAGTTCGGGTGGGACTGCCGCTGGCGCGCAGAGCAGGAAGGCTGGACCGACTACTTCGGCCTGCCCGACCAGATTCGCGCCGCGCAGGAATACGACTGGCGGTGCTTCGAGCGGTGGGAGCCGGTGTCCACCGCCCGCGCCGGCTCACACACTCTGTAAGAGTTCTTGAATCCGGGCGACGCTCATCCCGTCGCCCAGCGCGAGCATGAGGTCAATCCGCGCCTGAATCGGACGACGCGCGCCGGCGAAGATCGCGCCCATCTCTCCCAGCCTGCGTCCACCGCCGGGATAGCCGTACGTCCAGCCAACGCGTCCGCGCATCGCGCGCGAAGTGATCACCACCGGCTTGTCCTCCTCGATCCAGCGCTGAATGCCGGCGACCATCGCGGGCGGAACATTGCCGCGTCCCATCGCCGCGACCACGACGCCGCGCCCTTCCTCGCGCGATGCATCGAGCAACCGCGAGTCCGACCCTGAATACGTGTAGATGATGTCTACGGGCGTCGCGAGCTGCGCGGGTACCATGATCGCCTGCCGCTGCGGCATCAGGCGGCGGAAGATCACCTGACCGTCGTCGATCACGCCGAGGGGCCCGAGACCCGGGCTGTCGAACGCGTCGAGTGCGTGGGTATGGGTCTTGGTCACGTCGAGCGCGGCAAAGATGCGGTCGGACATCACGACCATGACGCCCATTCCGCGCGCCTGCTCGCTCACGGCGGTGCGCACGGCCGCACCAAGGTTCGCGGGACCGTCCCACCCGAGATCACTCGACGTGCGCATCGCGCCCGTGACGACGACCGGCTTTTCGTTATCGATCGACCGCGCGAGCAGGTACGCGGTCTCCTCGAGGGCATCGGTGCCATGCGTCACGACGACTCCCTGCACCTCCGGTCGCGCGAGATGTTCGACGATCCGGCCACGGAGCGTCCACATCCGCTCCATGGTCATGTGCGGCCCCGGGTGCGCGCCCCAGTCGTCGATCTCGAGATCCGCGAGCCGGTCGATCCCCGGCGCGAGATCGAGGATTTCGCGACCGCGCAGCGTGGGCACGGCGCCGCCCGCGGCGGCGTCATGGCGCATTGAGATCGTGCCGCCCGTAAACAGAAGAACGATCATCCGCAGAGCACGCTGCCGCCGTTCACGTTCACGATCTCCCCGGTGATGTGCCGGGCGAGCGTAGAACAGAGAAAAACGATCGGTCCGGCGATGTCGCGTGGCGAGGCGATTCGCCCGATCGGAATGCCCGCCGCGATGCGCTCCCGCCCGCCGTTTGCGAACGGCTCGGCGCACATCTCGGTGTCCACCCAGCCCGGCGCCACGCTATTCACCGTCACATCGCGCTTGCCGAGCTCCGGCGCGAGCGACTTCACGAACGAGATCATCGCGCCTTTCGACGCGGCGTAGTCGGCGTGAAATGCCTCGCCGCGCTGGCCCGCCGTGCTCGCGACGAGTACGATACGGCCGTGATCCGCGATGCAGCGGATCGCCGCGCGCGTCGTATAGAACATTGAATTCACGTTCTCTGCCATCGTGCGGGTCCACTGCTCGTCGGTCATGTCGGGCACGGCCGCGTCGTTCGTCGGCCAGATGCCGGCGTTCGCGACGAAGAAGTCGAGTCCGCCGAGCGCGTCGGCCGATCGGTGCACCAGGTCGTCGGCGCCGGCCGAAGTCGAGATGTCCGACGCGTACGCGAACGCGTTCACGCCGTGCGCGCCCTTGAGCGACGCAACCAGCGCATCCGCGTCCGCCTTGCGGCTGCGATACCCGATCGCAACGTGCACTCCGAATTCGGCGAACAGCTGAGCGGTCGCCGCGCCGATCCCGCGCGAACCGCCGGTGATCAGGGCGCGCTTGCCCTCGAGGTCGTTCATAGACTACGCTCCACGAAATCGCAGATGATGTGTTCGATACAGAGATGCAGTTCCTGCGCACGATCGGTCCGGTCGGTCGGGATGACGATCGAATGATCGCTGAGCGCCCGAAGCTTTCCGCCGTCGCGCGCACTGAACGACAGCACGCGCACGCCGTTCGCCTTCGCTGTTTCGGCGGCGCGCAGCACGTTCGGCGAGTTGCCGCTCGTCGAATGGATGATCAGGAGATCCCCGCGCTCGGCCAGCGCCTCCACCTGCCGAGAGAACACCTGATCGAACCCGAGATCGTTGCCTGCCGCGGTGAGCAGCGAGGTGTCGGTTGTCAACGCAACCGCGGGATACGGGCGGCGATTCCGCATGTAGCGGACGACGTACTCCGTCGCCATGTGCTGCGCGTCGGCGGCGCTGCCGCCATTGCCGCAGAAGAAGAGCGTGCCGCCTCCCTTGACCGTTTCCTGCACCATCGCGAGGCCGCGCTCGAGGTCGTCGCCCATCTGTTCGGCCACCGTGCTCGCCAGCGTGGCCAACTCTTGCAGTGACTCCGCAAAGCCCTGCCGAACGTCGTTGTTCATGGGTGCTCGGGGTACGGGGTCAGGAGGCAACCGCGGCGAACCGCTTCGCCGCTTGCGCCGCGCGCTCGCTCAAGGTCGCTGGATGGTCGCTCGCCGCTTCGAAGGCGTACGTCACGAGCGCGTCCACAGTCAGAAGGTCCAGTGCCGAGTCACGGCCGGTGGACTCGCGCGCGAGGAGATTGCGTAACAGCTCGTCGGCCGCGTCGACACAATGCCGCATCGCCTCCTCGCGCGGCGCGCGGAGGCGCGCGCCGAGCGCCTCACCGATTCTCGCGGCGAGGCGCGGGGGCACCGCACCGGCGCGATCGCTCAGCCAGTCGCCGAGCGTCACGCGCCGAGCGCGCTCCGCACCAGCTCCGGTGCCTTGGCGAATGCGTCGGCGAAACGCGAGGCGTCGGGGATGCCCGCCTGCGCCATGTGCGGTTTTCCGCCGCCGCGGCCGCCCGCGGCCGCCGCGATATCCTTGATCAACGCGTCGGCACGAACGCCCTTGGCGCGCAAATCGTCGGTGACGACGACGAGCAGCGTGTTCTTTCCGTCCTCGAAGCTCGCGGCGAGGACGCCGACACCCGAGCCGAGCTTGTCGCGCACGGCGTCGCCCAGGGCCTGGAGCTCCTTCACGTCGGCCGCGCGGACCACGCTCGTGACGAGACGCGTGCCGTTGCCTCCTATCGCCTGTGCGCTTTTGAGAAGCGTCTGGAGCTGATCGCCGCCGCCGCGCATGGCCTCGTCGAGGCGGCGTTCGAGGGCGCGCCGCTCCTCGAGCAAACCGGCAACGCGCTTCTCGATGCCGTCCTTGGGCGCCCTGAGCATTTCAGCGATACGATGGAGCGTCTCCTCCTCGTGCTTCAACAGCGCATAGG
>OUNM010085851.1_pt1 | contig 11431 bp, 7 predicted proteins | sample 1769961 | NCBI WGS metagenome assembly OUNM01 (sample SAMEA3914820, study PRJEB12502) | metagenome | biome: forest; material: soil | place: USA | collected 2012-03-12 | depth 0.3 m
ATCGACGCCGCCGTGAGCGACGCCGAGCGCGCCGGACCGCCCGCCGCTTCCACGATCTTCGATGACGTTTATGCCGAGGTGCCCGCGCACCTCCGCGCGCAGAAGGAGTCCTCGCCGTGGCGCAGATGAACCTCGTTCAGGCCATCAACGACGCGCTTCGCGTCGAGATGAAGCGCGACGACCGCGTCGTCGTGATGGGCGAGGACGTCGGTCGCGTGGGCGGCGTCTTCCGCGTCACCGCCGGCCTCTGGGACGAGTTCGGCGACGACCGTGTCATCGACACGCCGCTCTCCGAAGGCGGCATCCTCGGCACCGCGATCGGCATGGCGCTCTACGGCCTCGTGCCGGTCCCTGAGATCCAGTTCTCCGACTTCATCTTCCCGGGCTACGACCAGATCGTCAGCGAGCTGGCGAAGATGCGCTGGCGCTCCGGCGGCGAGTACGCGGCCAACATGGTCATCCGCACGCCGGTCGGCGGCGGCATCCGCGGCGGGCTCTATCACTCGCAGTCGCCCGAATCGCTCTTCATCCACGTCGCCGGCCTCAAGGTGGTCTGCCCGTCGAACCCGCACGACGCGAAGGGCCTGCTTCTCGCGTCGATCCGCGATCCCGATCCCGTCCTCTTCTTCGAGCCGAAGCGCATCTATCGCGCGGCGCGCGGCGAGGTGCCCGAGGGCGACTACACCGTCGATCTCTCGAAGGCCTCGGTCGTTCGCGAGGTGAAGGACGCCGACGCCTCCAAGGGCCGCGCCGTCACCATCCTCGCGTGGGGCGCGATGCTCTACGAGGCGATCTCCGCCGCCGAGCAGGCCGCCGAGCAGGGCATCGAGTGCGAGATCGTCGATCTCCGCACGCTCTGGCCGCTCGACGTCGAGACCATCGCGAAGAGCGTGAAGAAGACGGGCCGCGTCATCGTCGTCCACGAGGCGCCCAAGACGTGCGGCTTCGGCGCCGAGCTCGTCGCGCTCGTCAACGAGCACTGCTTCACCAGCCTGGAGGCGCCGCCCGTGCGCGTCACCGGCTTCGACACCCCGTTCCCGTACACGCTCGAGATGGACTACTTGCCGCTCGCGCATCGCATTCTTCCGGCCATCCTCGAGACGGCCCGTTTCTGATCTGATCGGAGAGGTACTCGCATGGCTCGCTGGGAATTCAAGCTGCCGGACATCGGCGAAGGCGTCACCGAGGGCGAGATCGTCAGCTGGCTCATCAAGGCTGGCGACATGGTCAAGGAAGACCAGCCGATGATCGAGGTGATGACCGACAAGGCCACCGTCACGATCACCTCGCCGAAGGCGGGCCGCGTCGTCGAGACGGTCGGCGCGCCAGGCACCGTCGTCGCGGTGCACTCGACGCTGGTCGTGTTCGAGCTCGACGGAAACGTCACCGCTGCCGACGATCACAAGGCGGCGGGCAACGGGCACGCGAACGGCAACGGCCATGGCGCGACCGCCAACGGCGGCGCCGGTGGCAAGACCGAGCCTGCCGCGACCGCGGTCGGCGACATCAAGGAGAACCTCCCCGGCATGGGCGGCGCGCGCGCGAGCGGCGGCGGCTCGATGAGCAGCGGCGGCGGCGGTGGCCTCGCGTCGGCCTACTTCAACGCGAAGCCGCTTGCGACGCCCGCCACGCGCAAGCTGGCGCGCGACATGGAGATCGATCTCCGCGCCGTTCCGCCGACGGGACCGCAGGGGCGCGTCACGAAGGTCGACGTCGAGTCGTTCGCGAAGGCGCCGCACGCGACCGGCGGTGACACGCGCGCGCAGGGTGTCGGCACGTCGCCTCCGGGCAAGCCGACCACGACCGGTACCGGCACGGCCACGAGCGCCCACGCGCCCGTGAAGATCACGCCGCCGGCCCAGGGACCCGGCGCGCACGGGCCGCTCGAGGAGCGCGTGCCGTTCGCGGGGGTGCGCCGCAAGATCGCGCAGAAGATGGCGCAGTCGGTCCACACCGCGGCGCACTTCACGTTCGTCGAGGAGTGCGACTGCACCCGCATCAAGGAGCTGCGCGCGCGCCTCAAGCCCTCAGCGGAGAAGCAGGGCGTCAAGCTCACGTTCCTGCCCTTCATCGTGAAGGCGGTCGTCGCGGCGCTCAAGAAGCGCCCCGTCCTGAACAGCGCGCTCGACGAGACCACCAACGAGCTCGTCTACCGCAAGTACTACAACATCGGCATCGCGGCCTCGACCGACGCCGGGCTCATCGTCCCGGTGGTCAAGGACGCCGACCGTCGCTCGCTCCTCGACGTAGCTCGTGAGATCGAGCGCGTCGCCACCGACGCGAAGAACGGCAAGTCCAAGATGGAGGACCTCCAGGGCTCCACCTTCACGATCACGTCGCTCGGCGCCGACGGCGGCCTGTTCGCGACGCCGATCATCAACTTCCCCGAGGTCGGCATCCTCGGTGTCCACCAGATCAAGCAGAAGCCCGTCGTGAAGGACGGTCAGATCGTCATCGGCGACGTGATGCTGCTGTCGCTGTCGTTCGATCACCGCATCGTCGACGGCCATGTCGGCGCGGCGTTCGCGTACGACATCATCCATTACCTCGAAGATCCGGACCGTCTCTTCCTCGAGATGGCCTGAACGAGACCCGAAGTCGCGCGATCGTCCCGGCGACTGTATTCTCTGCTCATGCGGACGAAGCTGAGGGTTGCGGCGGCTGTCGTCGCGCTGTCGTTCGCGAGCCTGAGCGCGCATGCGGACGAGCCGGCGCCCTCCGCCGATCGCCTCAAGTCGGCCGCCGAGGAGTACGACCGCGGGCGCCGCGCGTTCCTCGCCGACGACTTCGACGGTGCCGCGGTGCACTTCGAGAACGCGTATCGCGATGCGCCGCGCGCCGAGACGCTGCGCCTCGCCATCCGCGCGCGCCGCAAGGGCAAGCAGCCCGCCCGCGCTGCGATCCTGGCCGCGGTCGCGCAGCAGCGATATCCCGACGACGCCGCGACCGCGCAGCTCGCGAAGGAGACGCTCGCCGAGGCGACGCCGCAAGTGAACGAGTACGTCATCGACTGCAACGCCGACTGCGCCATCGCCGCCGACGGGCGCGTCGTCTCGCAGTTCGACGCGCAGAAGCACCGCATCTTCCTCGATCCCGGCGCGCACGAGCTCGGCGTCAGCTTCAAGCAAGGCGGCGTCAGCAAGCACGTCGACGCGAAGCGCGGAGGCAAGGACACGCTGTCGTTCGAAGCGCCGCCCGCGCCGGTGACGCCGCCGGTCGCCACCACGCCGCCGGTCACCACCACGCCGGCGGCTCCGGTCGCGGCCGACCAGCCGCCGCCCAGCACGAAGCCGTTCGGACCGGCGGTGTTCTTCATCGGCCTCGGCGTAACCGCGGCAGTGGGCGCCGGCACGATCCTCTCGGGCATCGACACGAAGAACAGCCCCGGCGTCGACGCGGTCCGTCGCGACTGTGCGGGGCAGGGAACGAGCTGCCCCGAGTACCAGGACGGCAAGTCGAAGGAGACACGAACCAACGTGCTGCTGGGCGTCACCATCGGCGCGGCCGCGATCACGGGCGTGATCGGCCTGTTCTTCACGCAATGGACGAGCTCCCCCTCGAGCTCGATCAAGGTCGGAGCCGGGCCGACACCCGGCGGCGGGACCATCGGCGCGTCTGGCACGTTCTGACCGAACCCGACCCACTTGCCGCAGAGAGTGGATCCCGGTTGACCCACCTTGTCGCACGCGATGTCGCCCGCGACGCCAAAGAGTGATTCAATGTTTGTTGGGTGGGACCCTGACCAAGCTGCTCGCCAAGGACGGAGAGGGCGAACGCCTCGACCGCTTCGAGCTCATCGCCGAGCTCGCGAGCGGCGGCATGGCGACGGTGTTCCTTGCGCGTCTCGTCGGCGTGGCGGGATTCCAGCGCCTCGTCGCCATCAAGCGGCTCCATCCGCATCTCGCGCGTGAGCCCGAGTTCGTCGAGATGTTCCTCGACGAAGCACGCCTCGCTGCGCGCATCCACCATCCGAACGTGGTGCCCATCCAGGAGGTGGGTGAGAGCGACCAGGGCTACTACCTCGTGATGGACTACATCGAGGGCGACACGCTCGCGCGCGTCCTCGCGAAGGCTGCCAAGAACAACGCGACGGTGCCGTACGGCGTCACCATCCGCATCCTGCTCGACGTCCTCGCCGGCCTCCACGCGGCGCACGAGATGAAAGACGATCACGGCGAGGCGCTGCACATCGTCCATCGCGACGTGTCGCCCCAGAACATCCTCGTCGGTGTCGACGGCGTGGCACGCGTGGTCGATTTCGGTGTCGCGCGCGCCGCCACGCGTCTGTCGACGACGCGCTCCGGGCAGCTCAAGGGCAAGCTCGCGTACATGGCGCCCGAGCAAGCGCGCGGCGGCGCGATCGATCGCCGTGCCGACCTCTTCGCGTGCGGGATCGTGCTCTGGGAGGCGCTCGCCACGAAGCGCCTCTTCAAGGGCGACGGCGAGGCCGAGACGCTGAACCGCGTCCTCTACGACCCCATCGCACCGCCGAGCAGCGTGCGTCCCGACGTGCCGAAGGCGCTCGAGGACATCTGCATGAAGGCGCTCGCGCGCGACGTCGACCAGCGCTTTCCGACCGCGCAGGCGTTCGGCGACGAGCTCGAGAAGGTGGCGCGCGGGCTCGGCAGCGTCGGCTCCGTTCGCGACGTCGCCGATTGCCTCCAGGAGGTGATCGGCGTCGACCTCACGCAGCAGCGCGAGGCGGTGCGCGCATGGCTCGCGCGCAGCGAGCCGAGCAGCTCGCCCGGTACCGGGCCGCGTTCGAAGCCGATGCTCGATTCGATCGTCACGCGCGTCGACGGCAGCAGCAAGTCCGAGCCGTCGAGTCGCCGCGACGGCTCTTCCGCGTCGGGCGCGTCGCGTCGTGGGAGCCTTCCCGTGCCTCGCGATCCGACGCGCCGGTCGATGCCGCCGTCGATGCCGCCTCCGTCGGCCAATCGGATCGATCGCGGAGCCGTCACGTCGCCCGCGCCCTCGGAGCCGGGCTCGCCCGGATCGATTCCGCCGGAGAAGGTGTCGAGCGTGTCGTCGGCCGTCATCCAGGTGCCGAACGGGTACGCCGGACCGGCCAGCGCGCCGGCGCCGCAGAGCAGCAGCGGCAACGCAGGTAGAATCGGTGGTCGCATCGCCATGGCGCTCGTCGCGGCGGTCGTGCTGCTCGCAGCCGGCGCCTGGGGCGCGAGGAGCTTCGGTAGCCGCCATGCGGCCGGCGGAGGCGATGCGCCGAGCGCGACGCCGACGGCGACGACGCCTGTGAACGGCGTCGCGACCGCCGGAACGACGGGGACGGCCGCCGGCGGCGCGTCGAGCTCGGCGACCCCGAACGGCGCGAGCAGCGCGAGCAGCGGCAGCGCCGCGGCGACGACCGCAACGCCGGACTCGAGCGCGTCGAGCGCGTCGCCGACCGCGAGCGGCAGCGCGCATCCGACGGGCGGCACCGCCCCCGGCAGTCGCCCCGGCGGAAAACCGGGCGGCAAGCCCGGCGGACGGACGGGGACGAGCACGGGCACGAGCGGCGGCACGAAGCCGGGTGGCGGCGTTCCGGACGAGCTCAACAACAACCCGTACCGGTGAGCGTCGAAACATACGCGCGGCCGTGCGCGCGAGCGCGTCGTCGGGCGCCGCGTCGCGTACCATGAATGTCATGGGGCGCACGGCGGCGGTGTCACTCTTCGTGATCGCGTCCGCATTGCCGATCGCGCTTGCCGCGCCCGCGTGCACCGCCACGCGCACGGGCGAGCTCGAGCCGCGCTACGTCGCCGTGCACAACACGCTCGCCGCGATGGGGCTCGCGCAGGTCGGTCCGCTGCAGCAAGGCTCGCTCGCCGAGGGCCGCGAGACGCGCCTTCGCCTCGACCTCGGCGCGCAATGCAGCACGGTCGTCGCGATCGGCAGCCCCGGCGTGCGCGACCTCGACATCGCGCTGCTCGACGCGGACGACAAGCCCGTCGCGCACGACACGACGCGCGAGCCGCAGGCCACGGTGCGCGCGTGCCCCGAGACGCCGGGCCACTACACGCTCGTCGTGAAGATGGCGGCGGGCGCCGGCGACTTCGTCGCCGCGACATGGGCCGGCGGAACGGCCGCCGTGACACCGCCTCCGGCATCGTCGACGACGGCGCTGATCAGCCTCGGCGCGGGCACGTGCGAATCGCCGCTCCCGCTCGCGCCGGGCGCAACGACGGGCAACACGCGACGTGGCGAGGCCGACAGCACCGGCGGCTGCGCAGCGTCCGAATCGAAGGAGCTCGTCTACAAGCTCGACGTCGCGCGAAGGCAGCGCGTCACCATCGAGGTCGATCCGCAGTTCGACTCGGTCCTCTACGTCCGCAAGGACGAGTGCGGCGATGCCGAGGCGGAGGTCGCGTGCAACGACGATGCGACGGCGGGCTCCGGCAAGCGCGGACCTTCTTCGCGCGGCTCACGCATCGACGAGGTCCTCGAGCCCGGCACGTACTACGTGTTCGTCGACGGCTACGGCGCGGAGTCGGGTCCGTTCCGCATGAACGTCCAGGTGGCGGACGTGCCGACGCTCGCCGAGGCGTGCCGCCAGCTGCGCCCGCTCGGCCCCGCGAAGATCTCCGGCTCGCTCACCGGCTCGTTCGATCACGCGCACGCGACGTGCGGCGCCGAAGCCAAGGGCCCCGATGCGCTCTACCGGCTCGACGTCGCCGCGCGCGGACGCGTTCGCATCACCGAGCACTCCGCGGACTTCACGCCCGTCGTCTATCTCCGCAAGCAGTGCGGCGACGAGCACAGCGAGCTCTCGTGTGCCGACTCCGCGCTCAAGACCGACGAGGCGACATGGTCCGGCATCCTCGATCCGGCGTCGTACGTGCTGTTCGCCGACTCCTCCGACAAGGACGCGCGCGGACGCTTCACGCTCGAGACCGAGCTCGCGCCGGAGTCCGGAACCGGCGTTCGCGGCGACTCTTGCGGAGACGCGCTGGCGCTCGCGCTCCACGCGAAGGGCGTCGAGGGTGACACGTTCCTCGCGCGCGACGACGTCGCCGGAAAGTGCGGAGGGCAGGGCGCGCCCGACGTCGTGTATCGCTTCGAGCTGGCGCGCCGCTCGCGCGTGACCGCGCAGCTTCCGTCGCAGGAAGGGAACCACGTCTTCGTCCTGTCGCGGAGCTGCACCGATCGCGCGTCGGAGCTCGCGTGCGGCCCGGTCATCGACGAGATGCTCGCGCCCGGCGTCTATTACCTCGCCGTCGACGGCGCCAGCGCGGGCGAGCTGGGTCGCTTCTCGTTCGACTTCCTCGCGCGCGACGTGAGCGGCCAGGAGCAGGCGTGCAAGTCGCCGCCGTCGCTCGTGGTCGGACAGACCGTCACGGCGTCGACGGCGGGCGCAGGCGATCGCTTCACCGCCTCGTGCGCGGGCCGCGAGGACTCGCAGCAGAGCGGCGATCGCGTCTACAAGATCGCGCTCGCCGAACGATCACGCATTCGCCTCACGCTCTCGACGCCGACGTGGGACGGCGTGATCGCGATCCGCAAGAGCTGCATGGACCCGAGTGTCTCGATGGGGTCGACCTCGAACGAGGCCGCGTGCAACAACGACTTCCAGGATGCGCACCACTCGAAGATCGAGACGACGCTCGATGCCGGAACGTACTTCGTCGTCGTCGACGGTCACTCCGGCAAGAACGAGGGCCCGTTCACGCTCGAGTACAAGCTCGTGAAGTGATCAGGACATCTTCTTGGCGTACGAATACGCCGTGTACGCGGACGCGATGTGGAAGATCCAGCCGAGCGTGCCGGCCGAGAAGATCCAGAGCCCCGGCGTGACGATCAACCAGAAGATTCCGCGCAGGAACGCGCCGTTGTAGATCTGCCCGACGCCCGGGATGAAGAACGACAGGACAGCGGAGACGCCCGGGTTGGGAAGTGACTTGCTCACGAAGCGGCAAGATGCGCTCGGGCTGCCCTCTGCGCAAGTGGCCACCCTGCAGGAAAAGCTGCTGACCTGGTACGAGGCGTGCCGGCGCGATCTGCCGTGGCGAAGGACGCGGGATCCCTATGCGATCTGGGTGAGCGAGATCATGCTCCAGCAGACGCGCGTCGAGACGGTCATTCCGTATTACGAGCGCTTCCTGACGCGCTTTCCGACGGCGCTTGCGCTCGCCGAAGCTCCGCCGGACGAGGTCCTCGCGCAGTGGAGCGGCCTCGGTTACTACCGGCGCGCGCGACTGCTCCTCGAAGGCGCGCGCGTCGTCGCGGGCAAGGGAGGCGTCGTCCCGAGCGATCGCGAAGGGCTGCTCGAGGTGCCTGGGATCGGGCGCTACACCGCAGGCGCGATCGCGAGCATCGCCTTCGGTGAGCCGGTCGGGCTCGTCGACGGCAACGTCGCACGCGTGCTCGCGCGCGTCTTCGCGATCGACGAGGACATGCGCAAGCGCGGCATGCGGACTGCCGAGCTCGTCGCCGATGCCATCGTCGCGAAGTGCGACCCCGGGGCGTGGAACCAGGCGCTCATGGAGCTCGGCGCCACGATCTGTACGCCGCGATCGCCTTCCTGCGAGCGGTGTCCGATCGCCGCGTCGTGCCGAGCTCTGCGCGAGAACCGCGTCGCGCAGCTCCCGTTCCTCTCCGAGAAGAAGGCGCCCGTCGCGCGGCGCGTGCAGGCGATCGTCGCCACCCGCGGTCACGCACGAAGCGGCGCGGTGCTCCTCGCGCGACGCCGTCCGGACCTCCTGTTCGGCGGCCTGTGGGAGCCGCCGTCGGTCGAGGGCTCCGCGAAGATGCGACGCGCGCTGGCGGCGTGGCTGCCCGTCGGCAAGCTGGTGCGCGCGGGCGCCGTCGAGCACGTTCTCTCCCATCGCAAGCTGACCATCGACGTGTGCCGAGCCCCGCTCACCGGCGAGCTCGACATCGGCGACGTGCCGGAGGCGGCGGGCTACGACGCCGTCCGCATCGTGCCGCTCTCCGAGATCGGCGATCTCGGCATCTCCACGCTGACGCGGAAGATCCTCGGGGCGGCGGGCTCCTGATCTCGCCGTCGCCACGCGTTTTGTGGCATCGTGTACGGGCCGTGCCGACCAAGGACCTCAGCGCGTACGACGACGACGACGACGTTTCGTCCGAGCGCGAATCCACGATGCTCCGCGCGGCGATGACGGCGGATGTCGCTGCGCGATCGAGCTCGAGCTCGCTGGACGAGGCACCGGCGCGCGTCCTCGTCGCCGACGACGACGCGGCCACCCGCGATCTGATTGCGACGACGCTTCGCTCGAGCGGCTACGAGGTCGAGACCGCCGCCGACGGTCAGGAGGCGATCGGACGCTTCGCGAAGGGCGGGCTCGACGTGGTCCTGCTCGACGCGGTCATGCCGCGCGTCACCGGCGTCGATGCGTGTCGCACCATCAAGAGCCTTCGCGGCAGCGATCTCGTTCCGGTCGCCCTGATGTTCGCGAAGACGGATCCGAAGAGCCGCGTCGAGGCGCTCAAGATCGGCGCCGACGCGTACGTCTGCAAGCCGTTCGAGCAGACCGAGCTGCTCGCGTGCGTGTCGTCGGCGCTGCGCGTGAAGCGCGCCCACGACCGCATGCGCGCCGCCAACCAGCGCCTCGATCGCCTGCGCACCTTCGACGAGCTCACGGGCGCGCACTCGTTCCTCTATCTCCACGAGCGCCTCACCGCCGAGTTCGAGCGCGCCGAGAAGCACGCCGAGCCGCTGGCGTGCTGCATCCTCGACGTCGATCGCCTGAAGGTCCACAACGAGCGCGGCGGTCGCTCGCTCGGTGACACCGTGCTGCGCGGAGTCGCGGAGGTCATCAAGAAGTCGGTGCGCGACACCGACGTGGTGGCGCGCTACGGCGGCGACGAGTTCTTCGTCATGCTTCCGGCGACACATTTCGCGGGATCGCTCGTGGTTGCCTCGCGGATCTGGCGCGACATCGCCCAGAAGCCGTTCGGCACCTCCCTCGACGAGGCCAACGTCACGGCCTCTCTCGGCGTGGCGCTCTTTCCGAGCCGCGACGTCCGCACGAAGGACGCGCTCCTCTCGGCCCTCGAGGCCGCGCTGCTCGAGGCGAAGCGACGCGGCGGCAATCGCCTTTGCGTGTTCCAGCAAGAGGGCTTCATCTACACGCCCGCAGGCGACGACGGCGCGTAAAACACGCGTTCGTGAACGGGCCTGCACGGGGCCCGCGACAAGCATGTCAGGGTGCCACGGGCCTGGGGTCGCGAACGACGCGAAGCCGACGACTCACTTGGTCACGAACGTTGCGGTTTGGTAGTGTCGCGCAGCCGAGATGTCCGTGCTGCGCCGATTCCCGATCTTCCTCGCCGCGACCTTCGTCGCGTACGGGCTCTCGGGAATGGGGCTCGCCGCGCTCGGTGCACGCAGCGCGCGAGCCGACGACCTCGATCTCGAGGACGACGACAGCGGCAAGAAGAAGCCCGACAAAACCGACGCCGAACGCAAGGGCGGTGAGACGAAGGACGACGGCTTCATGAAGCCGGGCCCCATCGCCACGATCAAGCCGCACGCGTACACGCTCGCGGAGTGCCTGTCCTTGAGCGAGCGCAATCACCCGAACCTCTGGGCCGCGCGCGCTCGGCTCGCGTTCGTGCACGGCCAGCTGGACGAGGCGCGCTGGACGCCGTTCTCGTACTGGTCGGCCAACGCCACGACGGGCGTGCTCCCGACCATCGGCGGCACGCCGTTCTACAACGCGGTCCCTCGCTCCGCGCTGAACCAGGGCTTCGGCCAGGACTTCCAGCCGTTCCTCACGTTTGGCGTCCGCGGCACCATCCCGATCTACACGTTCGGCAAGATCGACTCGATCAAGAAGGCCGCCGAGGCGCAGGTCCGTTACAACGAGTGGGATCTCGAGAAGTACCGCGCGCAGGTCCGCGCCGACGTCCGCCGCGCGTACTACGGCCTCATGCTGGCGCGCGATGCGCTGTACATCGCCGACGACGTCCTCTCGAAGCTCAACCATGCGATCGACAACGTCGCGACCAAGCTCGCGGCGAACGACACGACCGTCGAAGAAGCGGATCGTCTGCGCCTCGAGATCTACAAAGACGAGCTCCTCGCGCGCGTCGCCGAGGCCAGAAGAGGCGAGCAGTTCGCGAGCGCCGCGCTCCGCTTCTTCACCGGCGTGCAGACCGCGTTCGACATCCCCGACGAGCCGCTCAAGAAGCCCGAGACCCCGCTCGGCCCGGTCGTGCGCTATCTCACGGCCGCGCGTCTCTTCCGGCCGGACGTGAACCTGGCTCGCTCGGGCGTCGCGGCACGTCGCGCGCAGCTCGATTTCGCGCGCGCGCAGCTCTATCCGAACATCGGCGCCGGCCTCGGCTTCTCGTATGCCATCGCGCCCAGCGCCACGTCGCAGAACACAGCCTGGATCGGTGACCCCTTCAACGGCTTCGGCGCGGCGATCGCGTTCGGCGTCGAGTGGGGGCTCGATCTCCTGCCGAA